>Ga0335075_10000498_pt1 | contig 69033 bp, 52 predicted proteins | sample Lox_Sample_24_FD_206723 | JGI IMG/M metagenome (GOLD analysis project Ga0335075, IMG submission 206723) | Soil microbial communities from Loxahatchee National Wildlife Refuge, Florida, United States - Lox_Sample_2.4 | ecosystem: Environmental > Terrestrial > Soil > Wetlands | place: USA... | reverse complement strand
CAGTCTGCTGGCTGCTGGTGTCCTCGAGCCAGCGGTACGGGTCGGGCACCCGCTGGCCGAAGAGGTCTTCCGTGAGGTCAAGGCGTCGTGCGGCAGGGTGTGGAAGGCGCATGATCGACACGATAACCCCAGCTCGTTACCGGCCATTAACCTAGAAGCCTCGGTTCGGCGGGTATCGTTAATGGTGTTGGCGGAGGCACGTGGCTTCGGTCACACTGGGATTGTCCGTGATCCTGGTGATGCGAGCGGCGCCTCACGACAGGTGCCTGCGGAGGTGCCCGTGCGACGTGTGCTGCTGCTCAACGTCACGTATGAGCCGCTTACGACTGTCGGTCTGCGGCGAGCGGTCTGCCTAGTGCTGTGTGGCAAGGCAGAGGTCGTGCACGACAGCGGCGGGCAGGTGCTGCATTCGGCGACCGTCACCGTGCCCGCTCCGTCCGTGATCCGCTTGCGAAGATACGTGCGCATCCCGCACCGCAACCGCGTGCCCCTGACGCGGGCTGCCCTGATGAGGCGGGACAACTACAAGTGCGCGTACTGCGGCCGGCATGCCGAGACTATCGACCACGTCCTCCCGCGCAGCAAGGGCGGCCAGCACACCTGGGAGAACTGCGTGGCCTCCTGCCAGATGTGCAACCACCGCAAGGCGGACCGCCTGCTTGAGGAACTGGGCTGGGAACTGCTCAGCAAGCCGGTCGTGCCGCGTGGCGCCCACTGGCGGCTGATCGGTGCCCAGTTCGACGGCGAGCCGGCCTGGGAGCCGTACCTGCGCGACTCTAGCGCCGCGTTAGGCCGCACTCGTTCTGAGATAACCGCCTCGCGCCAAGATAGTGCGTAGTCCGGCCGCCATTTAGGGGTGGCCGGCTACGCACTTACCTGCCAGTAACGTGGCCGGGCGGGGCCGCTGGGACTAGCTGGGGGCGGAGGGGGCGCCGAAGGCCCGGAAGCGCCGCTGGCTGAGGCCGACGATGATGGCCAGGGCCAGCAGCATGCCCGAGAGCACGAAGACCGGGGACGGGCCGAGGCGGTGGGCGAGCATGCCGGCGATCGCCGTCGCGAGCGGGAAGCTGCCGAGCGAGCCGAGCATGACCACGCCCATGACTCGTCCGAGCATCGCCGGAGGCGCCCAGCGCTGGATGAGCGTCACGAAGATCACGTTGCCGAAGCCGGCGACCAGGCCGAACACGAACATCGCGGCGGCGGCACCAGGCAGGCCGCTGGCGGCCGGGACTGAGGCCACCGCCAGCGCGGCGATGAGGAATACCGACGCGCTGACCACGGCCGGCTTCGACAGCCCTCCGGCCCTGGCCGCGGTCAGCGTGCCCGCCAGGCTGGCCGCGCCGAAGCACGCCATGATCGCGCCGTACCCGTCGGCCCCGAACCGGGCGTGCGAGAGCACCGGCAGCGCCACCTCGAAGCAGGCGGTCACCGCGAAGTTCGCCCCGACAAGCACCGCGAGGATGAGCTGGAGCACCCGCTCGCGGGCCAGCAGCGTCCAGACGGTAATCCGCTCCGGCGGACCGTGCCCGGCGGCCCGCTCGCCCTCGGTGGGCACGTCCCGCAGCAGGGCCAGGGAGATGGCCGACACGGCGTAGGAGGCGGCGTCCAGGGCAAACGCCTGGGCCGGGCCGGCGGCGGCCACGATGGCGCCGCCGATGGCCGGGCCGAGCAGGGTTCCGCCTTGCACGGCGGCGTTGTAGAGGGCGTTGCCCGCCTGCAGTTGCCGGCGCGAGAGGAGCGAGGGCAAGATCGCGTAGGAGGCGGGCATGAACAGCGCCGCGCCCGCGCCGAGCAGCGCCGCGACCGGCCCGAGGGCCACTAGTGAGGTGACGTGCGCGGCCGCGAAGGCCGCGAACACCACCGTGAGCAGGCAGCGCGCGGTGTCGGAGCAGAGCATGAGCTTGCGCGGCCCGAGCCGGTCGGCCAGCGAGCCGCCGACCGTGATCAGCGCGGCGCGCGGTATGCCGTAGCAGGCGAGCACGCCGCCCAGCAGGACGGCACTGCCGTGCGCCGACAGCACGAGCCAGGGAAGGGCGACCGCATAGCAGTAGTCGCCGACGGTAGATGCCAGTTGTCCGGTGCACAGTAGCCGGAAGTTCCGTATCCCGAGTGGGCCGGAGTGCAGCGCATTAAGCCGCGTCATGGGATGCACTCGCAGTGATCGAGGGGGGTCAGCAGCGACGGTGGTCCTGTCGGGACCCCTTAATTCACGCACGGGGGCCAGCATAATTTCCTGAATCCGGTCACACAATGGCACCGATGGGTGGTTCCCAATAAACGGTGCGTTACTGTAAGATGTTAGCTCCTTGTAATCATGCTACCCGCTGTAGTTGGCGGAGCCATGTCGTCTTTCGCCCCTGCTTTAACTTGCGCTGCATTTTTCATGCCCAGCCATAACTCGTGTTATCCCTTGCACGCCTGGTCTCAATTTGCGGATCTGGCGCGCTGCCACCACAATTCACGGCAGTACTGAGGTACCCGAACGCAGGGGTAGTGGCCGCGCGGCGCGGACCCCGGCGCCGCTACCGCGATGCCGGACTGGCTGACGGCGTAGCTAGCTCTCCTTGGTCAGGGTGCACGGGTCGCCCTTGGTCGGGTGCAGGCAGGCAATCGTGGGATGGGCCGGATTGCCGACCAGTGCCAGCACCATCGAAGGAGTGTGCCCGGCGTCCAGGCCCCCGTCAGTGGCGGAAGCTGGCCAGAGTTTGATGGCGGCGTCTCGGGAACCGGGCAAGTCGGTCACGATCCAATTGCCGCTACGGGACTGGTTGCCGAAGGGGGTGGTCCAGCTTGGCATGCGGTATAGCTGATTGCCCGTATAGGAGTAATCGAAGCGACCAATGTTGCCGATGCCTCCCGGGTCCTCAAGATCAAGTTTCACCCCATCGCCGACCCAAGTCCCGGTCAGCGGAGCGCTGCTGTTCTCCAGTTGCAGGGACCCGATCGGCGCCAGCTTGCTCGTGAGCTTGTGGTAAGCCAGCAGTCCGGCGACGATGAGGACGGCTATGGCGACGGCTCCCAATGGCCAGCGCCGTCGGCGGCGCGTGGCTGGAGTTGCGTCGTCATCGACCGCGGTGTCAATATCCTGGCTGCCTGGCACCTGGCTAGTGTTGCGCAGCGCCGATCGCTATGTGCCGCAAGTGCCGTAAATCGTGCTCGTCACGCCGAGGATCGAGCGCGGCGGGCGACCAACCCCGCCTGCATCGAGGCCGGTGACCCGGTCGCCATCCTGGCCGAGCGGCCGGGTGCTACGCATTAGGCCCTCAGGCGCGGTAACTTTCCTGTATGACGATCACGGCGCCCTTCGGCCGCACCCTGACGGCCATGATTACCCCGATGGCCTCCGACGGGTCCGTTGACTACGACGGGGCCGCGAGGCTCGCCGCCTACCTGGTGGACGAGATGCGCAACGAGGGGCTGGTCGTCAACGGCACCACCGGGGAGGCGCCGACGACGACCGACGAGGAGAAGGAGCGCCTGATCCGGGTAGTGCTCGAGGCCGTCGGTGGCCGGGCCAGGGTCGTCGCCGGGGTCGGCACGAACGTGACCGCGCACACCATTGCGCTGGCCCGGCAGGCCGAGCGGGCCGGGGCGCACGGGGTGCTGGTCGTCACCCCGTACTACAGCAAGCCGGCCCAAACTGCCCTGGTCGCCCATTTCTCTGCGGTCGCGGACGCCACGGGGTTGCCTGCCATCCTCTATGACATTCCCGGCCGTACCGGCGTCCCGATCGCCACTGACACCCTTGTGCGGCTCGCAGAGCACCCGAGGATTGTCGCGGTGAAGGACGCCAAGGGCGACCTGGTCGCCTCGTCGCAGGTGCTGGCCCGGACACCCCTGGCTTACTACTCGGGCGACGACATGTTCAACCTGCCGCTGCTCTCGATCGGCGCGGTCGGCTTCATCAGCGTGACGGCTCACGTCGTGGGCGACCGGCTGCACGACATGGCCGAGGCCCACCAGGCCGGTCGTAACGCCGACGCGCGCAAGATTCACCTGGACCTGCTCCCGGTCAACGTGGGGCTGTTCCGCAATCAGGCGGCGGTGCTGACCAAGGCCGCGATGGATATGCTCGGCCTGCCGGGCGGGGGAGTGCGAGGACCGTTGCTCCCGGCGACCGACGACGAGCGACGGCAGCTTCGCGAGGACCTAACGGCCGGTGGTGTCAAGCTCCCCGGTTAAGCCGGCAAGCGGTGAAGGATTGCCCATGGCTCGCTGCCAGTTCCCCCGGCCTGCCCGGGGTCAGCCGCCGGCGTGGCGGCCGCTGCCGACACGCCGACATGACAGCCTGCACTCGATAACAACCACACTATGTTCAACTGAAACGATGGACGTGACTGCTACTCATTGCTATGGCGTGTGACTAGATGAGTTACCCGCACCCTGAGCTCTCCCCGCCCCCGCCCCTGCCCGAAGGGGGGCTGCGTGTCGTAGCCCTCGGCGGTCTCGGCGAGATCGGGCGGAACATGGCCGTCTTCGAGCATGACGGCCGCCTTCTGATCGTCGACTGCGGCGTCCTGTTCCCCGAGCCTGACCAGCCTGGCGTGGACCTGATCCTGCCGGACTTCCGCTACCTGGAGGGCCGGCTTAACCAGGTCGAGGCCGTAGTCCTCACGCACGCCCACGAGGACCACATCGGGGCCGTGCCCTACCTGCTGCGCGAGCGCGCGGACATCCCGCTCGTGGGCTCCAAGCTGACCCTCGCACTGACCAAGTCGAAACTGGTCGAGCACCGGATAACCCCCGAGATGGTGGAGGTCAGGGAGGGTACCACGCAGTCGTTCGGCCCCTTTGAATGTGAATTCTTCGCGGTTAATCATTCCATCCCCGATGCGATGGCCGTGGCCATCAAGACATCGGCGGGCGTGGTGCTGCACACCGGCGACTTCAAGATGGACCAGCTCCCGCTGGACGGGCGGCTGACGGACCTGGCCGGGTTCGCGCGCCTCGGCGGCCAGGGCGTGGACCTGCTTCTCGCCGACTCGACCAACGCTGAGGTTCCCGGCATCGTCCGGCCCGAGCGGGACATCGCGCCCGTGCTCAACGACGTGTTCTCGCAGGCCGACCAGCGGATCATCGTCGCATGCTTCGCCTCGCACGTGCACCGCGTGCAGCAGGTGCTTGACACGGCGGTCAAGCACAAGCGGAAGGTCGCCTTCGTTGGCCGGTCGATGGTCCGCAACATGGGCGTCGCGCGGGACCTGGGGTACCTGCACGTCCCGGGCGGGCTGCTGATCGACCTGCGCGACGCCGAGGAGATGCCACCGGGTGAGGTCGTGCTGATCTCCACCGGGTCACAGGGTGAGCCCATGTCGGCCCTGAGCCGGATGGCCGGACGGGATCACCCGATCCGGATCGCCGCGGGCGACACCGTCATCCTCGCCTCCTCGCTCATACCCGGGAACGAGACCGCCGTCTACCGGGTCATCAACGGGCTGACCCGGCTGGGCGCGCGTGTCGTGCACAAGGAGTCCTCGCTGGTCCACGTGTCCGGGCACGCGCCGGCCGGGGAACTGCTCTACCTGCTCAACCTGGTCAAGCCGCGCAACTTCATGCCGGTGCACGGGGAGTGGCGGCACCTGCGGGCGCACGCGCGGCTGGCCTCGCTGACTGGCGTCCCTGATGAGCGGATCGTCATCGCCGAGGACGGTGTCGTCGTCGACCTGGTCGACGGGGTTGCGGCCATCACCGGGGCGGTCGAGTGCGGCTACGTCTACGTGGACGGCCTTACCGTCGGCGAGCTGACCGAGTCCTCGCTCAAGGACCGGCGCATTCTCGGCGAGGAGGGGTTCATCTCGGTCATCATGGTCGTCGACACCAGCAGCGGCAAGGTCGTCGGCGGCCCGGAGATCCACGCCCGCGGCTCAGGCCTCGGTGAGATGGCGTTCGACGACGTGCTGCCAAAGGTGGAAGACGCCCTTAACCGGGCCACGGCGGACGGCATCTCCGACGCTCATGCCCTGCGTCAGCTCACCCGCCGGGTGATCGGCAAGTGGGTCAGCGACAGCTACCGCCGCCGCCCGATGATCATCCCGGTCGTGGTGGAGGTCTAGGCCGGGGGCTGGTCCGTCGCCGTTCCCTCCGCCGAGACCACCTCGGCGGTGATTCCCTCCCGGCTGGCGAGGGCCGCGCCGAGCCTGCGCGCCCTCCCTGGCGCGATGATCACGGCGAGCACCGCGGCCGCCAGCCAGCCGCCGGCGACGATCGGGTACCAGTAGCCGTCGCCCGACGGGTACGGGTAGACGTTCCGGTACAGCGTGTAGCCGAGGACGATGATCGCGGCGATCGGGATGACCACCTGCCACATGGGCACTTGCGGCATCTTCCGCTTCACGAAGACCAGGAGCGACATGCCGACCGTGGCCAGCAGGTAGGCCACGAGCAGGATGAGCGTCCCGATCGTGCCGGACCACAAGAACGCGTTGAAGGCCAGCCGTGACGGGCTGGCCGACACGGCGATGTAGACCACGTAGATCACCACCGCCAGCACGGTGACGGCGCCGGTCGCGTACGCGGGCGTGCCCCAGCGTGAGCTCTTGCCCAGCCCTGCCGCACCGAAGGAGTCACGCGACATCGCGTAGATCATCCGCGCGGCCCCGACGGTGCAGGCCAGGCAGCAGCCGAACGCGCTGATCGTCGTTCCCAGCGTGATGATGTCGCCGACCCAGGATCCTACGTAGGAGGTGCCGAGGTCGCCAAGCAGCGACGGGGATGTGCCGAACGCCGTCAGGCCCTTGGCCGAGGTGCCGAAGCCCATCATCTCCGCCGCCGTGACCACCACGAAGTAGATGCCGCCGAAGATCGCGACGGACAAGATCGCGCGCGGGATGTCCCTGGTGGGCTGGTGCGCCTCCTCGCCGAGCGTGGCTGAGGCCTCGAATCCGGCGAATGACAGGAAGCCGAAGACGACGCCGAGGAACAGCGCGGAGACCCCGGTGCCGTGCTGCAGGCTGAAGACGCTCCAGGTGAAGCTGCTGCCGTTCGGGGCGCTGTGCGTCAGCAGCTTGACGAACACCGTCACGGTGACGACGAGGATCAGCGTGACCGTGGACGCCTCCACGACGAGCAGGGCGTTGGTGCCGCCCCTGGATGGCAGGGCGGCGACGATCAGCGCCAGCGCGAGGAATGCCGCAACGAACAGCATCGGCGCCCAGGACGGCTGGCTCGTCCAGATACCGAGCGAGTCAAGCAGCCCGGTGCCGAAGATTCCCGCCGCCGCGGCCGTCGTCACCGCGTAGAACGTGTACGTGCCAACCAGGCCCCACCCGGCGATCACCCCGGCGCGTGGCCCCAGGGTCGCGCCGACGAACGCGTAGACCGACCCGCTGTGCCGGTAGTACTGGCAGAGCCGGACGAACGTGTAGGCCACGAGCAGCACGCCGAACGCCGCTATGAGGAAGGCCAGCGGCACCGCCCGGCCGGCCCCGATCGCTCCCTGCGGGTTGATGTTGGCGGCCATGCTCGGCGCCATCAGCGCCAGCGACAGCCCCACCGCCTGCCAAACAGACAGGGACCGCTTGAGGCCCGTGCCCGGTGTCTTCTGCACTACCGGAGTCGTCGCCACCGGTGTCCTCCTGCGGGAAGAGCGATCACTTTCCAGCAGTGTGACTGAAATACCCCAGCCTAGGAAGGGCTACTGAGGGAGGCAATGGTGCTATTGGACATGCCTGATACTTATCGGCATGGATATCCCGGTTTTGCCGGTTATGGCGCAGGCGCGGACGGGGAGGCACACCCGGGCCCCGTGCGCTCGATCCGGAATTCCGGTCGCGGACGAGGGATGTCAGCGGGCGGGGATCGTGGAGCCGCTGCCGCTGCGTGAACTGGCGATCTGGGCGGCGAGGGCGCGGACCCTGGCACTGCCGTCGGTGATCTCGCGGCGCATGGCGTAGACGCTGATCAGGTGCTGGCCGCCGAGGTCCGGGCCCGGCTCGGGAATCCGCGGCCAGGGATGGGTGACATCGGCGATGCGGGCCTTCATCGCGTCGAGGCGCAGGCTTGCCTCGGCGACTGGCCACTGGTCAAGGGGGCTGCGGGGACCTGGCTCCGCCTGCTCTGGCGCGAGCGACGGACGGCCCGCGTCCCTGGGGGACGGAACCGTCTTCTGCTGGCCGCCAGGATCGGCGGTCGTGCTCCGGGCGAGGTCGCATGCCCGCCGGAATGCCCTGCGGGCGGCGGAGAACTCCACGCTCGCGAGCACCGCGCACCCCCAGCCGACCGCACTGGCGGTGAAGACGTCAGATGGCGCCCCGGTCGGCAGCAGGCGGGCCACCCGGTGGGCCGTCACGCGCCGGGTTCCAGGCGCGGCGAAGCCAAGCACGGCTGCCCGTCGCGGGCGGCCGCCTGCCGTGGAAGCGGGGAGGTCGGCCAGTGCGTGCACTGCCACCCAGTCCCAGTAGGGGGTCAGGCTGGCCAGCGCGCTGGCGTCGTGGAGCTCATAGCCCCCGCCGGGGGCTTGCTCGCAGCGCGAATCGGGGGCGGAGAACTTCAGGTCCAGGCCGGGCAGGCCGTGCCCCGCGGCGAAGATAGCGCCCTGCGCCGCCGCGTCAAGGATCCAGGAGACCGACTCGTCTCCCGACCGGTAGGCGTCGGCGGCGGCACCCGTCCAGTACAGGTGCGTGCCCACCGTCAAGGCGGTCAGCGGGGCGACCCCGGCCAGCCGCCGCTGCCCGCAGGCTGCCTGCCGCAAGGTGCAGCCCAGACCGCCGAACTCCTCGGGGAGCGCGACCGTCAGGTAGCCGGCCTCACGCAGCACGCCGAAGTCCCTGGCTATCCCGGCCCTGGCCGCCTCGTCCCCGGCGTCGCCGGGCGCCGTGCGCCCGGGCTGAGGTCGCCGGGACACTCCCGCACTGGGCACTCCCTCGGCGGGCACCGCCTCCGAGGACACTCCCTCGGCGGGCACCGCCTCCGAGGGCACCGCCTCCGAGGACACGGTCTCAGCGGGCGCCAGGGCAGCCGTCAGGTCCGCTCCGTGCAGGCGACAGAGCACAGCGTCAGTTAGCAGGTCACGAGGCCGTATGGCTGGCAATGGACCTCCCCTGCGCTTGCTTGTGCTGGCATATAGGAGACCACGGAACTCGCCCTAAGTCAACCTAACCAGTAGGAAATGTTAAGTTTCAGTTCAGGCCAACTCCTCATCCTATATGCCGAGTGTCCTGCCCGCGATGGCCATGGCGCCCCACGAGGCCAGGGTCCGGCCGTCCGAGTGCCTCAAGTCGCCCGTTCATCAATGCGCCTGACAGTAGTCGTTAACTTGCTAACGTGGTGCTCCTCACGGGGCGGCGGACATCCGGACTGGAGTACCTTGCTGTCCATGACGTGGCTCGACTCGCTCGCTGACAAGGCCCTCCGCCGTGAGCTCCCCACTCGCCAGGAGGCGCTCAAGGTCCTCGCAACCGGTGATGACGAACTGCTTGACCTGGTGGCCGCGGCCTTCCGGGTCCGCCGCCAGTTCTTCGGCCGGCGGGTGAAGCTGAACTACCTCGTCAACATCAAGAGCGGGCTTTGTCCCGAGGATTGCAGCTACTGCTCGCAGCGGCTCGGGTCAAGCGCCGACGTCCTCAAGTACACGTGGCTGAAGTCCGAGCAGGTGGCCGCGAGTGCCAAGGCCGGCGTCGCCGGCGGCGCCAAGCGGGTCTGCCTCGTCGCCAGCGGCCGCGGCCCGACCGACCGTGACATCGAGCGGGTGTCCTCGACGATCGAGGACTTCAAGGCCGAGCACCCGGACGTCGAGGTCTGCGCCTGCCTCGGCATCCTCACCGACGGCCAGGCCGAGCGCCTCAAGAAGGCCGGCACCACGGCCTACAACCACAACCTCAACACCTCCGGCGGGCACTACGCCGACATCTGCGCGACGCACGAGTACGCCGACCGGGTCGCCACCGTGCACAAGGCCCACGACGCGGGGCTGTCCGCCTGCTCCGGCCTCATCGCGGGGATGGGCGAGACCGACGAGGACCTCGTTGACGTCGTCTTCGCGCTGCGCGCACTGGACCCCGACTCGGTTCCGGTCAACTTCCTGATTCCGTTCGAGGGCACGCCACTGGCCGGTACCTGGACCCTCACTCCCGCACGGTGCCTGAAGATCCTCGCCATGGTCCGCTTCGTCTGCCCCGACGCCGAGGTCCGCATCGCCGGCGGCCGTGAGATTCACCTGCGCACCCTGCAGCCCCTGGCCCTGCACGTTGCCAACTCGATCTTCCTCGGCGACTACCTGACCTCCGAGGGCCAGGCCGGACAGGCTGACCTGGAGATGATCGCCGACGGCGGCTTCACCGTCGAGGGCGCGGACGAGCAGACCCTCCCGGCCCACCGTGCTGACCTGGTGCGCACCCGCCACCGTGGCGCCGGGACTGAGGTGCCAGCGAACGCCTGACGCCGGCCAGGATAAGGACGGGAAATGATCCGGCAAGGCGATAGGCCCGGCGCGCCCCCCGCCGCGATCGATGCCCTTGAGCGGATAGCCGCCGGGCACTGGCGCGGCGAGACTGAGGCCCTGGGCGGCTGGCTGCTGCGCGCGGGGAAGGGCTTCACCGGGCGGGCCAACTCGGCCCTCGCCATCGGCGACCCGGGCATCGCGCTCGATGAGGCGCTGGCCGCAGTGACCGACTGGTACCGCGCCCGAGACCTCCCGCCGATGGTGGCCGTCCCGCTGCCACTGTCGGCCGCAGCCTGGCTCGACGATCTCCTTGCCGAACGCCGCTGGCCAACTCGCCCAGGCCCGGCCTACGTGATGACGGCGACGGTAGCCCGAGCCACCAGCCCGCCGCCGCTTCCTGAGGGCACGCGGCTGCAGATGGACGCCGAGCCCGATGACGCCTGGCTCGGCCTGTATCACTACCGGGGGGCGGCCGTGCTGCCGCCAGTGGCCCGGCAGATCCTCGCCTCGGCTCCGTGGCAGGCGTTCGCCAGCGTCAGGGACCCGGGGGGACAGCCGCTGGCGATCGCCCGGCTGTCGGTGGGTGGCGGCTGGGCGGGGATCACCGCCGTCGAGGTCGCGGCCGGCCAGCGGCGCCGCGGCCTCGGCACCCTGATCACCAAGGCGGCGTGCGCGCAGGCCGCCAGGCAGGGCATCAGCCAGGTCTTCCTCCAGGTCGAGACCAGCAACACCGCGGCCCAGGCGCTGTACGAGCGCTGCGGCTTCGAGTACTCGCACCGGTACAGGTACCGGATGGCGCCGAGCGCCTTACCGGCAACGATTGGGTCAAACCGGGGCCATCGGTGCCGCCGTGTCGGCGTGGCGGCTTTGGCGGTACTAGCAGGCCTCGTTAGGTTTGTCATCATGGCTACCCGTGCGCCCAGGGGCGATTCGGCTCGCTCGCGAGGCGGGCAGGTTGATGCGGACCGCAATGCTCGTGATTACGACGACGACGGCTACGACATCATCTACGACGACGAGGAGTCGCCGCCGCCGAAGCAGGCCACGGCGGCCCGCGGGTCGCGAGCCGCGGCCAAGGCCCCGGCCAGGCAAGCCGCCGAGCGGCAATCTCCCGCCCGGCCCGGCAGCGCGAAGCCCGGTGGCGCGCGCTCGGGTGGCTCGCGCACGGGAGCGTCCACCGCCACGAGCCGCTCAGCGGGAACCAGCGCGGGCGGCGGCCGGGGCAAGGGCGGCGGCCGGACCGGCGGTTCCTCCGGCGCCACCCGTGGCGGTGGCACCCGTGGCGGTGGCGGCCGTGGCGGTGGCACCCGTGGCGGTGGCGGCCGCCCGCCCGGCAAGGGCGGATCAGGGCGCAACGCCAAGGGCGCAACGGCGAAGCCCTCGGCCAAGAAGGCTGCCGCCAGGACCGCCCCGTCAAGCGACCCGCTGGTCATCCTGGCCGGCTGGATGGTCAGGGCGGTCGCGGCCGGCTGGATGGTGACGGCCGGCGCGACCGGGTTCGCGGCCAGGCGAGTCGGGCGCAGCGCGCGGGACCTGGAGCCTCATCACCGGCGCGACGGCGTGGGGCTGGCCTGGCTCGGGGTGGCGATCGTGCTTGCCGCCGGGATCTGGGTGCGCCTGCACAACGCCGTTGGCCGGGCGATCTACGTCAGCGGCAGCAGCATCTTCGGTGAGCTCGCGTTCGCGCTGCCCATCCTGGCGCTCCTGCTCGCCTGGCGGTACCTGCGCAACCCGGTCCACGACGCGCCCGGGCCCAGCCCGGTGGTCGGCTGGATGGCGTTCGTCGTCGGTGTCCTCGGGCTCATCCACATCGCCAAGGGCACCCCGGCACTGACGGCGGGCGCCCCGGCCATCCGCACGGCCGGCGGCTTCCTCGGATTCCTGGTGTCCTGGCCGCTGGTCCACCTGGTCACCCCGTGGGTCGCGACGCCGCTGCTTGGCCTGGTGGCCGGGTACGGGGTGCTGCTGATCACGGGGACGCCGCTGCACCGGGTACCTGAGCGGCTGCGGGAGTTCCAGGCGGTCTTCGGGTACGGCCCGCCGGTCGGCGAGGAGGGCGCGGACACCGAGGACGGGGAGTACGCCGACGAGGAGGCCGCGCCGCGCGGGCGGGGCGCGCGGCCGCTGTCGATCCGGCTGCGGCCGTCCGCGATCGAGCCGGGCGAGCACCGCACCCCGTACGACACACCGGTCGTTGGCCAGGGCGACCGCCGCCCCACGGGCGGCGCGACTGCTCCCGGCCAGCCGCGCGAGGCCCGGATCGGTGATGACCTGCTCGAAGAGCTCGGCTTCGCCAGCCAGGACGAAGCCGGTCCGCCGGACGCGGTGCCGCAGGAGGTGGCACCGCCGGAAGTGCAGGCGGAGCCGGGCACCGCCGGGGCCGTGGTGGCGGCTACCGGCGCGCTGCCCGCGGGGGCCAAGGGCAAGGGGTTCGATCCGCACGGGCCGGTGCCGCCGGGAGAGCAGCTGATCCTGAGCAGCGCGGCGGCCGGCGTCTACGCGCTGCCCGGGCCTGCGCTGCTGAAGCCGGGGTCCACGCCCAAGGCGCGGACGAAGGCCAATGACATCGTGGTGGACGCGCTACAGGACGTCCTGCACCAGTTCAACGTGGAGGCGGAGGTCACCGGATTCAGCCGGGGGCCAACGGTCACCCGCTACGAGATCGAGCTCGGCCCCGGCGTCAAGGTGGAGCGGGTCACCCAGCTGTCGAAGAACATCGCCTACGCGGTCAAGTCGGCCGACGTGCGCATTCTTCCCGTCATTCCGGGCAAGTCGGCGATCGGCGTCGAGATCCCCAATGTCGACAAGGAGATCGTCTCGCTGGGCGACATCCTGCGCTCGGCCCAGGCGGTCGCCGATCACCACCCGATGGTGGTCGGGCTGGGCAAGGACGTGGAAGGGCACACGGTCCTGGCCAACCTGGCCAAGATGCCGCACGTCCTGGTGGCCGGAGCGACCGGCAGCGGTAAAAGCGTTTGCCTCAATGGGCTGATCACCTCGATCCTCATGCGGTCGTCGCCCGATGAGGTGCGGATGATCCTGATCGACCCCAAGCGGGTCGAGCTGTCGATCTACGAGGGGATCCCGCACCTGATCACGCCGATCATCACCTCGCCCAAGAAGGCAGCGGAGGCCCTGGAGTGGGTCGTCGGGGAGATGGAGCGCCGTTACGACGACCTGGCGGCCTCGGGCTTCCGGCACGTGGACGACTTCAACAAGGCGGTGAAGGCGGGGAAGGTTGTGCCGCCACCGGGCTCTGAGCGGGTGTATGAGCCCTACCCGTACCTGGTGGCGATCGTGGACGAGCTCGCGGACCTGATGATGGTGGCGCCGCGCGACGTCGAGGACTCCATCGTCCGGATCACCCAGCTGGCCCGGGCAGCGGGCATCCACCTGGTGCTGGCCACGCAGCGGCCCTCCGTGGACGTGGTAACCGGCCTGATCAAGGCGAACGTGCCGTCGCGGCTGGCGTTCGCGACGTCATCGCTGGCGGACTCGCGGGTCATCCTCGACCAGCCGGGCGCGGAGAAGCTCGTCGGGCAGGGCGACGCGCTGTTCCTGCCGATGGGCGCGTCCAAGCCGATGCGGCTGCAGAACGCGTTCGTCTCGGAGAAGGAAATCCGTGACATCGTCGCGCACTGCAAGAAGCAGGCGGAGCCGGCCTACCGTGAGGACGTTGCCGCCGCTCCGGACAAGTCCCGGGAAATCGACTCCGAGATCGGCGATGACCTGGATCTTCTCATGCAGGCCGCGGAGCTGGTTATATCAACGCAATTCGGATCGACGTCCATGCTGCAGCGCAAGCTGCGGGTAGGCTTCGCGAAGGCCGGGCGGCTGATGGATCTGATGGAAAGTCGCGGTATTGTCGGGCCAAGCGAAGGCTCCAAAGCACGGGACGTACTGATCAGGCCGGATGACCTTGAGGGTGTGCTCACGTCGTTGCGGGGCGGGTAGCTGGGGGGACTGGCGTGCCCGGGGCGTTGCCCCGATGAGCTGGCGGTGGCCCGCAGGCGACCCCCGTCCGCTCATCTCAGTTACTTCGGGTGATCAACTGGGCACATGGAGTAATGTAATCACGGCGATCATTCCAGGAGGCGCGGCGTGAGCATCGGTGAAACCCTGGCGGAGGCGCGTCGTCAGGCCGGTCTCACCGTTACCCAGGTCAGTCAGCAGACCCGGATCAGGGAGTCGATCATCCGGGCTATCGAGCAGAGCGACTTCTCGTCGTGTGGCGGGGATTTCTACGCCCGCGGCCACGTCCGCTCGATCGCCGGGGTTGTGAAGACTGATCCAGCACCGCTGATCAGGGATTATGACGAGGAGCACGGCCCTCCGGGGGCTATCTCGGCGGCGGACATCTTCGAGCCGTCGACCCCGATCAAGATCAAGGACCCCAAGCCCTTCCCGTTCGGGAAGGTGGCGGCGGTGCTGGTACTCGCGGCGGCCGGCTTCGGCGTGTACCGGCTGGCCACCAACAGCCCAGTGAAGGCCCCAGCCAGCCCGGTGGCGGCCATCAAGCCGACGGTGTCGCCCGCGGCGAAGCCCAAGCCGACGCAGAAGGCGACGACATCGCACCCGCAGTACCCGGCTGGCCAGGTGAAGATCGTGCTCAAGGCCACCCAGAACTGCTGGGTCAGCATCGCCGACCATACCGGCAAGCAGCTGTTCAGCGGGATCGTCCCGGCCGGCCAGTCGCGGACCTGGTGGGAGAAGCAGCAGGTGTCGGTCCAGCTCGGCGATCCCTCGGGCGTCCGCCTGACGATCAACGGCAAGAACGAGACGCCCAAGACGGTGAACCCCGCCACTGTTACCGTGAATCCGGCCAGCTTCGTGAGCCCGGCGAGCACCAAGCAGGCGGTGCCCACTCCCGGCACGTCGGTCACGACTTCCTGACCTGGCGAGTGCCCCTAGGCTGGCCGCCAGCCTAGGGGCGCCGCGGGCCGAGGGGAGAGGGGGCACGTTCTGCATGCTCCTGCGCGATCACGTACCCTCTGCGTGTGCCTAGTTCCCGCTCCGTCAGCCTGGTTACGCTCGGCTGCGCCCGCAATGAGGTCGACTCCGAGGAGCTCGCCGCGCGACTCGCGGCGGCCGGCTGGACATTGCGGGACGAGGGCGAGGAAGCGGATGTCGTTCTCGTGAATACCTGCGGGTTCATCCAGGCGGCCAAGCAGGAGTCGATTGACGAGCTGCTCGCCGCCGCGGGCACCGGCGCGAAGGTCGCCGCCGTAGGCTGCCTGGCCGAGCGCTACGGGACCGAGCTTGCCGGCGAGCTCCCCGAGGCGCAGGTCCTGAGCTTCGATGACTACGGGGACATAGCCTCCCGGCTGGATGACGTACTCGCCGGCCGCAGGCGGCCCGCGCACGTGGCACGTGACCGGCGCAGCCTGCTGCCAGTAAGCCCGGCAAGCCGCCAGGCCGCGCGAGGTACGACGGTGGTTCCAGGTACCGGGCAGGAGGCCATCCCGGACCTGCCGGCCGGCCTGGCGCCCGCCTCAGGGCCGCGCGTGACCAGGCGGCTGCTGTCCGGCGGGGTGACCGCGCCGCTGAAGATCGCCGCCGGCTGCGACCGGCGTTGCTCGTTCTGCGCGATCCCCTCCTTCCGCGGCGCATTCGTGTCCCGCCGCCCGCCGGAAGTGCTGGCTGAGGCCGCGTGGCTGGCCGACCAGGGCGTGCGCGAGCTGGTGCTGGTCAGCGAGAACTCGACCTCCTACGGCAAGGACCTCGGCAGCCTCCGGCTACTTGAGGAGCTGCTGCCTGAGCTGGCGGGCACCCGCGGCGTGGACTGGGTGCGGGTCAGCTACCTGCAGCCCGCTGAGGTCCGGCCGGGCCTAGTCGACGTCATGACCTCCACGCCGGGCGTAGTGCCCTACTTCGACCTGTCCTTCCAGCATGCCAGCGGCCCGGTGCTGCGCTCGATGCGGCGCTTCGGCGATCGTCAGCGATTCACTGAGCTAGTCGAGCGAATCCGCGACCAGTCACCCCAGGCGGGCATCCGGTCCAACTTCATCGTCGGCTTCCCCGGCGAGACCTCGGATGACCTGCGCGAGCTTGAGCTGTTCCTGAGCGAGGCCCGGCTGGACGCTATCGGCATCTTCGGCTACTCCGACGAGGACGGCACTGAGGCAGCGACATTCCCCGGCAAGGTGGACGCCGACGAGGTGGACCGCCGGGTCAGCGAGTTCTCCTCGATCGCCGAGGAGGTCATGGCTCAGCGGGCCGCCGACAGGGTGGGCGAGACCATCCAGGTGCTCGTGGAGGAGGACCTCGGCGAGGGGGAGTACGAGGGCAGGGCCGCGCACCAGGCCCCCGACGTGGACGGGTCCGTCACGCTCCTGGTGCAGGAAGGGAAAGTGGCCGTCGGCGACATCGTCGCCGCCCGCGTGACCGCCTCAGAAGGGGCAGACCTCGAGGCGTGCGCGCTATGACCACCCGCCCCTGGCCCCCCGGGGCCGCCCCCCGGACTCCGGCGGCACCGGGCATGGGCTCGAGCGGCCCGCAGGGCCGCCCCCCCGAGTGGCACAGGACGCCTAGAACGCCGTGAGCGACGCTCGCCAGCCTCAGGACGCCAGCGTCGATTCCGACCCGCCAGGCGGGCCTGCCGGGCCAGTCACGACGGCCCCGCCGCCCCCGCCGGTCGGCCTGGTCAACGTGGCCAACGCGCTCACCGTGGCGCGGCTGTTCCTGGTGCCGATCTTTGTTGTCTTCCTCGTGGTGGCCGGCCATCCGGGCAGCACGCCATGGCGGCTGGCGGCCCTCGCCGCCTTCGGCGTCGCGTCCGTGACGGACCTGTTCGACGGGAAGGTGGCCCGCAGCAGGAACCTGGTGACCGACTTCGGCAAGATCGCCGATCCGATCGCCGACAAGGCACTCACCGGCGCCGCCCTGATAACGCTGTCGGCGATGGGCGAGCTGCCCTGGTGGGTCACGGCGCTGATCATGGTCCGCGAGATCGGAGTCACCGCCTTGCGGTTCGCCGTCATCAGGCGCGGGGTCATCGCCGCGAGCGCCGGCGGCAAGCTGAAGACGGTACTTCAGATCGCCGCGATCTGCCTGTACCTGCTGCCGCCGCTGCTCAGCCCGCCGGCCCTTGTCCGGGAGGTTGTCATGGGCGCCGCGCTCGTGATAACGCTGGTCACGGGGGCGGATTACGTGGTTCGAGCGGTTCGGCTGACGAGCGACAGCGGCAAGGCAACCTAGGTCACGACGCCGATGCTCAGCGCCAGGCCGGATGCGGGACGATTGCGTAGGGGAGTACATGCCAGAAGGTGAAGCCGGCCCGCCACGCGCAGGAGGCAGCACGCGAGAGCTCGCGGCCGAGGTGCTCCGGATGCTGCGCCAGTCAGGCTGGACCATCGCCACCGCTGAGTCGCTCACCGGCGGCCTGGTCGCCGCCGCCCTCACCGACATCCCAGGGGCGTCCCACGCCTTCCGCGGCGGCGTGGTCTCCTACGCGACCGACCTCAAGGCACGCCTGCTCGGCGTGGATGAGGCGATGCTCGCCGCGCACGGCGCGGTCTACGCCCCGGTCGCGGCGGCCATGGCGACTGGCGTCAGGGAGCGGCTGGCGGCCACCGTGGGCGTGGCGACAACGGGCGTCGCGGGTCCCGAGCCGCAGGACGGCATGTCCCCAGGAACGGTACATATCGCCGTCAGCCTGGCCGACGACACGATCGTTCGCACGATAGGACTGGCGGGGGACCGGGATGAGGTACGTAAACTAACGGTAGAGAGAGTCCTCGGGCTGCTGCTGGGGAGGCTCAGGGAAGAACGGCCGTGATTACAGCGTTACGTCAGGAGCGAACACAGGGTGGTGTGGTCTCGCGGGTAAACCGTACGGAAAGGTACGGTGGTCTTGTCAACGGTTCTGCCTCGATGGCTGGTGGAAGCGGGAAAGGAGTGCGACGGTGGTGCTGCTTCGTCAACTGCTTGGCGACGTGCTGCGTCGACTGCGTATTAGGCAGGGCCGCACTCTGCGCGAGGTATCCGCGTCGGCAAGAGTGTCGCTCGGCTACCTGTCTGAGGTGGAGCGCGGCCGCAAGGAGGCGTCCTCGGAGCTGCTCGCGGCGATCTGCGCGGCGCTGGAGACACCGCTATCGCAGGTGTTTCGCGAGGTGTCGGACAACTTCGCGCTGGCCGAGCTCCAGCAAGACGCGGGTCTCGGCGGCCCGCGCGAGCCGGCGATGCGGATAGGCGACGCTGGCCTGCGGCTCGGCGACCCGGCCCTGCGGCTGAGCGAGAAGAGCCTGCGGCTGGCGGCCGACCGAGTGGCCGTCCCCGCCGACTCCGGCTCGGCAGCCACGGCGAACCTCGCCGATGTCGCGGACATCGACGTGCCAGAGATCGACGCGGACGGCTTTACTGGCCACGACGGCCAGATCCGCGACATGGTCACGGTGTGATCGGGGCCAGTCCCGCTCATCTCATGGCGGCAATGTCGCCCCGGCCCTTCAGGCCCGCCTGCTAGCCGGGGAGGCGACTCCCGGAACGCCCGCTGACCTGGGGTGCGAGCGCTGAGTCCCCGTTCGGCGCTCGCCTGGAAGGTCTCCTGACGGCCCAGTGACGCGGCGGCCCTCGCCCGATTTCACCGTTACGTAAGGCCTGTGGCAGTCAAGCCCCTTCGTGAGCGGTCGTCCGCTTATGACCCCGCCGGGCGAGTTGGCTAGATCCAGGCCTGGGGACTGGAAGTCAGCGACTTAACCACGTCAGGAAGCTCGCCGGAAACGATGTCGCCCAGCGTGACGGTCTCCAGGATCGCTCGCTCGTTGGCCCGTAGCGCGATCCATACCTTCTGCAGCGGCTCAGCGGCGCCGGGGTAGGTGACGTTCTCCGGCCGCTCGCCGCGCACGCCGAGCAGTTGGCCGTCGATCGCCCGGATGATGTCGGCCAGGGAGATCTCACTCGCCGGACGGGCTAGCCAGAACCCGCCATCTGGGCCGCGCTGGCTGCGCACCAGCCCCGTGCGGCGCAACTGGGTCAGGATGGTCTCGAGGAACTTGCCCGGGATATTCTGCGCCTGGGCAAGCTGCTCGGCAGTGACATGGCCATTTGGCGCCGCGGCAAGCTCGATGGCCGCGCGCAGCGCGTAATCGGCACGAGCAGACAGTCGCATGCCCGCCATTATGCAGCTTCCCGATCGGATTAGTGACATCGGCCTGGTCACTAGGCCTCGTGGCACGACGAACACGGCCATCCGAGCGCCCCGCGGAGTATGCTGCAAACGTTCGCATCGAGCCGCCGGGTGAGCCGTGAAAGGACTCAAGCGTGCCAGACGTCACCGTTGACATAGCCGTTAACGGAGTATCTCACCGCGCGGATGTGCCCGCAAGAACGCTTCTCGTCCACTTCCTGCGTGACCAGCTGGGACTGACCGGAGCCCACGTCGGCTGCGACACCACTCAGTGCGGCGCCTGCACCGTCGATCTCGACGGCGTGGCGGTCAAGTCCTGCACGATCCTCGCCGCCCAGGCTAGCGGCCACCAGGTCACGACCATCGAGGGCATCGAGGCCGGCCAGGAGGCCGGCCTGCACCCGATCCAGCGGGCATTCTGGCGTCACCACGGGCTGCAGTGCGGGTACTGCACGCCCGGCATGGTGATGGCGGTTCGCCAGCTCATCGCGGACAATCCCGACCCGACGGATGATGACGTCAGGCACGCCCTGTCGGGCAACATCTGCCGTTGCACCGGCTATCAGAACATCATCGCCGCCGCCCTCGACGCAGCCAGCGCGCTGCGGGAGGCATGAGTGTTCCCCGCTGACTTCAGCTACACGCGCGCGACCTGCCTGGAGCACGCGCTCACGCTGCTGGGCCAGGCGGCCGGGGACGGGCGCGACGCCAAGGTCATCGCCGGCGGCCAGTCGCTGCTTCCGCTGATGAAGCTGCGCCTTTCCGCGCCGGAGCTGGTCATCGACATCGCGGGCCTCCAGGAGCTGCGGGGCGTCGTCGCCGACGGCGACACCACGGTCATCGGGGCGCTCGCTACCTATCGCGACCTACAGCGGGAGGCCGACCTGACCACCACCTTCCCCGCCATGGGGGACGCGCTCGCTGTCCTTGCCGACCCTCAGGTCCGCGCGCGGGGCACCGTGGGGGGCTGCGTCGCGCACGGCGACCCCGCCGCGGACCTGCCCGCCGTCCTGCTCGCCCTCGACGCGCGCGTGACGATCGCCGGCCCCGCGGGCACCCGCACGGTCGCTCTTGAGTATTTCCTGCTCGGCCCGTTCGAGACCGACCTGGCGCCGGACGAGCTCGTCACCGCGATCACGCTCCCGGCCGCCCCGGCTGCCGGGATGGCCTACGAGAAGTTCGAGCAGCCCGCCTCGCACCTGCCGCTGGCCGGCGTCGCCGTCACGGCCGAGGTCCGCGACGGAGTCCTCGCCTCGGCGAGGGTCGCCGTCACCGGCGTGGCACCCAGGCCGTTCCGTGCCACCCGGGCGGAACGGGACCTCCACGGCCAGCCGCCCCCGCCCCTCGCTCCCGCGGGCGGCGGGACGGCCAGCGCGGCCGCCGCCAGGACGTGCCCAATCGCCGAGTCGATGGCCGAGTCCGGCCTCGTGGCACTGTCAGACCAGCACGCGTCGGGACCGTTTCGCGTGCACCTGGCGGGAATCCTCGCCCACCGCGCGCTAGCCCGGGCCGCGGCCCGCGCGGCGGGCCTCATGGGGGGCGGGCGATGACCGGGATGCCGGCCTCTTCCGGCCCGCAGCGGCACGTCGGGCAGGCCCTGCTGCGGCGGGAGGACCCGGCCCTGCTGACCGGACGGGGGCAGTACGTCGATGACGTCGCCGCTCCCCCCGGCCTCGGCCCGGTGCTGCGCGCCCACGTGGTGCGCAGCCCGGTCGCGCACGCCCTGATCACCGGGCTGGACGTCGAAGCGGCCCGCGTGGCCGAAGGCGTGGTCGCCGTCTACACGGCGGCCGACCTCGACGCAGCCGGGGTCGGCCCGCTGCCCGCCGCGGAAGGTCTGCCGTCCGGGGCAGTAAGCCCGGCCTACCCAGTGCTGGCCGCGGGGAAAGTGGTGTGGGCGGGCCAGCCGGTGGCACTCGTCGTGGCGACCTCAGCGGCGCTGGCGGCCGACGCGGCCGAGCTTGTCGACGTGTCCTACCAGGAACTGCCCGCGGTCACCGCGCCCCTGGACGCGGTGGCCCCCGGTGCCCCCACCTTGCACGAGGAGCTCGGCGGCAACGTCGTCGTCCGCAAGCGGCTCATGGCGGGCGACCCGGATGGGGCGTTTGCCCGCGCGGCCTACCAGGTCGCCCAGCGGATGGTAAGCCAGCGCGTCGCTCCCGTGGCGATGGAGCCACGCGGCGTCCTCGCCTGGACTTCCCCAGCTGACGGCCGGCTGGAAATACGGCTGCCGACTCAGCGGCCGCACGGGTCGCGGCGCGCTCTTGCGGCAATCCTCGGCCTGCCACAAGAGCGAGTCCACGTGACCGCGGGCGACGTCGGCGGCGCCTTCGGTGCGAAGGGGCCGATGTACCCGGACCAGGTCGCGGCCTGCTACGCGGCGCTGGCCCTTGGCCGTCCCGTCAAGTGGATCGAGGAGCGAGCCGAGTCGTTCCAGGCCACCACGCACGGGCGGGACCAGGTCGCCGACCTGGAGATGGCCCTGGACGCAACCGGCCGTATCACGGCCCTGCGCGGCGTCGTGCACGCGAGCTTCGGCGCCTACCTCACGCCGAACGCCCCCTCCGCCCTGCTGGCCCGCATCGGCCCCATGCTGCCCCAGGGCTACCGGGTCGAGTCGATTGACGTCGAGCTGGTGGGAGTCGTGGCCAGCACCACGCCCATCGGACCGTACCGCGGGGCCGGCCGCCCGGAGGCCGCTTACTTCACCGAGCGCCTCGTCGACCTGGCGGCCAAGCAGGCCGGACTTGACCCGGCCGAGCTCCGCCGCAGGAACTTCCTGTCCCCGTCCGACTTTCCCTACACCACGTGCACCGGCCTGATCTACGACAGCGGCGACTACCAGGCCGGGCTGGACCTGCTCGTCGACAAGCTGGGCTACGCCCGCTTCGACGCGGGGCGCTCCCGCCTCCTGGCCCAGACCGGGGAGCTGCTCGGCATGGGAATCGCGTCGTTCGTCGAGCCGGGCGGGATCACCCCGGGCGCCGGCCCCACTGGTGGCCTGCCCGGCGCGGGCGACCAGGCGACGGTGACCGTGTCGCCGTCGGGGAAGGTCACGGTCGCCGTTGGCACGAGCGGCCACGGGCAGGGACACGAGACTGCGTTCGCGCAACTCGCGGCCGACCTCCTCGCGGTGCCCTACGAGGACGTGACGGTCGTGTTCGGCGATACCGACTCCTCGCCCTTCGGGCTGGGAACGTTCGGCTCGCGCAGCGCCGTCGCCGGCGGCACGGCGATCTATAACGCCTGCCGGGCGGCGCTTGAGGCGGCCCGGCGGGTGGACGCCCCCATGCCGCTGCAGGAGGCCGCCGCTCGCCTCGGCGGCCTGTCCGCCACGGCGGCGTCCGGAGCGCCGCCCGAGACCTACGCGTCGGGCTCCTACGGCTGCGTCGTCGCCGTCGACCCGGCGACAGGGCGTGTCCGGGTGCTGCGCGTGGTGGCCGTCGATGACTGCGGGGTGGTGATCAACCCGCTGCTGGTCGAGGGCCAGGTGCACGGTGCGATCGCCCAGGGCCTCGGCCAGGCGCTGTCCGAGCAGGTGCTCTACGACACGGCAGGCCAGCCGCTGGCCGGCTCGCTGATGGACTACGCGGTGCCGTTCGCCGCGACGATGCCCGCCGAGCTTGAGTCCTACCTGGTGTGCACCCCGTCGCCGGCCAATCCCCTCGGCGTCAAGGGCATGGGCGAAAGCGGCACGATCGGTGTGATGCCAGCCGTCGTCAACGCCGTCCTCGATGCCCTGAGCCCCTACGGCATCCGCCACCTCGACATGCCGCTGACCGCCGAGAAGGTCTGGACCGCGATCCAGGCCGCCTCCCATGAGTGAATCGCCAGCGCCGCAGCCACACCCATCACACACGGCCCCCACCAGTGACACACCGCCCCCAGTGACACACCGCCCCCAGTGACACACCGCCGCCACATCAGAATGTCCTCGATGCGCCATGGGTGTCGTGCGACCTTGCCCGCGCTGTCACAGCGCTGCTGCCTGGGCGCACCCGATGACGCATCGCGTACATTTGCCCACCGCAGCAGTGCCGCACGGCTGTCACGCGGCCAGCTATGATGCAGTGCCCTCCATGTCCCCTGAGACCCCTGCGCCGTCGCCGCCCTCGATGTGGGGCGCCGGCCCGAGAAAGGTTGTCCCATGAGTGACGCGACACGGTACGTGCTGTTCTACGAGGCAGGGGACAACTTCCCGGCCGGCGCCCGTGAGCACTTTCCCGCCCACCAGGCCCGGTACCAGGAGTTCATGCGGCGCGGTGTGCTGCTAATGCTCGGGCCATTCGCCGATGAACCGGTCGGCGGCGCGCTTGCCATCTTTACCAGTCGCGAGGCGGCCGAGGAGTTCGCCAGCCAGGACCCGTTCGTCCTTAACCAGGTCGTCGGCTGCTGGCACATCAGGCAGTGGCAGGTGGCGCTCCCTGACCGACCTGACCGGAGCTAGCCTGGAATGTCGCGCTGAGGGCGGTCAGTCCTTGAATACGTCCTCGACGGAAGCGGCCGTCCCGGCCCGGTTCAGCCACAGGTTGAGCTGGCTCACGTCCGCGCACGACCTGATCATCTCGTCCTGCTCTGGGGACAGGCGGAAGCCCCGCGCCCCAAGGACGATCACGACGGACTCCGCCCTGCCCTCGGCCAGGCCTTCTGCCTTGCCCTCGGCCTTGCCTTCTGCCTTGCCTTCTGCCTTGCCCTCTGCCTTGCCCTCGGCCAGGCCTTCTGCCAGGCCGGCGGCCATGCCTTCTGCCTTGGCCGCGACCGACGCCTGCTCGACGGCGCGGTCGATGAAGTCGACCCTGAACTCGGTGGTCGTCATGATGAGCTCCTCCAACTTGCGCCGGGCGTCCGCAGATGCCCTACCCATGATAATCCCTAGTAGAGTTCGGGAGTCAGTCTCGTTACTATCCGTAGCGACGATGGCGTCGATGACCATCGTGCACCCGCTGCCGGTTTCCAGGTCGATGGCCCCGATGGCACCGCAGAAGATGGTGAGCCACGGATCGTCCGGGATTGGCGCGCTGCGTGGGCCGACGACGATGGGGATCAAGATGTAGCCGGGATGGCCCAGGTGGATTGGCTGGCGGCACTTCCCGGCTTCGGCCTCGTCCCAGCAGACAACGATCAGCACCGCCGACTTGCAGCGATGTGCCGCGCGGAGGTTGGCGATGTAAGCAGGCCACGCGTACTCCTTTTCTTCGGCCATGCGCCCTTGCGGTTCGACAATCACCAGACGCAGGGGATCGCCGGTGGCCCTGTCCCTGATCACGGCGACGGAGTCCGCGGTGAACTCAGCCGGCACCACATTGCTTGCGTCGTTCGAGCCGAGTGTGACCTCGACCCCGTCCGGGATCGGGACGCCAGCGCGTTGCGCCAGGACGGCGGCGATCCGGGGTTGCTTGCGGATGACCTCGATGGGTCCCTCGTGGTTGATGGATGGCATACCGCGAGCGTATGCACTCGTGAGTGATCGAGATGGTCGACGTTACACTAGCGCCACCAGAAGGTGATAGTAGCTTAACGTGGCAACCTGTTGCCAATAGTGATCAATGCGGACTTGCCCCCCTCGCCGCACACTGGCGCGCACCCGACTGGCACGGGTGGCGCCGGCTAGCCGCGCAGGCGCAGGCCCCTGGGGGTGGGCCGGAAGCCCGCCGCCTGGAGCGCCCGCGCCAGGGGAGTGTCGTGGACCGTCTCGCCGTCGGTCTTCTCGACCGTCATCCGGCCAAGCGCGCCCTCGCGGACGGCTGCGGCCAGGGCGGCCGCGCACGGCTCGAGCAGCGCCGGGTCGTCGGTCCAGGAAAGCAGCGTCTTGCCGCCGCGTTCCACGTAAAGCGCCAGCGCGCCGTTGGCCACGATGACAAGCGCACCCGCCTTCCGGCCGGGCTTGTGCGCGGTGACGGAGTCGTCGGGGCGCTGCGGCCAGGGCAGCGCGGCGCCATATGGCTGGGCTGGGTCCGCCGCCGCGAGGACGACTGGTCGTACCGAGACAGCCCGTCGGCCTGGCGGCTGATTCCAGGCGGCCGGGTTCTCCGGCCCGTGTGACTGGGCGGGCACGTTCCAGTCGCCCGGTGTCTCCCACTGCGAGGGGTCAGGCGGTCCGGACGGCGTGGCCTCCGGGGTTACCAGGTCGCTGGCCATCGCCCGCATCCGGTCGACCGCACCGGGCAGCGCGAACTGGGCGGCGCCGAGGCCCTCGACGAAGTAGCCGCGACGGCACTGGCCCGTCTCCTCCATCGCCCGCAGCACGGGGTACACGGCGGCGAAGCCCCCGGGCAGCCGCTCGGCGGCGACCGCGCCCCGGGTCACGATGCCGTGGCGTTCTAGCAGGGTCAGCGCGAGCGCGTGCGCCCGCAGCGTCGCCGCCCCGTCAGTGCCCGCCGCGACGCCGGGCATCTCGCCCTCGGGCAGACCGACCCGCTCGGGTAGCAGCGACCAGCGCCCGCTCACGCTCGGCGGGCCAGTGCGCGAAGGCATCACCGAGCGCCGCGACCCGCCGCCGTAGCCGGACCGGCCGTAGCTCGCGCGCCCGTACCCGGCCCGCCCGTAGCCAGGCCCGGCTGGCCGGGGGTTGAACACGCCACCGGGCGTGCCGCGAGCAGTCCGGGATCCCGTCGGCGTGTTCGTCAGCCGCGACGCCGTCCCCGAGCCAGGCCCGATGGCGAGGCCAGCCCCGGGACCACCCGGGGCGCCTGTCGAGCCGCCGCTCGGCCGCCTCGGCTGCCCGCCGCCGCTCAGCAGCACCCGCAGCGGGGCGAGCGTGTCGTTCGTGACCAGGCCCGCCCACACCAGGTCCCACAGCGCGGACACCAGGTCGCCATCATCGGGCGGATGCCCGCCGGCGAGGCCAGCCACCCGGTCGCTGATCGCGCGGAAGAACAGTCCGCCGCCCCCGTCGAGCGCGGCCAGCACCGCCTCGTGCAGTGGGGTCATGGTGATCTCCTCCGGCGCGGCGAGCAGGACCGGCGAGCTCTCCGCGGGGGCTAGGACCAGCCAGCCGTCCCCGCTGCCCACCGATCCGGCCCCCGCCCAGACGACCTCTCCGGCTGAGGTCAGCTCGTCCAGCATCGCCGGGGCGTAGCCGGGCACCCGGCCCGGCAGCACCAGCGTCTCGAGCGCCGAGGCCGGGACCGGGGCTCCCGCGAGCCGCTCGACGGCCTCGAGCACCGCGCCCGCGTCCGCCTGCCGCCGCCGCCCGCGCAAGGAGCGTCCGGCACCAGCAGGTCCCGCACCCGGCCCGCCAGTGACCGCTTCGAACGGCTCCACGCCATGCCAGGCGGGCAGGAACCGTCCCAGCGCCTCCGGCGGCACCGGCTCGACTTCCTTCCGCAGCCGGGCCAGGCAGCGCCGCCGCAGCAGCCGCAGCACCTCCGCGTCGCACCACTGGCTCCCTGACGCCCGGTGACCCGCGGCGGGACCGGCCGTGAACTCGCCCTCGACCACCCGGCCGTCGGCTGCCAGCCGCCGCAGCGTCATCGTCACGACCGCCACGCCCAGTCCATAGCGCGACGCCAGTTCCCCCGCCCAGAACGGGCCGTGCCCCTTCGCCCACCGCACGACCAGGTCGCCAAGCGGATCCGGCAGCGGCTCGGTGAAGGCCTCGGGAATGCCGACCGGCAGGGCGACCCCGAGCGCGTCCCGCAGCCGTCCCGCGTCCTCAATCGCCGCCCACATCGGCTGCCCCGCGACTCGCACCTCAATGACTCGCCGCGCCGTCACCAGCTGGTCAACCCAGCCGCCGGCCTCTGATGGCGACTGGCAGCGGGTGGCGACCTCCGCGGCGGTCAGCGGCCCCGACGTTCGCAGCAAGTCGGAGACGGCCTCCGCGTCCCGGCACCGCCACCCGGGAGACAGGTGCTGCAGGTCCGCCTCGGTCTCCGCCACCACGGCCGGGTCTAGCAGCTCCCGCAACCCCTCAACGCCGAGGAGCTCGGCCAGCAGCGAGGGGTCAAGCGCCAGTGCCTGCGCCCGCCGCTCGGCCAGCGGCGAGTCCCCCTCGTACATGAACGCGCCGACATACCTGAACAGCAGCGATTTGCCGAACGGGCTTGGCGTCGGCGTCTCCACCTCCACGACCCTGACGCGACGAGCGGCCAGGTCCTCAAGCAGCGACACCAGCGCGGGGACGTCGAACACGTCCTGCAGGCACTCCCGCACCGTCTCAAGCACGATCGGGAACCCGGGGTACTGCGCGGCGATCTCCAGCAGCTGGGCGCTGCGCTGCCGCTGCTGCCACAGCGGCGTGCGGCGTCCCGGCTGCCGTCGCGGCAGCAGCAGCGCACGGGAGGCGCACTCCCTGAACCGCGACGCGAACAGCGCGCTGCCTCCGACCTCGGCCGTGATGATGTCGCTGACCTCCTCGGGGGAGATCAGCGCGATCCCGGCGGGCGGCGGCTCGTCGGAATCTGGCACTCGGATGATGATCCCGTCATCGGTGTGCATTGCCTGCACGTCCATCCCGCCGTACCGCTCCCGCAGCCGCGCCGTGATCGCCAGCGCCCACGGCGCGTGCACCCGGTCACCGTACGGACTGTGCAGCACGACCCGCCAGTCGCCGAGCTCGTCGCGGAACCGCTCGACCACCAGTGTCCGGTCGTCGGGCACGTGCCCGGTCGCCTGCCGCTGATCCTCCAGGTAGCGCACCAGGTTCTGGGCTGCCAGCTCGTCTAGGCCCGCCGCCCGCAGCGAGGCGATTGCCTTCTGCTCCGGCAGCCGCACGAGCGACCGCACCGCCACCCCGATAGCCCGCCCCAGCTCGGCCGGCCGGCCTGGGGTATCCCCGTGCCAGAACGGCAGCTTCCCCGGTTGTCCCGGGGCCGGCAGGACAAGCACCCGGTCAGGCGTGATGTCCTCGATTCGCCACGAGGAGGCTCCCAGCACGAACACGTCGCCGACCCGCGACTCGTACACCATCTCCTCATCAAGCTCGCCGACCCGGCGAGGCTGCCGCGTCCCCTCGGCGGCGGGCAGGAAGACCCCGAACAGGCCCCGGTCCGGAATCGTCCCGCCGCTGGTCACCGCCAGTTTCTGTGCTCCGGGCCTGGCGTGGATCACCCCGGTCACCCGGTCCCAGACGATGCGCGGCTTCAGCCCGGCGAACTCCTCGCCGGGATAGCGCCCGGCCAGCATGTCAAGTACCGCCTCGAGCACCGGCCGCGTCAGCGCGGCAAACGGCGCGGCCCGCCGGACGACCCGCTCCAGCTCGTCAACCGCCCAGTCGTCCAGCGCGGCCATCGCCACGACCTGCTGGGCCAGCACGTCCAGCGGATTGCGCGGGATGCTCAGCGACTCGATCTCGCCGCTGCGCATCCGCTGGGCCACGACCGCCGCCGACACCAGGTCGCCCGCGTACTTGGGGAAGAAGATGCCCCGCGAGACGTCCCCCACGTTGTGCCCGGCCCGGCCGACCCGCTGCAGCCCGCTGGCGACCGACGGCGGCGACTCCACCTGGATGACCAGGTCGACCGCGCCCATGTCGATCCCGAGCTCCAGCGATGAGGTCGCGACCACGGCCGGGAGCCTGCCGGCCTTGAGTGCCTCCTCGATGTCGGACCGTTCCTGCCGCGACACCGATCCGTGGTGCGCCCGCGCGATGATGACGTCCTCGACTCCGTCTCGCCCCTCAAGAGCGGCGCGCTCGGTCGCCATCTCGTTGAGCCGGCCGCACAGCCGTTCGGCCAGCCGCCGCGAGTTCGCGAACACGATCGTGGACTTGTGCTCGCTGATCAGGTCAAGCACCCGCTCCTCGACGTGCGGCCAGATCGACCGCCGCGCCACGGGATCGGTTATCAGGCCAGGATCGGAGACTGGTTCCCCGTCAGGACCGATCACCGTGAGGCCAGCGATCGCCTGGTCGGGTGAGCTCACCAGGCCCGCGGAGGTCTCCAGGTCCTGCATGTCCTCGACCGGGACGACGACCTCGAGCTCGATCTGCTTGGCGGCCGGCGGCTGCACCACCGTCACCGGGCGCGCCCCGCCGAGGAACGTCGCGACCACCTCTGGCGGCCGGACGGTGGCCGACAGTCCCACCCGCTGCGCGGGCGTTTCCATCAGGACGTCAAGGCGCTCAAGCGAGAGCGCCAGGTGAGCACCCCGCTTGCTGCCAGCGACCGCGTGAACCTCGTCAACGATGACCGTCTCGACTCCGCGCAGCGTTTCCCTGGCCTGTGACGTGAGCAGCAGGAAGAGCGACTCGGGCGTGGTGATCAGGATGTCCGGTGGCCTCGTCGCGAGCTTGCGCCGCTCCTCGGTCGCGGTATCCCCGGTCCGGACCGCGACGCTGATCTCAGGCTCGGGTAGCCCGAGCCGGCGCGCCGCCTGCCTGATCCCGGTCAGCGGCGAGCGGAGGTTCCGCTCGATGTCCACCGCCAGGGCCTTCAGCGGTGACACGTACAGGACCCGGCACCGCCTCTTCGGGTCAGCGGGCGGTGGCGCGGATGCCAGCTTGTCCAGCGCCCACAAGAAAGCCGACAGCGTCTTGCCCGACCCCGTCGGGGCGATGACCAGGGTGTCCTCGCCGTTGCTGATGGCCCGCCACGCCTGCGCTTGTGCCTGCGTCGGCGCGGCGAAGGCACCTTCGAACCACGCCCGCGTGGCGGGCGAGAACCCGCCGAGGGAGTCGTAGGGAGAAGGCGGCACGGCTGTCATGTCTCCATGATGCAGGGCCCGACTGACATTCGAAGCCACCAGTGGGCGGTGCGTGGATCGCATTGTGGCCCAGCTGGGGGCTGATACCCCGTCCCGGCATGCGCTCGTGAAAGCTTCTCCGAGCCGGTGCTAAGGTCGGAATAACCCGACCAGTACGTGATTGAGGGACCAGGTGCCAGCACCGGAGAGTGCGGTGCGGGCGTCCGCATATCTGCCAGCGCCGCGCCTGAACCGGCTATTCGTCATCGCACTGCTGCTCGCGAACTTCGGCAGCAATGTGGCGCTCATCGCGCCGATCCAGAACCTGCTGCCGCGCATGATCGAGCAAGCGGCAGGCTCATCGGGCAAGGCGCTCGGGCTCGGCATCGTGACCGGGGTCGGCGCGCTCGCGGCGCTGGTGTCCAACCCGGTGGCCGGCCACCTAAGCGACCGATGGCGCAGGGCTGACAACCGGGCTTACACCGTGCTGTTCGGCCTGGTGGCCGGAACGGCCGGGCACGTGATCCTCGCCTACCAGCACTCCGTACTCGGCATCGCCATCTGGTGGACGATCTGCCAGGCCGCCATCAACGTCGCGTACTCGCCAATGTCGGCGATCATCGTCGACCGCGTCGACCGGAAGTTCTGGGGACTGGTGTGGGGTCTGGTCTCGGTCGCCCAGGCGGTCGGGCTCATAGCCGGCCTGGCCACCGTCGTCCTGGTGTTCCCCTCAGCCACCGCGGGGATGCTATCGGTCGCCGTCGGCTACGGGCTCTTCCTGACCCCCCTGGTGGTCGTCCTGCTTCGGCTGCCCCGGGTCAGCGGCGGAGCCCGGGACGGGGGCGACGCAAGGCCCCGGCCGGGACTCATCGCCGGGAGCCTGCCGGCCTTCCGCGCGCTACTCGGCGGGCGCGGGTTCCGGTCGGTCATGACCGGGCGGTTCCTTATCATGCTGGCCGAGACCATCGCCCTGCTCTACATCTACTACTACTTGCAGGACGACATCCGGTACCCCAACCCGGGCCACGGCCAGCTGGTCCTCATCCTGATCGCGACGGTCGCGACGATCATGGCGACCGTTACCGTCGGCCGCGTGGCCGACCGGTCGGGCGGTTATCGCCGGTACTCCGTGCTCGCGTCGGTGCTGATGGCCGCGACCGCGCTCGCGCTCGCCGGGCTGTCCGAGTGGACGCTGGTCATGGTCTGCGCGTTCGCCCTCGGGGCAGGCTACGGTGCCTTCATGTCCGTCAGTCAGGCACTGTCCCTGACGGTCTTGCCCGACCCGTCGACCGTCGGCCGCGACCTTGGCATCCTCAACATCGCCTACACCATCCCTCAGGTCATCGGCGCGCCCGTCGCCGGGCTGGTCGTCGAGGACCTGGGCGGCTACCGAGGCCTGTTCATCTTCGCGGCGCTGCTCGCGGTCGCGGCGGCCTTCTCCTTCAGCCGGGTACCGACGGATCCGGATGCCCCGACTGCCGTCGGCACCGGGCCGCGGCCGTCGGCCGAGCCGATGCATGCCCCGGCCGAGGGCGCCAGCAGCTGAATGTCACGGGCAGGGCGTCCAGCATCGGCTCGTCCGCCTGGCGCTGATCAGCGATCGTCCAGCGCAGCCGCGGCGGCCCGCGTGAGCCGCGGCAGCAGCGGGGCCGGCCTGGGCAGCAGTCCGGTCCCGCCTGCGCCGCACTGCCGGCTGATGCGCGCGGCGGCGTCGGGCAGGAACGGTGCCAGGTGCGTGCCGATCGCCTGACAGGCGCGGAGAAGCACGGCCAGCACGGCATCAAGGTCCGGGTCGCTGCCCGTCCTGGCCAGGTCCCACGGGCGCACCCGATTGACGTAGCGGTTCGCCTCGTCCGCGATCTGCCACACGGCTCCGGTGGCCCGACGGAAGTCGAAGTCCTTCAGCGCGCCCGCGATCAGGCCAGGAGCACCCCCGATGGCCCCGTCAAAGGCGACCGCGTCGGGCGCGCTGCCAGCCGCGGCGGGCACTACCCCGTCGCGGTAGCGGTGGATCATGCTGACAACCCGGTTGACGAGGTTGCCGATCCCGTTGGCCAGCTCATCGTTGGCCCGGCTGATGAGGCGGTCAGTCCTGAAGTCGGCGTCCCCGCCTCGGGGTACCTCACGCAGCAGCCACCAGCGCACCGCGTCGGTGCCGTAGCGGCTGACGAGGTCGTAGGGATCCACGATCGCGCCGCCAGACTTGCTGATCTTGCGGCCGCCGGCGGTCAGGTAGCCGTGGACCGCAATGTCGGTCGGGACCGGCTCGCCCGCCGACAGCAGCATCGCGGGCCAGTAGATGGCGTGGAACCGCAGCACTCCCTTGCCGAGCAGGTGAACGCGCCTCGACGCGGTGGTCCACCACCGGCCGAGGTTCTCTCCCCGGCTGGCGTAGTCCAGCGCCGTGAGGTAGTTGCCGAGTGCGTCCCACCACACGTAGATCACCTGGCCCGGGTCGCCAGGGACACCGATGCCCCAGCCGTGGGCGCGCTCGGTACTGCGGGAGACGGAGAAGTCCGCGAGGCCGCCGTCGATGACTGCCAGCACCTCATTGCGGCGCTCGCGCGGCTCGATCCGGATCGTGTCATCGGCGATCAGGCGGCGCAACTGGCCGGCGTAGCGGGAAAGGCGGAAGAACCAGTTCTCCTCCGACACGAGGTCGGGCACCGTGCCGTGCTCCTGGCATCGCCCCTCGTCAAGTTCGGCCGCGGTGTAGAACTGCTCGCACCCGACGCAGTACAGCCCCTCGTAGTGCTTGCGGTACAGGTCGCCGCTTGCGGCGCAGGCGAGCCAGAGGCGCTCGACTCCCGCCTTGTGCCGTGGATCGCGGCTCGTCCGGATCAGGTCATCGACCGAGAGGCTCAGGGGTTGCGCCAGGCCAGTGAACGCGGCGGCATTAGCGTCGACCAATTCTTGTACACCGATCCCGGCCGCCTGGGCGGCGAGCACGTTCTTGAGCGAGTTGTCGTCGGTCCCAGCCTGCAACCTCACGTTCTCGCCGATGGAACGGTAGTAGCGGGCGAGCACGTCGGCCTGGACGAGCTCAAGCGCGAATCCCAGGTGCGGGCGCGCGTTGACATAGGGGATGGTCGTGGTGATGTAGGTGCTTGCCATCGGAATCTCCTCAGAAGACCGGGACTCCGACCGCGCCAATGAGTCGAGGCCCCGTAACCAGGGCCTCGCAACCGAGCGTGCGTGCAGCGTCAGTGGCCCCGCGAGCGGGGCATCATCGGGCTGAACGTGCTCATGATGCGATGGTACCGCGCTCGCGTGCGGTGGCAGCCCTGGTCTCGACGGCACAGTATTGGCGCTGGGCAACGGTGGTGCTGAGAGTCGGGGACGGGTTGGCGGTTGTGGCGGGGGGTAATTAGCGATGCGGATGTGGCTGTCGTACGGCTTTGACAGCGGGCGGGACCGACGGAAGGTTCAGGGGATGAGGATGCGGGGCACACGGCGGCTGTCGGTCGTGCTTGTGCTGGGCGGTGCTGTCCTGGCGGGATGCTCAGCGGGACGCGGGTCCGCGAGCCCGGCCTCGGCCGTGATAACAGCAAGAGCGGGGGGCACCGCCTCTGGGGGCACTGCCTCTGGGGGCACAGGCTCGGGGGGCACTGCGACCGCGGGGACATCGCTGGCGCCCAAGGCCAGGCCGAAGCCATCAGGACCTGTCGCACTGCCGCTCGCGCCCGCCGGGGACGCGACCCGACCGCAGACGCAGGCGGTGCCGAAGACCAGCGACGCGGCGTTCCGCAACCTGACAGCCGACCTGTGGCTTGCGGTGACGACGGGGAACCCGGCCTACGCCCAGCCGGCCTTCTTCCCCGAGACGGCGTACGTGCAGGTCAAGGCCATCGCCGACCAGGCCGCCGACTGGAAGGGGCGGCTCTGGGGTGAGCTCGCGCTCGACGTGGCCGCCGCCCATCGGGTGGTCGGGGGCGGTGCCCGGCTCGTCGCGGTCGTTGTCCCGGCGCAGTACGCGACCTGGGTCCCTGCAGGAGCCTGCTACAACAAGGTCGGGTACTGGCATGTCCCCGGTGCGAGAGTGGAGTACAGGAAGGGCGGCCAGGAATCCTCGCTCGGGATCGCGTCGCTGATCTCGTGGCGTGGCATCTGGTACGTGGTCCACTTCGGCGGCGTCGAGCGCACCGGAGGCGGCATGGTCGACCAGCCCGCGACGGGTGAGGGAGTGCCGGGGCCGCCCGGCGGCTGCTGAGTCCCGCGCCTAGGAGGCCGACCCCGCGCGGACTGACTGGCTGAGGAGGCCGGAGGTGGCGCGCACTTCGCAGATGACCGTCCGGGTGCCGGTCTGCCAGGCCACCTGGCCTGGGTAGACGTAGTCCTGCGACAGGCTGATCGCCAGTTGCGGGTTCAGGTACCCGGCCAGCCGAGACGAGCAGCCCGCGCCCGCCTCCTGCTGGGCAGTCGCCGTGCCTGGCCAGGTCGCGTTGGGCAGCGGGAAGGTGGCGAAGACTTCCGCGTCGTGTGGCGAGTCACATGACGTGATAGAGGAGAGCGTCCCGTTCTGCCCCGTGCTAATGCAGTCGCCTTCCCGCAGGCTGAATACGCTACCGAGCTGGTTGTCATATTCGATCTTGGTGGGCTTGCGGAAGCCGTGGGTCAGCGCTCCCACCGTCACCAGGGTGATCCCGACGGCAAGCCAGGTAGTCGCGGTGAGCAGCCCGGCCACGGCCATGCCCCGCCCGCGCCGCCGGCCGCGGCGGGTTGTGACCAGGCCGGCGATGCCAAGCCCGAGGCCCACGGGGACGAGCGGCAGCACGCCGGTCGGCAGGGCGGCGATGGCGACCTTGCTGAACGGCGGCCTCAGGCCGGGCGCGGCGGGTGGTCCTGTCGCCTCGGCGTCGCCACCGGTGTCTTCGGCGGGGGGCTGGCCTTCGGCCGTCGGAGAGGACATCGCGCTCCTGCTGTGCGGTCCCAGGCGCGGGGGGGATGCGCCACGATCATCACTACCCTGTCACGAAGCGTCCCATGCGTATCTGTGGATACCCTGAGGGAGTGCGGCTGACAGTGTTCTGGGATCGGATGGCGGAGTTCTTCGGCGAGGCGTACGCCGGGAGTGTCGCGCAGGACCACGTGCTGTCGAACCTGGGCGGGCGGACCGTCAACCGGGCACTGGCCGATGGCGAGGACGCCAAGGTGGTATGGCGCGCGGTTTGTGAGACATTCAACGTGCCCGACACGCTGCGGTGATTCCCGCGGGTGGATTACGGTATTTCCGTGACCAACCCCCCTCAGAACTCATGGACGCAGTTTCGCGACGACCGCCCTCTTTCGAGCTTCGTGTACTTGGACGCAGCCTCAGCCGGCCGGTCGTCCCGCAAGACGCTGGCCGCGATCGCCGGCTACCACGAGCGCGAGGCGATCACGGGCGGGAGCGTCGCGGTGGCTGAGGCCTCTGGGGTGATCGCCGCCGGCCGGGCCACGCTGGCCGAGCTGCTCGGGGTCGAGGCCGGAGGGATCGCGTTCGTGGAGAGCGCGACCGCGGCGCTGGCGGTGCTGCTGCGGGCATGGCCGCTGATGGCGGGATCCACCGTTGCCGTGCTGCCCAGCGAGTGGGGGCCAGCGCTTGACGCGTTCATCGACCGGGGGCTGCGGGTCGCGCAGCTGGCCGTCGATGGCTCGGGGCTGATCGACCTGGAGGCGCTGCGGCATTTCGTGACGATGACGCCGCCCGCGTTCGTGCACCTGACGCTGGTCGCGTCGCACCGGCCGCTGGTGCAGCCGGTAGCCTCGGCCGTCGAGATCTGTCACGCGGCAGGCGTACCCGTGTGGGTGGACGCGGCGCAGGCCCTAGGGCATGTCGAGGCCGCGTGCGGCGCGGACGCCATCTACGCGACCTCACGCAAGTGGCTGTGCGGGCCGCGCGGGGTCGGGATCATCGGGATCGCGTCCTCATGGTGGCGGAGGCTGCGGCCGCGCGCGTCGGAGATGGACCGAGACCAGCTGGCGGCCAGTGACTCGCCGGTGGTGCTGCTTGAGTCACGGGAGGCGCACTACGCGGGCCGGATCGGGCTGTGCACGGCCGTCGGCGAGCATGTCGCGATCGGGCCATCGCTGGTGCGCGCGCGACTGGCCGGGGTCGGCGAGATGACGCGCTCCGTCCTGGCCGACGTGCCCGGCTGGGAGGTCCTGGCGACTCCGGAGGGCGCTGGCGGCTCCTGCGCGATCACCGCACTGCGGCCCACGGCGGGCCAGAAGGTGGACGCCGTGCGGTCCCTCCTCCTGGCGGAGCACCAGATCGTGACGACAGCCGCCGCCCGGACCCGGGCGCCGCAGGAAATGAAGGAGCCGCACCTCCGCATTAGCCCGCATGTTGACATCACCGAGGAAGAGCTGGCGCTGCTGCGAAAGGCCCTGCCCGCCTCGTGAGGGATCGGTCCGGCCGATCGAACGGATCGGCGTGTCTTGGCCTCGGTCGAACATCCGTTCAACTATGATGGGAACCGTCCGGCCCGGCGCGAAGCGCCTCTGAAGGGCGGTCCGGAGCGCGTTTTCGCAGGCCGCGGATGGTGCCGTCCTCGAATGTCAGTGGTGGCGCGTACGGTGTGAACTCAGCAAGCCTGGGTGTAAGCAAACACGCAACAACGACAAGAAGCACAGCATCGACACCGGCAGGGAGAGTCCTCAATGCCACCAAGCGGCAAGGCGGCCCCGGACAGGGCCAGCGACAGGGAGAAGGCACTGGAGGCCGCTCTGCTCCAGATCGAGCGGCAGTTCGGCAAGGGCACGGTCATGCGCCTCGGCGAGGAGGCCCGCGTCCCGGTCGAGGTGATCCCCACCGGCTCGATCGCCCTCGACGTCGCCCTCGGCATCGGCGGCTACCCCCGGGGCCGCATCATCGAGGTATACGGGCCAGAGAGCAGTGGTAAGACCACCGTCGCGCTGCACGCCGTAGCCAACGCGCAGCGGGCGGGCGGCATCGCCGCGTTCATCGACGCGGAGCACGCGCTGGACCCGGACTACGCGCAGAACCTCGGCGTGGACACCGAGGCCCTGCTGGTATCACAGCCGGACACCGGCGAGCAGGCGCTTGAGATCACGGACATGCTGATCCGCTCCGGCGCCATCGACATCATCGTCATCGACTCGGTCGCCGCCCTCGTGCCGAAGGCCGAGATCGAGGGCGAGATGGGCGATAGCCACGTGGGCCTCCAGGCCCGGCTGATGTCCCAGGCACTGCGCAAGGTAACCGGCGCGCTCAGCCAGACGAAGACCTCCGCGATCTTCATCAACCAGCTGCGGGAAAAGGTCGGAGTCATGTTCGGCTCTCCCGAGACGACGACCGGCGGAAAGGCGCTTAAGTTCTACGCGTCGGTGCGGCTTGATGTCCGGCGAATCGAGACCCTCAAGGACGGGACCGAGGCCGTCGGTAACCGGACCCGGGTCAAGGTAGTGAAGAACAAGATGGCGCCGCCGTTCAAGAACGCCGAATTCGACATCCTCTATGGCGCCGGCATATCCAAGGAAGGCGGCCTGATCGACCTCGGGGTCGAGCAGGGAATCGTGCGCAAGGCCGGCGCCTGGTACACCTACGAGGGAGACCAGCTCGGGCAGGGTAAGGAGAACGCGCGGAACTTCCTGCGCGACAACCCCGACTCCGCCAACGAGATCGAGAAGAAGATCAAGGAGAAGCTCGGGGTCGGGCCGCGCCTGGACGCGGACGTCACCGTGCCGGCTCCCAGCCCGGCCGCGGCCGCCGAGGGCGCCGCCGCCAAGCCTCCGGCTGCCCGGGCGGCGAGCGCGGCGAAGCCAGCCGCCAGCTAGCCGGTGACCGGTGAGGCCGTGCCAGCGCCAGAGGACCCGGCAGCGCTGGCACGGCAGGTGTGCCTGCGGCTGCTGACCCTCGCACCGCGGACGAGGGCTCAGCTCGCGGACGCGCTCAAGAAGCGTGACGTCCCCGCTGAGATAGCCGAGGAAGTCCTCGGAAGGTTCACCGACGTGGGCCTGATTGACGACGCCGCTTTCGCCCGGGCCTGGGTCGAGTCCCGCCACTACGGGCGAGGGCTGTCCGGGCGAGCGCTGAGCGCCGAGCTTCGCCGCCGCGGCGTCGACGATGACCAGATCCGTGCCGCGATCGACGAGCTTGGCCCGGATGCCGAGGTGGAAACCGCGCGGCTGCTGGTGGCGAAGCGGCTCGCCGCCACCAGGGGACTGCCCCCGCAGGCCAGAACCAGGCGCCTGGCCGGCCTGCTCGCCCGCAAGGGATATCCGCCGGGCCTGGCTTTCCGCGTCATCCGCGAGGCCCTTGAGGCCGACGGCGGGGCTACCGATCCTGACGGCACCGGCCTGGATGGCACCGACGCGGGCGATGACTTTCCGGGCGGGGAACTGCCCGTCGAGTTACCGGCAGGCCCCGGGATATAGCGGAAGGCAACGGCCTGAGAGCAGTCGGCTACCGCACCCCGGCGCCAGTCGAGCCGGTCTCTTTCCGTGATCGCTGTTCGGTTAACGCCCAGTTAAGAACTGCCCCAGTGGCTACCGTGCGTAATTCTCGTTTAGCAAAGCCATCCCCGGGTTGCTCAAAACGTTATCAACGCTTAACCTCTCGGCAGTGAGCGTTATCTAGCGCTGTGCGGGTGACCGGCTTCAGACAAGTAGAGACGGGCAGTCGTCGCAGCCAGCGTGGCGCGAGGTAACCACAGGGCGACAGCCGTTCGGCGACAGTTCCGTGGCACCTCGTGCTAGGGGGCCGGAAGCCGGTGCCACCGCCAAGGACGGCGGCCAGGCACCGGGAGCGACGCACGAGAGGAGTGCCCGTGGACAGCGGAGCCGCTTTCATGGTGGCCGGGCTGCTCGCCATGGTCGTCGCGTTCGGCATGGTCGCCTACATCTTGCGCCGTACGCAGGCCGGGATCAAGGCCGCCGCTGACGCAGCCTCCACCCAGGCGAGAGCGGCCGAGGAAAAGCGGGTCGCCGAAGCAGAGTCCCACCAGGCACGCCAGGCCCAGCAGGCACTGCGGCAGCAGCAGGAAGCACTGCGGGAGCAGCAGGAAGCACTGCGGGAGCAGCAGGAAGCACTGCGGGAGCAGCAGGCCCGGACGCAGCGCGACGCCGAGGAGACCCGCACGAAGGCGGCGGCCGAGGCCGAGCACATCGTCCGGCAGGCCGCGCAGAAGGCCGACCAGGCCGCCCGCCAGGCCCAGCAGGCCGAGGAAGGCCGCCGTGAGGTCGAGGAGGAGATCCGCGCGGTCAAGGCGGAGATCCGTGAGCTCAGGACCAGCCTGGAACGGAGGGAGGCCCGGCTGACTGAGCGGGAGCAGCGCCTCGATGACGACCTGCGGCAGCTCGCGAGGAGGGCGGCCGAGATGGACGAGCGCAAGCAGGACCTGGCCCGCGGGCAGCAAGAGCTTGCCACCCGGGATCTCGAGATCGACGCGCAGCTGCAGCGCGTCGCCGGCCTCAGCGCCGAGCAGGCCAGGCAAGAGATCGTCGCCGCGATCGAGGGCCAGGCCAAGCGAGACGCCCAGGTATCAGTCAAGCAGATCGAAAGCCAGGCCAGGGCAGAAGCCGATGGCCGCGCTCGCAAGATCGTCACGCTGGCCATCCAGCGGGTCGCGGTGGAGCAGACCAGCGAGTCGGTCGTCAGCGTCCTGCACTTGCCGAATGACGAGATGAAGGGCCGGATCATCGGGCGCGAGGGGCGTAACATCCGAGCCTTCGAGTCCGTCACCGGCGTCAACCTGATCATCGACGACACGCCGGAGGCGGTGCTCCTGTCCTGCTTCGATCCGGTGCGCAGGGAGGTAGCCAGGCTGACACTGGAAAGGCTGATCGGCGACGGCCGCATCCAGCCGCAGCGAATCGAGGAAGCCTACGAGCTGGGAAGGCGGGAGATCGAGCTGCTGTGCCGGCGGTCCGGCGAGGACGCCGTCACCCAGCTGGGCATCACCGACATGCATCCCGATCTCATCGACCTGCTCGGCCGCCTGAGATACCGGACGTCCTACGGGCAGAACGTGCTGGCCCACCTCATCGAGTCCGCCCATATCGCCGGGATGATGGCCAGCGAGCTGCGGATGGACCCGCTGCTGCTGAGGCGCTGCACCGTCCTTCATGACATCGGCAAGGCCCTCACCCACGAGGTGGAGGGAAGCCACGCGCTGATCGGCGCCGAGATCGCCCGCAAGTACGGCGAGCCGGACGACGTCGTGCACGCCATCGAGGCGCACCACAACGAGGTCGAGGTCAGGACCGTCGAGGCCGTCCTCACCCAGGCGGCCGACTCGATCAGCGGGGGGCGCCCCGGCGCCCGCCGCGAGTCGCTGGAGATGTACGTCAGGCGGCTGGAGCGGCTGGAGGAGATCGCCCGGGCGCACGAGGGGGTCGAGAAGGTCTTCGCCATGCAGGCCGGCCGTGAGATCCGGGTCATGGTGAAGCCCGACCGCATCGACGACATCCAGTCCCAGGTGATCGCCCGTGACATCGCCAAGCAGGTGGAGGAGGAGCTGACCTACCCAGGCCAGATCCGCGTCACGGTCGTTCGCGAGTCAAGAGCCACTGAGTTCGCCCGGTAGCTCACCCGCTCCCTCCAGCTTGACCGGTGGTACCCCGGGCGGGTCGAAGCCCAGGATCTGGCCGTAGAACGCCAGCTCGGCCTCGAGCGAGACGATGATCGAGGAGGCCTTCCTGAAGCCGTGCGACTCGCCCTCGAACGCGATGTAGGCGTAGGGGATGGCGTGGGTCGCCAGGTCACGGGCGATCGACTCGGCCTGGGGCGGCGGGACGATCGGGTCGTCGAGGCCCTGCAGCAGCAGGATCGGGCAGGTGCCCGGGCCCACGTGCCCGATGGGCGACCGCTCCTCGTACAGCGCGGCCGCCTCAGGCAGGGGCCCGATGAGCCCGTCCAGGTAGCGGGACTCGAAATCGTGGGTGATCGCGGAGAAGCCGGCCAGGTCGGAGACCCCGAAGTAGGACACGCCTGCCGCGAATACCGGCTCGAAGTCGCTCGCGAGCGCGGAGGTCACCGACGCCAGCACCGTCCAGCCGCCGGCCGAGCTGCCGCGGATACCCAGCCGCGAGCGGTCCGCCTCCCCGGCCCTGGCCAGCGCCAGCGCGGAGTTCATGGCGTCCTCGACGTCCACGATGCCCCACTGGCCGCGCAGCCGGTTGCGGTACGCGCGACCGTACCCGGTCGAGCCCCCGTAGTTGACGTCGACGATCCCGATCCCCCGGCTGGTGAAGTACGCCTTTTCCAGGTCGAGCGCCGGCAGCACGTTCGAGGTCGGCCCGCCATGGACCCAGACGATGTACGGGGGCCGATCGTCGGCCGGGCCGATCGCGAAAGGGGAGGACGGCGGGTAGACCAGGGCGTGCACCACCGGGCTGTCGCCCACCCCGGTCGGAAGGGCGACCTCGCGCGGGACCGGCAGGTAGGCCGGGTCGATCGTGATGACTTCCCGCCGGATCACCTCAGCCTCGGGGAGGGTCGTGGCTGACGCCCTGATCACGCTGTGCGGGGTTGACGGGCCGCCCGCGCTGGCGACGATGGTCATTCCCGAGCCGCTGAGGCCGGCCGACCCGAACGTGCGGAACGGCACCCCGCCCTCGGAAAGGCCGGCCTCGGTGAGGTCGCCCGTTACCGGGTCAAGGAGGGAGAGCTGGGTCTCGCCCGCGCCGTGCAGCACCGCCAGCCGCCCGTCGCCGAGTACGATGTACGGCCGTCCGCCCAGCTGCCACAGCGGTCCGGCGAACTCCTCCTCGCGCGGGCACAGCGGCCGGGTGGAGGCGCCGGGGCGGGCCGCGACCTCGTACAGGTTCCACCAGCCGGACGCGTCCGAGACCACGTACAGGCTGTCGTCGCCCGACCACGCCGGGGCGAGCACTGATTCCTCGAGGCCGCCGATGACCAGTGCCGAGTCGCTGACTGTCGAGCCACTGACCGGGCCGACCCGCAACTCGGTCCCGTCCCAGGGCATGCGGGGGTGGTCCCAGCTGATCCAGGCCAGCCGGGTCCCGTCGGGGGAGGGAGCGGGGAAGGCGAAGAAGTCGGCCCCGCTCACCAGGACCCGCACCGCGTCCGGGTCGGTCGCGGCCGAGCCGTCAAGGGGGATCGCGACGATCGCCCGGGTGATCGCCTTGCCGTCGGCATCCGCGTGGGCCTCGCGCACGCACCAGGCCTCCCGGCCGTCGGGGGACAGCACCATGTCGGCGTAGCGCAGGCCGGCCCGGAAGGCCGGCTCGGGCGTCAGCGGCCGTGGCTCACGGCCCTCCTCGCCCGGCGAGGCGAGATGGTACAGCCGCTGGTCGGCGAAGTTGGCGAAGACAAGGCCGAAGCCCCCGCCCGCCCGCGGCACCGGGAGGTAGGACCGGCCGCCGTACTCGTGCACCCGGGTGCGGGCGTTGTACGGGGCTGGCACCAGCTCGCGCGGCTTCGTGCCGGCCCCGGCCGAGGCCATGACCGTGGTCCGGCCGCCCTCGTCGGGCCGTCCCTCCTGCCACCACACCTCTTCAGCCACGGCGCTGGGGAATCCCAGGGCGACCTGCCCCCTGGCCACGTCGGCGGCGGTGATGGGCGACTCCCAGCTTCCGTATGGCGCTATCTTCGTCATGGCTCCAGAGCGTATCGGGCGCGCCCTTATCCTGTTGAGGTGGACGGACGGACCTACGAGATCCGCACCTACGGGTGCCAGATGAACGCGCACGACTCCGAGCGCGTCGCCGGGCTGCTTGAGGACGCGGGCTACGTCCGCGCCGCCCCGGGCGAGACCGCCGACCTCATCGTGTTCAACACCTGCGCGGTCCGGGAGAACGCGGCCGACCGGCTGTACGGCAACCTCGGCCACCTGCTCCCGGTAAAGAAGGCGAAGCAGGGCATGCAGATCGCCGTCGGCGGCTGCCTGGCCCAGATGGAGCGGGCGAAGATCACCGCGCGAGCCCCGTGGGTGGACGTCGTCTACGGCACCCACAACATCGGCGCGCTGCCAGGGCTGCTCGAGCGGGCCCGTGAGCGCCAGGAGGCGCAGGTCGAGTTCGAGGAGACGCTGGAGGCCTTCCCGTCCCTGCTGCCTGCCCGCCGCCAGTCGCCCTACTCGGCCTGGGTATCGATCTCCGTCGGCTGCAATAACACCTGCACGTTCTGCATCGTCCCCAGCCTGCGTGGACGGGAGAAGGACCGCAGGCCCGGGGACATCCTTGAGGAGGTTCGCGGGCTGGCGGCCGAGGGCGTACTTGAAGTCACCCTCCTTGGCCAGAACGTCAACTCCTACGGCGTCGAGTTCGGCGACCGTCAGGCCTTCGGCAAGCTGCTGCGCGCCTGTGGCAAGCTGGAGCGCGAGGGGCTGGAGAGGGTTCGCTTCACCTCGCCGCACCCGCGTGATTTCACCGACGACGTGATCGCGGCCATGGCCGAGACCCCTAACGTGATGCCGAGCCTGCACATGCCGCTGCAGTCGGGCTCGGACGTGATCCTAGCGTCCATGCGCCGCGCCTACCGCCGCGAGAAGTACCTGCGGATCCTGGCCAGCGTGCGCAAGTCGATCCCGCACGCGGCGATAACCACCGACATCATCGTCGGCTTCCCCGGCGAGACCGAGGCCGACTTCGCCGACACCCTTGAACTGGTTCGCCAGGCCCGGTTCGCCAGCGCCTTCACCTTCCAGTACTCAATCCGGCCGGGCACTCCCGCCGCGACGATGGCGGGCCAGGTACCGCGCGAGGTCGTGCAGGAGCGCTACGACCGGCTGGTCGCCGAGCTTGAGCGGATCTGCACTGAGGAGAACGCGGCGCTGGCCGGCTCCACGGTCGAGGTGCTGGTCGCGGAGGGAGAGGGCCGCAAGGACGCCGCGACGAGGAGGATGTCCGGCCGGGCCCGCGACAACCGCCTGGTGCACTTCATGCCCCACGAGGAGACGCTGGCCGGTGGCGCCCCCCGGCCGGGTGACATCGTGACCACGGTCGTGACCGGGACCGCGCCGCACTACCTGGTCGCCGACTCCCGGCCGCTTTCGGTCCGCCGTACCCGCGCGGGCGACGCCTGGGCCGCGCTGGCCGAGTCCGGGCAGCCGGCCGCGGGCACCGGGCCTGCCTCGGCCGCCGCGCTGGCCGGCACCGCGCCTGCTCCGGTGCCGCTGGGCATGCCGACGCTGCGCCGCTAGTGCCCGCCGCCCTCATCGCCGTCGTTGGCGCGACGGCGACCGGCAAGTCCGACCTGGCGATCGACCTGGCCCTGCGCCTGGATGGTGAGGTTGTCAACGTCGATTCCATGCAGCTGTACCGGGGAATGGACATCGGTACCGCCAAGCTCGCGCCCGATGAGCGGCGCGGGGTGCCGCATCACCTGCTCGACGTCTGGGACGTGACCGAGACCGCCAGCGTCGCCGAGTACCAGCGGGCGGCCAGCAAGGTCATCGACGACATCCAGGCGCGCGGCCGGGTGGCGGTGCTCGCGGGCGGGTCGGGCCTTTACGTCCGGGCGGCGCTTGGCGACCTGGACTTTCCCGGCACCGATGACCAGGTCCGGGCCCGGCTCGAGGCGGAGCTCGCCGCGGCCGGCACTGACCCGCTCTACGCGCGGCTGGCGGCGGCCGACCCAGTCGCCGCCGCCGCGATCCTGCCGTCCAACGGCCGGCGGATCGTCCGCGCGCTTGAGGTCATCGAGATCTCTGGCCGGCCCTTCAGCGCGACGATGCCCGCCTATGAGCATGCGGCTGCGCACGGCCGCCCGTCGATCCAGGTCGGCATCCGGATGCCGCGCCCCGAGCTTGACCACCGCATCGAGCGTCGTGTCGACCGGATGTTCGAGGCTGGCCTGGCGGATGAGGTGCGCGGCCTCGCCCGCGACCGCGGGCTTCGAGCGGGCAAGACGGCGAGCCGGGCACTGGGCTACCAGCAGGTGCTTCGCTACCTCGACGGTGACTGCACGCTGGAGGCGGCCCGCGACGAAACGGTCCGCGCCACCCGGCGCTTCGCCCGCCGCCAGGAGTCCTGGTTCCGTCGCGACCCCAGGGTCGCCTGGCTGGACGCCGGTGATGATCTTCCCGCCCGCGCGCTTGACTTGCTTTTATGGCGTACAGTGATCATCTTCTCACTGATTGTCGACTAGTCATTTCGGGTGATTGAGGCCGTCTGACCTGCCCTTCTGTCCGGCTGTGAAACATTCGCCGCCGTGGGTGAATCGGGGTAACCGGACCGTTCTGTCCGCTCGATGGCACAGGTGGGCTATTTGTCGGCTAGTGGGTCGCAAGGGGTTTAAACGTCCAGCATCCTGCATGGAGGAACACATCAGGCCTGGTGAGAGGTGAGCCGAGGAACGGTCGCCGGGTAGCCCGGCGCGGAATCGGCATTAGGTGGCACGTGACCTCAGGGAGCAACGGGAACTGGACGGAGAAGACCGGCGGAAGGCGCGGCGGCACGCACGCGGCGCCCCGCACGGAAGGTCGCTCCTCCCGGCAGGACGCGAGCCAGGAGGCGGGGCGGGCCCCCAAGCGCCCAGCCTCCTGGCCGCAAGCCCCCCGGCACCAGGCACCCCGGCGCCGCCGCAAGCTCGTCCCCGTCGTGGCGGCGGCCGCAACCCTCGCGGCGGGGGCGGCTACCTACCTGGTCGCCACGACCGGCGGGCACCCGGCCGCCGGCGCCTTCACGGCCGCCGCGGTGAACGTCCCTTCCGATGGCTACACGGTCAGCGGGGGTGCCATGGCAGTCGGCCACCCGACCGTGGACAGCTCGACGAAGGCCACCGGCAAGACCGCGGCGAGCAAGCCGGCCTCGACCAAGGCCCGGGCCAGCGCCACCCCGCACGCCACGGCGAAGAGCACGGCCACGCCGGCCGCGACCCCGAGGCAGGCAGTGGCGGCCACGCCGAAGGCGTCGTCCACGGCAACGGCCACGACGGTGACCTGCAACACCTCCTACTCGATGCTGCCGCAGAACGTGACCGCGATCGTCAGCTTCCTGCTCGCCCATGGCTACTCCGACAACGCCGCCGCGGGCATCGCGGGCAACATGTACCAGGAATCCGGCGGCAATCCCGAGTCCGTGGGTGATGGCGGCGGTGGCCTGATCGGGTTCACGCCGCTGCCAGCCGGCTACGTGACCGGCAACCCGGCCACCGACCTGCAGACGCAGCTGAACGCGGTGCTGACCTTCAACCAGGGATGGTCGCAGTACCTGCCGGCGCTCAACAGTGCCGCCACCCCGGCGGACGCGGCCTCCATCTACGTGACGGACTTCGAGCGGGCCGGCATCCCCGCCGCGGCCAACCGCGAGGCGGCCGCCACCAACGTGGCCGCTGCCTGCGGCATCTAGGCCGGCAGGCGGTAGACGCGGGCCGCATTCTCCTGGCCGATGAGCCGGGCCACCCGCTCGGCATCGGCCAGGGTCATGTCGCCCGACTCCAGCCGGGCCGACAGGAACTGCGACAGCGCCGACCGGAACAGCGTGCTCGCCAGGTAGTACAGCTCCGGCAGGCCGAAGGCGTCCGAGGAGTACAGGAACTTGCCGAACGGCACCATCTCCAGCGCCTCGGCCAGCACCGCCGGGGCGCGGCTGCCAACGTTGTGCGTGGTGAGACCGAGGTCAGCGTAGACGTTCTTGAACACCTGAGCGAGGTAGCCGGCCTCCCGGTGGTACGGGTAGTTGTGCAGCAGCATGACCGGGACCCCGGTCGGCTCGAGCGCCCGCAGCAGGGGAGTGAGCAGCAGCGGGTTGCAGCGGTGCAGGTCGATGTCGCGGTCGCCGTACCCCACGTGGAACTGGATCGGAAGCCCCAGGTCGGCCCCGGTCCAGATGAGGAACCGGTGCAAGGCCTCATGTGCCAGCCGGGGCACCCGGCGTCCGCCCGGGCCCGGCCCGCCGGGCCTAACGTCATCGAGGCCGTCGGGCAGGTCACCGTGGGCGAGTGACGAGCCGAGCCAGTGCTCGGCGGCCCTGGTCACCTCGGCCTCGGAGGGGCGCTCGCCCGCGAGGTCCAGCCCGACCCGATAGGCCGCGACCGACTTCAGCCCCACCACTCCTGGCCCGGCGACCCGCGCCGCCAGCAGGGAGCGGAATTCCTCCGCGAACTGCGCTGGGCCCGCCCCCGCGGCGGCGACATGGTCTGCCACCTGCTCAAGCCGGACGATCTCGAATGCCTCGACCCCGCCCTGGGCTGCCCTGCCCTGGGCCGATCCAGCCGGAGCCGCGGTGGGCACGCCGGTCCCGGCCAGCGCGGCCGTCTCGGCCGGTGACAGCAGGTCGACCGGCTGGAATCCGGTGTCAACGCAGATCGCGCCAAGGCCGCAGGCGGCGAGGAACCGGCGGCCAACCTCGATCGGGCCAAGCTGGAAGCGGCGCGCCGAGTACTCCTCGATGGCGCAGAACGCCGGCAGGTCAAGGAGCGGCGGGCAGTGCCGCCGGAAGGCCAGCCCGATCAGGGAGTCAAATGCCGAGCCGCCCGCCGCCGCGCCGCCGTCGCCCTCGGTCAGGAATCCCTCGATGTCGTAGCGGTCGGCGTGCACCCCGTGGCAGTGGTGATCAGTCAGGCGCTGGGTGTCAATGAAGGGCAGCAGGGTATCCGTCGCCTGGGGGGTAGTCATGCTTTCATGATCCTTCGAACTAGACATTCCCTTTGTCCGTTACTAACGGTATAGTTCTAGTAACGCATCGTGTTCGATGCGCTGGAAGGCGAGAAGGTGGTCGGGGTGACGGCAGCATATCGGCCGCTCCTGGCGGAATCGCTGGCCGGCTCGCGCGCGCTGGCAGAGCCGGGAGCGGAGTGGCACGCGCGGGTCTTCGCCGGGATGACGGCGCGGGTACCGGAAGCGCGGGATTTCGTCGCCGAGGCACTCGAGGGGTGCCCGGCAGCCGCGCGTGACACGCTGCTGCTCTGCGTGACGGAGCTGTGCGCGAACGCGATCGAGCACACCGCTTCTGGAGCGGGCGGCGCGTTCATCGTGGAAGTGTGCTGTCCGGCCGACGGGGTGGCGTTCGTGGCCGTCACCGACGGGGGCGGCACCGGCGAGTCCCGTGAGCCCGCCTGGGACCCGGGCCCGGCCGGCTGCCGCCGTGACCGGGACCACGGCGCTGCTGGCCCGGCCGCGGGTGGCGAGGAGCTGCCTGAAGGCGGCCGGGGGCTGGCGCTGGTCGCGGCGTTCGCCAGCCGCTGGGGCTACCAGCCGGACACTCACACTGCCTGGGCAGAGGCCAGCTGGCCCGTGTCGACGACCCCCGTGGCCGTCACGAAACATGGCATATGGGAGGATATCGATGCACAAGCACCACCCGGCAATGACGCCGCCTAGATGTACGTGTGGTGAACTAAACTGGCTGGTTTTGGTGAACGGGCGGTATCATTTCGGGCGTGTTGGGTACTGTGTCGGATCGCAAGCGCGATGCCATCGCGCGTGCGGCGCTTACGCTCTTCGCGGTCGACGGCTACGAGCGCACCAGTGTCGACGCGATCGCCACTGAGGCGGGCGTTTCCAAGCGCACCGTCTACAGTCACTACGCCGACAAGGAAGCGCTCTTCCTGTCGGTGGTGCGCGATACCTACGAGGGCATGCTCACGCGGATCAGCGAGATCGTCGACCACGTGCCGTGGGATCGCGACCTGACGGCCGCGCTGACGAAGTGCGCGACCGACATCACCCGCTCAATCGTCCGCTCGCCTGAGCGGTCGACGCTGTCCAGGCTGCTGATCGCCGAGGCCCCGCACTTCCCCGACGTCATCGACCTGCTGCACACGCGGGAGATCACGCCCCTGATCGCCCTGCCCCTGGAGAGGCTGGCCGCGGCGGGGCGACTGACCGTCACCGACGGCAGGCAGGCGGCGGAGCACCTGGCCGCCCTGACGTTCGGCCAGGTGTCAAGCAGGTCGCTCATGGGCACGGTGCCCCTCGGCGAGGAAGAGACCACGCGCCTCATCAAGGGTGGCATCCAGGTATTCCTGCGTGCCTATGCCCCGCCGTCGGCGTCGGTCGCCGTGCCGGCCCGGGCCGCGTCCTCCTCAGCGGCCTAGCCGGCCCAGGTCTTTCCCGCCCGCGGATGACGTCGGCCGCGTGCTCTTATCTCGAATCTGAGATATCGTGTTGAATATGAACGACGCTGAGGCCGCCGCGGGCCCGCCCGACCTGCCGGTGCTCCCCGGGTTCCGGGAAATGGCGCTGCGCCGGATGGCCGCGGAGCGCTCCGGCCTGGTGCGCGAGCTCGTCGCGCTCCGCCAGGCGGCGGGCCTGTCGCAAACCGAGGTCGCGGCCCGCATGGGCACATCGCAGTCGGCGGTCGCCCGGCTGGAGGGCGGGACGACAGACGTCCGTGCCTCCACCCTCGAGCGCTACGCCGCCGCCGTTGGCGCCGCCATTCCCTGGGCCCAGCCCGGCAGGACGTGCCCGCCAGATCTTCAGCCGGGAGGCCTCGCCATGCCCGAGCGGACCGCGAGTCCCAGTGCCAGCGCGCGCCCCAGCGCCGATGCCGGGCAGGGCCACCCACCAGCCGGTGCTGGCCTGCCGCAGGCGCGCGGCACCGCCGGCGGGCCGGTGGCCGGCGCGCCTGGCTGGCCCGGTGGCCCGGGGGCGCCGGGCGGACCCGACATTCCTGGTCGGCCCAGGGTCCCTGGCACTCCAGGAGCACCGCGCACACCGGGCGCACCGGGGGTTCCAGGGACACCAGGCATTCCCGGTAATCCCGGTATCCCGTCCGATCCTGGCGGCCCGGGGCCGGTGCCGCAGACGCGGGTCTGGATGGACCCGCACGCCGACTGGCAGGACCTGCTCTACGCGCGACTGCTTGAGAAGCGCATCGTCATGGCGTCGGGCATCGTGGACTCGGACGCAGCGACCCGGCTGTCCGCCCAGTTGCTGACGCTGGACGCCGAGGGCAGCGAGCCGATCCGCCTTGAGATGCAGAACCTTCACGCTGACCTCCAGGCTGTGCTCGCGGTAATGGGCGTGCTCGACACCCTCAGCGCCCCGGTCACCGGGCAGGTCAGCGGCGAGCTCAGGGGCGCCGCCGTCGGCCTGCTTGTGGCCTGCCGGCGGCGCCTCGCCTACCCCAGTGCCGTCGTCGCCCTCACCGAGCCCCGCATGGAGCTGGGCGGCACGGTGACGGCGGTGACCGAGCGCCAGCAGCAGGCTGAGCGGATGCTGGACTCGCTCTACTACCGGCTCGCCGAAGTGACGGGCCGCCGGGCGGACGAGGTCCGCGAGGATTTCCGGCTCGGGCGGACCTTGACTGTCGCCGAGGCAATCGGCTACGGCCTGCTGGACGACCGGGTCGCCCGCCCCTAGCCCTGCCGGTACCCGCTCCCGAGCGTTGGTCTCGTCTGTCGCAGCAGTGAACCCGACTCCGCTTGCTCACAGTGGCATCGTTAAGGCGAACGGATCCCGCTAATTAGCTGGTGGCTAATTGCTGATCGCCAGTTCAACGGATCACGGCGTCCAGTCACGTCAAGTGACTGCTATCAAACAATTTGTGATTTTTTTGCGGCTCAGGTCTCGGCTTTTCGGGAATCTGTCGTTACCATCGAAATCGACGGGATCGCACGAGCGCAGTTCCGAGTGCGACTCCCGCGCCCAGATCGACTACATAGAGTAACTCGGCAGGGACTCGGAGTAAGAAATGACCGACGCGCACCCAACGGCGAACGACCAGACGCCACGTGCGGAGCTCACCCCTCGAGACCTGCCCTCACCCAGCGAGGCACACGAGTTTCACGAGACTGCCGATCCAGGCGGTGCACCGGATGCCCCGGTCGCGGCTGGACCTGGCAGCGCCAATGCCGCGGACGCATATCCCGGCGTGGTGCCTCCGGCGGACTGGTTCCAGGCTCCCGAGGAAGCGGCCCCCTCGGGTCAGCCATTCACGGAGCCAGTCCGTCCGGAAAACCAGAGCTCAGGGGTCGTCGTCCCGGCCGGTTCCCAGGACGACGGCCCCGTGGCTGGCCATCCGGTGTCGAAAGACGCCGAGTACGACCTGATGCCCGCTGCAGGCCGAGCGGAGGACTGGAAAACAGCTTCGCAGCAGGGGCCGGCGGAATGGGAATCGGAACCGGAATCGGAGCCGGTGGCCGAAAGGCAAGCGGAGCCGGCGGTCGGGCCGACCGAAGCGCTGTGGGGTCGCCCGGGCGGGCCGGGCTTCATAGTGCCGCAGGGCAATCGGTACGGACTTTATGACCCTGAAGGTCGCTCGGGATGGCAACTGTCCCACGATCTCTGGCAGGACTCAGGCATCGTCTGGGAGACTCCGCAAGGCCTCCAGCCAGACGACGCGGCGCTCCCCTGGCGGCTGGCCACGCGGCAGGCGCAGCCTGACCCGCAGGACGAGCCGGTGCCTGCCGCGTCCACCTCGTCCGACGTGCAGCTCACGCCCATGCTGCCGCTGTCCGAGGCCGTGCCTCCGCTGGGGGCGCCCACCGCTAGCGACACGCTGCCTCGCCGTGAGGCCCGGCCCACCCGCCCCGAGTACCGGCAGCCGCCACAGGCCCGGCCGCCACAGTCCCGGCCCCCACAGGCCCAGCCCCCACAGGCCCGGCCACCACAGGCCCAGCCACCACAGGTGCCGCCGCGCCAGGCCCGGCCGCCACAAGCCCGGCTACAAGCACAGCCGTCTCGGCCGCCTCAGGGGCTGGCTTCCGCGCCAGCGGCGCGGCCGCGGCCGCGGCCGCGGGAGCAGCGTCCGGTTCCGCAGCAGCAGATGCCGTGGGAGGAACCGCGTCCGGTGCCCGAGGCGCGGCGCGGTGGCGGCGGGCGAGGTCACTGGCGGGCGGCCCGCGTGGGCGTGCCGATCGTGGTCATCCTCGCGGTTGGCGCCGGCGCCCTGGCCCTGCTGACCGGCAAGGCCCATGAGGCGCTGCAAAGCACGGGCAGCCTTGGGGCGGGCCAGGGGGGCAGCAACGGGACCCTCGGCTCAAGCGCGGCCGCCCAGGCTAGCGTCGCCTTTCCTGGCTATCCCGGCCTGCACGGGAGCGTGCAAGTCATGTCGGTCGCGAGCGACGGAACCGTCCAGGTGGCGGTGGGCAGCGCCGACGGCCAGCGGGCACTGTGGCGCCGGGACGGCACGGGCGCGTGGACCCTGCTCGGGAACCAGCCGGGCCCTCAGCAGAACGTGATCATGACCAGCATCGCCCATGGGCCAGACGGCTGGCTGGCCGTCGGGAACGTCAGCTCCGGCGGCCAGCCATCGACCGCGACCGTCGCCAGCACCGGGCAGGGACCGGTCGTCCTCACCTCGACGGACGGCGTCACCTGGAAGCCCGCCGTCGGGAACCCCGTGTTCGCCGGGCCAGGGTTCAGCGTGAACGCGGTCGCGGCGGACGCCGGCGGCTACGTCATCGTTGGGGAGCAGACCTTGCACAACGCTCCGACGGACGCGACCTGGTTCACGTCGAACCTGCTCACCTGGACCCGGGGCGGTGACACCATCGCCAGTACCGTGAGCAGCCCAAGCAGCGGCATGTCGGACAGCAAGATCTTCGCGGTCACGGCGACAGCGACCGGCTTCGTCGCCGTCGGCACCCACAACGGCTGCCACACCGCCTGGGTCACCTCCGACGGCCAGCACTGGCGGTCTTATGACATCCCCAAGCCCAAGGGATCGCAGGATCCGCTGCTCAACCACGTCGCCGTCTTCGGCAACACGGTCCTGGCCACCGGCGACCTCGGCGTCAGGATCGGAAGGATCCCGCTCATCGTGGTATCGAGGGACGGCGGGGTCAGCTGGCAGTCAACCCCCATCGGGAACTACGGTGCGTTCGCCGGGCCGCAGGGCACGGTAACCGCGGTCACCAGTGACGCCAGCGGGTTCATCGCCGCGGGCCTGATCGGCCCGCCAGGGCGGCAGCAGGCGGTGACCTGGACCTCGCCCGACGGCGTCACCTGGTCGAAGCCGGCCGCGGCCGCCGGCGGCACGCATGCCATCACCGCCCTCGCCCCCGGCGGCGGCTCGGTCGGGCGCATCGCCACCGTCATGGCCAAGTCCGGGACCCAGTCAGTCGAGGTCACTCCCTAGGCCGGCCTGCCCGGCAGCACAGGCGCGGGCCGCCGGCCGCAAGGAGGGGTTCCAAGGACGGCCGGCGGCCCGTCACCCAGTCACCCAGGATGGCCGCAGCCCGCGGATAGCGGCGTCGAGAACCTCGGCGGTGTGCGCGGTCGCGACCGCCTCACCGCGACTTGCCAGCGCGGCGGAGATCTGCAAGGTGCAGCCGGGGTTCGCGGACACGAGCAGCTGAGCGGATGTAGCGAGCACCGAGTCGGCCTTGCGCTGGCCCAGCGCCTGAGCAGCGTCCGGCTGCAGCAGGTTGTACACCCCGGCCGAGCCGCAGCACGTTCCGGCGTCGGGCAGTTCGACCAGCCGCAGCTGCGGGATCGCGGCAAGCAGCGACCGTGGCTGCGCAACGACCCGCTGCGCGTGGCTCAGGTGGCAGGCGTCATGGTAGGCGGCCGTGGCCGGCAGCGGGTGCCGCTCCGCCACAGGCCCCAGCTCAGACAGGAACTCAGCCAGGTCCCTGACCTTGGCCGATAGCGCTGTCGCCCGGCTGGCCCAGGCGGCATCATCGGCCAGGATCCGCGCGTATTCCTTCATCGCCGACCCGCAGCCCGCGGAGTTGACCACGACCGCGTCCCCGCCGGCCTGCTCGAATGCCTCGATGGTGGCGCGGGCGAAGCGCCGTGCCTCCGCCGTTCGTCCCGAGTGCAGCGAGAGCGCACCGCAGCAGCCCTGTCGCCTGGGGATGATCACGTCGCATCCCTCAGCGGCGAGCACTCGCGCCGTCGCCGCGTTCACGCCAGGGAAGAACACCGACTGCACGCAGCCGGTCAGCATCGCGACCACTGCCCGTCGGGTGCCCCGCGCGGGTACCCGTGACGGCAGCCGTCCAGCAGGGGCCGCGGCTTCAGGGGCCGCTGGTGCCAGCCGCAGCGCCGCCCCCGCGGCTGGGGACACCGCGGCGGCCAGCCCAGTGCGGGCCAGCCAGCGGTCGGCTCCGACTCGCTGCGCCGCCCGCAGGGGCGCGGTCAGCGCCCGCAGCCGGCGCGGATAGGGGAACACCGCGAAGATCGCCGCTCGCGTAGCTCGTTCCCGCAACGGCCGGCGGGCGCCGTCATCCGCGGGAGCCTCATCCACCGGCCGTGGGGCCGTCGACGGTTCCTGCGTCCACCCGCGAGCCGCCTCGATCAGCACGTCGTACTTGACGCCGGACGGGCACGCGGTCATGCAGGCCATGCAGCCGAGGCAGCGGTCGAAGTGCGTCATCGCGGCCGGCGTCAGCGCTGCCCCCTCCAGGACCTGGCTGACCAGGTGTATCCGGCCGCGTGGCGAGTCCATCTCCTCGCCCCACAGCTGGTAAGTCGGGCAGGCCGGCAGGCAGAACCCGCAGTGCACGCAGTCCTTAGCCGCCTGGCTGAGGCGCTGGTCCGGCAAGGGGTCCTCGCTCACCCGAAGGTCCTCCCTGGTGACAGTCGGCCGCGGGGGTCGAACCGGTCCTTCACCGAGCGCATCAGGGCCGCACCGGGAACCTCAGACGTGCGGCGCTCCCGCGCCTGTCCGGCGACGACGGCCACGCTGCCGCGACCAGCCGGGATAGCCCCGGCGACGATCCCGGCGAGCTGGGCCACCTTGGCCGGGCCGGCCGGCCCGGGGACCGTCACGTACAGCAGCCCGGCCCCGGCCGACCCGTGCACCACCGGCCTGATGCCCGTCTGGCGGGCGGCGCCGTCAATCGCGCCGAGCACCCGCTCGAGCGCCGAGACCCAGAACGTCACCCGCAGCAGTGTCCCGTCCCCGGGCGCTGGCACGCCCGCCCACCAGGACGGGGCCGTGGGGGAGACCGCTGCCCGGGTCGCCGCGTCGTCCGGCATGGCGGCCGCGCCGGGTGACAGCAGGCCGGCCATCCGCCCGGCCCGCGCGGCGACGCCATCGGCCGACCCCTCAAGCAGCACGCCCACGCTGGCCGGGCCGGCGGGTGCCGCCCAGTGCACCTCGACCGCCGACGCGACCAGGGACGAGTTAGCGGCGGCCGCGACGGCCCGCGCCAGCGCGCCGGCGTCGGGGAACTCGGCGGTCACCCAGGCGCGGGCCGCCGGCAGGGGGTGCAGCCGGAACGTCGCCTCCACGATGAGGCCGAGGGTGCCGGCCGACCCGGCGAGCAGCTTCCCCAGGTCGTAGCCGGCGACGTTCTTGACGACCTTGCCGCCGGAGTGGGCCACGGTGCCATCTGCCCGCACGAGCGTCATGCCGATGAGCAGGTCGCGGGGGGAGCCGTAGCGCAGCCGGCGCGGGCCGGCCAGCGCGTCCGCGACGATGCCGCCAATCGTCGCCGTCGCCGGCACGTCGAGCGCGATCTCCTGGCCGGCCCGCGCGAGAACGGACGCCACGTCGCCGAACCGGGCGCCCGCCTGCACCCGGGCCACCAGGTCGCCGACGGCATGCTCGATCACCTGGCCCAGCCCGAGCGTGTCGACCACCAGGTCGCATGCCGATGCGGGAGCTCCCCACTCCAGCCGGCTGCCTGACCCGCGCGGGATCACGGCCAGCCCCTGCTCGGCAGCCGCTCGCAGCACCGCCGACGCCTCGGCCACCGACGATGGTGAGGCGACGAACGACGGGGTGATACCGCCCACCGCGTCGGCGGCCGAGCCGGGCCGCAGCGACTCGCACGCCGCCGCCAGCGCCTTCGCGATGATCCCTGGGTCAGGGCGCATCAGAATATCTCCGCCTCTCCGGCCACGACCGCGGGATGCGGGGCACGGCGGTGACCCGGGATCTCCCCGCACAGGCGGGGCGTGGGAAAGACCTTACCCGGGTTGCACAGTGATGCCGGGTCGAAGGCGCACCGCAGCAACTGCATGGTGTCCAGGTCCTGGGCGGTGAACATCTTCGGCATGTACCTGGACTTGTCGACGCCAACCCCATGCTCGCCGGTTATCGAGCCGCCGTGCTCGATGCACGCGTCGAGGATCGCGCCCGACACCTCCTCGGCCCGCTCTGCCTCACCGGGAACCGCGTCGTTGTAAAGGACCAGCGGGTGCAGGTTGCCGTCGCCGGCGTGGAAGACGTTCGCGACCCGGATGCCGGCCGCCTCAGACAGGGCGGAAATGCGCGCCAGCACGTCGCCAAGCGCGGTGCGCGGCACGACCCCGTCCTGGACGATGTAGGCCGGGGCAAGCCGTCCGACGGCGGCGAACGCGGCCTTGCGTCCCTTCCAGATCGCGGCGCGCTGCGCCGGGTCATCGGCCGCGCGAATCTCGGTGGCCCCGGCGGCCGCGCAGATCTCCCGGACGGTGGCCAGCTCAGCCTCGACCTCGGCGGCTGGCCCGTCCAGCTCCACCAATAGCACGGCCCCGGCGTCATCCGGGTAACCACAGGCCACCGCGGCCTCGGCGGCCTCGATCGACAGGGCGTCCATCATCTCGATCGCGGCCGGGACGATCCCGGCCGCGATGATGTCCGACACGGCGCGGCCCCCGTCAGCCAGCGTCGCGTACCCGGCAAGCACCAGGTGGACCGCCTCGGGCGCGGGGGTGAGCTTGACGACGATCTTGGTGACGATGCCCAGGGTCCCCTCCGAGCCGGTGAAGGCGCCGAGCAGGTCATAGCCAAGCGGGCCGGCGGGAACGCCGGTCCCGTCGCCGAGCCAGGCCAGCTCGCCCGACGGGGTGACGATCTCAAGGCCAAGCACGTGGTTGACCGTGAAGCCATGCTTGAGGCAGTGCGCGCCGCCGGAGTTCTCCGCGACGTTCCCGCCGACCGAGCACACCACCTGGCTGGACGGGTCCGGGGCGTAGAACAGGCCGAACGGCGCGGCCGCCTGCGAGACCGCCAGGTTGGTCACGCCCGGCTCGATCACCGCGCGCCGGGCGACGGGGTCCACCTCCAGGACCGACCGCATCTTCGCCAGCACGATGAGCACGCCGTCCTCACGCGGCACCGCGCCACCGGACAGGCCGGTGCCGCTGCCGCGGGCCACGAAGGGCACCCCCGCGCCCGCGCACTCCCGCACGACCGCCGCGACCTGCCCGGCGGTAGCCGGGAACGTCACCAGGGCCGGGGTCGCCCGATGCGAGGTCAGGCCGTCGCACTCATACGTCCGCAGTTCCAGCGGGTCGGTGATGACGTTAGCCGCGCCCACGATCCCGGTCAGGGCGGGCACAAGCGCGGCTACCGCCCCGCCCGGCGACCTCCCGTATCCCCCGAGAGACACTGTCATCAGCGCGGCCTCCTTACGCCTCGCAGGTCCTCACGAGCTACTCATCGATGATGCGCTCGACGAGGGTCCCTTGTCACGGGGGATCGTGGGCCCGGCCCGGGCCGGGAGCGCAAGACAGCGGGCTTTCCCGGCGGGATACGGTTACCGGCCGAGGGGCGGGACGTGCCCCAGCGGCCCGCGATAAAAAGGCGAGTATATCGCCACTCCGGCCCTTTCACGCTGGTCCTCTGGCCTAGTGGCGTAGCGCCCGGCAGTGAGCGGTCGCCATGCCTTCGAGGGAAGGGGTGCGAGTCACGCGTGATAGGGTAATAACCCTGGCGAATGGCCTAAAGGTAACTAGATAAAAAAGGCCAGCCGAGCTGACTTAGGAAAGTATACCAATCAATATGGCATTTCGTCAAACGCATTCCGGGGCTGGAAACGCTAATCCGGCCGAGGTGAACGGGGCGGGGAACGACGCCGGCGCCGGGGCAGCGGACGGCGCGGACCGCGGGCCGGAGCGAGCGGGCGGCGCGGCCCAGGGCACCGGTGAGCCGCGTGCGGTCTCGCTCGCCGATGAGCAGGGGTACGTGACGATGCTTTACGGCCTGCTCGACGCGGCCCGCGCCCGCTCAGAGGACGCCCTCAGGAGCGTCAACGCCCGGGGCGAGGCCGGCGGCACCCACCAGGCCCGGCTGGAGCGCGACATCTCCGCCACCGAGCAGCACAGCCGGATCGCCCAGCTCAACGGCATCGAGCGCGGCCTGTGCTTCGGCCGCACGGACGACGAGGACGACCTCACCCTCTACATCGGCCGGATCGGGCTGCGCGACGACGACTACGAGCTGAAGCTCATCGACTGGCGTGCCCCGGCCGCGCGCCCGTTCTATGCCGCCACCCCTGGCAGTCCGGCCGGGCTGATCCGCCGCCGCCACATCTACACGCGCGGCCGCGACGTTACCGGGATCGACGACGAGGTATTCGACCTTGACAAGCTGCCGGAGCGCGACCGGGCGGGCCTGTCCGGCGAGGCGGCGCTGATCTCCGCCGTCTCAAGCGCCCGCACCGGCCGGATGGCGGACGTGGTCGCCACCATCCAGGCCGAGCAGGACCGGGTCATCCGCTCCGGGCTGCCCGGCATCCTGGTCGTCCAGGGCGGCCCGGGTACCGGCAAGACCGTGGCCGCGCTGCACCGCGCCGCCTACCTGCTCTACACCCACCGCCGCGCACTGGAGCGCAAGGGCGTGCTCGTCATCGGCCCCAACTCCACGTTCCTGCGCTACATCGGCCAGGTCCTGCCGTCGCTGGGCGAGACCGACGTCGTGCTGCGCACGCTGGGCGAGATGTACCCCGGCGTGACCGCGGCCGAGGCCAGGGACCCCGCCGCCGTGGTCAAGGGCGACGAGCGGATGATCGAGGTGCTGCGCCGGGCCGTGCGCAACACCCAGTACGCCCCCAGGGCCGACATCATCGTGCGCGCCGACGGGGTCTCGATTCCGCTGCGGCGGGACGCCATCCTGCGGGCGCGTGACCGTGCCCGCGGCCTGAACAAGCCGCACAACGTGGCGCGCAAGCTGTTTGTCACCGAGATCTTGTCCGAGCTGGCCCGGGCCGAGGCCAGGGTCCTTGATCGCCCGCTGGAGGACGAGGACCTCCCCGAGGCCCGTGAGCGCCTGTGGTCGGAGCCGGGCGTCATCAACGCGGTCAACGGCCTGTGGCCGACGCTCACGCCGGCCCAGCTTCTGGCCGCGCTTTATTCCGACCGCGCCGCGCTGCAGGCCGCCGCCGGCTCGGTCCTTTCCGATGCGGAACGAAAGTCCCTATCTCCCCCCGTAAGCCCCGCGGCCTGGACGCAGGCGGATGTCCCGCTGCTTGATGAGCTCGCGGAACTTCTCGGGTTCGACGACTCCGAGCAGCGGGCCGCCCGGCGGGCACTGCGCCGCCAGGAGGAACTGGAGGCGCGGTACGCCGCCGAGGTCCTGGAGATCACCGGCATCGCGGACCTGGCCATGGTCGACGCGGAGACGCTGGCGTCCTGGAACCGGGACGGCGGTCCCGTCCTGACGACGGCGGAACGAGCCGAGGCCGACCGCACCTGGGCCTACGGCCACGTCATCGTGGACGAGGCCCAGGAGCTTTCCGCCATGGCCTGGCGCATGGTGCTCCGGCGTGTCCCGTCCAAGTCCATGACCGTCGTCGGGGACGTGGCCCAGACCGGGTCCCCGGCGGGCACCCGGTCGTGGAAGACCGTGCTCGATCACCTCGCACCGGGCCGCTGGCGCGAGGAGCGCCTGACCGTCAACTACCGCACCCCGTCAGAGATCATGGCGGTGGCGGCCGACGTGCTGGCATCGGTCGCTCCCGACCAGGCCCCACCGGACTCCGTCCGCTCAGAAGGGGCAGTGCCCCGCGCTGTCAGGTGCTCCGCCCTGGCCGAGTGCGTGGCCCAGGTCACGCGGGCCGACCTGGCAGAAATGGGCGGCCCTGACGGCGGGCGACTGGCGGTCATCGCTCCCGACGCGCGGATGGCCGAGGTGTCGGCCGCGCTCCCCGAGGCGATCGGTGGCGACCAGCCCGAGTCCCTGGACTCGATCGCCGCCCTGCTCACCGTTACCCAGGCGAAGGGCCTGGAGTTCGACCGCGTCGTCCTGGCTGACCCGGCCGGCATCATCGCCCAGTCCGCCCACGGCGGCCACGACCTCTACGTGGCGATCACCCGTGCCACCCACCGCCTGACCGTCGTTCACGCGGGGGACCTGCCAGCCGCGCTCGGCTCCCTGAAGGGCCGGTGAGCGGGCGCTGGTCATCGGCCGGAGCGCACGGCTCCTCGCCCGCTCCGCTGGCACCGAGCGCCGCCGGGTCGCCTATAGTCGGCAGTTGCGCGCGAGGCTGGCACGGGGCCGCCTCGCTGGTGCGCAAGGCCTGAGTGCCGATCGAGGAGTGAGCGAGTCCTGATGCATGGCGCGACCGAGACCGTCGAGGTCTTCTGGGAGGACCTGGACCCGCAAGGGGTCCTGCACAACGCCAGGTACAGCGTCCTGCTCGAGCACGGGCTGGCGGCGTACAGGAGCCGGGCCGGGTACCCGTGGGACCCCTCTGCCGAGCACTTCCGCGACATGTTCTTCGTGGTCAGGGAGTTCGCGATCACCTTCCACGCGCCGATCACGCGGCCCGGTCCCGTCTCGGTCCGGTTCTGGTTCGACCATGTGGGCGCGTCCAGCATCGTGTACGGGTTCGAGATCTTGTCCGATGATGGATCCGTGACTTACGCGTCCGGCCGCCGGGTCCAGGTCCGGCTCGACCCCGACACGATGCGCCCGGCCCGGATCACGAGCCAGTTCCGTGAGCTCGCCCGGCCGCTGATGCGGCGGGTGGCGGCGCAGGGGCACGACGTTGCGGACGCTGATGCGCTCGCGACCTGAAGAAGCGCTACCGGGGGAGGCGCTACCCGGGCAGGCGGTACCCGAGGAGGCGGTACCCGAGGAGGCGAGGCAGGGGGAGGGACTGCCCGTGCTGGCCGGGCGAGCAGCGCAGCGGACGGCCAGCGGCAGCGCCGTGCTCGGGCTGCTGCGGGAGCGGGTGCGGTCAGGCAGCCAGCCGGGGCAGCGGTCCGACGGGCACCGGATCGCCTTGTCGATCGAGGGCGGCGGGATGCGCGGCTCCGTCTCAGCCGGGATGGCGCATGCCCTGTACGAGCTTGGGCTGCTGCCCGCGTTCGACGCGGTGTACGGGACGTCCGCGGGGGCGATCACCGCGGCCTGGCTGGTGAGCTCCTTCCCCGAGGGACTGCGCGGCTGGGCGCGCCCGGACTACGCCAGGGCGCTGATCCGCTGGCGGGCCATGCTGCGCAGGCGGCCCGTCGTGGACGTGCGCACGCTGGTCGAGGTCGTCTACCAGACGGAGTTCCCGATGGACTTCGGGTCCGTGCTGGCCAGCGAGGTGGAATGGCACCCGCTTGGGACCGACGCGGTCACCGGGGCGGCCACCGACCTGCGCCCGCTGGTCGCCGATCCGGCCGAGGTCCGGCTGGCGCTGCGGGCAAGCGCGGGCCTGCCCTTCCTGGCCGGGCCCGCGGTCGTGCTGCGCGGCAGGCGGTACTTCGACGGCGGGCTGGCGGAGCCGATCCCGTTCCGCACCCCGATGGCCCACGGAGCCACCCACATCGTCGTGCTCCGCTCCCGGCCGTTTCGTGCGCTGCCCGCCGAGCCACCCCCCGCGCCACGGCCAGCTCGCGAGGCCCGGTTCCTGACCAGGACGTTCCTGCGACGCGAGAGCATGGACCTGCGGACCGTCTACCTGGGCCGGACGGCCCGCACGCTGGCCGACGTGATCTCGGTCGCGGCGATGGAGGAAGCCGGGACAGCGCTGTCCATCTTCCCGCCGCTCAGCGTGCCCAGGGTCGGCCGGCTCACCACCGACGGCGTGCTGCTCGAGGCGGCCTTCGAAGTCGGCAGGAAGGCCGTGCACGGCCTTCCTGGTATCACCGTCACCACCACCGCCTAGGGCGCTCGCTGTCCCGCGTTGCCACCGGCCTCCCGGACCCGGCAGGTCGCCCGTTGCCACCCGCCTCCGGCCCGGCAGGTCCCGCGTTGCCACCGGCCTCCGGCCCGGGCACATCTGGCGGCTTGCCGTTGTTTATTAGAGTGACTGTTCCTTCCGGTGGTGACACTATCGGGGGTAATGCAAGCGTCTGGAGGACGATGACTACTGCTTACGGGGAGTCGGCCGAGTTCGACGGCACTGACTTCGAGGACACTGACTTCGAGGACACCGCACAGGACGAGCTGGCGACCGGGGAGCTTGACCTGGAGGACCGGCATGCGCTGCGACGCGTGGCCGGGCTGTCCACCGAGCTGGCCGACGTCACCGAGGTCGAATACCGGCAGTTGCGCCTTGAGCGGGTCGTGCTGATCGGCGTCTGGACTGAGGGGTCCCTGGCCAGCGCGGAGAACTCGCTGCTCGAGCTGTCCAGGCTCGCGGAGACCGCCGGATCGCAGGTCCTTGACGGGCTCATCCAGCGCCGGTCTCGGGTTGACCCGGCGACCTACGTTGGCTCGGGCAAGGCGGCCGAGCTCGCCGCGATCGTCACGGCGGTCGGCGCGGACACGGTCATAGCCGACGGCGAGCTGAGCCCTAGCCAGCTGCGCCGGCTGGAGAGCGTGGTCAAGGTCAAGGTCATTGACCGGACGGCGCTGATCCTTGACATCTTTGCCCAGCATGCCAGGAGCCGGGAGGGCAAGTCCCAGGTCGAGCTGGCCCAGCTCCAGTACATGCTGCCGCGCCTGCGTGGCTGGGGCGAGTCACTGTCCCGGCAGGCCGGTGGCCGTGTGGCCGGCGGTGGCGGCATCGGAACCCGCGGCCCTGGCGAGACCAAGATCGAGACGGACCGCCGGCGCATCCGCACCCGCATCGCCCGGCTCCGCCGCGAGATCGGCGGGTTCCAGACCGGTCGGCAGGTTCAGCGCGCCCGCCGCAAGCGCAACGACGTGCCCTCCGTCGTCATCGCGGGCTACACGAACGCGGGTAAGTCCAGCCTGCTGAACGCGCTGACCGGAGCGGGAGTGCTGGTCGAGGACGCGCTGTTCGCGACCCTTGACCCGTCCGTACGGCGGGCGCAGGCCCCGTCAGGACGGGAGTTCACGCTGACCGACACGGTCGGCTTCGTCCGGCACCTGCCGCACCAGCTGGTCGACGCGTTCCGGTCGACGCTGGAGGAGGCGGCCGACGCCGACCTGATCCTGCACGTGGTCGACGGCTCGGACGCCGACCCGGCCGCGCAGCTGTCTGCCGTCCGCACGGTGCTGGCCGAGATCGGCGCGGACAAGGTGCCTGAGCTGGTCGTGATCAACAAGGCCGACAGCGCCGACCCGGTCGCGATCAAGGCGCTCGAGCTTCGTGAGCATGGCGCCGTGTCCGTCTCGGCGCGAACCGGGACCGGCATCGACCGGCTTCGCGCGGTCATCGAGGAGGCACTGCCCGTTCTGGACAGGGAAATCCGCGCGGTGGTGCCCTACGACCGCGGCGACCTGGTCGCGCGCGTGCACGCGGCCGGGGCGGTCCAGCGGATCGAGCACGGTCCTGATGGGACCCTGCTGGAGGCCCGCGTGCCGCAGGAACTGGCCAGCGACCTCGCGCCGTTCGTGTCACCAGCGGTCGCTCTGGCGCGGTAGGAGCTGCACGGATAACAGTGAGTAGCTGGGGGTTGCCTGAAAATTTTCAGCGCCCCTTGTCTTGACCCGCCTTGGTGCAATACCGTGACGGAACCGATATGTATGCGCGCCGCGCACGACGTCGATCCCTTGTACGTGCGGACGTCTACATCCCCGGTAAGCACGGTCAACGCCGACGTCTATACCCATGCAATGGCAGGTGGCCGATCATGATCGCTGGAGCCATCCCTCGCGGTTCCCGGCGCGAGGCGAGCCGGGTGGGCCGCTGGTGACCGCCCGGCTGCTCACCAACATCGGCAGGCTGTGGACCGGATCAGAGATCCTCAGCAACGCCGCCATCTTGACGTCCGACGACCGCATCGCCTGGGTCGGCCCCGCCGCGGAACTGCCGCGGGAGGTGCCAGGGGTCGTGAAGGACATCGTTGACGTCGACATGGTGGAGAACCTGGGCGGGGGCTTCGTCACGCCGGGCCTGATCGACTCCCACACGCACCCGGTCTACGCCGGCAACCGGGACGCTGAGGTCGCGATGCGATCCAACGGGCTGTCGGACGCGGAGATCACGGCGGCCGGCGGTGGCATCAACGCCACCTTGACCATCACCCGGGGGACCGACCCCTGGACCCTGTGCAATGGCGTCCGCGAGCGGCTGGCGACCTGGCTTCAGACCGGGGCGACGACGATCGAGGCGAAGACCGGCTATCACCTCACCCGCGACGGTGAGCTGGCCGACGTGCGCATGCTCCGTGCGCTTGAGGACGAGCCAGGGATGCCGCGGGTGCATGTGACGTTCCTGGCCGCGCACGTCGTTCCTCCCGAGTACTTCGGCCGGACCAGGGACTACGTCGAGGCGGTTGGCTCTTGGTGCGCCGACGCGGCCCAGGTCGGCGCGGACAGCATCGATGTCAACTGCGAGGAGGGCCGGTTCTCTGAGGAGGAGGCCCGGTGGCTGCTGAACGCCGGCCGGCGGGCCGGGCTGCTGCCTAGGATCCACGCCAGCGGTGCCTCGCGCGTCGGCGCCGCGCAGGTCGCCGCGGAGATGGGCTGTGCCTCGGCCGACCTGCTGCACCATGCCACCGAGGAGGATGTGGCCGCGCTCAGCCGTGGTGGCGTGGCGGCGGTCATCTGCCCGGCGACCGCCATGCAGACGGGCGCCCGGCCGCCGGTGCGATCGCTGCTGCACAAGGGCGTCGCGGTTGCCCTTGGCTCCGACCACACTCCCGGCAACGTTGGCATCACGTCGATGCCGCTTGTCATCGCGCTCGCGGTTAACTACCTGGGGATGAGCGTCAGCGAGGCGTTGCGCGCGGCCACCCTCGGCGGCGCGATCGCGCTGCGCGCGCCGGATCGCGGCATGATGGCCCGCGGGCGGCTGGCCGACATGGTGCTGTGGGACGCCGACCACGAGGGCGCGTTCGCCCGCAACTTCGGGCTCGCCCCCCGGCGGGTCTGGCGCGGCGGCGAGCCCGTCTCGTTCTGAGTCCACGGCAAGCCCCTGTCGTTCTGAGTCCACGGCAGGGGCTTGCCTTCGCGGACGGCCCGCCCAACGGTGTTCACCGCTGTCGCGCGACTACCTTTAGCCCCTGCTGTCCCGATATCGGCCGCCACCGCGAGGTTCTCCGCCCCCCGGTGGCTGGCCGTTCAAGATCACGTGTATTAACCGGGTGATTTCGACGGAAAATACACGCAATCATGAGAACCGTGGTAGCCAGGTAGATGTCACCCGGCCGGGAAAGACGTGGCAAGCTTGCAAGCATGGCACCTGTCCCGTCACCCAGCCCCGCCCCGGTTACCCTCGTCGTCGGCGAGGAGGAGTACCTCGTCGACCGGACGGTGCGGGAGCGCATGGCCGCGGCACGGGAGTACCTGGCCGCCAGCGCCTTGGGAGCCGAGGGCAGCGGCGGTGACGTGCACGAGACCGAGGGCGGCGAGCTAACCAGCGGCGAACTGGCCACGCTCACCAGCCCGTCGCTGTTCGGCGGCGGCTCGGTCGTGGTCGTTCGCAACGCGCAGAACGCCGCCAAGGACATCGCGACGGAGATCGCCAGGTACGCCGGGGCGCCCGCGCCCGATGCCGTCCTCATCGTCGCGCACGCCGGGGGAGCGAAGGGAAAGGCGCTGGTCGGCGACTTGAAGAAGGCCGGGGTCGCCGTCGTCGAGCATCCCAGGATCACCCGGGCGGGCGAGCGGGCCCAGTTCGTCAAGGCCGAGTTCCGGCGGGTGGGCCGGCAGGCCAACGAGGGGGCGGTGCAGGCGCTCCTCGACGCCCTCGGCTCGGACCTGCGCGAGCTGGCGAGCGCGGTCGACCAGCTGGCGTCGGACACCGAAGGGCGGATCGACGACGCCGTCGTCGCCCGGTACTACCGGGGCCGGGCCGAGGCGACCGGGTTCAGCGTGGCCGACCACGCGGTCGAGGGACGGCTGAGCGACGCCTTGGAGCAGCTCCGCTGGGCACTGGCGACCGGGACGTCACCCGTGCTGATCACCAGCGCGCTGGCGACTGGGGTCCGGCTGCTCGGCCGGGTCGGAGCGGCCTCGCGCAACGCCAGCCCGAACGCCCTGGCCGCCGAGGTCGGTGCCCCCCCATGGAAGATCGACGTGATCCGGCGGCAGTTGCGCGGGTGGGACCCAGCCGGGGTGGCCCGCGCGATCCGCGCGGTCGCCGAGGCAGACGCGGCGGTCAAGGGCGACTCGGTCAGCGCCGAGTACGCCCTCGAGCGCGCCATCCGCCGCATAGTCGCCGCCCGCGCCAGATAACAGCAAGAGACCGAGGCTGTGCCGCGTAGCCCGGGAACTACCGAGGCCGTGCGGCGCGGCCCGGGGATCTACGGCGCCCAGCCAGAGCAGGCCAGGGAGGGCCTGGGGGGATTGGTGTGCATCCCCCCAGGAAATCAGGCGTTCTGCAGCTCGTTGAGCTTCTTGGCGATCGCGGACTTGCGGTTCGCGGCCTGGTTCTTGTGGATGATGCCCTTGGCCACGGCCTTGTCGAGCTGACGGGACGCCACGCGCAGGGCCGCCGTCGCCTCCTCGACGCTGCCCGACTCAGTGGCCTCGCGGAACTTGCGCACGTGGGTCTTCAGGGCCGACTTGACGGCCTTGTTGCGCTGGTGCGCCTTCTCGTTCTGCTTGTTCCGCTTGATCTGCGACTTGATGTTCGCCACGCGTAAAGGTCCTTCAGCTTGTCCGTTAAAGTCTTTGGGGAGCGATACCACCGCGGTGCCCCCGTGGCGCCCGTCCCGATGCTGTCCGGTCGACCAGGCAGCATGAGGCCACGACGGCGCGCTGACGAAGGATATCCGAGCGGCCACCCGTTCCTCAAACTAACGCCAAACAGCGCTGTCGCTATCCGAGCGCCCAGCAACGCCCAGCAACCGAAAGCTAGGTACCAATGAGCTCTCCGGCTCAGCCGGCCCCCCAGCCTGCCAGCACGCCGCAGGCCGTGATCCGCAACTTCTGCATCATCGCGCACATTGATCACGGCAAGTCAACGCTGGCTGACCGGATGCTCCAACTGACTGGCATCGTCGACGCCCGGCAGATGCGCGCCCAGTACCTGGACCGGATGGACATCGAGCGAGAGCGCGGCATCACGATCAAGAGCCAGGCCGTCCGGCTGCCCTGGCAGAAGGACGGCACGCCCTACGTCCTGAACATGATCGACACGCCGGGGCACGTCGACTTCACCTACGAGGTCTCGCGCAGCCTGGAGGCCTGCGAGGGCGCGGTCCTGCTGGTGGACGCCGCCCAGGGCATCGAGGCCCAGACGCTCGCCAACCTGTACCTGGCGATGAACGCCGACCTGACGATCATCCCGGTGCTGAACAAGATCGACCTCCCGGCCGCGCAGCCCGAGCGCTACGCCGAGGAACTGGCGGGCATCATCGGCTGCGAACCGGGCGACGTGCTGAAGGTGAGCGCCAAGACGGGCGAGGGCGTCGGCGCGCTGCTCGACAAGATCGTCGACGTTGTCCCGCCGCCATCAGGCGACGGGGAGGCCGAGGCCCGCGCGCTCATCTTCGACTCGGTCTACGACACCTACCGCGGCGTGGTCACCTACGTGCGGGTGGTCGACGGCCGGCTGGGCAGGCGCGAGCGGACCCTCATGATGTCCACCGGAGCGGTGCACGAGACGCTGGAGGTCGGCGTGATCTCGCCGGAGCCGACCCCGTCCGAGGGGCTGGCCGCAGGCGAGGTGGGCTACCTCATCTCCGGCGTCAAGGATGTCCGCCAGGCCCGCGTCGGCGACACGCTCACGCTGGCGAGCAAGCCCGCCAAGGAGGCACTGGCCGGCTATGAGCACCCCAAGCCCATGGTGTTCTCCGGCCTGTACCCGATCGACGGCGACCAGTATCCCGAGCTCCGCGACGCCCTGGATAAGCTGCGGCTCAACGACGCGGCCCTCATCTATGAGCCGGAGACGTCCACCGCACTGGGCTTCGGCTTCCGCTGTGGCTTCCTCGGCCTGCTGCACATGGAGATCGTCCGCGAGCGCCTGGAGCGCGAGTTCAACCTGGACCTCATCTCCACCGCGCCGAACGTCGTCTACCGCGTCGAGATGGAATCTGGCCGCGAGATCAAGGTAACCAACCCGGCCGAGTACCCGGGCGGCATCGACGGCTACGCCGCGACCGCCGGGCCCAAGGGCAACACCGGCGGCAAGATCTCCAAGGTCTTCGAGCCGGTGGTCAAGGCCACGGTCATCTCCCCGTCCGATTTCATCGGGACGATCATGGAACTGTGCCAGGGTCGCCGGGGCGTGCTGCAGGGCATGGACTACCTGTCCACCGACCGGGTCGAGATCCGCTACATAATGCCGCTGGCGGAGATCATCTTCGACTTCTTCGACCAGCTCAAGTCGCGTACCCGCGGCTACGCCAGCCTGGACTACGAGCCCAACGGCGAGCAGGAGGCCAACCTCGTCAAGGTTGACATCCTGCTGCAGGGCCAGCCGGTCGACGCGTTCAGCCAGATCGTGCACTCCGACAACGCCCGCGAGTACGGCCTGATGATGACGGCCAAGCTCAAGGAGCTCATCCCCCGCCAGCAGTTCGAGGTGCCGATCCAGGCGGCGGTGGGCAGCAGGATCATCGCCCGCGAGAACATCCGCGCCCTGCGCAAGGACGTCCTCGCCAAGTGCTACGGCGGAGACATCTCCCGCAAGCGCAAGCTGCTGGAAAAGCAGAAGGAGGGCAAGAAGCGCATGAAGACCATCGGCCGCGTCGAAGTCCCCCAGGAGGCCTTCGTGGCCGCGCTTTCCACGGGCCAGGCCGAGGCCAAGGCCAGGTAACCAGCCGGGGCCAGGCCCGTCAGCGGTGGGTAGCCACCACCAGCAGGATGAACACCAGCGTCCACAAGGCCATGCCCACCCAGCCGATCACCAGGCCGGCGACCGCGAGGCCGTCGCCGGCCTCGTTGTGGTCCCTGATCTGCGCGCGCGAGATGTGGCCCATGACCACGGCAGGCAGCGAGAGCCCCATCAGCGCGCACACCAGCGACCCAATCGCCAGGCCGTTGGTCTGCCGCACCGCGGGCGGGTAGCTCGGCGCCGGGATCGGGTACCCGCCGGCCGGATAGTGCGATACCCCCCCAAGCGGGCCGGCCGGCAGGTCGGAGATGACCGCGGCCAGAT
>Ga0335075_10000497_pt1 | contig 69177 bp, 55 predicted proteins | sample Lox_Sample_24_FD_206723 | JGI IMG/M metagenome (GOLD analysis project Ga0335075, IMG submission 206723) | Soil microbial communities from Loxahatchee National Wildlife Refuge, Florida, United States - Lox_Sample_2.4 | ecosystem: Environmental > Terrestrial > Soil > Wetlands | place: USA... | reverse complement strand
CGCGCGGGCATCACCAGCCGCCGCCGCCTCGAAGACGCTGCGCGCGGTAACCGGCCCGGTCATCCCGGCCCGGCGGGCGGCCCGGACGATGCCATCGGCCGCGGCCGCGGTCTCGAGCGGGCCGCGGCGCCGCGCCTCTTCCGGATCGACGCCGTCGGCCTCCTCCACCGCGCCGTCGGCGGCGCTGCCGTCACCGAGCGGCATGAAGGCGATCTCCCCGGCAACGCCGTGCACGCCGCGATGCAGCTTGCCGTCCAGGACCAGGCCCATGCCGATGCCGGTGCCGATGAGCACGAAGGCGAAGTTGTCGACGTCACGGCCGTGTCCCAGCGCCCGTTCGGCCAGTGCCGCCGCGTCCACGTCGTTCTCGATCGCCAGGTTGGAGCCGAAGGCGCCCCGCAGGAAGGCGAGTGCCTCGGGGCGGTTCAGGCCGGGCAGCCCGCCGGTCAGCGTGATGACATCGCGTCGCCGGTCGTAGACTCCTGGGCTGCCCACGACCGTCTGAGTGACCGACGCCAGCGTGATCCCGGCCTGTGCGCACAGGTCCTCGGCCAGCCGCACCAGCTCGCCGATCCGGTCCCGCACGTCGTTGTCGCCGTTTCCCACTTCCCGCGATGCCCGGGCGCGAACCACGCCGGCCAGGTCGGCGACCGCGCCGCGCACGTACCGCAGCCCGATGTCCAGGCCGAGGACGAAGCCGGCCTCCGGCCGTACCTCGTAGAGCAGGGCGGACCGGCCGGGCAGCCCGGTCCGCTGGCCCGCCAGCCGGACCAGGCCCGCCCGGTCCAGGTTCGCGAGCGCCAGCGACACCGTCGGCTTGGACAGCCCCGACACGCGGGCCAGGTCGGCCCGCGAGTACGGGCCGGCCATCCGGATGTACTCAAGCAGCAGCTGCTCGTTCATGGTGCGGATCAGGGCGGGACGGGCTGCGGAAAGCCCGGACGCGAGCGCGGCCTCATCCGGGACCTCTGCCACGGCACCCTCCCCTGTGAAGTGATCACGGTTCAGCGACTAGGTCTAGCCAGACCCTTGCTAGTTAGGATACTGTCCTAACTATATCCGAAAAGCGACAATATGCACATAGGCCTCATACATCCCGTGAGGCCTTAACAAGAGGCATGCGACTTCCGGCGAGTTCGCCGCTGAGCTTGGCTTCCCCCCGGCCTGCCTGGCCACCTGCACCATCCCTGAGTGAAGGACAACTCTCATGAGACGTCTTCTCCTGACCGGGACCGCGGCACTACTTCTTGCCGCCGTCGCCGCCTGCAGCTCTACCGCGTCATCCGGATCGTCAGGCAGCTCCGCCAAGGGCCCGAGCGGGACGCTGACGATTTCCAACGAGCAAGGCACGCAGTGGAACTGCAGCTTCAACCCGTTCAACCCGGGCAACCTGGGTGAGGGCATCACGATGGGCCAGGTCTACGAGCCGCTCGCGTTCGTGGACACCCTGCAGAATGGCAAGGCCTCGCCATGGCTCGCTACCAGCTGGGCCTGGGGCGACGGCAACAAGTCCCTCACCTTCACCATCCGCAAGGGCGTGAAGTTCAGCGACGGCACGCCGATGACGGCCGCTGACGTGGCGTTCACGTTCAACCTGATCAAGAAGTTCCCCGCGCTCGACGTGAACTCCGTCTGGTCGGTCCTGCAGAGCGTCACGCAAGACGGGGACAACGTCGTGATGATGTTCAAGACCCCCGCGGTGCCGTACTTCTACTACATCGCCGACCAGATCCCGATCGTCCCCGAGCACGTCTGGTCCTCGATCTCCAACCCGGTGAGCTACGCCGACTCCAGCCCGATTGGCACCGGCGCCTACACCGTGCAGCCCTGCACGCCGCAGAACATCACCTACGTCGCGAACCCGCATTACTGGCAGCCCGGCGAGCCGAAGATCGCCAAGGTGCTGTACCCGGCGTTCACCTCGAATGACCCGGCCAACACCTACCTGGCGACCGGCCAGGCGCAGTGGGGCAGCCAGTTCATCCCGAACATCCAGGCGTTCTACTCCTCCAAGTCCCCGAACAACCACACCTGGTTCCCGCCGTACGCCAACGTCTCGCTGATCCCCAACCTGACCGTGCCCGGCCTGAACAACGTGGCCGTCCGGCAGGCCATGGCCTACGCCCTCGACCGGAACAAGGTGGCCAACATCGGCGAGTACGGCGAGGAGCCCGGCGCCAACCAGACCGACATCGCGACGCCGACGTTCAGCTCCTGGATGAACACCACCGCCGCCGCCACCTACAACTACGGCTACAACCCGGCTAAGGCCAAGCAGATCCTCCAGCAGGCGGGCTACAAGCTCGGCAGCAACGGGATCTTCGCCAAGAACGGGCAGCAGCTGTCATTTAGCGTCATCAATATCGGCGGCTACTCCGACTGGGTGGCCAGCATGTCGGTGATCCAGTCCGAGCTGAAGGCGGTCGGCATCCAGATCACGCCGGACAACCTCGCGCAGAACGACTTCCTCAACCGGCTCTACTCCGGCAACTACCAGCTCGCCTACTACGCGCAGACCGGCGGCCCGACGCCCTACTACGAGCTGCGGCAGTGGCTCTACTCGGCCAACTCCGCCCCGATCGGCAAGAACGCGGCGAGCAACTGGGAACGCTACAGCAACCCGGCCACCGACAAGCTGCTCAACTCCTACGCCACCACCACGGACACGGCCACCCAGCACCAGATCGTGGACCAGCTCCAGCAGGTGGTGCTCAGCGACGTGCCGTTCATCCCGGTCACCGAGGAAGTCGCGTGGTTCCAGTACAACACCGGGAGCTTCACCGGCTGGCCGAGCCCGCAGGACCCGTACGCCCTGCCTGCCGCCTACTCCTACCCCGACATGGGCCAGGTGCTGCTGCACCTGGCGCCCAAGTCATAGCGAAGGTGACCTGAACTCACGATGAGATACGTACTGCGCCGGGCAGGGTTCTTCCTGGTCACGCTGTGGGCCGCGGTCACGCTGAACTTCTTCCTGCCCCGGATGATGCCGGGGAACCCGGCCGTGGCGATGATGGGGAAGTTCCGCGGCCGGGTCAGCGGGCAGGAGCTTGCCTCGCTTGAGACGCTCTTCGGCGCGGACAACCGGCAGTCCCTGCCCGTCCAGTACGTCCATTACCTGGGGGACATCGCCAGCGGCAACTGGGGCACGTCCCTGTTCTACTTCCCCTCCCCCGTCAGCCAGGTGATCCGTGGCGCCATCTTCTGGACGCTCGGCCTGGTCGGCGTGACGACGATCCTGGCCTTCGCCCTCGGCACCGGGGTCGGGATCGTGGCGGCCTGGCGGCGCGGCGGGCTGCTTGACAGCATCGCGCCGCCGCTGCTCGTCATCGCCAGCGCGATCCCGTACTTCTGGGTCGGGATGATGTTCATCTTGATCTTCGGCCTCAAGCTGCAGTGGCTGCCCTGGTCCGGTGGCGCCGACCTGACGGCCACCCCCGCCTGGACGCCCGGCTACCTAGGCACGGTGCTCCAGCACGCCCTGCTGCCGGCCCTGGCCCTGCTGATCACCACGATAGGGACGTGGACGCTGACCATGCGCAACAACATGGTCACCACGCTGGCCGAGGACTACGTGCGGATGGCGCGGGCCAAGGGGCTGCGGCCGAGCCGGATCATGTTCGACTACGCGGCCCGCAACGCGGTCCTGCCCAACCTGACCGGCTTTGCCATGTCGCTCGGGTTCATCGTCGGCGGCGCGATCCTGATCGAGTACGTCTTCAATTACCCCGGCGTCGGCTACATGCTGCTGCAGGCGGTGGAAAACGAGGACTATCCCCTGATGCAGGGACTGTTCCTGCTGATCACGGTCGCGGTCCTGGTCGCGATCCTGCTCGCCGACATCGCCACCGCGGTCTTCGACCCGCGCACCAGGAGTGCCCAGTGAAAGACAGCCTCGCCCGATTTGGCCGGGCGATCGCCCGCAGCCGCAAGGCGACCGCGGGCGCGATCCTGCTCGCCGTCTTCATCGTGCTCGCCTTGTTCCCTGGCCTGTTCGCCCGGGACAGCCCCACGGCGGAGGCCTACGCGCGAAACCTCGGGCCCAGCTCAGCGCACCTGTTCGGCACCACCGGCCTGGGCCAGGACATCTTCTCCCAGGCCGTGTACGGGACCGGGCAGGTGCTCGAGATCGCGTTCGGTGCGGGGCTGGCGTCCACGCTGATCGCCGCCCTGATCGGGGTGGCGGCCGCCTACCTTGGCGGCTTCTGGGACGGCGTGCTGAACCTGTTCACCGACGTGGTGCTGGTGATCCCGCTGTTCCCGCTGCTGATCGTGATCGCCGCCTACGTGCACAACTCGGGCACCAGCGTGCTCATCGCGGTCCTGACCTTCACCGGCTGGTCCTACACCGCCAGGCAACTGCGGTCCCAGGCACTGTCCCTGCGCGGCCGGGACTTCCTCGCCGCAGCCAGGGTTCGCGGCGAGCGCGCGGCCTACATCATCACGGTGGAGATCCTCCCGACGATGAGCTCGCTGCTGGTCGCGGCGTTCCTCACCAACGCGCTCTACGACGTGCTTTTCGCCTCCAGCCTGCAGTTCATCGGGCTGGGCGACCCGGACTCGACCTCCTGGGGGACCATGCTCTACTGGGCACAGAGCAACGAGGCGCTGCAGACGGGCTACTACCTGCAGGCGATCGTTCCCGGCGCCTGCATCGCCCTGCTCGGGGCGGCCTTCGCACTGCTCAACTACGCCTTCGACGAGATCGGCAACCCGGCGCTCCGCCCGGTGCGCCGCCGGCGCGCGCGGTCGCGGCCCCTGGGCAGCCGGCGGGTAGGGAGGCTGGAGCATGCTTGAGGTGTCAGGCCTGACGGTCGAGTATGCCGCGAGCCGCCCGGTGCGGGCGGTGGACAACGTGTCCTTCAGCGTGGCCAGCGGCGAGTTCCTCGGCATCGTCGGCGAGTCCGGCTGCGGCAAGTCCACGCTGCTGTTCGCCATCGCTCAGCTGCTCACCCCGCCAGCCGAGGTCACCGCCGGGTCCGTCACGTTCGACGGCAGCAACCTGGTCACGATGACCCAGCGGCAGCTGTCGGCGATTCGCTGGCGGGACCTGTCCGTCGTCATGCAGAGCGCGATGAACGCGCTCAACCCGGTCAAGTCGATCGGCGCACAGTTCGCCGACGCGCTGCGCGCGCACGGACGGCCGTCGCGCCAGGAGGTCGCCGACCGCTCGGCCGAGGTGCTGCGACTGGTCGGCATCGACCCGGTGCACCTGCGCAGCTACCCGCACCAGCTGTCCGGCGGCATGCGGCAGCGGGCGATGATCGCGATGGCGCTGCTGTTCACGCCGGACCTGGTGATCATGGACGAGCCCACGTCCGCCCTCGACGTCGTGGCGCAGCGCTCGCTCATGACCCAGATCAAGGAGCTGCAGGCCAGCCTCGGCTTCGCGATCATCTTCGTGACCCACGACATGTCCCTGGTCAGCCACTTCTCTGACCGCCTGCTTGTGATGTACGCCGGGCAGATCGCGGAGATCGGCGACACCAGGCGGGTCTTCGGCCAGCCGCTGCACCCGTACTCGCGCGGCCTGCTCGAGGCGTTCCCCGGAATCCGCGGGCTCAGGGTCCCGCTCACCGGCATCCCCGGGGCACCGCCGGACCTTTCCGTCTCCCGTGCGGGCTGCCGCTTCGAGCCCCGGTGCGCCGCGAGAATGCCGCAGTGCGGCACGACGGCGCCCGACCTGGTCAGCCGGGACGGGTCAGACGTCCGGTGCCTGCTCTACGCGGGCTCCGGCACCGAGGCCACGATGGACGCCGCCAGCGCGGACGCCAGCACCAGCACCGACGCCAGCACGAACGCGGGGACCGCCCAATGACAGAACTGCTCCGGGCCGATCACCTGACCAGGCACTTCAAGATCGGCGGCGCGCTGTCCCGGCGGACGCTGCACGCGGTCGACGATGTCAGCTTCGGCATCGGCGAGCGGGAGATCGTGGCCCTGGCCGGCGAGAGCGGCAGCGGCAAGTCGACCGTGGCCCGGCTGCTCGCCCGCGTCTACCGGCCGACCAGCGGTGTCATCTCCTTCGACGGCCAGCCGCTGGCAAGGATCCGCTCCCGGCGCGACGCGCTGCGCTACAGCGCGCAGGTCCCGATGGTGTTCCAGGACCCGTTCAGCTCCCTGCACCCGGTGTTCCGTGTCTCGCACGGGGTGCTGCGCACGCTCAGGCTGCACCGCCCCGAGCTGTCGCCCCGCGAGCGGCAGGCCGAGGCCGAGCGCGTGTTCACCGTGGTGGGGCTGGGCGCGGACATGCTCCAGCGGTTCCCGCATGAGCTGAGCGGCGGGCAGCGGCAGCGGGTCGGGTTCGCGCAGGCGCTCGCGACCAGGCCGCGGCTGATCCTGGCCGATGAGCCGGTGTCCATGCTCGACGTGTCGATCAGGATCGGCCTGCTGAACCTGATGACCAGGCTGCGCGACGAGGAGGGCGTCTCGATCCTGTACATCACCCACGACATCGCCAGCGCCCGGTACGTGGCGGACCGGCTGATCGTGATGTACGCCGGCCAGATCGCGGAGGCCGGCCCGATCGATGACCTGCTGGCCAGCCCGAGGCACCCGTATACCCAGCTGCTGCTGTCCGCGGTTCCCGACCCCAAGGCGCCGCCGCCGGGGAGCGAGGCGCTGGCCGCCGCGTCCGGTGAGCGCGGTGAGCCGCCGAAAGTGATCGACCCGGCCCCCGGCTGCCGGTTCCGGGCCCGGTGCCCGATCGCCATAGACAAGTGCGCGACGACGACACCGGAGCTGCGAGCGCTGCCCGTGGCGGAGGGCGCCACCGGCCGTGCGGCCGCGTGCCATGTCGCCCAGGCGGACACCGAGGTGGCCGCGTTCTCTTGACCGCTCACAGGGACGACGATGAGAGGATCTCGTGAAGCTTGCGGTAATAGGCGGCGGGTCGACGTACACGCCGGAACTGGCCGATGGCCTCGCGCGGCTCGCGCCAGGCGTGACGGAAGTGGTCCTCGTCGACCCGGACGAGGGGCGGCTCGCCCTCGTCGGGCCGCTGTCCGCGCGGATCGTGGCGGCGCACGGGCACCCGGCGGTCGTCCGCTGGACGACGGATGCCACCGACGGCGTCGACGGGGCGGCGGCGGTCCTCCTGCAGCTGCGGGTGGGCGGCCAGACGGCGCGCAACACCGACGAGACCTGGCCGCTTGAGTTCTGCTGCGTCGGGCAGGAGACGACCGGGGCCGGCGGGCTGGCCAAGGCGCTGCGCACGGTCCCCCTGGTCCTCGAGATCGCCGAGCTGGCCCGGCGGCGCGCCGCGCCCGGCGCGTGGCTCATCGACTTCACCAACCCGGTCGGCATCGTCACCCGGGCGCTGCTCGACGCCGGGCATCGCGCGGTCGGGCTGTGCAACGTCGCGATCGGCCTGCAGCGTTACTTCGCCTCGCTGCTGCGCGTGCCGCCCGAGGCGGTGGCCCTCGATCACGTGGGCCTGAACCACCTCACCTGGGAGCGAGCGGTCATGGTCGACGGGGCCGACCGGCTGCCTGAGCTGCTCGCCGCGCACCGGCAGGAGATCGCCGACCGGGTCGGGGCGCCCGCGCCCATGCTTGACCGCTACGGGCTCGTCCCCTCCTACTACCTGCGCTACTACTACTTCCACGACACGGTCGTCCAGGAGCAGCGCAAGACCGGCACGCGGGCGGCCGAGGTCGCCGCGATCGAGGCCGAGTTGCTGCGAATGTACGCCGACCCGGCGCTTGACTCCAAGCCAGACCTGCTGGCCCGGCGGGGCGGGGCGTTCTACTCGGAGGCGGCGGTCGCGCTGCTTTCCTCACTGCTGGCCGACGCAGGCGATGTGCAGGTCGTCAACCTGCGCAACAACGGGACGCTTGACTTCCTGCCGGACGACGCGGTCATCGAGGCGCCCGCCCTGATCACCGGCAGCGGGCCGGTCCCCGAGCCGGCCGCGCCAGTGCCGCCGCTGCTTCGCGGGCTGATCGCCCATATGTCGGCCTATGAGGAGCTGGCCGTGGACGCGGCGCTGCGCGGCGGCCGCTCGCGGGTGGCGCAGGCGCTGCTCGCGCACCCGCTGATCGGCCAGTACCCGCTGGCGGAGGACATGGCCGACCGGATGATCGCGGAGAACGCACGATTCCTTTCCTGGTCCTGAAGAGGAGCCGACGGTGAGCGAGTGGAAGGCACAGTGAATCCGGAGGTCGCGGCGCCGCCCGCCGCGGTGCTCGCCATCGACGGCGGCAACAGCAAGACCGACGTGGCCCTGGTCGCCGCCGACGGCACGGTGCTCGCGTCGGTGCGCGGGCCGGGCGCGAGCCGCGAGGACTACGGCACGCAGGGCGCCATGCGGATACTCGGCGACCTGGTGCGGCAGGCGGCCACCCGGGCCGGCCTGGACGGCCCCCGGGCTGGCGTCCCCATCGCCAGCCACGTCAGCGCCTGCCTGGCGGGCGCTGACCTGCCCGAGGAGGAGGCAGAGCTAACCGAGGCACTGCTCGGCCAGGGCTGGGCCACCTCAGCGGTGGCCCTCAACGACACGTTCGCGGTGCTGCGGGCCGGCGTGCACCGGTCGGCCGACGCGGCGCCATGGGGCGTGGCCATCACCTGCGGCGCGGGGATCAACTGCGTGGCGGTGGCGCCGGACGGGCGCGTCGCCCGCTACCTGGCGCTCGGCATGCTCACCGGGGACTGGGGCGGCGGCCTCGGCCTCAGCCAGCACATCATGTGGCACTCGATGCGCGCCGCCGACGGCCGCGGGCCGGCCACGGACCTGGCCGCGGCGGTGGCCAGGCACTTCGGGCTGCCGTCGGTGACCGACGTGGCGATCGCGGTTCACCAGGGCCAGCTTGGTGAGGCCGACCTGCTGTCGCTTCCCGCGGTGCTGTTCGCTGTCGCGGCGGCGGGCGACACGGTGGCGGGGAGCCTCGTCGCGCGGCAGGCGGAGGAGATCTGCCTGATGGCCGTCACCGCCATGCGCCGGCTCGGGCTGTCGTCCGAGGGCACGCCGGTCGCGCTCGGCGGCGGACTGCTCGAGGCGAACGACGCCACGCTGCTCGCCGCGATCACGCAACGGCTCGCCGCCGACACGCCGGGCGCCGTCCCGCGCGTCGTCGACATCCCGCCGGTGGCTGGGGCCGCCCTGCTCGGCCTGGACCACGTGGGCTGCGGCCCAGCGGCGGAACGCCAGCTGCGCGACGCCTACCAGTCCACGCCGCGTGAGCCGGTGGCCGACCCCGCCTGAGCCTGCCTGCCCGCGGCCCCGCGGCCCCGCGCCCCGCGACGCGCGGCCAAGGCCACGGGGCACGGGCACGGCCTGGCCGGCGCCGTGCCCGTGACCGCCGCCGGTCAGGACCGCCTGGTCATCTCCATGGACCAGTTGTCCAGCCAGGTCTCGCCGCCATCGGTGGAGAACGCCTGCTCCCAGTGCGCCGAGCCCGCGGTAATGCCCGACCACTGGTACCGGACCTGGACCGGCACGCCGTTGTAGTCGTCCTCGCCGAAGAACTCCCCGATGCCGCCGGAGAACTGGCCTGTCACCGGCGGGAGCATGACCGGGTTCCGCTTGCTCACCCAGTACAGCGACCACTGCCCGGTCCGCGGATCGCGCAGGCGCAGCGTCACCCCGGAAGTGCCCTTGGTCGGGAACACGATCTCATCGAAGTTCGCCTGGCCGTCGAAGTGCCCGGAGGCCTGGCTGATGCCAGGGAACTCCTCCCACTCGCTTTGCGGGTCCAGGAAGTCCGTGCGCCGGCGGTTGACCACGTCCCAGGTGCCGGTAAAGAAGTCAAAATCGCTCATGCCCATCCCTTGTCGCTCGATGATTGCTGCCCGCGCAGCGTAAACGGGCTTCACTGACATCTACTGTCAGGAAAGGCGGCGATACTTGGATCATGCGCGCTAGCCGACTGGTATCCCTGCTCCTGCTGCTGCAGAACCGGGGCCGGATGACCGCCCAGGAGCTCGCCGGCGAGCTCGAGGTCTCCGTCCGCACGATCTACCGCGACGTGGACGCGCTGAGCGCGGCCGGCATTCCGCTCTACGGTGACGCCGGGCACGCCGGCGGCTATCAGCTGCTCGGCGGCTACCGCACCAGGCTGACCGGCCTCAGCGCGACCGAGGCGCAGGCGCTCTTCCTGTCGGGGCTGCCAGGGCCCGCCGCCGATCTGGGCCTGGGCGCGGTGCTGGCCGCCGCGACGCTCAAGCTGCGGGCGGCGCTGCCCGCCTCGCTGCGCGCGGACGCCGACCGGCTCAGCCAGCGGTTCTACCTGGACGCGCCGGGCTGGTACCGGGACGCGGCGGAGGTACCGTACCTGCCGCTGATGGCGAGCGCGGTCTGGGAGCACCAGGTGATCCAGGTCAGGTACCGGCGGTGGAAGGAGCCGGCCGAGGTTACCCGCCGGCTTGAGCCCCATGGCCTGGTGCTCAAGGCGGGCGTCTGGTATGCCGTGGCCCGCTGCGAGGGAGCCTTCCGCACCTACCGGGTCGACCAGGTGGTGGACGCCACCGCGTGCGAGGAGGGCTTCGATCCAGAGGCCGGCTTCGACCTCGCGGCCTACTGGCAGGCTTACCTCGCCGACTTCCACCGGCGCCTGCACAGCGGGGACGCGGTGATCCGCCTGTCGCCGGACGGCGTGCGGCGGATGCCCAGCCTGCTCAGCACGGCGGCCGTCACCGCGGTGCGCGGCACGAGGACGACCGACCCCGATGGCTGGCTGAGGGCGCGGGTGCCGGTCGAGTCGGCTGAGGCGGCGCTGGCGGACTTCCTCAGGCTCGGCGCCGACCTGGAGATCGTCGAGCCGGCCGAACTGCGCGAGCAGGCGATCGCCGCGATCGCCGCCATGGCCGCCGTTTACCGCCCGGCACCGGCCTAGGCTCCCCTGATGCCCACGCCACAGTGCATGAACAGGCCCTTGGATGGCGGCGGCGTGGCCTTGCCCGCGACCCAGGCCCGCGCCTCGCACAGGCCTGGCGGCACGATGCCGGTTCCCGCGAAGAGCGCCTCGAAGTCCGCTGGCGAGTAGCGGTAGGTCTGCGCCGCCGTGTAGGCGGGCTGTAGCCTCTCCTCCGGCTCGTCGTCCTCGGCGCGGCCAATCGAGATGATCAGCCATGAGCCGTCGGCGCAGCGCGACAGGTAGTCCCTCACCAGGTCTCGCATGACGGCGGGCGGCAGGAAGTGCCCGACGCTGCCGAAGATGATCCCGGCCGGCGCAGCCAGGTCAAGGACGCTCCGCGTGGCCAGGTGGTCCAGGACGGACGCGGGATCGGCCAGGTCGGCGTCCACCACCGCCAGGCCGCTGCTGCCGGCCAGGATCGCCTGCGTGTGCAGCGCGGCGACCGGGTCGTTGTCCACGTAGGCGAACCTGGCCGCCGGAAGCAGCGCCCGCGCCGCGTCGTGGATCGCCGGGCTGGCTGGCAGGCCCGCGCCAAGGTCGAGGAACTGGCTGACGCCGCCGTCGCGGGCGGCCGCGGTCACGGCCGCGTACAGGAAATCCCGGTTCCCGCGCACCAGGTCACGAAAGCCCGGATCCAGGGCGAGCATCTGGTCGCCGAGCTCGCGGTCGGAGGCGAAGTTGTCCTTCCCGCCAAGCCAGTAGTCATAGACGCGGGCGATGTTCGGCCTGGTGACGTCGATTCCTGGCGGCGGCGCCGGATCGGCGGGACCAGAATCGGGCGGCGCGGCGTCGGGCATCGGGCGTCAGCTCCCCTCCAGTGCGGCGGTTACGGTAACTTGCGTCCCAGGCCGGCCACGATCAGCCGCTGGAAGTGAGTCAGCTTCTCTGGGTCCTCGGCGGTGGAGCCCGGGTGCCAGGCGGCACAGGGCACGATGCCCGGCTCGATGAGCGTCATGCCGTCGAAGTAGGTCGCGATCTGCTCGTCGGTCCGCCAGGTGCCGCGGCCAAGCGATTCCTTCAGCACCGCCTCGAACTCGACCGACTCGGGGTCGTCGAGGGACCGGAAATGCGATACGAACAGGCAGCTGCCCGGCGGGGTGGTGGCGCAAAGCCGCCCGATGACCCCATGCGGGTCCTCGTCGTCGTTCAGGTGGTGCAAGACCGCACTGGCGACGATGGCGATCGGGCGGTTGAAGTCAAGCAGCTCACGGACGTCGTCCCGGTCAAGCAGGCCGGGGTCCGTGATGTCCCCGTTGACGACGATCGTCTGGTCGTCCTCCTCGAGCAGCGCCCGCCCGTGTGCCAGGACGACGGGGTCAATGTCCACGTAGGCGACGCGGGCCGCGGCGTTGAAGCGCCGGGCCACCTGGTGCACGTTATCGACTGTCGGCAGCCCGGAACCCAGGTCGAGGAACTGGTCGATGCCCAGCTCGCCCGCGATGTAGCCGGCCGCGCGGACCAGGCACGCCCGGTTGTCCAGCGCGATGTTGACCGCGCCGGGATAGTCCCGGATGAAGACGTCACCGAGCTCTCGGTCGGCGGGATAGTTGTCCTTCCCACCGATCAGGTAGTCGTAGGTGCGGGCTATGCTGGGCACTTCCGGGTCAAACGGTGCCGATTCCACCGTAGCCTCCAGATCATCTGCCATAGCGGGCAAGCTAGCATTCGGGGAAACCCTACGCCGCCATGCCATCACGTGCGAGCAAAGGGATCAAGAGCGATCACGTGACCCAACCGGGTATCGCCAGCGCAGCCAGCCGAACGCGGCTTCCCCGGTGTCCCGCGCCGCCCCGTCGCGCCGCGAGCCCGGGACGGCGCCGCCCTACCGCACCCGGCTATAGCAAGGCCTGGCCCGCCTGGCCCGCTCCCGGCGCCCGCGCGGCTCCTCGCGACCAGCCGGTATTCCCTTTTGTCAAAGCACTTTCCGCCAGCATGTTTCCCGGCTGACAAGACCGGTCTCGATCGTTATGGCGCCAAGGGCCTAAATAGTGGAGCCAATGACCATCCGCGCGGGTAAAGTCCTGCGGGGAAAGGTCGGGGTGGCGCGCCGTGTGCAGCATGCGCAGCAGTGGGGACGAAGACAAGGACCGGACGCCGGGGCCATTCGAGCCGGGCGACCTGGTGGCCGACTACATCATCGAATACGAGCTTGGACACGGCGGAATGGCGGTGGCGTACCTAGCCCGCAGGAACCGCTCGGACGAGATGTGGCGCTCAAGGCCATGCTGCCGCAATTTGCCGGCGGCCCGGATCTACGGGCGCGGTTCCACCGCGAGAGCAGGGCGATGCCGCCAGCCGCTCAGGTTCCGGTTCCGGCGCAGGGACGTCCTTGTCGCCGCGGGGACCGCCGCGGTGGTGCTCGCCGGGGTCAGCGCTCTCGCCGCGTCCCTGCTCGGCTCGCATCGCCAGCCGTCGGTCAGTTCCGTGGCCGGTTCCGGCGGGGTAGGCGCCAGCTCGACACCTAGCCTGGTCGCCATCGGCGTCCCCGCCCGCCTGACCACGCCGAGCGGCACGACATTGAGCTTCCCGGCACGTTCAGCCCCGACGGGAGGCAAGTCGTGGTCCCTGATGACGGCGCCGGCCAGAAGGACACGCGGTGGGACGTCGCGACCGGGGTCAACATCACGCCCGGTGACGCGAGATGGCCGACCATCTGGCACGGTGCGCCTCCAGGTCCTGTTCTGCGCTGGCGGTCAGTCCCTCGGAGCTCCTCATGCTCTTGGTGTCCCCATGCCCGCACGCCCCGCAGGTAGCAGAATGTCTAGTGAAATCCGCACGTTCGGTAAAATCTGCTACGTTCTGGCGGTGGTAATCCTTCGCCATGTGCCAATCCTTCGAGATAGTGCCCGGCGTGAGGCCTCGCGGGCGCGCCTAGACGGGCACCCGGGACGTGCGGACACGGCAGGGGCAGATGGGACTGACCAGGATTCCCGGACTGGGACACGAGCGAGACATCGCCCGGCGCCGCGGGAGGCCATTGAGCCTCCCGCCGCACCACAGGTCGCACGGGCCTAGTTGCTGCCAGGCTTAGCAGGCAACCGGTCGAGGATCTCGGCCAGCGTCGCCTTAATCCCGACCTGCCCCTCCTCCAAGGAGGCCTGCCGCTGCTCCAGCCGGACCTGCCCCTCCTCAAGGCGGACCTGCCCCTCCTCAAGGCGGACCTGCCGCTCCTCGAGGCGGACCTGCCGCTCCTCGAGGCGGACCTGCCGCTCCTCAAGCCGGACCTGCCCCTGCTCGACATTGACGAGGCGCTCGCCGAACTTCTCCTGGTTCTTTAGCACCAGGCCGACCATCTTGCGGACGTCGGCCAGGCTCTCGGAGAGAGCCTGGTTCTGGCCCGGGCCCGCGAACGTGTCGAGCTGCTTCACCTTGACCTCCAGCGCACCGTGCTTGCTCTCCATCACGGCGGTCCTTCCTTGCAGGGCTTCGCCTCTGGCTTCCATCGCGTCGGCTCGGCCGTCCATGTCGTCCGCCCGGGTCTCCAGAGTCGAGACCCGCTGGCCAATGCTGGTGCTGCTCACTGCTCCTCCTTGAACCTTACCGAGCCGCGGTCCCCTCGGGCGGGGATGGCGGCGTCCGCCCTCCGGCGGACCGATGCGGGAGAGCCTACGCTCGGCGAAGACACGAAGAATATGGTTCGAATTTGAACATAACTGGCAACACTTTGCCACTTATCGAACAGGCTTCGAAAATGCACTCCCACCTGCAGGCACGCCGAAGACTGCAGTCTCCAATGATCAGTGATAGTCGAGCTGTGACATGCATCACACCAGGGACGGTGGTCCCGGCCGGCCTGCCCCAGTCGGCCCGAATGGGCCGGCCCGCAGCCGGGCTGCCCCGGCCGGGCCGTAGCCGACCTGAACGGGCCGGGCTGCCCCGGCCGGTCAGCCAGCTTTCAGGCGAGCCGCGTCTGGCTCAATCAGTGTCGTCGGCCGGCATGGCCTCGACCGCGTTGCGGGCGGCGAGGGCCAGCGCGGCGTCCAGGTCGGGCGGGAAGGTGGTGATCTCCGCGTCCGCCTCCTCGAAGAACGCGCGGGCGCCGCCGGGACCGGTGATGGTCAGGAAACGGCAGTCGGCCGTGCCGTTACGGTAGGAATGCCATTGCCCGGCGGGCACGGTCACGCAGGCGCCCGCCCCGGCCTGCCGCCAGTCCTGCCCGTCGAAGACGTCAAGCACCCCACCGAGCACGACGTAGATCTCGTCCCACGGATGCCGGTGCGTCGGCGGCCCGGCCTCCCCGGGGTGCTGGCCGGGCGCGCAGGTGTCGAAGACATGCACGCTCAGCGACTGCCCCGCCGGGGTGAGCGGCGTCAGTTGCTCGCCCATCACGTTCAGCGCCGGCGTGCCCGTCGCGGCGATGATGCTGACCGGCATGCTGCCCTCCAGTCCCTGGTCGCGACATATCGTCGGGCGCCCGGCTCCCGGTGTCAAGCCGCGGCGGCCGCGAGCGGGCCTCAGCGGGCCGGGCGACGAGGGGCCAACCGCGCGACCTGCTCTTCCAGCGTCGTGGTCGCCGAGAGGCGATTGTCGATCATGACGTGCGGTACGGGCGGCGGATCATCGAGGCGCATCCGCGCGGTGAACGCGCCGAAGTCGGCGAGCTTGACCGTGTCCCGGCCGGAAGACCGGCTGGTGAGGCGCTGGCGCAAGGTGGCCGCGTCCGACCGGACCCACACCAGGCGGACGGTGCCGCCGCCTAGCCCCTCCACCCACGACCGCCACCCCCCGGTGTCGTGGATCTGCTGCGTAAAGGGGCCCGACAGCAGCACGGGGCAGCCGTGGGAGCGGATCTCGCGGGCCGTTGCCGTCATCCCCTGGTACTCGTGGGCCTTGACGTGCTCGTCATACCATGGTCCCTCGCGCTCACCGGGGTCGCGCCCGCTCGCCGCGAGCGTCGCCGCGACGAATGGCCCGTACATCGTGTCCTTGTCCAGCAGGGCCGGCGCCGGGTCGAGCAGGGCCAGCAGGAGCCGGGCGACGGTGCTCTTGCCGGCTCCTGGTGGCCCTGCCACTATCCAGGCGGACGCACGGGCGCTCATGTGCCCCCTTGCTCAGCCTCTCCCGCGCGCGGGCCCGGCGGGCTAGCCGCGCAGCCCGCGTTCGATGGCCTCGATGATCTTGGGCCGCAACTGGGCGGCGCTGATGATCTCGTCGACCGAGCCGACCTGGACGGCCCGCTGGATCGAGTGGACCCGGTCGAACTCGGCGGCGACCTCGCCCAGCTTCTCGGCCCGGACCGATGCCTGGGCCTCGGCCAGCCGGGCGCTAGCCGCCGCCCTGCCGGCGCCGCTGGCCGCGGCCACCTCGGCCTGCAGCTCCGCTACCCTCGGGTCAGCCGCGGTGCGCCGGGCGACCTCGCCGGAGAACACGACGGCGGCCGCGGGGGCACCGCCGAGCACGGAGGCGAACGAGCCTTCCATGGCCAGCACGGTCATGCGAGGGTTGAGTGCCTTGGAGAACACCACGAACGCCCCGCCGTGGTAGCGGGAGATCACGCAGAACACGATCGGGCCGTCGAAGTTGACGATCGCCCGGCCGATCTCCGCGCCGTACTCCAGCTGCAGCTTTCGCATCGACTCGGGCGAGCCGTCGAACCCGGAGAGGTTCGCCAGGACCACCACCGGCCGGCTGCCGGAGGCGGCGTTGATCGCCCGCGCGGTCTTCTTTGACGACTGGGGGAACAAGGTGCCCGCGGTGTAGGTGTCCGGGCCGTCGGTGGGCGGGAAGCCGCGCCGCGGCACCGGCCTGGACTCGATGCCGATGAGGCAGACCGGCCATCCGCCCAGGTGGACGTCCTGGACGACCGCCGTGTCCGCGTCGGCCATGCCGGCCCACCGCTCGAGCAGCGGGTGGTCCTGGTCGGCCAGCGCCCGCATCACGGTCCTGATGTCAAAGGGCTTCTTGCGGTCAGGGTTGCTGGCCGCGGAGAAGATCTCCCCCACGGTGGCGAAGTCGCTGCCGGGCACCTGGTGCGGGAAGCCGGAGACGTCACGGTCGGCGGGGTCGCTGGTGGCCGCCTTGCGCGGGGCGCTCTCGCCGGGGGCGATGTAGGCGTGGTCGTAGTGCGCCATCAGGACCTGGACCGCGGCGGGCATGGTGGGTGCCCAGTACTGGGCCTGCCCGTTGGGGCCCATCACCCGGTCGTAGCCGCCGATGCCGAAGTTGTCCTCGGCCGACACGCCGCCGGAGAAGTCCAGCGACTGCTTGCCGGTCAGCACCATCGCCGAGTTCGGCGTCATCACCAGGATGCCCCGGGTGTGCATGAGCATGGTGGCCTCAGCGTTCCAGTACGGCTGGGCGCCGACGGTGATCCCGGCGACCACGATGTTGACCTCGCCCCCGGCCTGCGTGAACTCGACGATCCGCTTGAGCGCGGCGGCGACCCAGTCCATGTTCTCTGTGCCTGAGGTCATCGAGATGCGGGCGCCCGACGACAGCGCGAACCACTCGACCGGCACGCCCATCCGCTCGGCCAGGTCCAGCGCCGCGATCACCCGCAGGCACTCCGGCTCGGACAGGGCGCCAAGCGACTTGGTCGGGTCGCCGAGCAGCACCACGCGCCTGACGCCCTCGGGATACCGCTCGGTCGGCGTGCTGACCACTCCGGCGACCATGCCCGCGGTGTTCTTGCCCTTCGGCCGGGTGACCGGGGCGAGGACTCCGGTCTCGTCCAGGTCGTGCTCGGTGAACGTGCCGTCCTGGCCGGCCAGCAGGCTGGTCAGCTCGTAGGGGTAGACGCTCCCGCGCCGCGCCGCCGCCAGCACCTTCAGGCGGTAGTCATCCAGCGGCGCGACGGGCTCGGCCGGCGGTGGCCCGACGTGCAGCACCGGTGCGCCATCCGGGTCGCCAGTGACCCGGAACGCCACCTCGGCCAGCTCCCCGCCCGCCGTCCGCTGCCGGGCGACGACCTGGACCTCCTCCAGGCCCGCGCCCGTCACCGTCGGCCGGATCCGGTGCACCAGCGGGCCGAGCTCCTCGACGGTGAGCTCGCTTTCCGGCCAGACGTACATCATGACCCGGTTGGCGTTGAACCGCTTGTCCTGGGGACGCTGCGCCTGCATGCCCCGGATGGCGTCCAGGCAGCCCGCCAGCACGTTCTCCAGTTCCGGCAGTGCCACCAGGCGGCCGTCCGCCTCGCGCAGCGGCGTCAGGTCCCGCACCTGCCCCATCGCGATGAGCCGCTCGTCGGCGGCGTTCGTCTTGGCAACCGCCTGGAACAGGTAGATCTCCTCATCAGGCGACGGCAGCCGGGTGAGGCTGAACTCCCGCAGCCGGCCCAGCTCGAGCCGCTCGGCGACCTGCGGGTGCAGGCCGCGGATCAGCCGGTCCTCGATGAGGCCGCTGCTGCCGCCGGCCGGCCCGGCCGGGCGGAACGTGAAGTGGTGGTGCATGGCCGCGCCACCGGTCCCGGCGACCGTGACGGTGATCCGCTCGAGCCCGGCTGGCTGCGGGGCGTCCGCGAGCAGCTGGCCGAGGCGGGCGGCGGTGGCGTCGGCCTCCGGCTGGCCGTCCCACGTCACGTACACGTCGGCTAGCAGGCCACGCGCGGCCTGCCCGCGCGCTGGCTCCTGTCCGTCGAGCCGGGCGATAGCGGCGATCGCGTCAGGCAGCCGGGTGATGTCGGCCGCCGTGGCGGCCACCCGTGTCACCGTGCTGGCTGCCGCCTCCTGGGTGGTGAGCAGCCCGGTGATGAACCGGCAGCCGGCCACGTCGCTGCTGGCCACGTCCGCCAGCCGGCGGTTGCCGTAGTAGCGGCGGGTAAGCACCTCAAGCAGCGGCGCGTGATCCGCGCTGCCCCGCTCGATGCGCTGGCCGAGCAGCCGGACCAGCGGCTCGGACGTGGCCACCATCGCCTGGATGCGCTCCGCGCGGTCCGGCGCGTCCGGACGGGAATCCAGGTACCGCAGGTCGGCGCGGACCGCGGCGTAGACCCTGGCCCGGCTCCGGCGCAGCAGCGGCTGGGCGTACCAGCGGAACACCACGCTGCGGGCCAGGTCGGAAACCACGGGGAAGCGTCGCTGCGTCGCCGCGATGAGGTGCTCAAGCGCCAGCCCGGCCCGCTCGCGCAGCGGCTCGGCCGGCGGCGCGCTGGCCAGCCACTGCCGCAGCAGGCCGGAAACGATCACCACGTCGTGGGCCATCTGCTGCTGGGCGAGGAAGATGCGGAAGACCGCCGTCTCCAGCTGCGGCGAGCGGTCCAGGTCGCCGACGCCGTAGTGGCCAAGCACCCGGCGCAGCCGGGCCTGGAAGGCATCGGGGACGCCGGCCCGCTCGACGTCAAGGCTCTGCAGGTAGCTGTAGAAGTACTCGCGTGGGCTGTGCACCGCCAGGCCAGGCCCGTCCCCGCCGGCCTCGCCCGCCGTGTCACTGCCGGGCTTGTTGCGGCTCAGCTCCGACAGGTCCGCGAAGACCGTGAGCAGTTCAAGCTCGCCGTCCGAGGCCTCATCTCCCAGCTCCTCGCGGGCGGCCAGGTAGCCGGCCAGCAGGCGCTTGCGGTCCGCGGCGTCGCCGTCGAAGCCGAGCAGCAGGCCGCGCAGGTCCCGCAGGCACCGCTCGGCCCGCCCGGCGGCCGGGACGTCCGCTGGCTGGACGGGCAGGTCGATCTCGGCGGTCGCGCCGGTGGCGGCACCGGGCGCGACCCCGTCCGGGCCGTCGTCCGCGGCCAGCGGCTCCAGCCGCAGCAGCGGCGCACCCGCCGCGACCTGGCTGCCGACCGAGACCTGGCATTCGCGGACCCGGGCGCGGAACGGCGCGCGGAGCACCGTCTCCATCTTCATGCTCTCGAGGACGAGGATGGGGGCGCCCGCCTCCGCCTCGTCGCCGACGGCGAGCGGGGTGGCGACCACCAGGGCCGGGGCCGGGGAGCGGACCACGCCGCCCTCGTCCAGGCTGACCCGGTGCGTGACCCCGTTGACCTCGACGAGGTGGATGGGCCCGTGGGTGGCGGTAGTGAGCCGGAACCGCTGGCCGTTGACCGTGATCCGGCCGCTGTTCTCATCGAACCGCTCGACCTCGACGTCGGCGTGGGACACGTCGGCGTCGGCGCCGGCGTCGATGCCGACCCGGAACCTGGTGTCGCCCAGGCGGGCGACACTGACCCGGTAGCTGGCGCCGCGCAGCTTCAGGTCCAGCGGGCGGCCAGGATCATGGCGCACCTGCGGGCGCCCGCCGTGCGCCGTCGCCAGCAGGTGCTGCCGGGCGATCTCTTCCTCGTCTTCGTAGGCCTCGATCGCGGCCGCCGCGACCGCGACGGCGGAGTGCTCGTGGGTGGCGAGGCGGCCCTCGCCGCGCACCCGGTCGATCCAGCCGGTGTCGGCGCTCGCGTCGATGACCTCGCTCTGGCCGAGCAGGTCAAGCACGAAGCTCTTGTTGGTCGCGCCGCCCTCGATGACCACGGTCGTCTCGGCCATCGCGCGGCGCAGGCGGCCAAGTGCCTCGTCCCTGTCGCCGCCGTAGGCGATGATCTTCGCGATCATCGAGTCGAAGTCGGCCGGGATCGTGTCGCCCTCGCCGACGCCCGTGTCGACGCGGATGCCGGGCCCGGCGGGCAGCACCAGCCGGGTGATGCGGCCGGGCGCGGGCGCGAAGTCGCGGTCCGGGTCCTCGGCGTTCAGCCGGGCCTCGATGGCGTGCCCCGACTCGGCTGGCTTGTCCCCGTCGAGCTTGCCGCCGTCGGCCACGTGCAACTGGAGCCGGACAAGGTCAGTGCCGGTGGTCAGCTCGGTGATCGGGTGCTCGACCTGCAGCCGGGTGTTGACCTCGAGGAAGGCGAACTGCCTGTCCCCCGGGTGGTACAGGAACTCGACCGTCGCGGCGCCGCGGTAGCCGACAGCGACGGCGAGCCGCTCGGCCGACGCCTTCAGCTCCGCGACCTGCTCCGGCGCCAGCACCGGGGACGCGGACTCCTCGATGACCTTCTGGTTGCGCCGTTGCACCGAGCAGTCGCGGACGCCAAGCGCCCAGGCGGTGCCCTGGCCGTCGGCGATCACCTGGACCTCGACGTGCCGGGCGCCCGTGACCAGCCGCTCGAGGAACACGGTGCCGCTGCCGAACGCCCGCAGCGCCTCGGCCCTCGTGCGCTCGAATGCCTCGGTGAGGTCGGCGGGCGAGGTGATGACCCGGATGCCGCGCCCGCCACCGCCCGCGGTGGCCTTGAGCATGAGCGGGTAGCCGATCTCCCCGGCGGCTTGCAGGGCGGCCTCCAGCGTCGCGACCTCGCCCCGGCTCCACGGGGCGACGGGGACGCCGACCTCCTCGGCGATCAGCTTCGCGCCGATCTTGTCGCCCAGCTTGCGCATGGCGTCGGCGTCCGGGCCGATGAAGGTGACGCCGGTCTTCTCGCACACCTCGGCGAACGCGGGGTCCTCCGCGACGAAGCCCCAGCCGGGCCAGGCGGCGTCGGCCCCGGTCTCGGTCAGGGCACGCTCAAGCACGCCATAGTCGAGGTACGGGCGGGCGGAGGCGGGGCCGAGCGGGTAGGCCAGGTCGGCCTCCCGCACGAACATGGCCCCACGGTCGGCGTCGGTGTACAGGGCCACCGTCTCGATCCGGCTGCCAGTCTGCGCGGACAGGTCCCGAACGGCGTGGATGAGCCGCATGGCGGCCTCCCCGCGGTTGACGATAGCGACACGGCTGAACACCGGCTGAGCCTCCCGAGTATGAACGCGCAGAAGGCGATGCCCGGAACCCGGTGCGCCGCCTTCACCTGCATCTATCCTGCTGGATGAGGAACGGCCCCGGCACTGCGGACCCGGCTCATAGCATCGGCGGCATGTTGTAGGAACTGTACAAAAAGTGATAGGCGCACGGACCCCGAGCCACGACGCTCCGTCACCATGGCGCCCGTCGGGCCCCCGCTACCCGGCCGCCCCGGCCACCGCCGCCAGCGCGGCGGGCAGGGCGATGAGGACGGCCGACACCAGCGCGAGCGCGAGGCCGGCCATGGCGGCCGTGCGGCGGGCAGGCGGGTCAAGCAGCCGCTCGACGCGGGCGGGCACCGCGAGGGACGCCGCCGCCAGCGCCGGCCTGGCGCCTGGACCGGCAGTGCCCCCGGCTGTGCTTCCGGCAGTGCTTGCGGCAGTGCCCCCGGTGACGCTGCCCGTGGCGATCGCCAGCAGCGCGGCCACCAGCGCTGAGCGGCCGACGGAGCGGGCCGCCGTGTCATCGGCGGCCAGTTCGGCGAGCCGGGCGACTTCCTCCGCGCCCCGGGTGAACAGGGGCACGCCCGGGAGCGCGGCGGCCAGGCCGCGGGTGACCGTGACCAGCAGGTGGTGGCGGCCGGCCAGGTGAGCCCGCTCGTGGGCGAGGACCGCGGCGAGCTGCCGCGAGTCCAGGAGGGCGAGCGCGCCGCTGGTGACCACGATGGCGGCCGGGCGGCCCGCTACGCAGTAGGCGACCGGCCGCGGGTCGTCGAGCACGACTGCACCGGTGCCCGCGAGCTCGCGCCCCGCCAGCAGCACGGCCCGGGCGTGCAGCCGGGTCCTGGTCACGGTCCGCCGGGTGCGCCGGCCATACCGCCACAGCGCCGCCAGGGCCGCGAGGATGATCACCGCGGCGAGGATGGCCACCCCCGCCGAGTACAGGGCGCTGCGGTACACCTGCGGGGTACAGGTGGTGCCCGCCACCTGCTGGCACACCACCCGGGTCAGGGTGGGCCAGGCGGTCACGGCCGCCTGGGTGATCAGCGCTACCGCGATGGCCGCGGCCACCACCGCGCTGGCCATCGCGCTGAGCCAGGCGGCCAGGCCGGGGCGGACGCTCGCGCCGCCCCTGGTCAGCGGGACGAGCAGCGCCGGTGCGCAGCAGGCCACCACGATCGTGTACCCGCCCAGGGCGAGAGCGGCGATCATGAAGAGCCCCCGGCTGGCCGCCGCGCGCCCTGACGGCCGGCGTGGGAGTCCAGGACCGCGCGCAGCGCCTCGGCCTGCCCGCCGTCCATCGCCGCGACGAAGTGGCTGAGCACCGCCTCGGTGTCGCCCGCGGCGGCAAGGGCCTCGCCCATGAGCCGGGCGCTGTACTCCTCACGGCTCGCGACCGCGGTGTACCGGTAGGCCTTGCCGTCCCGGTCCCTGGCCAGCCAGCCCTTGCGATGCAGGTTGTCCATCGTGGACATGACCGTGGTGTAGGCGATGGGCCGGGCCTTGCTCAGCTCGTCGAAGATCTCGCGGACCGTCACCGGAGCGTCATGCTCCCAGACCCGGTGCATGACCACCGCCTCAAGGTCGCCGAACCCGCGCACGCTTTCCTCGCTTCCCCTCTTGCCGTCCCGCCCATCCTACTTGCTACTATCTCCGTACGTACATAGTACGTAGCTAGTTAGTAGATCTCGGCGGACGCCGCCAGGGAGCGCAGGCGGCATGGCCGCATCCGGCCCGTCATCTACTATCTACGTACGTACTTAGTAGATAAGGAGACAGTGTCATGGGCAAAGGTGAGCGGGCGCGGGCACGCACCGCCAGGGAGAAGGTGACCGCGGCCCGGGTCGCCGCCCGGCGGGCCGAGCGGCGCAGGCGAGCCCTGCTGGCCGGCGGCGGCATCGCGCTCGCGGTGGTGCTCGTGCTCGTCCTGGTCGTGACCAGGCCGGGGCAGTCCCCCGCATCGGCATCGGCCCCGGCCGGGGGATCAACAGGGACGGCAGCGCAGGACGTGGCCGTCGCCGGCCAGGTCACCAGCGTGCCCGGGGCGACGTTCAACGCGGTGGGCGCGGGCACGGCGGCCGGGCTCACCACGATCAGCGGGCAGCCGCTCACCTCGGGCGGCAAGCCCGAGGTGCTTTACGTGGGCGGCGAGTTCTGCCCGTTCTGCGCGGCGCAACGGTGGGCGCTGGCCGCGGCGCTCAGCCGGTTCGGCACCTTCAGCGGGCTGAGCCTCATCCACTCCTCCCCCACCGACAGCTACCCGAGCACGCCGACGCTCTCGTTCTACAAGTCCAGCTACGCCAGCAAGTACCTGTCCTTCAGCCCGGTGGAGTGGTACGGCGAGAAGGATGACCCCAGCACCCCGTTCCGGCACGTGTACCTGCAGCAGCCGACGGCGGCCCAGGAAGCGCTGTTCAACACCTACGCCAAGCAGTCCATCCCGTTCGTCGACATCGGCAACCACTACCTGACCGGGGTCCAGTACGTGCCGTCCGCGCTGCAGGGCATGACCTGGTCGCAGGTGGCGGCGGCCATGCGGGACCCGTCAAGCACGGTCGCCAAGGACGTCGACGGCGCCGCCAACATCCTCACCGCCGCCCTCTGCACGCTCACGCACGGCCAGCCAGGCGGCGTGTGCTCGTCGGCCGGGGTGACCGCCGCCGCCCGGTCGCTATGAGCGGGAACAAGGCACGACGCCACCCGCACGCGCCCCGCGGCGAGCGAGCGGGACCGGCACACCGGCCGCTCAGCCGGTCGGCAGCTGGTAGTGCCGGGGTGCGGAACCGGTCCGACACCACGGTCAGCCTCTCCGGTGCCAGCCGGCCGAAGGACCACGCGAACATGTTCCTGGTGCCCAGCAGGATTCCCCTGACAAGGCCGCTTGCTCGCGGTTACCTGCCGCGTATCTCGTGGCTGCGGCCACGGAACTCAGCGACCAGCCGGTCGCCGCAGGTGACGGTGACGTCGTAGATGCCGTTGCGGCCGTAGCGAGCACGGGCACGGGCCTCGGCGACCAGGACGTCGCCGGGGTGAGCCGGCGCCACGAACGCGATGTCGGCCCCCGCGGCCACCGTCACCGGCCCCCAGCTGTTGCAGGCGCAGGCGAACGCCGTGTCGGCCAGGGCGAAGATGAGGCCCCCGTGGCACGTGCCGTGCCCGTTGGCCATGTCCTGGCGGACGGTCATCGTGGCCCGGGCCCAGCCGTCGCCGTGCTCGGTCACCTCGATCCCGAGCAGGCGGGAGGCGGCGTCGGAGGCCAGCATCGCCTCGACGGGCCCTGGCTGGCCGGCGGGCTGCGGCATGTGTCCTCCTGGAAAGATGTGGACGGTCCGTTCGGTAAAAATAGGCGAGGGGAACGCATGTCGCAGCCGACGACCCACCATTATGGACCGGATCCGGCCCAGTTCGGTGAGCTGTGGCTGCCCGCGGAAGGCGCGCGGCAGCCGGGGACCGTCGTGGTCGTGCACGGCGGGCACTGGCAGGCGCGCTACGACCTGTCCCTCGGGCGCCCGCTGGCCGCGGACCTGGCCGCGCGCGGCTACGCGGCCTGGAACCTGGAGTACCGGCGGGCCCTGGCCGGCGGCGGCTGGCCCGGGACGTTCCAGGACGTCGCGGCGGGGATCGACCTGCTGGCGACGTTGCCCGCTGACACCTCACGGGTGGTCGTGATCGGGCACAGCGCGGGCGGCCACCTGGGCACCTGGGCCGCGGGCCGCGCGAAGCTGCCACCGGGCGCGCCCGGCGCGCCTGGCGGCCAAGGCGACAGGTCGTTCGTGGCGGTCACCGCGGTGGTGTCGCAGGCCGGCGTGCTGTCGCTCGCGCAGTCCGCCCGCGACCCCGTCGGGGCCCTGCCGACCCGCGACCTGATGGGCGGCGAGCCAGCGGACCTGCCGGGCGAGTACCAGCTGGCCGACCCGCTGGCCGCGGTGCCGGTGCCGGCCAGGGTCGTGTGCCTGCACTCGCGGGCCGACGACCGGGTGCCGTTCGCCTTCAGCGAGCGGTACGTGGCGGCGGCCACCGCAGCCGGTGGCGACGCGACACTGGTGGAGACCCACGGGGATCACTTCACGCTCATCGACACGGCCTCGCGCGACTGGGAGATCGTCATCAGCGCCCTGCCCGGCCTGCTGTCCTGAGCCGGGCAGCCGGGCCCACCCCACGGTCACGGCCGGCTCGCCGCACTAAAGAAGGAGACAGGCTGAAATAGGGCCGGGCGTGAACAGCGAAAGATAGCGATTATCCCAGGTATTGCCAAGAATGCGAGCCTTGTCGGGTATCACGCGTTCATTTAGCATACCTGGTGGCCTGCCAGACAATCGTTGGCGATCACGCGCCATGCGGCAGGCCGCTCTTGCAGGGAGGCCATCACATGGTCGCAAGACCCCTTCTCATCGTCGGCATGGCGGGACTGCTCATCGCCAGTCCCGTCCTCGCGACCCCGGCTTTCGCCGCCGCCGCGAGATCGCATGGCGCGACTTCCGACGTCCCGCCGGCCGCCGAGCGCATCGCGGCGACGACGGCGACATTCAACGCCATAGAGGCGAAGATCGCGGCCGGCCAGTCGCTTCGGGCCCGATTCCCCGATCCGACCGCGGCCGAGGACATCATCGACTATGGCGTCAACGGCCTGTGGCAGAAGGGAATTGACGGCGCTGGCGTGACCGTCGCTTATGTGGTCACCAACCCCGACCCGAACCTCGTGACGTCGATGACGGCCTACGACGCGGCGATGGACCTGCCTCCGGCGGACATCACCGACCTGGCGCTACCCGCGCCCGCTGACCCGTCCGCGGCCTGCCAGGTCGAGTGCAGCACGGGCGAGGACCAGCTCGACGCCGAGGCGATCCACTCGATGGCGCCCTACGCGAAGATCCTCTTCGTCCACCCGCCGGTGCCGGAGACCATCGGCATGCAGGGCTGGCCGCAGGTAGCCCAGGCGATCAAGCTCATCGCCGACCGGCACCTGGCCGACGTCATCACGGTGAGCCTGGGCGACGGCGAGAACGACTTCATCGACGACCCGACCAACCCGACCGCCGCACAGCAGGCGGCTATCCACTCGCTGGACCCCGCGTTCCTCGACGCCGCCGCGCGTGGCGTCCCCGTGACCTTCGCCTCCGGTGACTGCGGTCCTACCGACCCGACAGTCCTGGGCGACACCGGCCAGTGCACGCCGGCGATCGGCGTCACCGCCGATCACCCGAGCGACAACCCGTGGGTCACCTCGGTCGGCGGCACGATCCCCAACGCCGGCATCGCCACCAGCACCGGGCGCACTGCCCCCGATGCGCTGTGGACCGCGCGCAATGCCAGCTCTGACGCCGGCGGCGCCGGCATCTCCACCGTCTACCCCAAGCCCGCATGGCAGCGGGGCATCGCGGCGCTTGACGGGATCAGCGGCCGTGCCTACCCCGACATCTCGATGGACGCATCTGACGGCACCTCGCAGGCATCGCCCACCTTCGCGGGCATCCTCGCGCTTGCCACCCAGCTACGCCAGCGCGACCTGGGCACGGTGAACCCGGCCCTGGCGCAACTCGGGCCGCGCGGCACGGCGGCCGGCATCGTCGACGTCCCCGCGGGCTATGCCAACACCGCCTACGGCGTCACCGGCTACCCGACGGCGGCCGGCTACGACGTCGCCTCCGGCTGGGGCACCATCTACGCGCCGGCCTTTGTGCCCGCCCTGGTCAGGCAGATCGACCGGCAGCGCGGTCCGGCCGCGCCGAGCTGGCAGGCGCGCGAGCTGCTGAGCCAGCTGCAAGGCAGGGTAACGGTCTCGGCGAGCAAGCCAGCGGGCGACATGGTCACGGTCACCGGGCGGGGCTTCATCCCCGGCAGCACCCCGAACGGCACCGGGGTCCTGGACGGCTTCGGCGTGTTTCCCCCGCTTCCTGGCGAGTACGGCGTGACGAGCGGCCCGTACGCCGACCCGACATCGACCGTCCCCGGACAGGCCTGGGACACCGTGACGGCGACCCTCACCGGCGATGGCCGAGGCCATGCGCCGGCGCAGCCGCTCGCGGTGACCGGACCTGACGGCAACGGCAGCGTGACCATCGCCATCGACACGAGCCGGCTCGCACCGGGCACTTACACGGTGCGGATCAGCGGCCTGGTGCTCACGCAGGCGGCCACGTTCACGGTCCAGGGGAACGGGCGGACGACCGGGTAAGGCCCGGCAGCCAACGGCACAAGGGGGGCGGGCCGCGCGGCCCGCCCCCCTTGTGCCCGTCAGGAATCCCGTCGCCCCTGGCCTATCCTCCGAGCGCCATCGCGAACACGTGCAGGGCGGGGTTGTAGCCGGCCACGCTGCCCAGGCTGGGCAGCGTCACCGCCTCGACGGTCTTGCCCGCCTGCAGGGCCACGTTCTGCTCGAACAGGTACACCGTGTGGCCGGACGAGCCGGTGGGATAGTTGGCGTAGTTCACCGCCGCCACCTGGGTGTTGGACGGGTTGCCGTTCGATCCGGACGCGTACCAGAAGTTCCCCACGTCCAGGCTGAACGTCTGCGTGCTGCCGTCGGTGTAGTAGATCGTCCCTGTGCCCGACTCGGCCGAGTTGTTGGCCGAGACGAGGAAGCCCAGTTCCGAGCCCGACCCGGCGATGGCGACGGTCTGTCCCTGCGCCATCGTGTTGTCCGGCTGCGCCGGCGCGGCGCTCGGCCAGCTGAACGTGACCCCGCCCGCGCTGACCGAGGCGCCGGGGGTGATGCCGTCAGCCGCCAGGCCCTGGGCGGAGAACGACGTGCCCTCGCCATCGAACCCGATGAACCCAGACGACGGGCCGGGATCAGAGTCGTCGGTCACGCCCTCGTTGTTGTAGGTGGCCGCCAGCGAGGACGCCGGGACGTTGACCGTCGCCGTGTTGATGAGCGTCCGTGAGCCGTCATAGGCCGCGGTGGCCAGCAGGCTGTTGGCTCCCGCCGCCAGCCCGGACGACGGCGCGCTCACGGTGAACGTCGTGGTCGCCGACCGCCCAGGCGCGACCGTCCCGACGGGCACCTTGCCCGACGGCGAGACGGTCCACCCGGCCGACGGCGGCGCCAGCGACAGCGACGCCGAGCGCAGCGGTGCCGTCCCCGGATCGCGCAGCGTCTCGGTCACGGTGAACGACGAGGTCGCAAGCGCGGTCGACGGCACCGCGGCCAGCGTCGGCGCGAGCGCGGCGGGCGCGCCGTACTGGGCCGGGTTGTAGCCGGGGCTGGCGACGGGCTGGACCGGGACGCCGCCCGCCTGGTTGCCCGCCGCGACGAGGCTGACGTCATCAAGCCCGCCGCCGGCCTGGTCGAGCCCCCAGACCGCGATCGCGAGGGTATTGGCCCCGTGGTCGTTGAGGATCCCCGCGGGCACGTAGAACTGGTGCTGCGGGCCCGCGTTGTTCACGTACCGGCCGATCAGCCAGCCGTTGACGTAGATGAACGCCCGGTAGTTCGCCGTTCCCGCACCGGGCCCGGGCCCGCCGACCTGCACGTCGATCGGCACGTAGCTGCTGGCCGGAAGGTGCAGCGAGAACGAGGTGCGATACCAGCCGATCCCGGCGGGGACGCCGCGCGCGGACCAGTTGTCCGGCAGCGTCACGTCCTGCCAGTCGCCGTCCGGGTAGCCGGCCAGGTCCCAGCCGTTGTCCGAGCCTGCCAGGCCCGCCTCGTTCATGATGCCCCGCACCGGGTCCTGCAGGGTGGAGCCGCCAGGCGAGCCCATGAGCTTCCAGGTGATCGGGGCGGACGAGCCGCCGAGGGTGGCGCTGTAAAGGCCGACCTTCTCTCCCGAGGGCCCCTCCGGGTTCCCGGTGTTCTCCACCAGGACCGCGATCACGTTGTCGCCGTTGGCCTTGACCGCTCCCGCGGGGAACGGGAACGCCTGCGCCTGCGCGCCCGCGGCCGAGCCGGACCCGAGGAAGGCGCCGTTGAGCCATACCGAGTAGGCGCCGGTCGGTGAGATGCCGTCCGCGGTCAGCGTCACGCCCGTCTCCGACCCGGTCCCGGTGAAGTGCCCGCGGTACCACACGAACCCGTGGTCGTATCCGTAGTCCGAGGCGTAGAGCACCGGCGTGGACGGTGAGCCCGCGTTGGAGGCGGGATGGTCGGCCAGCGTCCAGCCGCTGTCGTTGTACCCGGGCTGTGCCTCGGGCGCCTCGCTGGCGAACTTCCAGTTGGCCAGCGTGGGCAAGGCCACGGGCGCGGGCCCGCCGACCGTTCCGGCTAGGGACCCGTCCGGGCCGGCTGTCGTGCCTACTGGCTGCCCATTCCAGGTGACATAACGGACCGTGGCCGGTGCCCACACCGTCAGCTTGCCCGGCTTCGACGTGTCACCGGTGAGCGCCAGGGTGCTTCCGTGCACGCTGGCGGTCCGCACCAGGTACCCGCCCTGCACGAGCACGGGCCCGGCGGACGTCGTCTGCGGCCAGAAGTCCTCGGCGGTGCTGGTGTCGGCGATCATCAGCAGCAGCGGCGTGGTACCGCCGCCGGTGATCTCCACCTCGGCCAGGCCGTTGTGGACGTAGTCAAGCCGCAGGTCGCCGCTGGCCGCGTCCCAGCTGCCTTGCACCGTCCCCGACAGCACCTTCACCGTCGGCTCGCTGGCGTAGCTGAGCACCGTCTCGCCGTCGGTGCCGGCCGGGTCGTACAGCAGCGCGGTGTCGTGCGATCCGATCGTGGCCTGGGTCATGACCTCCGAGGTCGAGTAGACCAGGTCCTGGCGGCCGAAGTGGTAGTTGGCGACGAGGAGCCGCGAGTCACGCCCGTCGAGCGTGAGCGTGCCGGACTGCGGGACCTGCGGGAAGTAGCCCGCCAGCTCGGCCGCGGTGGGGACGTTGATCGCGTCGATGACAACCGTGTCCGCACTCGAGGCCGCGTCCTTGTTGCCGCTCACCGTGATCGTGAGCGTGTGCGGGCCGCTCGCCAGGCCGCTGGCGCTGTACAGGACCTGCTGGAACTGCTTGCCCGCCGCGTCGTAGGTGTCGACGGTGGCGACCTGCGTGCCGTCGATGGAGACGTCGGCGATGCCGCCGTTGTTGTTCTTCGCCCCGATCCACTGCACGGCGGTCCCGGTGAACGGCACCGACATGGTCGCCCCGGCCTGCTGGCTCCACGACTCGGTGCTGTCGTAGTCGCCGATCGTGTAGTTGCTGTTGCCGGTGTTCGCGTGCGTCCAGGTGCCGGTGTAGGCCAGGGCGCTGGACGCGTCGTCGTCGGTGAAGCTGGTGGCGGGGCTCAGGTTGAGTGCGATGTGGGTGCTGGCGGTGGCGGTCGAGGTGGCGTCAGACTGGCGGACGTAGACGAACTGCGTGCCGTCGGTCGGGTTGACCCGGTCGAGCGTGCTGATGGCCGGGTTGTCAGCGGGCGGCGCCTGCGCGGGGACCGTCTGGGTCAGCGGCGCGACCGCGGCCTCGAAGTCGTTGATCAGCTTGTTCTGACCGTACTTGGAGCCGGCGATGTGATTGGGGTTGGCCGGCGTCCCGATCTCTCCGGTCTCGCGGATCGCCGCGCCGTAGTCGTAAGACGTGTAGACCTGGGGCGCGGGCAGCCATCCCCAGTTCGTCCCGCCGACGCCCATGTAGTAGCTCTGCATGGTCGAGCCCTGGATGATGTTGTCCTTGTAGTAGACGTTCTCGAAGTCGGGGCCGGTCATGTCGTAGCAGTCGTCGTAGCCGGCGCCACCCCAGCCGTCGAACGAGCCGCCCTGGTACTCGGGCAGGTAGACGGGCTCGCCGGCGTAGGACGGGTAGCCGGACTGAGGCTGGCCGAAGTTGCTCGGGTTCGCGCAGTTGAACCCGAGCGGGTAGTTGTCGGTCCCGCTGATGTTCACCGCGCCCAGGCCGGAGGTGTACGTCTGCGCGCCGCAGCACTGGTTGAACGTGAACGGGACGTCGATGCCGTCGGCGGTGGCCTGCCCTTCCAGGTCGGCCATGTACTGGTCGGCGGCCGTGCCCTGGTTGGCGTACTCGTTCTCCACCTGGTACGCGATGACGTCACCGCCCTTGGTGACCTGGTGGGCGGCGATGATCGGGTCGACCTGCGACAGCCACTGCAGGGCGGCCGACAGGTACGGCTGCACGTCGCTGCGATAGCCATTGGGCGAGGTCAGTACCCAGGACGGGATCCCGCCGCCGTCGGTCTCCGCGTTGATGTACGGGCCGGGCCGGGCGATCACGTAGAGCCCGGCCTGCTGGGCCATGTTGAGGAACTCGTTGTAGTCCCGCACCCCACTGAAGTCGTAGACCCCTGGAGCGGGCGAGTTGTAGTCCCAGTCGAAGTAGACGGTGACGGCGTTGTAGCCGTCGGCCTTCATCTTCTGCAGGTCATCGAGCCATAGGCTCGGGCTCGGGGTCCGCCAGGGGTCGAACTCGCCCGCCGTGACGTAGACCCGCTTGCCGCCGATCAGCATGGAGTACTGGTCGTAGCCAACGGACTGGGGCGCGGACCTGAGCACGTCCCGCGGCGCGGGGATCGGCTCGGGGGTGACCGCCCTGGTCGTGGCGGCCGCGCTGCCGGCGGCCGCCGTGCTGCTTGCGGGGGCCGTGCTGCTGGCGGGGGCGGTGTTGGCGGTAACGGTGAACGTGTAGGCCGTGCCGTTGGTGAGCCCGTCGATGATGGCCCAGTCGTTGGGCACCTTCGCGGTAACGCTGCCGCCACCGGGCTGCGCGGTCACGGTGTAGCTGGTGACCTGGCTCGCCCCGGTCGCCGACGGGCACCACACGACGGTCGCGGACGCGCTGCCGCCCATCGCCCGGGCCAGCGTGGGCGCGCTGACCGCGGTGTCGCTCGCGGCGCCAGGCGCGGTCGGCGGGCAGGAGGCGTCCGTGCCTGATGGCCTGGCCCCCGTGCCACCACCCGCGGACGTGTCACCACCCGCGGACCGCAACTTGCTGTTATCAGCACCGCTGTGGTCAGTACTGCTGTGCTCAGTACTGGTGTGCCCAGTACTGCTGTGCTCAGTACTGCTGTCATGAGCACGGCTGACGGCATGCCCGCTGGTCGCGGCGGTGGTCCCCGCCTCGGCCAGCTGGGGAACCGCCAGGGTGACAAGCAGCAAGGCGGCCACGCCAGTGGCGGCCACGCGGAAACGCCGGAAAACACCATCGTTCATTCAGGCTCACCCGGATCACACAAGGCAAAAAGTATGGCAATATCAACCAAACTCGCCCCGTGTTAAATGTCAAGGCTTGCCAGACCATTAATGTGAGCGTTAACATCCAGGCTCGCGGCTGCCCTCTGCCTGCCCGCCCTCAGAGGGCTTGCTCGGTCCAGATGGTCTTGCCGTGCGGGGTCTGGCGGCTGCCCCACCGCTGGGTCAGCTGGGACACCAGCAGCAGCCCCCGGCCCCCCTCGTCGAACTCCCGCGCCAGCCGCGGGTGCGGCGCCGTGCTACTGCCATCAGAGACCTCGCAGATCAGCGTGTGATCACGGATCAGCCGCAGCTGGATCGGGCTGCGCGCATGCCGGATCGCATTCGTGATCAGCTCCGAGATCACCAGCTCCGTCGTGAACGCCGCATCATCAAGCCCCCACTCCGCCAGCCGCGACAGCGCCTGCTCCCGGCACCGCGTCACCACCGCCGGGTCCGCCGGCAAGTCCCACGTCGCCACCCGGTCCCCCGACAGCACCCGCGTCCGCGCCAGCAGCAGCGCCACGTCATCATCAGGCGGATCCGGCAGCACCGCCTCCAGCAGCCGGTCACACGCCTCCTCCAGCCAGCCCCCGCCCCGGCCAGCCACCGGCCGCAGCCCCTCCAGCGCCCCCTCCAGCCGCCCCAGCCCCGCGTCCAGGTCCGAGTCCCGCGACTCCAGCAGCCCATCGGTGTACAGCGCCAGCATGCTCCCCGCCGGCAGCTCCACCTCCACCCCCTCGAACGGCAGCCCCCCCAGCCCCAGCGGCGGCCCCGCCGGCACCTCAGGGAACGACACCGCCCCGTCCGGCGTCACCAGCCCCGGCCCCGGATGCCCCGCCCGCGCCAGCTGGCACCGCCGCGACACCGGGTCATACACCGCATACAAGCACGTCGCGTACACATCACGCGACTCCTCATCACCCGCCACCTCATCCGTCTCCGCCGACATCCGGTTCACCAGGTCATCCAGCCGCGTCAGCAGCTCATCCGGCGGAATATCCACGTCCGCCAGCGTCCGCACCGCCGCCCGCAGCCGCCCCATCGTCGCCGACGCCCGGATGTCATGCCCCACCACGTCCCCCACCACCAGCGCCACCCGCGCCCCCGACAACGGGATCACGTCAAACCAGTCACCCCCCACCCCCGCATGCCCCCCCGCCGGCCGGTACCGCGACGCCACCTCCACCGCCGACGACCGCGGCAGCCGCCGCGGCAGCAAGAACCGCTGCAACGCCACCGCCGACGACCGCTCACTGTCATACCGCCGCGCATTATCAAGCGACACCGCCGCCCGCGCCGTCAGCTCCTCCGCCAGCAGCACGTCATCACGCCCGAAGGAGCCCGGGCGGCGTCCGCGCAGGAAGAGCGACACGCCGAGCGTCACCCCCCGGGCGCGGATCGGCACGCACAGCATCGAGTGAATCCCGTACTTGCGCACCGCCTCCGCCCGGGCCTGGTTGTTGCCGACCCAGGCCAGGAACGCCGGGTCGTCCGCGGCGGTCACTATCGCCTTGCCGGTAGCCAGGCAGCGGGCTGCCGGGGAGGCCTCCGTATGGGTCTCGCTGTCGCCCGGCCTGACTACCACGTCCGGGGCATCCCCGAGGATGGAGCGGATGGCGCTGCGGCGCAGCACCACGGTCCCCGTGAGCGGCCCCGAGGCCGGCTCGCTGCCGCTGAGCACGCTGTCGAGCAGGTCGACCAGGGCGAGGTCGGCCAGCCGGGGGACGGCGAAGTCAGCCAGTTCCTGCGCGGTCCTGACCACATCCAGGGTCGTCCCGATGTGCGTGCTCGCCTCGTTGAGCAGGGTCATCCGCTCGCGTGCCCAGTACTGCTCGGTGACGTCGAGCACCCCGACCCACACCGCCGACGTCCGGCCGCCGGGCTCGGTGAGCGGCGAGACAACGACCGACCAGGTCCGTTCTCCTGGCGCCTGCCTGGAGGTCTTCCACTGGGCCTGCTCCCCCGACCCCAGCGCCTGCCGCATGAGCCGTTCGACCGTGTCGTACAGCGCCCCGTGCAAGACGTCGGTAAGGTGCCGTCCCATCAGCTGGCCTTCTGGGAGCCCCAGTATCTGGCACATGCGGTCGTTGATCGCCAGGCACCGCAGGTCCTTGTCCAGGATCGCCTGGGCGAAGGGCGCCTGGCCGAAGGCCAGGCGCAACAGGAGCCCATCGGCTCGCGGGTAGCTGTTCATCTCCGCTCGCACCGCCATCCCAGAGGCAGTTTCCCCGTCGTTGCCGCAGGTCGCAGCCCAATCCGTCCACGCGGCCCACGCCGAAGGGCAGCGTGCCGACGGCGTTGCACAGCGGTCATGATCGCATTGACGGCATCAGCCACAAGATGCCCACCCGGACGCTGTGTCACCCCTTCCCGTTGAGTCGCGCGCCGCTCCAGCGGCCGGCTCCCGCCCCGGGCCGGCCGGCCCTCCTGGACCGGCCGGCCGGGCCCCGCCTCAGCCGAGCTGGGCCGAGAAGGTGCCGTCCAGGTAACTCGACGTGGGGATCGGGGTGGCGTAGCTCAGGCCCTTGTCCCTCAGGAAGACATTCTGCATGCCGCTAAGTAGCGATGCCGGCGGCGTGAGCCGCGGGTCGAACTGGCTGGCCGGCCGCCTCGGCCAGCGCATCGAAGAACTGCTGTGCCGTTGCCGCGCCGGCGAAGGCGCTCCCGTAGATTAGGCCGGTCAGCGCGGTGCCTGCCGGCGCACCGGCCAGGACCTTGCCGTCGCCCGCTGACACCGCCGTGCCCAGGTACGGCGCGGTCATGTAGGCGGCGGCCACCGTCCCGGCCCGCAGCGCGCTGGCCATCTCAGCGGACTTGAGGTTGACCAGCGTCACCTGGCTGAGGCTGACGTCATAGCGGGCGAGTGCCATGGCCAGCAGGTAGGCGCCGGCCGAGCCTGCCCCGCCATCGACCGCGATCTTTTCGCCCTTCAGCCCGGCCGGGCTGGTGACCTTGCCTGACTTGTCCGGCGGCGTCGCGCCCACCAGGGCGTTAGCTGGCGCGCCAGGTCCCTCTTCGGCCACCGAGCCGACGACCTTGACCCCGTGGCCCTGGTGGATCGCGTTGAACATCCCGGCGGAGAAGCCGCCCAGGGCCACCAAGGACTTACAATCGCATAAACAGCCACTAAACGGACGATTTAGGCGGGCCAGCCAGCCCAGGACAAGCAGCGCCACCGCGGCCAGGATCGGCAGCGTAGCCTGCTGGCCGGCCAGCGCGTTCAGCCCGGTGACCGCGTACGGCGCGCAGAAGCCGAGATAGGCGAGCACGTAATAGCAGGCCACGACGGCACCGCGGTCGTGGTCGTCGGAAAGCCGCTCGGACTGCCGCAGCCCGCAGACCAGGCATAGCCCGTAGGCCATGCCGAGGAGGATCGCGGCCAGCCCGGCCAGCAGCCGGCTCCCGCTAGCCACGGCGAAGGCACCAGCGACCGCTCCGGCGGCCGCGGCCGCGGTGCCGATGATGACGCCAGTCTCCGGCACCAGCCGCCGGGCGAGTCTCTGTATGCCGATGCCAGGAACGAACGCGAGCGCGGTCATCGCTCCGGCATAGGCCGCCGACAGCGAGCGCGCGCTAGTGACTTCTTCTGGAAGCACGACGATCGCTATCGAGACGGTCCCGAAGACCAGTGGGGCCGGCGGCGCGACCCGGAGCCAGAACTGGCGGGCTCGCACCGGGGCTGGCGGCCACGACCGGCCGGCCGCAGGCCGGCGCTTGAGCCTGGCATCGGGTGCCGTCCAGCCCACCGCGAACGCCACCGTCCCGAGGGCGAGGTGCGGCAGGTACGGGATCACGAGCGGGGCAGGGGCCCATTGCGCCAGCAGCGCGGCCACCACCGGCCCGAGGCAGAACCCGGCGCTCAGGGCCAGCGCGGCCCGGCGGGCGCTCAGCCCGTCCCCCTCAGACAGGTCCCGCACCCATGCGGTCGCGGGGCCGAAGACCATGCCGGAGCACAAGCCTGCCAGCGCCCGGCCCGCGCCGATCACCCACAGGTCACGCGAGCCCGCCACCACCAGCAAGGTGGCCACCGGGGACAGCGCCGCGAACGGCAGCACCACGGCGCGACGGCCAAGCCGGTCCGACAGCGGCCCGCCGATGAGCAGCCCGGGGACGAGGGTGACCGCGTAGATGACAAACAGCCCGGCGATCGCGCCGGCGCCGAGGCCGAGCTCATGCCGGTAGACGATGAGCATCGGGGAGAACTGGTTGGCGCCCCAGCCAACCGCGAACATCACGAGCGCGACCTTGAGCCAGTGCGCGGGGATCGCCCGGCTTACCCTCCATGACATGCATCCGACCGTAGCGCCCGAATGGTCAAACGGCCGTTTGACCATTCGGGCGCTGGGCTGGCTGCCATGGAGCCTGCCGCGGACCTTGCCGCCATTGGCCGCCTGATGGGCGACCCCCACCGGGCCCAGATCCTGCAGATCCTGCTCAGCGGCGTGCCTCAGTCGGGGTCCTCGCTTGCGTCCGCGCTCGGCATCTCACGGTCGCTGGCCAGCGCCCACCTGGGCAAGCTCACCGCGGGCGGGCTGGTCCGCGCCGAGCGCAGCGGACGCAACCAGCTGTACTCCATCGCGGGGACGCCGGTGGCCGACGCGATCGAGATGCTGCTGCTGATATCCCCGCTCGCTCCCGTGCAGTCGCTTCGTGGCGCGGTCCGGATGCGCAGCCTGCGCTGGGCGCGGATGTGCTACGACCACCTGGCCGGCGTCGTGGGGGTCGCGATCGCCGACACGCTGATTGCCCTGGACGTGGTCGGGGAGCCGGACGGGGCGTGGTTGCTCGGCCCGCGGGGGCCGGCCGTACTGGGCGAGCTGGGCCTGGACGTCCCCGCCCTGCGTCGTAGGACCCGGCCGCTGCTGCGGGCCTGCGTGGACTGGACCGAGCGGCGCCACCACATCGCGGGCAGCGCCGGCGCGGCAGTCGCCGACGAGCTGTTCCGCCGGGACTGGGCGCGGCGCCAGGAAGGCACCAGGATCGTCACCGTGACCCCAGCCGGGCGTGCCGGGCTCGCGTCGTGGCTGGGCCTGGACGTGGCGGCCCTCAGGGATCAGCCCGCCGCCGCTACACGCGGCGCGTGACGACCCCGATGAGCGCGTCAATCGACGGAGTCGGGCGGGTCCGCGAGCTCCGCCGCCGCGTCGGCCGGGTCAGCCACGGGCCGCGGAGTTGAACTGGGTCGTGATGTACCCGGAGATGTCCACCTTGCCCGGGATCAGCCCGGCCGCGTAGAACTGGTTGACCAGGTTCTGCTCGGAGGAGGTGACGGCCGGGCCGATCGCGATCGGCGTGGTCGCGTCGATCTTGGCCGCCGTCACCATGATCGGGGTCGGCAGTCCGGCCGCGGCGCCCCAGGCGGCCGCCCACTGGTCCGGGTGCGCGGCCGCCCAGACATAGGCCTCGTTGAGGATCTTCAGGTACGCGGCGATGGCCGCGGCCTTGGCCGGGCTGGCCACCGCGGCCTTGGACGCGACCTCGAAAGAGTACGGCGACCCGTACCGCGCTCCAGTCGCCAGTACCTTGGCCCCCTCTTGCGCGGTCACCTGCTGGACGTAGGGTGGCCAGATATCCCACGCGTCCACCGCGCCGGAGGTGAACGCGGCGAGCGCTTGCGCTGGCTGCAGGGCGACCAGGGTCACGTCCTTGTCAGAAAGGCCCGCGGCGGCGAGCACGGTGAGCAGGTCGTAGTTGGCCGAGCTGCCGGTGGCTACGGCGATCTTCTTGCCCTTCAGCTGCGCGATCGAGGTGATGGCCGACCCCTTCGGCACGACGAGCGCGTCCTGGTCGCCGTCGGTCTTGCGGGCGCCGACGATCTCGACCGCCTCGCCGCCCGCGGCCGCGAACACCGGCGGGGCATCGCCCACGCCGCCGATGTCGACGGACCCGGATCCCATCGCCTCGAGCATGGGCGGCCCTGAGGTGAAGTCGGCCCAGGTGACGTGGAACGGCAGTCTTGACAGCAGGCCCGCCGCCTTGAGTACCGCCTCGGCGCCGGTGCCCTTCTGGTCGCCGATGGTGAGCGTGACCGACGACAGGTCGGCCGCGGCCGCCGACGCGCCAGCAGCCGGCGACGACCCCGGGCCAGGAGCCGACTGCGATCCCGCTCCCGAGCCAGAGCAGGCGGCCGCGACCAGCGCGCTCAGGGCGATGGCCGCGAGGGCCAGCAGCGTTCCGCTTCGGGTTTTCATGCATATCCTCACTTTATGGATTTATTTAGTAGGAAATAGCTTGCCCGTCGCGGCCTGCTCCCTGGCCGCCCGGGCTATTCGGGGCCGGCCACCACGCCAAGCTCCGCCAGCAGCCGCAGCCGTAGCGCCGATAGCTCCTGGTCGTTCCGGTCCCTGGGCCGTCGCGCGGTGATCTGCGCCGAGAAGGCGATGCGGGCCGAGCCGAGCACGATGACCCGGTCGGCTAGCGTGAGCGCCTCATCGACGTCGTGCGTGACCAGCAGCACGGCGGGCCGGTGGCGCTCCCACAGCCGCAGCACCAGCCGGTGCATCGACATCCGGGTGAGCGCGTCCAGGGAGCTGAAAGGCTCGTCGAGCAGCAGCAGCGACGGCGAGCGCACCAGCGCCCGGGCCAGCGACGCGCGCTGCGCCTCGCCGCCCGACAGCGTCAGCGGCCAGGCCGACGCCCGCTCGGCCAGCCCGACTTCCTCCAGCACCGAGCCGGCGTCAGCGACCGCGGTCGCCGAGCGCAGGCCGAGCGCCACGTTGGCCTGCACCCGCTTCCACGGCACCAGCCGGGGATCCTGGAACGCCACCGCCACCGGTGGCGACGTCGACAGCGACCCGGAGTACTCCCGGTCAAGCCCGGCCAGCGAGCGCAGCAGCGTCGACTTGCCTGAGCCGCTTCGCCCGATCATGGCGACGAACTCGCCCGGCTTGATGTCGAGGTCAAGCGACTCGAGCACCACCCGGTCCCCGAACTTCCTCGTCAGCCCGCGCACCGAGGCGGCCTGCTGGCCCGCGGGCACCGTCCCGCTCACGAGGTGAACTCCTGGCGCCACGCCAGCGTTCGCCGCTCCAGCGCCCGCACCAGCCAGTCGGCCAGCAGGCCGAGGATCGCGTACACGATCAGGCAGACCATGATGATGTTGTTCTGCAGGAACTCCTGCGCCGTGGTGATCATGAAGCCGAGGCCCGCGTTCGCGTTGATCTGCTCGCCGACCACCAGCGCCAGCAGCGAGGACACCACCGACAGCCGCAGCCCGGCGAACGCTGACGGCAGCGCGCCGGGCAGCACGATGTGCACAAGCAGCTCGCGCCGGGAAAGCCCGAGGACCCGTCCGAGCTCGCCCAGCCTCGGGTCCACGCCGCGGATCCCGGCGAACGTGCTGACGTACATCGGGAACAGCGCACCGAGCAGCACGATGATGTCCTTCGGCAGCTCCCCGATGCCGAACCAGACGATGAACAGCGGCAGCATGCCCAGCAGCGGGACCGACCGCAGCGCCTGCACCACCGGGTCGAGGACCAGTTCCCCGACCCGGCTCAGGCCGGTGATGACCGCCAGCACGACGGCGATGGCGACGCCAAGGCAGAACCCGATGCCCCACCGCTCGGCCGAGGTCAGCAGGGATGATTGCAGCGTCCCGTACGTCGGCGAGGTAGTCACCACCAGGTCGTAGGCGGTGCGGGCGATCACCGCAGGCGACACCAGCTTGCTCGCGGGCAGCGCCCCGGCTGAGCTGAGGAGCTGCCACAGGGCCACCAGCGCGACCGGGCTGGCGAGCCGGAGCCAGCCGCCGGCCGGCGGCCAGGGGCGCCGTGTTCGCCGCGCCCCTGCCCCCGCGCTCGCGGTGCGGCTGGCGGTGGTCGCCCGCCCCGTCTCGTTGAGGAGTTGACTGGCCATCTGCTCGCTTTCCGCCTCAGCCCGGAAGGTCGCTGTAGTGGGAGGCGTCGCCCTTGCGGATGACGGAGGAATCGCCGCCGATGCCGACCGGCACGTCACCGGCGATCGTGATGCGGTGCAGCAGGCGAGGGTGGTCGTCGTAGTCGGCGACGGCGTAGTGCTGGGTCGCGCGGTTGTCCCAGATGGCGATGTCCCCGTCACGCCAGGTCCAGCGCACGGTGTGCTCAAGCCGGGTGACGTGCCGCTGCAGGAGCTGGAACAGGTCGGCCGAGTCACTCGTGGACAGGCCCGCGAAGGACCGCACGAAGTGGCCAAGCAGCAGGGCCGGCTCGCCGGTCTCCGGATGGACGCGGACCACCGGGTGCTCGGTCTGGAACTCCAGGTGCCTGAACTCGTCGCGGTAGGCCTGCGCCCGGACGTCCCCGCCGCCGGCGGGAGGCCGCTCGATGGCGTAGTCGAACAGGTTCGTGTGGATCGCGCGCAGCCCCCCGGCCAGGGCCTTCAGCGCCGGGTGCAGCCGGTCGTAGGCGGCCGCCGTGTTGGCCCAGACGGTGGTCCCGCCATAGGGCGGCAGCGCCAGGGCGCGCAGCACCGAGATCGCCGGGACGCGGTCCACGAACGTCACGTCGGTGTGCCAGCTGTTGGCCTTTGACTCCGCGGAGTCAATCGGCAAGATCGCCTCGCCGTCGCCACTCACCGTGGGATGCGGCCTGGTCACCGGGCCGAGCAGCCGGGCGAAGGCGAGCTGGTCCGCGTCCGTCACCCCGTGCTGTCCGCGCAGGAACACCACCTTGTGCCGCAGCAGCGCCGCGCGCAGCTCGGCCAGCGCGGCCGTGGGCACGCTCCCGTCGGCCCGGACGCCCTCCACCTGGGCTCCGATTACGCCGCCGACCTTCGTCACCCTAAGGTGCCCAGGCTCGGCCTCGCCGTGGATCGCCACGGCCTCTCGCAGTTGGGTCATGCCAGTCCTTCCGTCGCCGTCGGCCCACCCTCACGATCCCTGACCGCCTCCATCAAGTCAAGTATTACTACCAAATTAGTAGGATTTGTGCTAGGGTCAGCTGCTGTACCCCGCCGGCACGGTCCCCGAGCGAAAGGCGGCACGCAGCGATGTCCCTTCGGTTTCACTGGTTCCTGCCCACCAACGGCGACGGCCGCGACATCGTCGGCGGTGGCCACGGCGTCGCGACCGGGGCGGCAGGCGCGATCCGCCCGCCGTCGCTCGCCTACCTCGGCCAGGTCGCCCGGTCCGCCGAGCAGCTCGGCTTCGATGCCGCGCTCACCCCCACTGGGGCATGGTGCGAGGACGCCTGGCTGACCACCGCCATGCTGACCGAGGTCACCGAGCGCCTGAGGTTCCTCGTCGCCTTCCGCCCTGGGCTGGTCGGGCCAACCCTGTCGGCGCAGATGGCCTCGACGTTCCAGCGCCTGTCCAGGGGACGGCTCCTGCTGAACGTCGTCACCGGCGGCGAGAGCTCCGAGCAGCGCGCCTACGGCGACTTCCTGAGCAAGGACGAGCGCTACGCGCGGACCGGGGAGTTCCTCGACATCGTCACCCGGTTGTGGCGCGGTGAGGCCGTCACCGCGAGCGGGCCGCACCTCAGCGTCGAGGGCGCCCGGCTGTCCCGGCTACCCGACCCCATTCCCGAGATCTACTTCGGCGGCTCATCGAAGGCGGCCGGCCCGGTCGCCGCCCGCTACAGCGACGTCTACCTCACCTGGGGTGAGCCCCCGCGGCAGGTCGCCGGGAAGATCGCCGGGATCACTGACCTGGCCCAGGCCCACGGCCGCCAGCCGAGGTTCGGCATCCGCCTGCACACCATCTCCCGCGACACCTCGGCCGGGGCATGGCAGCAGGCCGGCTACCTGATGGAGCGCGTCACCGACGACATGATCGCCGCCGTCCAGGCCGGCCTGGCTCGCAGCGAGTCGGAAGGGCAGCGCCGGATGCGTGCCCTGCACGGCAGCGGCAGCCGCCGCGACGTGCGCGACCTGGAGGTCTACCCGGGCCTTTGGGCTGGCGTCGGCCTCGTCCGCGGCGGAGCGGGCACCTGCCTGGTCGGCAGCCACGCGGAGGTCGCCGACCTGATCGAGGAGTACGCCGGGCTCGGCATCACCGAGTTCATCCTGTCCGGGTACCCGCACCTGGAGGAGGCCTACTGGTTCGGCGAGGGCGTCTTGCCGCTCCTTGAGCGCCGCGGGCTGTGGTCCCACCCCGCGCCGGCCCGCGAGGCGCCGCCGACCACCCGCCCGTTCGCCCCCACGCACCACGGTGCCTCCCCCGCGCGCGTGGCCCGCTGAGCCGGCCGCCGGCCCCGCTGGCCGAGGGGGCGGCGCTCAGCCCGCACTGAACAGTGATCGGATAACTAGTCTTTTAGGTGGCGGCGGATGCGCACCAGCCAGGACTTCGATCCAGTCGAGCTGCGCAAGGCGTTCGGTGTCTTCCCCACCGGCGTTGTCGCCGTCGCGGCGCAGGTCGACGGGCGCCTCACCGGCCTCGCGGCGAGCTCGTTCACCAGCGTCAGCCTCAACCCGCCGCTGGTCTCGTTCTCCGTCGCCAACACGTCTAGGACCTGGCCCGACCTGCGCCGTGCCGCCCATCTCGGGGTGACGGTGCTTGCGGACCATCATGGCGAGGTATGCCAGCAGCTAGCCGGCCCGGTTGATCACCGCTTCGACGGCATCGCGGTCAAGGCAACCGGCCAGGGCGCGGTCACCCTCGACGAGGGGCTGGCCCGCTTTGACTGCACGATCTACCGCGAAGTGGAGGCAGGCGACCACCTGATCGTCCTGCTCCGGCTGCACGCGGTCGACCGGCCTGAGCCGGGCAGCCCGCTGATCTTCCACCGCAGCGGGTTCGGTCGCCTGGCCGAGACGGCCTAGCGCAGGCAACGGGCGACGAGCGGGATCGCGGTCTGCGCCCACCGGCCGACGGCGGCGTCCAGGCTGGCCAGTTCCTGCTCGGTAACGTACAGGCCGCGGGCAGGGACGACGGCGCCGAGCTCGACGAGGACCGGGCGGAGATGGACTTCCACCGCGAGCAGGTGGCCGGGCCAGCCGCCGGTCATGACGGGGATCGCGATGACTCCCGCCAGGCCATTGCTGGCGTAGCGGTCAAGGAACGCCTTGAGCATCCCGGTGTAGGACGCCTTGTAGGTGGGCGAGGCGAAGACCGCCACGTCCGCGCCCGCCACCCCGGCGGTCAGCCTGGCCAGCTCCGGGTCGGACCAGTCGAACAGGCGCGGTGCGTGCTCGGCCAAGTCCACCACGAGGCGGTCAGCGGGCGAGACGGCGCCGGCGAGGCTGGCCGCGACCACGTCCGCGACCGCGAGGGCGACGCTGTGCGTCCTGGACTCCCGCCTGGGATTGCCGGTGACGACGGCGATGCTTGTCCTGGCGGTCAGGTCTGTCATCGCCGCGCCCATTCCTGGGCGAGCAGGGCATAAGACCGGACCCGGTCGGCGTGGGTCGGGGAGGGCACTGTGAGCTCCGTTTCTGCGCTGTGGCCTTGTCCAGAACGTGGCGGGAGGGTTAACGACCGAGCGGGGCGGAGCCGAGGTCCACGATAACCACGAACGGTACTTCCGTCAATATAGATTGACATACTAGGAAATCCAGGGCCACAACGAGCGCCCGGCCGCCGCGGCCCCCGATCGGCCGGGTCGAGACGGCCGTCAGCCAGCCAGGCGCGGGGTGTGCCCATCGTTGCTGTGGGGGAAGGATCAGCTTAACGGGGGGTACGGGGAAGTTGGCGATTCTGGCGGGCTACGTCGGGTGGATGGTGGCCCTTGTCGTCGCGCACTACACGGTGCCAGGCGGGCGCGCCGTGACGTGGGCGCTAATCGGCTGCAGCGGCATCGCGGCCATGCTGGCCGGCCTAGCCCGCTACCGCCCGGCCAGGAAGGTCCCCTGGCTGCTCCTGGCATTGTCCAACCTGTGCGCGCTCACCGGCCAGCTCATCGCCATGATCGTCACGAAGGCGCCGCTTGAGGACCCCACCGCTCCGGAGGCCGCCGTCCTCTACCTGCTGACCTACCCGCTGTCGGTCGCCGGCCTCATCCTGATCATCAGGGCAAAGGGACTGGTCACGGACTTGCAGGGCTCGATCGACACGCTGATCATGACGATCGGGCTGGGGCTAGCGCTAGCGTGGATCTTCCTGTTCCACCCGGGTCACCCCCCGGCGGGACTGCCGTCACCGGGCCGGGCCCTCGCCTACGCCTACCCGGTTGGCGACGTCATCATCTTGGGAGTGGTCGTGCGGCTGCTCGCGCCGGGGATCGCCTGGGGCCGGGTGATGCAGCTGCTGGCCATCGGCGCGCTCGGCGCGCTGGTGTCCGACGTGGCTACCGGCCGGTCCTGGATCGAGGGGCCGGTCAGCGGGGCCCGGGCGTTCGACCTCGGCTGGGCGGCCTGCTACACGGCCTGGGGCGCGGCCACCCTGCACCCGGACTTCGCGCGCCTGTCGGACCCGGCCGCCAGCCACACTGAGCGCAAGAACGACCCCAGGGCCCGGTGGGCCAGGATGACCATGCTGCTGGTGACGGCGCTCATCCCCCCGGTCTTCCTGGTCGCCAGGACCTTCTTCGGCGATCCCAACATCGTGGAGCGCAGCGCGGCCGCCACCTCCGCCACGCTGTTCATCCTGGTGCTGTGGCGTCTTTGGGGCATGAGCCTGTCGCAGGAGCGGACCCTGAGCCGGGAGCGCGCGCTGCGGATGACGGCCGGCGCGCTCGCCTCAGCGACCACCATCGACCGCATCGGGGCGATCGTGCGCCAGGCCACCGGGGACCTCATCGGGCAGCGGCAGGATCACGAGGCCCTGTTCGCGGTGCGCAGGGAGGACAGGCTGACCCTGGTGACCGGATCGTCCGCCGAGGCGGCCTCGCCCAGCGAGCTCGCGAGCCTCGTGCCCGGCTGGCTGCCGCGCCTGCGCGAGCGCAAGTCGGGCGAGCCACGGCTCGTGCCCGCGGCCGGGCTTCAGGAAAAGGAGCGCGCGGCTGCCGCCCGCGCCGGGTTCGGCAGCGTCCTGTACTGCCCGCTTGTGCTGACGAACCGGCCATCGGGCGACCCGCTCATCGGCCTGATCGCCGTCTTCGGCGGACACCAGATGCTGGCCGACAAGTCCTCCGCGCTGCGCATCCTCGCCAGTCAAGTAGCGCTCGCGCTCGAGCGCGTCATGCTCAGCGGTGAGGTCGTCCGCCAGCAGGGCGAGGCCCTGTTTCGCACGCTGGTGCAGGACGCCCTGGACGTGATCCTGGTGCTCGACGACGACGGGATCATCAAGTACGCGTCCTCGTCGGCCACCCGGCTCTATGGCGACATCACCGTCAAGGGGGCCAGCGGGCGCGACCTCGTGGCAGCCTCCGAGCTGGTCAGGAGCTACGAGCCAGCCGCTCCAGCGGCGGGCGAGGACGTCTACAACGGGCTGTACCGGATCACCAGGCACGACGGGAAGCGGCTCCTGGCCGAGGTCCGCCTGACCGACCTGCGCGACGACGAGAGCGTCCAGGGCCGGGTGCTGACGGTCCGCGACGTCACCGAGCAGCACGAGCTCGAGGACGAGCTCCAGCACCAGGCCTTCCACGACACCCTCACCGGCCTGCCCAACCGCGCCCTGTTCACCGACCGGGCCGAGCGGGCCATCGCGGCGGCGCGGCGCAGCGAGACCGTCACCGCCGTCCTGTTCGTGGACCTGGATGACTTCAAGATCGTCAACGACACCATGGGCCACGCGGTCGGCGACGAGCTGCTCACCGGGGTAGCCGAGCGGCTGAGCTCCGTGACCCGCAAGTCCGACACCGCGGCCCGGTTTGGCGGGGACGAGTTCGCCTTGCTGATCGAGAGCCTGCCCGACGCCGGCGCGGCCGAGGCGTTCGCTGACCGGGTCATCACCGCGTTCACTGAGCCGTTCGAGCTGTCAGCCGGCTCCGTGCTCGCGGGTGCCACCGTCGGCGTGTCGACCACGGCGGACAGCTCCGACGTCAGCGAGCTGCTGCAGCATGCCGACCTGTCCCTGTACTCCGCCAAGTCGGAAGGCAAGCGCCGCTGGCACCGGTACACCTCCGTACTGAGCGCGGGGATAAACAAGCGGCGCGAGATGCAGGAGGCGCTGGAGGAAACGGTCGCCAACTCGGATTTCACCCTCACCTACCAGCCTGTCGTGGAACTGACCGCCGGGGCGATCCACGGCTTCGAGGCTCTCGTCCGCTGGCCCCACCCAGTGCGCGGGGCGGTGCCCCCAGCCGAGCTCATCGACCTGGCCGAGGAAACGGGCCTCATCGTCCCACTCGGCTCGTGGATCCTCAGCCAGGCCATCCGCGACATGGCCCGCTGGCGCGGCACCGACCCCGACCCGCAGCAGCCGGGCATCTTCATCAACGTGTCCGCCCGCCAGTTCCAGGATCCCGGCTTCGTGCTTGGCCTGCGCCGCTGCCTGGACGAGACCGGCCTCGCCGCCTCCGCGGTAATCCTGGAGGTCACGGAAAGCGCGCTCCTGCAGCGCAACGACCACACCCGCTCCGACCTGGCCGAGCTCAAGGACCTCGGGGTTCGCCTCGCCCTCGACGACTTCGGCACCGGCTACTCGTCGCTCAGCTACCTGCGCGACCTCCCCATCGACGTCCTCAAGATCGACAAGGCGTTCATCGACGCCATCACCGGCCCGCAGGGACGCAAGTTCGCCGAGGTCATCATCAGCTTCGCCCACGCACTGGATATCGAGGTCATCGCGGAGGGCATCGAGACCGAGGAGCAGCGTGCGCCACTGATCGAGATGGGCTGCCGGCTCGGCCAGGGCTACCTGCTGGCCAGGCCCATGGAATGGCGCGCGGCCGAGGTCCTGCTCCAGTCCGGCCGCCCGCTCACTCGCCAGGAATCCCGGCACGGCGCCCCCTGGCAGCAGCCTTCACCCGCCACCTGGCCCGGAGGGCGACCCGGGCCATCGCCCGCCACCCAGCCCGGCGAGCAGGACGCCAGCGGCCGGGACGAAGGCAGCTTAGCTGCGGCGCAGGGCCGTCGTGGTCTTGCCGGTGCGCTCGCGCCGCAGCACGTTTCCTTCCTGCTGGTAGGCAGAGCCTCGCACCGCGGTGGTTCCCGCGCGGTAAGACCGGGCGCGCGGGCGGCGCTAACTCTTGTCCGTCCTCGACCCGAACAGGAGAGTTCCCATGCCCCTGCTACAGCCCGGCGACACGTTTCCTGAGCTGCCTCTTGCCTTGCCCGGCGGGCAAGTCGCGACCGTGCCGGAAGTATTTGGCGACGACTTCGGCGTCCTGCTGATCTACCGTGGCTCCTGGTGCCCCTACTGCAACGCGCAACTGCGCGCCTTCCAGCGGGCCACCGGCACCCTGGCGGAAGTCGGCGTTCGCGTCGCCGCCCTGTCGGTCGACGACGAGGCGACCACCGCGGCCCTGATCGCTAAGCACGGCCTGACATTCCCCGTCGGGTTCGGCGCCGACGCGCCGGCCGTGGCTGAGCTGACCGGCGCGTTCGTCAACCCTGACCCGGTGTACCTGCAGTCCACTGGCTTCGTGCTCAGCCCGGCAGGCAAGGTCATCGTCAGCGTTTACTCCAGCGGTGCCATCGGTCGCCTGGTGCCTGAGGACGTTGCCGGGCTCATCCGCTACGTCCGGGAGCACGCCCCGACCGCCTAGCCCGCCCGCGCAGTCGACGGCCCGTTCGGGATGAGGTAGCAGTCCTGGCCGAACGGGCCAGCCCGCGGCCCGGCGAAAGTCCAGCTCCATCCGGCGAAACCGTGGCCGGCTAGCGCAGCCGACGGCGCGGCTATCCCTCGCTCGCGGCGGCCGGGGTGGCGGCCAGGAGGGCCGCGCAGTTGGCCCTGAGGGTGCCAAGCGGCTGGGTGCTGTTGTACAGCTTGGCGAACAGGACCTGGCCCTCAAGCTGGGCAACGATCGACCGGGCCGCCTCCCGGGCGTCGGCCACGGTCGCCTGGCCCCGGGCGACGGCCTCGGCGACCACGGCGGCCACCATGGCGACCTGCTCGGCGAAGATCTCCTGCAGCCGCTGGCGGACCGCCTCGGTCTGGTTGCTCATCTCCAGCGTCAGGTTCCCGAACATGCAGCCCGAGACCGTGCCGCAGCCCTGCTGGCCGGCCGCCAGGCTTGCCTGGGTCGCCTCGAACAGCGCCCACAGGCGCTCAAGCGGCCCGGCCTGGGACGACAGCACCGACGCCCAGTCCTGGCGCTGGCGCGCCCACTGCTCGTCGATGACCGCCAGCGCGAGCGCTTCCTTGGACTCGAAGAAGTAGTAGAAGCTGCCCTTCGGCACCCCCGCCGCCGTGCAGATCTCCGCCACCCCGAGCGCCGAGTAACCCCGCACCTCGATCAGTGCCCGCGCCGACGAGAGGATCTTGTCCCTGGCATCACTGGTCCGGCCCATGTCACAACTTTACGACCGGTCGCCTACCACTTGCCATCCCCGCGTGCATTCATCGTTCCCCTCGGTCACGGGACGGCCGGCGGCCCAGGCCGGCCGGGCCGCCGGCCGGTGGCCACGGGCCGGGCCTAGTGCCCGGCGCTGACGCCGCCGTCAACGTGCAGGATCTCGCCGGTGACGAAGGGGGCGGTCTCCAGGAAGATCACGCCCTCGACGATGTCGCTGATCTCGCCCAGCCGGCCGACGGGCTGCAAGGTGGCCAGGAACTCGTGGTACTCCCCGGGGTGCATGGGGGTCTTGATGGTGCCGAGGGCCACGGCGTTGGCCCGGATGCCGCGGGTGGCGTACTCCATGGCCAGGGCCTTGGTGGCGGCGTTAAGGCCGCCCTTGGTCAGCGAGGCCAGCACGGCGGTGACCGACGAGTTGGCGTGGTCGACCAGGCTGGTGCTGATCTGCACGACGTGGCCGCCGCCCTGGGCGAGCATGCGCTCGACGGCCAGCTGGGTGATGCGGAAGAAGCCGGACAGGTTGACGCCGGCGATGGCGTCGTACTCCTGCCGGGTGTAGTCGGTGAACGGCTTGGCGATGAAGATCCCCGCGTTGTTGACCAGGGTGTCGACGCGGCCGAAGCGCTCCACCGCGGCCGCGATGACGCGCTCGCCGGTGGCGGGGTCGGCGATGTCGCCCGCGACGGCCAGGACGCCGGGGTCGGCGGACGGCTTGATGGTGCGGGAGGTGGCGACGACCGCGTAGCCGAGCTTGCGGTACGCGTCGACCAGCCCGGCGCCGATGCCCTGCGACGCGCCGGTGATGACGGCGACCTTCTGGACGGGACTGCTCACGGGGGGTCTCCTTCGGGAGGGTGGTGGTCGGCCGCCAGTCGGCTGACCATCATCAAGCTAGACGACCGGTCGCCTTTTAGCCAGCTTGCCGGGACGGACGGCGAACCGCCTCCACCGCCACTACCTGCGATGGGAGGCTGCGCCTCCTACCAGGGAGGAAGCTAGTCATGGCACCAGGCCCCCGGCCAGTCCCGGGCGGTGAGTGGTGACCGGCTTACGATGGCCCATCGCGTTCGTCCGGACGACTTCCGTGGCCCTCCTGCTGTGTTCTGGGGATCTGGAATCCGAATGCGGTCTTCACCCTTGGCCTGGCTGGCATCCTGACGTCTGCCGGGGTGAGGGTCCGTACCTCCGCGGGGGACGGTGGCGCTACCTGGCTGGTGAGGCGCTCGGCCTGGCAGCTGATGGCCTCTTCGAGGACGGAGCGCGCTGCCCGGCCATTTCCGAAGTCCGGGCCCCGCGGGATGGCCGCGAGCGCCGCGCGGGCCTTCGCGTCCACGCCGTCGGCCAGCTCGAATCCGTCCTGCCTGGCGGCCAGCCTGAAGATCTGCCACAACTCGTCATCGGTGTAGTCGGGGAAGTCGATGACAGTCGGGAACCGGGATGCGGTCCCGGCGTTGGACGCGAGGAACGACCGCATCGGGCCGGGGTAGCCGGCGGCGATAACGACCAGGTCGCCGCGGTGGTCTTCCATGAGCTTGATCAGCGTGGCGATCGCTTCCTGCCCGTAGGCGTCGCCGCGTGCGTATCCCGACTCGGCGAGGCTGTATGCCTCGTCGATGAACAAGACGCCTCCTCTGGCCCGGTCAACGGCCTGCCGGACGAGCGGCGCGGTCTGCCCCAGGTACTCGCCGATGAGGTCAGCCCGGCTCACCTCCACGAGGTGGCCCGATGACAGCAGGCCAAGCTGCCGGTAGATGGCGGCGAGCAGCCGGGCGACGGTTGTCTTGGCGGTGCCAGGATTGCCAGTGAAGACCAGGTGCCGCGTTGGCGACGCGATCGGCATGCCGGCCGTGCGGCGCATCGCCTCGGCCTTCGCCTCGGCCGCCAGCCGCCGGACTCGGGCCTTTACCTCGGCTAGGCCGATCAGCGCATCCAGCTCGGCGATCGGGTCGCTGGAAGAATCTCCCGCGTGAAGGACGCCCGCGACCGCGGGGATGTCGTCAGCGATGATCTCGACGGCCTCGCGGTGTGATGCCCGCTGCCCCGCTCCCAGAATCCGCCGCGCCTGCCTGGTTATCGCCTGCTCTAGCAGCAGCGAGGCCAGGCGGGCATTGCCACTGCCCTGGGCCATCCGCGCGAGCACGTCCCGGGCTCGCTCGGTAGCCGGCGGCGCGACGACGAGGCCGCGTTCGGACGCCGCTGCGGTGAAGATTGCCGCCAGCTCAGCATCGGTGTACCCGGGGAAAGGGACGAGGACCGGGAACCTGTCGGCCCATCCGTTGTCCTTCACCCACTGGGTGATGTCCGGGTCGGGCCCGGCGGCCACCACGATCAGGTCTGCCGTACCGCCGAGTGCGTCCTCGAGCCGCTGCAGCGCCTCCCGGTCGCGGGCCACCGCCTTGGACAGCGTGTGCGCGTCATCGATGAGCAGGATCCCGCCCGCCGCCCGCTGGAGCTGGGCCGCGACCAGCCCAACGCTGTCGCTGGTGAACTCGCCGACCAGGTCCGCACGGGTCGCCTCGGCTACGTGCCCGCGCGACAGCAGGCCCAGGCGGTGCAGCAGCCGCCCGGTCACCTGTGCCACGAGGGTCTTGCCTGAGCCGGCCGGCCCGGCGAACACCATGGCGGGGCCCCTGGCCTGGACGGTCGCTCCGGCGTCGCGCCGCAGCTGCTCAGCCCGCAGCACGGCGACGAGGTCGGCGATGACCTGCTTGGCGCTGGCCAGGCCGATGAGCGCGCCCATCTCCTGCATCGGGTCGCTGTCGTCGTCAAGGTCGACGATGGCGGGAAGGTCACCGTCGCCCACCTCGACGGCGCCGTCATGAGAGGCCCGGCCGCGGGCATGCGCCACGGCCAGGTCCGCCAGGTACTCCACGAGGAACCTGTTACGCGGGCCCGGGGGCGTTTCCTGCGCCGCGGCGGCGAGGTCGGCGGCGGCCTGGATCACGGGCACAGCGGCGCACGCGCCCCGCTGGGCGATCGCGCGCCCGAGCAGCTCCCGTAGCGCCTCAGGCCCGAAATCGCTGGTGGCCGCGACACGGAACAGCCCGTGCAGGCCCGGGGGCACGCCAGGGACGGCCCAGTCCCCGTCGGTGATCGCGATGGCATGCAGCCCGGGCTTGCCGTCTAGCGCCGAGGCGAGGGTCGCGGCCAGGCCCGGCAGCGCGGCGAGCATCGGGCCAAGCCCAGACAGCACCAGCAGCCCGTCGCCTGCCCGAACGGGTGATGTGGCCCGGATCAGTGCCGCTGCCCCGGAATCGTCGAGCCCGGCGATGTCCGCGCTGGTGACCCACGCGGGCTCCCGGGTCAGTCCCCTGGCCTCCAGTGCCCGCTCGATGACGCTCACCGCCGCCGCCTTGTATGTCCCCGCGGGCCCGGTCACGTGCACCCGCACCGGCTCGCTGTCGTCAGCTATCGCCTCACGGAGCACCCGGGCCAGCCCCGGCTGCCCGATGATCAGGTCAAGCGGGCCAGCGGGCTGCGGCTGCCCGCTGTCCGGGCGGCCGGCTTCCTGGAGGCCGGCCGCCGCGGGGGCTGGCTGCCTGAGCCGCTGCGCGGCGGCGCCTGGGACCATGCGGGGCCGGGAAAGGTCCCGGGCCGACCGCAGGAACCCGCCGACGGGCAGGTCGGCGGGCAGCGGGTAGGTGGCGTCCCCGGGCAGGCCCCTGAGGATCGCGATGAGCCGCATGGCCATGTCCAGCCACATCCGGCACGCGTCGGCCTGCCCGGCCATGAGCCCGCGGGACAGCCAGCCACGCGTGCCGGCGCTCCACGCCCTGGCCGAGTACCCGCTGGCCTTGCCGGGCAGCCGGGCGATCAGGTCGCCGTAGAGGCCGGGGTCCAGGGCAACGGCCAGCTCTGCGGGCACCGCGCTGGCCTCGGCCTGGATCAGCAGGGCGCAGGCCACCTCCGCCAGTTCTGACGTGCCCGGGACGGCAGCGGCCAGCTGCTGGTGGGCCGCCTGGAATCCCTGCCACGCCCAGCACAGGTACCCGACGGGCCCGGCAAGCTCCGGCAGGGCCGCCACCACCTCGTCGGCGGCCGACCGGGCCCACGCCCGCCGCAGGCCGTCCGGCGTCCCCGTCAGGTCAGCTGGGGCCAGTCCCCCGTTCAGGTGGGCGTCGTAGAAGGCGGTCAGCGCGTCGAGTCGCGGGCGCAGTACCGCTATCGGCTCGAACACCCGGGCCGCCTCGCGCCCCAGTTCCACCGCATCACGGCGCAGCCCGGCGGGATCCTCGCTGCCGCCCTCCCAGAAGTCACTCTCCGCCAGCCAGTCGGCCGGCGGCCGGTAGGCCCCGGACTGGGTGCCCCACCCGTCTGGCCGCCGGGCCGGCGTGGGCGGGTTACTCAGCCACGACGCGAAGACATCGGCGTACAGCTCAGCCCTGCAGCCCGCCCGGATGCCCCCTGCACCACCGGCAAGGAACTGCCAGGCCGCCTGCGCCTCGACCACGACCCCCGGCACGCCAGGCCGCCATCCCTTCAGGGGCTCCTTAGGCACGAACCGGGCCGAGCGAGGATCAGCGGCCAGGTCCTCAAGGCGGGCGACCACCTCGGAAACGACGCGATCAGGTACCTGGCACAGGCCGGCGCTGAAGACATCAAGCACCAGGTCATCAGCGCACATCAGCTCAAGGTGAGGCGGCAAGCGGAGGCTAGTCATGACGGACCCTCGTAGCGCTCGGGAGATACGGTGCGATGCGGAAGGAACGGCCCTGAACCACCCATAGTAGTTGCTTGCTCACTGTAACGGAAGGTGCGTCCGGCTCCCAGCCCGGCGAGGGACGGCGCTGACTACATGAGGTATTCGAAACGACACGGCCTGCCTGCCGTGAGCGCGGCGGCCGGCGCGCTAGCGTAACTCCCGTCCGGCGCACTTGATCGGGGGACAAAGGAGACTCATGGACAGAACGTTGATCGTGGCCCGGATGCGGCCAGGCAGCGAGCAGGATATCGCCGGCGTCTTCGCCGCCTCGGATGCTACCGAGCTGCCTCGGCGCATCGGGGTGCAGTCACGGACGCTGTTTCGCTTCCACGATCTTTACATGCACCTCATCGAGGCGGAGCAGCCGCTGAGCGCCACCGTCGACGACACGCGCGAGGACCCGCTGTTCCGGGAGGTCAGCAAGAACCTCTCGCCGTTCGTCGCCGCCTACGACCCGGACACCTGGCGCGTGCCGTCCGACGCGATGGCGACGGCGTTCTACCACTGGGCAAGCCCGCAGCCGAGCTCGCGCTAGCCCGGCAGCCGCTGGGTACCTGGCGTCACGACGACAGGTACCCAGCGGCTGCCCGAGTGCAAGCGGTTGCCCCAGTGCCGGCCGGGCCGCGCCCGGCCCTTCGTCACCTGCGGCTGAGCACGCGGTCAAGGACATCGGCCAGGGCCCGTTCTGGCCCGGTTTCGGACGCGGGCGCACGCCACGCCACGAAGCCGTCCGGACGGACGAGAACGGCACCGTCCGAGCCCGTGCCGTGCAGCTGCGCCCAGTCGGAGCCGTCCTCAGGCCTCAGGTCGCACTCCGGGCCCTGGCCCACCTGGTAGCAGGCGAGCGGACGGCCCTGCCTGGCCGCTCGCAGCCCGGCCGCGTGCCATGTTCCGCCACCCGGACCGCTGAGCAGTACCGGCACCCGCTCGTACAGGTCCAGCGTCGACAACCGGGTGCCGGACCGGTCCAGCCACATGTGCGGCGCCCGGCTGCCAGGCTCGGCTGTCACCTCGAACTCCGGCGGGACGACCAGGCCGTCGCGCGGTGCGCCCACGACCGCCGTGGAGCTGTAGCGGTAACCGAGGACCATCGCGAGCGTCACCGGCTGCCTGCCGAAGCTGCGACGGGCGTTGTAGCCGGGATGACTGTGCTCGGCCGAGCGCACGGCGGCGCGGGCGCTGGTGACCACGGCCACCGGCCGCCGCTCCTGGTCATAGGTGTCGAGCAGGCCGGGCCCGGCCCAGCCGTCCAGCACCGCGGCGAGCTTCCAGGCGAGGTTGTGGGCATCCTGGATCCCGGTGTTCGAGCCGTACGCCCCGGTCGGGGACATCTCATGGGCGGAGTCGCCGGCCAGGAAGACCCGGCCATCGCTGAAGCGCTCGGCCACCCGCTCGGCGGCCGTCCATTGCGCCTTTCCCGTGATCGCGAGCCCCAGGTCGGGCACGCCGGTCGCGGTGCGGATGACGGCGGCACAGCGCTCGTCGGTGAAGTCCTCGAGCGTCTCGCCGAGCTCGGCCTTCAAGGGCGCGTGCAGGACCCACAGCTCCTGGTTGTCGACCGGGAGCAGCACGCCTGGACCCTGCTTGTTCGTCAGGTAGGCGCAGAAGAACGGCCGGTCGCCAACGGCCTCGATCAGGCGCTTGGCCTCGAAGGTGATGCTCACGCTGTGGAACAGGTCGCCGGCCCCGGTGTGGCCGATGCCGAGCCGCTCCCTGACCGGGCTGCGCGGCCCGTCCGCCGCGAGGAGGTAGTCGGCCCGCACGGTCCGCTCATCCCCGGTCTCCCGGCTCCGGACCAGGGCGGTCACTCCCCCCTCGTCCTGCTCGAACCAGACGAGCTCGGTGCCGAAGCGGATGTCGCTGCCGAGGTCACGGGCGGCGCGCACCAGCACCGGCTCCAGGTCGTTCTGGCTGCAGTGGCACCAGTTGGAGGGGCTGACCCGGGCATGCTCCCCGTCCGGGTCGAGCTCGCGGATCAGCCATTCGTCGTCCCCGCTGGTCAGCGTCTCGGCTTGCAGGATGCCGTGGTTGGAGGCAAGCAAGGCCGCGGCCTGATGGATCGCCGGCTCTACTCCCGCCGTGCGGAACAGCTCCATGGTGCGCAAGTTGTTGCCGCGCCCGCGTGGATGGTGCGAGGTCTGCGCACGCCGTTCCACCAGCAGGTGCCCGATGCCGAGGCGGGCAAGGAACACCGCGGCGGACAGGCCCACCAGGGAGCCGCCCGCGATGAGGACGGGCACGCGCTCGTCGGCCTTCAAGGTCATGGGCTCGCTCTTTCCAGGCTTGGAGTGATCGTCGGTGCGCTGCTCCGCACCAGGGGGCAGGTTTGCTCGCCCTCCCGGTTATGCTACGCAACGTGCACACTCGATCGCAGTACGGAATCACTATTGGGTGTGACCGACACTGGCCCGGGGCCGGTCAGGCCCGCCGCAACTGAAGGGAGCACCGCCAGTCATGGCGCCCTTGCCCGACTCACCACTTCAGCCCTCCGCCAGCGCGACATCCCGGTTGCGGGTCTTGTTCCTGATGGACGTCCTCGACGATCACCAGGAGCGCTTCCTCGAGGCGTACGAGCAGATTCGCCACCAGGTGGCCGACGTGCCCGGTCACATCAGCGACCAGCTCTGCCAGTCCCTCGGGAACTCCTCCCAGTGGCTGATCACCAGTGAGTGGGAGAACTCCGAGCCCTTCCTGGCCTGGGTCGACAGCCCGGCCCACCGCGAGCTGGTGGCGCCGATGAGCGCCTGCCTCGGCAGCAGGAGCTCGCTGCGCTACCTCATCACGCGGGAGACCCCCGACCCCCTGGCCGGCCCGCGCGAGCCGGCCGGCCGCGCGGCCAGCGACGGGCACCCCGCCGCGGCGGCAAGCGCGCCCCGCACCGACCCGCTGCCCGCGCCCCCCCTGGCCAGCGGCGGGATCGTCCGGCACGGGCTCACCTTCACGGTCAGGCCAGGCAGCGAGCCGGCCGTGGCCGAGATCCTGGCCAGCTACAGCGCGCCGCAGGCACGGGTCGACGCCACCACCAGGCTGTGCCGGACCTCGCTGTTCATGCGGGGCAACCGGGTGGTGCGGGCCGTCGAGGTGACCGGCGACCTGGGTAACGCGATGCGGCACGTGGCCGCCCAGCCCGAAGTCAGGGCGGTCGAGGAGGCCATCAACCCGTACCTGGAGGAGCCGCGTGACTTCAGCGACTCCACGTCCGTGCGCGCCTTCTTCGCCCGCGCCGCGCTCCCCGCCGTGCGCCACGTCCAGGCCCCGTCCTGGCCCGCGGGCGAGGTCACCCGCAGGGGCTTCCTGTATCCCGCCCGGGCGGGCTGCGCCGCGTCGGCGATGCGGCTGCTCGCCGACTTGGACCAGGCCGCGGCCTGGGATCCGGGCCACCCGCTGGCGGGTAGCACCTTGTTCCTGCGTGACGACCTGCTCGTGCGGGTGGTCGACCTCGCCGGCTCAGGTCGCGGGGAATCGGCCGATCCCGCGCTGGGCGCCGACGCAGTCGAGCTCGGCCTGCTGCTCGACCCGGGCCAGGACCGGGACCTGACGGCCAGCGACGGCGTCAGGGACTTCCTGGCTAGCTGCGCGATGGACCTGATTACCGACCGCGGGACGCGGGGCTAGCGCCGCCTAAGGCGCATTCACAATTCTGCCCATTCGGAAATGCTTCCCAGACTGGCTTAAATTGCGGATGGCGTCAAATCATTTGAGTCTATCCGGCTCCTTAATGACCTCGCTATGCTATGCTCCGGTCAGCGAGGCCGCGCGAATTACTTGCGAGGCTGCAATTCCAGGGGCTCGCGGGTCCACCAATCGTAATCATTAGGCCGGTCAAGGCCGCCCGCAGATCGCTACGAGGCTTGGGGCTTGCATGTCCCCTATAACCAAAATAGCGCGCGAAATCGATCTGGTCCCCGGATGGCCCCGGCATGTCAGGCCACGAGCGACCCTGGCAAGAGTGCCCCCCCGTGAAAGGACTCCTAGCATGACTGAGAATGCCACCGAAGTCACCGCGGCCGACCTCCTGCGTATCCTGCGCCAGGTCGCGGGCTCCGACGAGGGCATCGACCTAGACGGCGATGACGTCAGCGACGTCCCCCTCAATGAGCTTGGTTACGACTCGCTCGCCGTCCTCGAGCTTGCCGCGTGCACCGAGCGGGTCTACGCCATCCGGATCCCCGATAGTGACCTGAAGAACGAGATGACGCCGCGCGAGGTCGTGGCCTACGTCAACGCGCGCCTGGCCGAGGCCCGCGCCTGATGATCAGCGAAGGGGGACGTGCCCGTGGAGCTCGGACTGCAAGGCAAGAAGATCCTCGTCACCGGGGGCACTCGCGGGATCGGGCGGGGCATCGTGCTGGCGGCGGCCCGGGCGGGTGCCCGCGTGGTCACCTGCTATCGCAGCGACACCGAGGCGGCCGACCGGCTCGGCCGGGACCTGAAGGAGACCGGCGACGAGCACCTGGTCATCCAGGCGGACGTGGCCGACGCCAGCCAGGCGGACTGGCTCGTCGCCGCCGCGGCTGAGCACTTCGACGGGCACATCGACGGCATCGTCAACAACGCGGGCACCTTCAGCCGCATCCCGTTCGCCGAACTGCCTCCGCAGGAGTGGTCACGGGTGCTTGACACCTGCCTGACCGCGGCCTACCGGGTCACCCAGCAGTGCCTTCCGCTGCTGGGAGCAGGCTCATCGGTGGTCAGCATCGGCTGGCGCGGCACCGCCGAGGGAGTCTCCCTTCAGGCACACCACAGCGCGGCCAAGTCGGCCCTGATCGGCATGACCCGCGCGCTGGCCAGGGAGCTCGGCCCGCGGGGGATCCGGGTCAACGTGGTCGCTCCAGGCAAGATCGAGACAGAGGCGCTGGCCGCCATGGCCGCCGGTCACGCCGGGGAGATCCGCGCCACCTTCGCCGCCAAGACCGCACTCGGCCGGCTCGGCACCGTTGACGAAGTGGCCAGTTCGGTGTTGTTCCTGCTGGGCGAGGCTTCCGGGTACATCACCGGCCACACGCTCAACGTCGACGGGGGAATCTGACGACCCGAGCGCCCGCACAGCATCAGTGACTCCCCGCCGTCAACCAGCGTTCGCGCTGCCCTGAGCCCGGAGGTTCCGCCTCGTGTCAACGGCACTGCAAGAGCCGCTCCAGCCACCGCTAGATCAGCCCACCGCGCAGGAGCGGGCCAGGCCACGCCGCCGCTGGGAGGTGTGGCGGTCACCGGACGCCCAGCCGTCGTGGGCACGCCCCGTGCTGCTGGGCATCGCCGCGATCGCGGCGCTGGTGTACGCCTGGAACATCGCCGACCCGCAGCTGGAGACGTTCTACTGGGTGGCCGTCAAGAGCATGTCGGAGAGCTGGAAGGCGTTCTGCTACGGCGCCTTCGATCCGAGGGCCACCATCACGCTGGACAAGCTGGCGGGCTCGTTCTTGCCGCAGGCCCTGTCGGCACGGGCCTTCGGCTTCCACCCATGGTCAATCGCGCTGCCCCAGGTCATCGAGGGCATCATCTCGGTGCTCGCCCTGTACCGGGCGGTCCGGCGCTGGGCCGGCGCGGAAGCGGGCCTGCTCGCCGCGCTGATCTTCGCGCTCACGCCGATCGTGGCGTCGATGTTCGCGCACAGCATGGAGGACGCGGCGCTCACCATGTGCCTGGTGCTCGCGGCCGACGCCTACCAGCGGGCCGTGCTCGAGGGACGGCTGCGGGCGCTGCTGCTGGCCGGCCTGTGGGTGGGGCTCGGGTTCCAGGCCAAGATGCTTCAGGCGTGGATGATCGTGCCCGCCCTGGTCCTCGGGTACCTGCTGTGCGCGCCGCCCCAGTGGCGCAGGCGACTGGCGCATGTGGCCCTGTTCGGCCTCGTCACCCTCGCGGTCTCGCTGTCGTGGATCGCGCTGTACGCGCTCACGCCGGCCGCTAGCCGGCCGTACATCGACGGGTCAGTGGACAACAACCCGCTCGCGATGGTGTTCGGGTACAACGGGCTTGAGCGGTTCGGGATCTCCGTCCCTGGCGCGCTGCCCTCGTGGTCGGGCGCCACGCCAGGAGCCTGGGGCGGGGCCGCCGCCAGCGGCTTCGGCACCGGGTGGACGAAGCTGCTCGGCAGCACCTACGGTCCTGAGGTCGGCTGGCTGTACCCGCTCGCGCTGCTCGCGCTGGCCTTCGGCCTGCTGTGGACATGGCGCGCGCGCCGCGACGATCGGGTCCGGGGCGGGTTCGTCCTCTGGGGCCTGTGGCTGGCGACGTTCTTCCTGGTCCTCAGCGAGATGAGCACGATCCCCCACACCGCCTACGTGGCGTCCCTCGCACCGCCGCTCGCCGCGCTTTGCGGCGCGGGCATCGTGATGTTCTGGCGCCTGTACCGCGCGGGGGCCCGGGGCAGCTGGATACTGCCGGTAGCGGTAGCCGGGTCACTGGCCTGGGCCGCGTTCTTGTGGCGGTCCTACGGCGGCTTCCTGCCGTGGGCCCGATATGGCGCGCTGGCGGTCGGACTGGCCGCGGTCACCGTCATGATCGTGGCACGGCAACTGGGTCAGGCGCGCCTGCAGGCCATGACGGCCGGGCTGGCTTGTGGTGTGGTCGCGATGCTGCTGGCGCCGGCCGCGTGGGGCGCGTCGGTGCTGGATCCCAGGTACGCGGGCAACTCGCTTGACGCGACCGCCGGGCCAGTCACCGGCGGATTGAGCTGGCTGGTGGACGGGGCCGGCGGTCCCGGCGGCGACCCTGGCGGCCTGCAGGAGTCGACGGACTCGCTGACGACCGCGCAACGCGCGATCTACGACTACGTCAGCGCGCACCGCGACGGCGCCGGCTACCTCATGGCCGTCCCGGCGTGGACCGCGGCCTTGCCCTACGTGCTGGCCACCGGCCAGGAGGTCATGTCCGCCGGCGGGTTCACCGGCTCAGTGCCTTCTCCCACCCTGGCCCAGGTGCGAGAACGAGTGCGCACCGGGCAGCTCCGCTTCTTCCTCCTCGGCCAGGCGGTGACCGGCTTCCCGGGGAGCGGCCTCGGCGCGGGCAGCGCCCCCTCCACCGTGACGGCCATTGAGTCGTGGGTGAGGCGCGCCTGCCGGATGGTCCCGGCCAGCGACTACGACGGCGCATCGTCGGCCAGGCAGGCCCTGTACGCGTGCCGGTAGCACAGCAGCTGCGCGCACTTGGCCGCCAGCGCAAGCGCCGCCGCCGCGCGCATCTGGACCAAGATCGTGGGCAGCCCGGCCTGATACAGCTGGACGGAGGCGATCGCCCCCGCGAGCAGGATGACCCTGGCCGGGGTGCACTCCCGCAGCAGCCATCGCTCGAAGTGGCCGAAGACGAAGCCAAGGAAGCCGAACAGCAGCAGCAGCGAGGGGAACGAGAGCATCCCGATGTAGGTGCCGACCATGCCCGGTATGTAGTTGATCTGCTGCAGGTTGAAATCATCGATCTGCAGCAGCGCGGGGTTGATGCCGGTGCCGAGCGCGAGCTTGTCCTTCCACAGGAAGCTCGGCATGGCCAGGAGCAGCGATTCGGGCATGTAGCCGGCGCTGAGCCTTGACTTGCCCTCGCTCATTGACTGCAAGATCGCGCCCGCGAAGTCAACCCCGGCCTCCCGGGTCGCGAACTGGGCGACGAGGCCCGGCATCGCGGCCTCGCTCACCGGGGGCCCGCCGACCAGGCCGCTGGCGAGCGCGCTGACCCGGCTGTCCAGGCCGCTGTTGCTGTAAAAGATGCCGCGTCCCTGCTGCACCCGGACCCCGTTGATCGCGACCATGGCCACCACCGCGAGCAGCGCCGCGGCCAGCAGCTGACGCGGCGGTAGCCGGACGCCGACGAAGGCCAGCACGACGACCAGCGCGAGCCCGTCCATCAAGATGGGGGTCCGCTCGCCGGCCAGGGCAAGCAGCAGCAAGCCGGCGATCAGCGCCGGCAGGAACCAGCGGGTGCCGTGCCGCAGCACGAATGCCACCGCCGCTGTCGCGATGATGACCACGAAGAAGGTGGAGACGAGGTTGGTCTCCAGCGAGTTGCCCGTCCCGGCCGGGTTGAGGTCGTTGTAGCCCCGGCCCGCGGCGGTGGCCACGGCCATCGGAACGCAGGCGGCCAGCAGGATCCGCCAGTCCAGCACCCGGGTCAGGGCGGCCAGGCTGGCGGGGCGGCCCGGGCCGGTCACCTGCTCAGGGCGCGTCAGCAGGTAGGCGAGGGTGAAGCCCAGCATGACGACTGACATGATCAGGTCGGCCTGGTCGATGAACTCGCGCTTGAGGCCGATCGCGAAGACATCCTGCGCGCCGATGGTGGGGATCGCCAGCAGCGCGGGCGCGACGCCTAGGTCGACGGCGGACACGAGCATCAGCAGCACCACCGGGCGAAGCAGCCAGCGCCGCCCGAGCCGGTGCCGCAGCAGCGCGAGCGACACGGCCTGCACGAGCAGCGCGGCGAGCAGGGTAGTACTCACCCGCGTCCCCCGGCCGTGACGTTCGGATAACTGGGGACTGTCATGCCGGCTCCATCCTTGCTTAACGTACACGAGCAAACACTAACAGTGAGCGATCGTCCTCAGCATCAGCGCGGCGGCGCCGGCCGCGTTTCGCCGCCGTGCCGGGCGGCCTGCCCTCCCGCAGGGCCTCAGCTCCGCGCTCAGCCGACGGTCCCGGCGACGAGGATCAGCACGAACCCGGCGACGATGATCGCCACCCGTGCGTAGTGCAGCCGGTCCCAGCGCTGGTGCTGCTCGCGCCAGTCGGCGGGGTGGTCGCTGGCCGTCCAGGTAGCGGAGCGGTTGTTGATCGGGACGAGCAGGGTGACCGACATGACGACGCTCACGACGAGCAGGCCCGCGGCCGCGATGGCCGCGTCGCCGGCCGGCCCGCCCCAGGTGGCGGCGGCCAGAGCGGCCGTCAGGAGCAGGGACGTGATGTACCACGGCGGCATCACCCGGCCGAGCACCCGGGCGCCATCGGCGCTGGCGTCGATCCAGGACCCGACGGGCAGCCGCCGCAGGATCGGGCCGACGAAGACCGCGACGGCGAACTCGACGCCGACCATGACGCCGACGACGGTGGCGGTGATGACAGCGAGCGTGCTGAGCATGGCACTCCTTTTCTAGCACTGCTATATTTCTAGCAGTGCTAGACTAAGCGAGTGCGAGCGAGAACGCAAGGGGAGGAACCATGGCGAAGGCAGGTACCCGCGCGCAGCGCATGGCCGAGCGCAGGCAGCAGGTCCTCGACGCGGCCCGGGCCATAGCCGAGGCCGACGGGTGGACGGCGGTCACGTCGCGACGTCTTGCCGACGCGATCGGGTACACCCAGCCGGTGCTCTACGGTCACTTCCCTGGCGGGAAGACCGAGATCATGCGGACGGTGGCGCTCGCGGGCTTCGCGGAGCTAGCGGCGGCGACCCGGGCAGCCGTCGGAGGCAAGACCGGCCCGCAGGCGGTCGCCGCGGTCGCGGACGCGTACCTGGACTTCGCCGCGACGCACCCGTCACTGTACGAGGCGATGTTCCAGCTGCCGATCGACGCGCGCTTCGCCCAGGACGACGCGGAGACCGAGCTGCGCGCCGGCTTCAGCGCGCTGGGCGCCGCACTTGGCAACGACAGCGACGCGACCACGACCGAACTGCTGTGGAGCGCACTGCACGGCATGAGCCTGCTCGAACGGGCCGGCCGGATGCGCAAGGAGCACCGGCCCAACCGGATAGCCGAGCTCGCAGCCCGTTTCGCCCGCTGAACCGAGCCGCTCGCCTACCCGATCGTGATGACGAGCTTGCCTCCCCTGGGCGTGTTCCTGGTCTCGAGCTCGGCCAGTGCCTGGGGGGCTTCGGCCAGCGGGACCGTGCGAGCGATCGGGATCCGCACCTGCCCGTCCGCGACGGCCCGCGTGATCGACTCGAGGTCCTGCACGCTGGCCTTGGTGATTTGCATCTGATAGGGGCCGGGCAGGGCGCTCCTGAGCATCTTGGCGGGCGTGCCGTTGATGTCGATGATGCGGCCGCCGGGCTTGATGAGCGTGCGGGCGGTCTTGCCCGAGAGCGTTCCCGCGGTATCGAAGACGAGGTCGAACCGGCCCTGCAGCCCGGAAGCGTCGAAGTCGAAGTCCACGACCGTGGAAATGCCGAGCGCCTCGGCATCATGCCAAGTGCCGGCGCGGCAGCTGCCCGCGACTGTGGCCTGCCGGCGCAGCGCGAGCTGGGTGGCGATGCGCCCGACGTTGCCCAGGCAGCCGTTGATGAACACGCTCTGGCCCGGCTTGAGCTTGCCGCCGGTGGTGATCGCTTGCAGCGCGGTCACGCCAACGATCGGGATCGCCGCGGCCTGCTCGAAAGACAGGTCATCGGGCTTCTTGACGACTTGCCCGGCCGTGGCCAGCACCACCTCCGCGAACGCGCCTGCCGCCTTCATGCTGGTCGTGCCGAGAACCTCGTCACCGGCGCGGAACCGGGTGACGCCCTGGCCGACCTGCTCGACGACACCGGCGAAATCGTGGCCAAGGCCGCGCGGGAAGCCTCGGCCGGTCATGAGCTTCAGGTCGCCGTTGCGGATCTTCCAGTCCAGCCCGTTCGCGGCGGCGGCCCGCACCCGCACGAGAACCTCGCCCTTGCCGGGCGCGGCGGGAGTGAACTCGGCCAGCTCCATGCGCTCAGGGCCGCCGTACTGGTCGTACTGGAGAGGTACATGCTGCCCACATCCCCGATCATCAGGCCATGGGGAGCGAAGTTCCGGAAGAACTGGTCCGGGAGGTCGGCCGCGTTCCAGCGGGTGCCGTTCTCGAAGTCCTCGCTTTCCTCGCTGGCGATGGTCACCAGGTGGGTCATCTGCTGGCCGCAGGCCTCGCAGTCCGGTTGCTGCGGGCGGGGCTTGGGTGAGCGCATTCCTCGCCCAAGCCCGATAGCTGCTGATTCCTTTCTTCTCTTGCGGCCGGTGCCGGTTACGGCGGTGCTATCTCGGGGGCGCTGGTGATGGCCCACCAGAGGGCGGCTGCGGTGATGTCGGCGGGCGCGGCGGGCGTCCCGTGGACGGTGGCGGCGGCGGTGATGGCCAGTGCTGCGGCGGCGGCGCGGGCGGTGATGCGCCCTGGCCTGCCCCGCAGCGCGCGGCCGGGGATGGCGGCCGCCATCACGCGGCGCGGGTGGCGTCGGGCGGCCCGTCACTGGAGTTGATGACGGCGGACACCTCGAAGCGGATGCCCTCGGAGACGAACCCTGCCTCGGCGTGCGCGGTGTCGGGGGTGCTGCCCATGCGGGTGTCGATGATGGTGTCGAACCGGCGTGCCCACTGGTCGAGCGACCGCCAGATGTTGTCAGTGTCGGTGGACGACAGGGACAGGGTGCAGTGGGCGGGGCCGTAGTCGTGGCAGCGCAGGCCGTAGGGGGCGGTGAGGCCGTCCGCGCGGGCGGCGGCGATGATGGCGGCGGCCTGGCGGGCGATGTCCTCTAGGTTGCGGTGCTGGCGGGTGGTGATGCCGGGGGGCGGCGTCGGCGGGCGGCTTGTCATGGCGCCAGCGTCCCCTGCGGGTGTTGCATCGGCTGTGACAGTGGCGGGGTCAGGCTGCTGGTCCGGGTTGGGCCTGAACGGTGCTGCCATGGGTGGGTGTTCCTTTCGTGATGTGACGGCTAGTTAACGCACGACTACGGAGGCTGAGTTCCGACCACGGTTGGCCGGTTGGCGGGTGGTCATTCGGGGCGGCGGGGGGCGATGTCGGGCCATGTCTGGGCGGGATGGGGGTGGTGTCCTGGTCGCCGTCTGCGGGCTGCGGCTGGGGTGCCTGCCTGGGCACGTAGGGGGCGGGGGTGGCGGCGGGGGCTATCTGCACGAACGTCGCGCCGCCGTGGCGGATGTGGGCGGCCTGGCCGGTGGCTAGCTGCCGTATGCGGTCGGGGTGGACGGTCCACGTGTGGGCGACGCGGCTGGTTCCCTCGTCGCCGGTCCTGCCCTGGCCGAGTAGCTTGCGCCCGCTCTCGATCACGGTCACGGTCCCGGCGAGGGAGACGAGCTGTTCCGGTGAAGGGGTGCGCAGGAGGAATATGCCGCCGTCCGCGGTTGCGGTGATGCGGCTTCGCTCGTCGTCGTCGGCTCCCAGTCCTTCCCAGCTCTGGGCGCTGACCTGGATGCCTAGCCCTAGGCTGCGCCCGCGCTCGTAGAGGTTGGCCAGGGGGACGCGGCGGGACACGGCGCTGTAGTCGTCGGCGGCGAGCAGGATCTTCCGGCGGTCGGCGTGGCTGGTGGCGGCGCGGGCGACTAGCTCGGTGATGGCCATGGCCTGTGCCTCGGCCACGGTGGTCTCTGCGGTGCCTTCGAGGATGCAGTACCACACGTCGGCGTCGCCGATCTCGGCCTGTCCGTCCAGTGACCCGCCTAGCCGGTCGAGCAGCGCGCTGTAGCGCATGACCACGTCGGGCAGGTGGGGGCGGACGGCGTTCACGCGCCCCATCTCGGTGGGCCTGCCGGTGGCGTAGGCGTGCTCCAGCCAGCCGGGCGACAGGCGGGCGAGGAACTCGGGGGTGCTGCGGGGCGGGCCTTTGGGGGCGGCCACGGCGAGCGTGACGGCCAGGTTGCTGATGTCGCTGTAGTAGGCGGCGCTGCCCTCCCCGTGCTCGATGAGCTGGTGCAGGAGGGTGGCCAGCTCGCGGGGCGGCAGGTGCCACATGCACAGCGGGACGTCGGGCCAGATGGCGTACCGCAGTGGCCCGGCTGCGGACAGGGCGGCGCGGGCCTCGTGGGCCTTGGCGCGGCTGTCCTGCCCGCCCTTGCAGTCCAGCACGACCAGGAGCGGGCGGGCCTCTCCCCAGTCGTGGTGGGCGGCCATGGTGGCGGCGGTCCAGCCCGCCCACAGGCGGATCATGAGGGTGGTCTTGCCGGAGCCGGTGGAGCCGACGACCACCATGTGCTTCGTGAACTCGGCGGCGGGGATGGCCAGGGTTCGCGTCCACCTGGCGCGGACGGTCCGGATGACCGTGCCGACGGTCACGCTGCCTCGGGGGGTGAGCAGGGGGACGCGGCCGGGCTGGCGGGCGTCGCGGCGGGCGGTGGCGGCCTGCCGTCGCCACTGGCGGTTGTCCTATGACACGGACGCGATGGCGGTGGACCCCATGAGGCCGTTGGTCATGAGGTAGCTGCGCCATGCCCACAGGGCGGCGCCGATGGCGATCCCGGCCGGGACGGCGATCGGGGCGACGGCCAGCAGGGCGGCGGGGATGCGGGTGTGGTGGATGAGGTCCACGGTGGCGGTTCGCCAGTCGGTGTAGGGCTGGCGCTCCCACCGGCGGGCGTGGCCGGGCTGCCATGGCCGGTCCTGCCAGGTTGCGGCCAGCACGTAGACGGCGGTCATGGGCGAGGACCAGGCGGCGGCGCGGGCGACGCGGGCGGGGTGCGCGCCGGTCAGCCACGCGGTGATGAACGCGGCGGCGGCGGTGATGGCCACCGGCCATAGCAGGGACAGGACGGCGGCGGCGGCCATCATGGTCACGGCGGCGGCTATGCGCTCCTCGCGCTCGCGGTTGCGGACCAGCTCGGCTAGCTCGCGGTCGCCGGTTGTCCGCCACATCAGCGCTCGCCTCCGGCGGGCATGAGCGCGAGGGGCGGCAGCGCGCGGATGACGACGGGCGCGGACTGCTGCGGCTGGTCGAACCGGGCAGCGGCCTCCGTCACGACGTGGATCGCGGGCGGCGCGCAGAGGTAGAGGACCTGCGTGTAGACCGGGCTGGCGATCAGGGCGGCCATGATCTCCACGGTTCGCTGTCCCGACTTGGCGGTCACTTCCACTTCTATGGCCCAGGTCTCGCCCGCGCGGGGGCTGCCCTCGACCTGCGGCCAGATGACCTCGGCGTCCGCTACGTGGCCCTGGTGCCCGGCGGGGCGGCCCTCGCGTAGCCGTCGCTCGCATCGCCACCAGGCGCGGCCTTCCTGCCAGGGCCTGCCGTTCTCCAGGAAGATCCTCGCGGCCTGCACGGCGCGGATGTGGGCCAGGCGGGCGAGCGGGGGCGTGGTGGCCTCCCACCTGTGGCCGACCTGGCGCATTCCTGCGGGGGTGAGCCATGCCCACATCGGGCCTTGCGTGAGGCGGCCAGTGTCGATCAGCCCGGCTCCGCGCCATCTGCTGATGATGCCGCGCAGCCGGATTTCCGACGTGCCCAGGCGCACGGCCAGGAGATCGTAGGGGGCGGCGTACTGCTCGGCCAGGAAGTTCAGGCCGTTAACGTCGCGGGCCTGGAGCCGGATTTTCCCGGCGTCGGACCTGCGGTGGTTTCGTGATTGCCGTGGGGACTGGGGCTGGGGGTCGGGCATGGGACGGACCATATGCCGGCCCCCGCCATTCGCTCAAATATTCTGTTAACGCACCTTGACCGCAGGTAAGGAATGTTCACGGCAACTGCCGCCTGTTGCCCCTGAACATTTTTGTGAATGCGCGGGTGGCCGGGGGGCGTGTAATCCCTGTTCAGCCCCGGATTCACAAAAATGTTCATGCGCTGGCCGCGCTATCGGGTGAGTGTGACCCAGATCACATGAAGTTCGGGCGGGATTTGGCAGTCTCGTCACTGTTTGTAGCCTCGCGCTTTGCTGTCAGCGCACTGGGCGGCGTCCCGGTTTGAGGCTCTGTGGCCCGGCCTGGCGCGGGCCCCGGCGGGCTTCCCCCGGTGTGTGCGTAGTGCCCGCTGCACCCGGTCTTGGTGCCGCGGGCACCCGCGCGGCGGCGGCCTGCCGGGGCGGCGAGGGTCGCCCGGCCTGTCGGGGGTGAGCGCGCGCAGCGCTGCCTGTCATGCCCTTGTCCTTTACGGCAGCGGGCCGGGCGGCGGCCGGGACGCGGGGCGCTGCTTTTCGCGCCCGTGGGTGCGGCGGCCCGTGTCCCGGATGGGTATATGAGCATCCTGGGCCACGGTTAAGGCGGCTGCCTCGTGCGGTGAATGGCGGTGCGGCGCTTGCCGTTACTGTGGGGAACTGGCGTTATCCCGTGGGGCGTGCGGTATTGCCGGGTGCGAGTGTCCCGGATGGGTGCCTGAAGGTTTCAGGGCGTGGGGGAAGCCCCCGGCCTGGTGGTTTTTGGGAACTACTGGGAGGCCGGGGGCTTTTACCCGTTGTCCGTTCCGTTGCTGGTCGTGTAGGCGGCTCCTTCCCCTTGCTGTCTGGGGCTGTTCATCGGGCAAGCTGCGGGTGCTGCGGGCGGTCTCCCTCCTGCCCGGCGGCGGTCGGCGGCCTGCTGCCGGGCGGGTGCTAGCCGGGGCTCAGGTCCAGGTGTCCGGCCGGGGTTCCTCGCGTGGCACTAGCTGACCTTGAGGGCTGCTAGGGGGCCGGACACGTAGTAGTGGCCGTTGCGGTCGTCGCGGCGCAGGACGTGGAAGTCTGCTAGTAGCCGGATGGCGCGGCGGGCGACTTCGGGGGTGGTCGGCCAGTTCTGCCCGTTGGTGCCGGTGAGGCTGGGGTGGCGGGCCATGATGATGTCCTCTGCGGGGACGATGGTTCCGGGGGCCTGGCTGGCTGCCCATTCGTCGAGGTGGATGGCGAGCCGTTGTGACTTGTTGCCTTCGGCGTGCTACCTGTGGCGGGTGGCGGCGGTGAGGGGCATGCGGGGTCTCCTGGGCGTGGTCCTGGTGGCGGGGGCCATCAGGCGCTGGTGGGGGGGCGGGGTCGAGGTCGGGCATGGGGCGGTGTCC
>Ga0335075_10000496_pt1 | contig 69272 bp, 58 predicted proteins | sample Lox_Sample_24_FD_206723 | JGI IMG/M metagenome (GOLD analysis project Ga0335075, IMG submission 206723) | Soil microbial communities from Loxahatchee National Wildlife Refuge, Florida, United States - Lox_Sample_2.4 | ecosystem: Environmental > Terrestrial > Soil > Wetlands | place: USA... | reverse complement strand
GCCGCAATGTTTTTGTCGGGATTATTCGGCGCTGTCCTGAGCGCGTCGTCATCGCTTTCGCGGGAGATCCGGACGGGAACGGCCCTGGCGGTGCTGTCCAAGCCAGTGGGACGGCTGCAGTTTCTGCTGGCCAAATTTGCCGGGCTGGCCGCAGCGCTGACGGTGCTTACCTACATCAATACCGTGGGAATATTGCTGGCCAGCCGGATGGCGTTTGACGCTTACGGCAAAACGGACATGCCGGCCATCGAAATATTTTCGGCGGGCATCATCGTGGCCTACGCGCTGGGCGGGTTCAGCAATTTCTTTTTGAGGCGGCCGTTTGTAAGCGACGCGGTGTTTGGCATGGTGGTGTTCTGCACGCTGGCGGCATTCATCATTTTCCAGTTTACGACGCAGACGGAAAGCCTGGGCACACAGGGACACGTGAATTGGAACCTGTTGCCGGCGGCCATTTTGATTTTGTTCGCGCTCTGGATTGTGGCGGCGATTGCGCTGGCGTGTTCGACGCGGTTCGACACGATTCCGACGCTGGCGATTTGTTCGGCGATTTTTTTGCTGGGATTGATGTCCGATTACTTTTTTGGCCGGCGGGCACAAAATGGCGAATGGTGGGCCTCAACGCTTTACACTGTGATTCCAAACTGGCAACTTTTCTGGTTCGCCGACGCGATTGACACGGGGAAAAACACATTTCAGTGGAATTACGTGGGCAAGGCGCTGGCCTACGCGGTTTTTTACGCCGGCGCGGCGCTGGCCGCGGGCGCGGCGTTGTTTGAAGAGCGTGAGTTGAGCTGAGCATGGAACGTCAAAGATTAACATTGAAACCGGCCGCGCAAGCGCGCGGGCGCCGGTTCTTCATTTCACATTTTTAATCCCGTGGAACGCAACGTCCCCAAAAGTGGTTTGGTCAATTTGGCGGTCGCGATCATTATTTTTATCGCGGCCATTGCCGTCACTTGCCTGGTCAACTCACTGGCCGGCGAGGGCGCGTGCATCTTTCTCCTGGTTACGGCGCTGGTCGCGTTTTGGAGCTGGTTCCAAACGCGGCTGGAAGAAAACGAGCGGCTGGAGCGGCTTGAAGTGGAAGAGCTGGCGCGCACGCGCGGCGAATCGGCGCTGTTTGAGACAAAGGAATCCGAGGTGTTCGCGGCGCGGCGCGCGCGCGAGCAGTTCGAAAAATATTTCGTGCCGGGCTTTGCGGTTTTGCTTCTGATTATTGAAGCAGGCGGCGCGTGGGTGCTGTGGCGCTGGATTGGCAAGACGACGACGCCCATTGTGGAAATGCGCGCGACGGCATCATTGTCGCTGTTCGCCATTTTCGCGCTGTTGTTGTTTTTGATTGGGCGATTTTCCGTAACGATGGCGCGGCTGGAGGACCGCCGGCTGCTGCGGCCCGGGTCCAGTTTCATCCTGGCGAGCGCTTATATTTGCGCTTTCACGGCCCTGGCCATTATGGGCGTCTCGTGGGCGGGTTTTCTGCGGGCAGACGTCTGGGTTGCGCGCGCCTTCTGCATTTTGCTGGGGCTGATGGCCGCCGAGGTTCTGTTGACGCTTTTGCTGGAGATTTATCGACCGCGCGTGCGCGGCAAAATTTCCCGGCCACTGTACGAAAGCCGGCTTGTGGGCATTCTCGCGCAACCGGAAACCCTGTTCACGACCGCGGCGCAAACGCTGGATTATCAGTTCGGATTCAAGGTTTCGGAAACCTGGTTTTTCAAGTTGCTCAAGGAAAATCTTTCCATGCTGCTGCTGGTACAACTGGCAGTGTTGCTGTTGTCCACAAGTGTAGTCTTCGTAAACGCGGGCGAACAAGCCATCCTGGAGCATTTCGGCAAACCTGTCGCCGTGCTGGATGCGGGCGCGCATTTTAAATGGCCCTGGCCGGTGGACGAGGCGTATCGCTATCGCACCGAGCAAATCCAGTCGCTGTACGTGGGCTACCAGCCAGACACCAATGAGGCGCAAGTGATTCTGTGGACAGTGCCCCACAACCAGGAACAAAATTTCCTCGTGGCCACCCGGCCGTCGGCGGTCGAGAACGAGATGTCCGAGGAAGAGGGTTCTGTGATGGACCAGGCGCTGAAAGCGCCGCCGGTGAGCCTGATTACGATCAGCATACCGATTCAGTTTGAAATCACCAACGTGATGCAATGGGCATACAAGAACAGCGACCCTACGAACCTGCTCGAGTCCCTGGCCACGCGCGCCGTTGTGCAGTATCTCGCGGGTGAAGACATCGATGACTTGATGTCAAGCGGGCGTTTTGGCGCCGTGCGGAAGTTAGAGAGCCAAATTCAAAGCGACGCGGACGCGCATCAACTGGGCGTGAAAATTGTTTTTGTGGGATTGCAGGACATTCATCCGCCCACGCCCGTGGCGGCGGACTACGAAAAGGTCATTGGAGCGCAGCAAAGCAAGCTGGCGGCGATCCTGTCGGCGCAGGCGGACGCGATCGCGACCAATGCGCTGTCGCAGGCGCAGGCATTTTCGACGACGAATATGGCGGCGGCGAACCGGCTGGCGTTGGAGATGTCGTGGTATGCGCGGGCGGCCCAGTTTACGAACCAAATCCAGGCATTTGAAGCCGCGCCGTCGGTTTTTAAACAGCGGGCGTATTACACGATGTTTGCGGACGCCACGCGCAATTCGCGCAAATACGTATTGCTTGTCACCAACACGCAGGACGTCCTGATTTTTGATCTTCAAGACAAAATCAGGGCCGACCTGATGAACGTTACTCCAGAATGATTTTGCCATGAAAAAGAAAAATATCGTCAGCGTCATCATTGGCGCGGTCATCATCATCATCTTCGCGATGCTGTTGTTTGCGTTTCAGGTGCGGTACGCGCAGGTGGCGGTCGTGACCACGTTTGACAAGCCGGTGCGCAACATTGACCAGCCGGGCCTGTATTTCAAATGGCCGTGGCCGATTCAGCGCGTGTATAAATTCGACGGGCGGATCCAAAATATTCAGGACAAGTTCAACGAGACCATCACCCGCGACAATAACGACCTTATCCTGACGATTTATGCCGGGTGGAAGATTTCCAATCCATCGACGTTTTATCCGAAATTCGCGGGATCAGTGCCCCGCGCCACGGAGATACTGCAAGGCATGTTGCGCAACGCAAAAAATGCGGTTGTGAGCAGCAATACATTGTCGGCATTTGTAAATCCCGACCCCCGCCAGCTTCGATTCGACGAGATGGAACAGAAAATCCAGGACTCCGTGCAGGCGCAGTTGAGCACCAACGATTATGGCATCCAATTGGTATTTCTGGGTTTCAAGAAAATCGAATTGCCACAGAGCGTGACGCAATCGGTGTTTGACCGGATGAAGGGCGAGCGGCAGGTCATCATCAGCAGCGAACAAAACGAGGGCGCCAAGCAGGCCACGATCATCAAATCGACCGCGGACCGGATTGCAACCGAAACCATCGCCAATGCCAACGCGACTGCGGCGCAAATCATGGGCAAGGGATATGCGCAGGCCGCCACCGTGCTGCCGATATTCGAGAAAGACCCGGCGCTGGCGAACTATCTGCTTCGGTTGGACGCGCTGCAACAGGCGCTAGGCCAGAAGACCACGCTCATTTTTGACGAACGGACTCCGCCGTTTGATTTGTTTACCAGCATCCCGACAAATGCGCCGCACGCCGCGCCCGCGCAATAACTGATTTCGCACAATGAACGGCCACGATCATCACGACCACGACCACGAGCACGAGCACGAGCACGAGCACGAGAAACCGGAAACGCAGGATGCCGGCTCGCAGGCATTGGCCGAGGCGCTGGGCAGCAGCTTTACGATTGTCAAAATCGTCATGGGACTGATGGTTGCAGGATTCATCATTTCCTGTTTTTTCAAAGTAGGCCCGCAGGAAAAAGCCGTCATCCTTCGCTTCGGCAAACCCGTTGGCCAGGGCGAAAAAGCCCTGCTGGGCGCGGGCCTGCACATGAGGCTGCCCTATCCGATTGACGAAATTGTCCGAATTCCGGTCGCCCAAATCCAGCAGGTGACCTCGGACAACGGCTGGTATTTTACGACACCGGAGCAGGAGTTAAGCGGGGAGGAATTGCCCGCCGGACCGGACCTGAACCCGCAAATTGACGGTTTTCTTTTGACGTCGGACACCAACATTATCCATGCGCGGGCGACCCTGGCGTATCATGTGGCTGATCCGCTTGATTACACATTTGACTTTGCGGACGCTTCGAACGCGGTGCTGAATGTCCTGGACAACGCCCTGCTATACACGGCCGCCACATTCAGCGCGGACGACGCGCTGATCAATGCGCGCGCCCAGTTCCAGGATGCGGTGCAGGAACGGGCCACAGCGCTGCTTGAAGAGGAAAACCTGGGCGTCGTCGTCGATTATTGCACGGTGGACAGCATTCCGCCGCGCCAGCTCACGGACATTTTCAATCAGGTGACGATTGCGCGTGAAAAGCGCAGTGAGACGATCAATCAAGCCGTGAGCTACGCAAATCAAACCACCAATAACGCGATTGCAACGGCGGCGGGCATTATCAATCTGGCGCAGTCAACGGAATTCAATTACGTGACGAATCTGGTGGCCAGCGCGAACCAGTTTAAAGATATATTGCCGTATTACAAACAGGACCCGTCGCTTTACATTCAGCAAACGTTCGTGAGCATGGTGGGCGGGGCGCTGACCAATGTGGAGGATAAATGGTATCTTCCGCAGCGCGCGGATGGCAAACCGCGCGAACTTAGGTTATTATTAAATCGCGAACCGCCGGGAACAAACGCCGCCGGTTTCTGAGAATGAGTTTTATATGCAAGTTACTTCACTTCTAAGCCGGCAAGAGGACGAGCACGACCACGAACACGGGCATGGGCATGATCATAAACACGGCCCGGGCTGCGGCCACCACCACGCGCATTCCACCGTCCACCTGTGGCAGGCCGTCCTGGGGCTTGTCCTGGTCCTGAATGCCTATATCGTGGATTGGATCTTCTCCGAAGGATCGACGATTTCCAGCTTCAGCGCGTTTTTCGGGGCAATCATATTGATCTATCCCATTGTCGTGACTGCGGTCAAAGACCTGCGCGCCGGCCGGTTGAGCATAAACGAACTCGTGGCGATCGCGGTTCTTGCGGCGTTTGCGTCGGGCGCGGTTGGGATTGTCAACGGCCAGGACAATGCCGGGCTGTTCAGCACGAGCGCCACCGTGGGATATAAAACCGCTGGATTGATTGCGTTTCTGATGCTGATGGGTGAGGTCATCGAAACCCGCACGGCGGAAGGCGCGCGGCAGTCCATCGAATCACTTATCGAACTGACGCCCACGCGCGCGCGCCGCATATTGAATGACGGCAACGAAGAAGAAATTCCCGCCAGCCAGCTTCAGGTGGGCGACGTCATCCGCATCCGGCCGGGCGATAATGTGCCCGCGGACGGCACGATCGTCAGCGGCCAGGGCTCGCTCAACCAGGCGACCATCACTGGTGAATCATTGCCCGCGGACAAGAAGGCCGGGGAAGAAGTTTTTGCCGGCACACAAAATCTGACCGGCGTATTGGAAGTCAAGGTGAGCCGCGCGGGCGAAGACACCACATTGGGCCGCGTCCGCGAACTGATTTTGGCAGCCGAAAAAACGAAACTGCCCATCATGAAAATCGTGGACCAATACATGGGCTATTATACGCCGCTGGTCCTGCTCATTGCCATTTTGGTGTGGGTGTTCACGTATGACTTGAATCGTGTGATTTCCGTTCTCCTGGTTTCGTGTCCCTGCGCGTTTATTCTGGCCACGCCGACGGCGATGGTTGCCGCGCTGTCCGCCGCGGCGCGCCTGGGCATCCTGATTAAAAACGTCGCGGACATCGAATTGGCGGCCAAGATCAACGCATTCGTTTTCGACAAAACAGGCACGCTGACCACGGGCCAGCTTGCCGTCAGCCGGCTGGCGCCCATTGGCGAGATTAAGCCTGCCGAATTGCTGCTGCTGGCGGCATCGGCTGAGAAATACAGCAACCATCCCACGGCCAAGGCGCTGGCCCAACTCGCGGGTGAAGCGGGCGTGCCCCTCGCCGAACCAAAAGACTTTGCTGAAACAGCCGGCCGCGGAGTCAAAGCGGAGGTGTCTGGAGCCAAAGTCATGGTGGGCCGCGCACAATGGCTCAAGGACAACGGCGTGAATTCGCAATTTGAAAAGTCCGTGGACCTGAATGAAGCGGAGGGCTGGAGCTTGATTTTCGTTGCCCGCAACGGCGAGTGCGTCGGCTGGGTGGGCTTGCAGGACAAGACGCGCGCGGGCGCCAAAGACGCTTTGGCCGAATTGAAACACGCCGGCGTGCGCCGTATCGCCATGATTTCGGGCGACCGCCAGCCGGTGGCGAACCGAGTGGCCGCTGAGATTGGTTGTGAAGAGGCCAAGGGCGATTGCCTGCCGCAAAACAAAGTGGAATTTGTCCACAGCGTCAAATCCAAAGGCTATCGCGTGGCCGTCGTCGGCGACGGTGTGAACGATGCGCCGGCCCTGGCCGCCGGTGATATCGGCATCGCGATGGGCGCAGCCGGCAGCGAAGTGGCCATTCACAGCGCGACGATTGCCCTGATGAATAACGACCTGCGGCGCCTGCCGTTTCTGGTGCAGCTTTCACGCAGCACCCGCGCGGTCATCAACCAAAATTTTGCCTTTGGCGCTTGCTTCATTATTTTCGGATTGTCCGTGTCGGCGTTTGGTCTCATCGGCCCGGTAACGGCGGCGATATTGAACGTGACCGGCCCGTTGATTGTGATTTTCAACAGCGCGCGGCTGGTGCGGATGGGCGAAGATCTGGAGCATTTCCAGGCGGAGACGGATGCGACGAGGCGCAAGCCAGCCGGACAGATGACGCCGAAGATGGCGTGACGGAATTTGCGATTTGCGAGTGGCAGCGCCACCTGCCGTTACGATTTACGCGTAATAGGCGTCGGTACGCCAGCTTGCCGGGCGGGCAAAATCTATGTAAATTAGAGAGATGAGTACCGCTGAAATCATGCAGCAAATAGAAGAGTTACCTGACAAAGAGCAACAGCAGCTTTTTGTTCTTCTGACTAAAAAAATCATGGGTGGCCGAAGTGTAAACGCGAAGCAATGGCTGGGCAAAAACCTCTCGTTTGAGGAAGCGTGCGACGTTGTCTTTCGGGAAAACCGAGAGTTGCTGAGCGCCCTGGCCAAGTGAGTGAGCCACGCTTTTTGACACTGGATCAAGTTCTTCGTATCCATGCCCGAAGTTTGGCAGAACATGGTGGGAGCGATGGGACGAGGGACAACGGACTGGTCGATTCCGCTTTAGCCTCCGCCAAAAATACCTATTATTATGCGAATGGCGATTTATACGATATTGCCGCAAGTTATGCTTTCCACTTGGCGGAATCGCAGGCCTTTGTTGATGGAAATAAGCGCACAGCCGTTACGTCCGCTATGGTTTTCCTCGCTATGAACGGCGTTTATGCTCAACCGCCAACATGGGATCTCTACACCGCGATGATTGACGTGGCGGAAAAGAAGAAGACGAAGAACGATTTGGCGGGCATTTTTCGCAATGCCGGCCGATAACATCTCAGGTATTTGCACAAAAAAGATTGGACAAATATGGCCTGGCGGCTGTCTTAAAAGAGCAGATAGACCAACAAAAATGAAAGAAGAACCATGCCCGTTGCTGAATTAAACCCAAAAACGGAGACTCCCGGCCGCAAGACCGGCGAAGTCGTCGTCGCGGTCCGGGGACTCACCAAAATCTTCAAGGATTTCTGGAACCGGCCCAAGGCCCGGGCAGTGGACAATGTGGATTTTGAGGTCCGGCGCGGCGAAGTCTTTGGTTTGCTGGGACCCAACGGCTCGGGCAAGTCCACGACCGTCAAATTGCTGCTGGGCCTGCTCAATCCGACACGCGGCCATATCCAGGTGTTTGGCCATTCGCCCCAGCACGTCCGGACGAAGGAACGCATCGGTTATTTGCCGGAGGAATCCTACCTGTACCGGTATCTGAACTCCCGCGAGACGCTGGACTTTTTCGGGAACCTGTTCCAATTGAGCCGGGGCGAGCGGCAGAATCGCGCGGACCAACTGCTGGAAATGGTCGGGCTGGGCAGAACGCAAACCCGGGCCGTCGGCGAATTTTCCAAGGGCATGCAGCGCCGCATCGGGCTGGCGCAGGCGCTCATCAACGACCCGGACCTGGTCATCCTGGATGAACCGACAGCCGGCCTGGACCCCATCGGCTGCCGCGAAGTGAAGGATTTAATCATCGCCCTGGCGCGCCGGGGCAAAACCGTCATCCTGAGCAGCCACTTGCTCTCGGACGTTGAAGACGTGTGCGACCGTGTCGTTATTTATTACGGCGGCAAAATCCAGGCCGCCGGAACGCTGAAGGAACTGCTTTCTGAGCCGGACACCCTGCGCATCACGACACCCGTTGTGCCGCGCCAGACACTTGAGCGCGTGCTGGAAATCATCCGCAAGGACGTCGCCCACGGCGAGGTGCATGTGGATAATCCGACGCAAAATCTTGAAAGTTACTTTCTCGCCGTTGTGGAAAAGGCCCGCCAGGCCGCCCACGAAACCAGTGGCGCGCAATCGGGCGCGCGCGTGGCCGCTTACCTGCGGGCCGGGGCCGAAGAATCTTCGGGCGGCGAAAAGATGCTTGAGAAGCTGGCGCTGCCGGAGGCCGCGCGGAAACCAGTTCCTGTTGTCCCGGCGCCCGCGCCAGGACCCAAAGTGGATGAGGAAAAATTGGAAGCGCTCGCAAAGGCCGAGCCGGTGGCAACGCCGGCAAAAGAGCCGGAACAAAAGCCGGCAGATCTGTCCCAGGCGGATGAGAAGTTGTCGTCGTTCCTTAAAAAGTGATGCAGAAAATCCTGGCCATTACGTGGTTGACGTGGAAGGCGGCGCTGCGGTTCCGGTTATTTGCGGTGGTTGCGACATTGCTGGTCCTGGCGGTGGTCGGCCTGCCGTTAATTGTGAAGGACGACGGCACGGCGCGCGGTTTTGCGCAGATCATATTGACCTACACGCTGAGCGCGGTTACGGCGTTGCTGGGGTTTTCCACGCTTTGGCTTTCGTGCGGGGCGCTGGCGCGCGATATTGAGGATTGCCAAATCCAGGTTGTCGCCACCAAGCCGATTGCGCGCTGGCAAATTTGGCTGGGGAAATGGTTCGGGATCGCCTCGCTGAACGCGACGCTGCTGGTCCTGGCCGCCGCGTGCATTTACGGGCTTTTGCAGTGGCGCGCCAGCAGATTGCCGCCAATGGAACGCCAGGAATTGCGCCAGGAACTCCTGGTGGCCCGCGGCTCGGCGCATGAGGCGGACAGGACCGCCGATATCAACGCCAAAACCGAGGAGATATTGCAGGACCGCCTGAAAGCAAATCCCGGCATCGAGGCCGACATTGACGAGGTGCGCAAACAGATTCGGGAGCAAGTAGTAGCTGACTCTCAACTCGTGCCGCCCGGTTACTACCGCCCATGGAACATATATTTAGGCACATCCAGCGATATCCACAATAAACCGCTGCAACTGCGGATTAAATTTGAAGCGGCCGACCATAGTCTCAGCGGAACCTATGTCGGCGAATGGCACATCGGCAACCCGGACTCGACGAATTTTGTGGTCCTTCCGCCCATGAGCCTGGCGCCGGATACGTTCCATGAATTTGAAATCCCGGCCGGCCTCGTTAGCGACAAGGGTTATCTGACGATTGTCTTTGTGAACGATAATAATACCTCCCTGCTGTTTCCGCTTGAGGACGGGATGGAAGTCCTGTTTCCGCAGGGCGGATTTACGATGAACTTTATCCGCGCGCTGGGAATCATCTTTTGCTGGCTGATACTGCTCTCGGCCATTGGCCTCATGGCCGCCAGTTTTCTTTCCTTTCCGGTTGCGGCGTTTTTTTCCATCACTATGTTGCTTGTGGCTTTTTCCAGCGGCACCCTGGCCGAGAGCGTTGAATTGGGCACAGTCACGAGCGGGAGCACGCCGACGCCGGGCAGTCGTTCGATCACGGACACGGTTATGATTCCGACCTTGAAAGGGATGCTCGACGTGTTGAACCTGGTCGAAAACTTTTCCCCGATCGATTCACTAAGTTCCGGCCGGAGCGTTCCCTGGAGCGAATTGGGCGCGGCATTCGCCCGGATTGTCCTGCTATTTGGCGGCGCGTTTGCCATCACCGGAATTGCCCTGTTCAGCCGCCGGGAACTGGCCGCGGCGCAAAACCAATGAAACCGCGCGCGAAAAAAATCCTCATGCTTGGGCTGGTCGCGGCGCTTCTCTTTGCTTCGGGCCAGGTACAAAAAAGCCTGAACCGGGACCGCGACACGATGGGGATCCTCATTGCCGACCAGCCATTGCAGGATGCGCCGCCCGTCCTGGCGTTCACCACGCAGGTGTTGGGAGGGTTCCGCGGGTTGATTTCCAATTTTCTCTGGATGCGCGCCAACGATTTACAACTGAACGACCAGTATTTTGAAGCGGCGCAACTGGCGGATTGGATTACCGATTTGGAACCTCACTTTACCCAGGTATGGATTTATCAAGGCTGGAACATGGCCTACAACATTTCAGTGAAGTTTAAAGATTTCCCGGATCGCTGGCGCTGGGTGCAAAACGGCATCGAACTGCTTCGAGACCGCGGCCTGCGCTACAATCCTGACAACCTCCTCATTTACCGGGAATTGGCCTGGTTTTTTCAGCATAAGATGGGCGCGAACCTCGACGACGCCAACGGTTATTATAAAACTGCATGGGCGGCGGAAATGTCCCCATTCTTCGGCCCAAACGGCACAAATTTTGACGCGCTGCTCCATCCGCGCACCGCCCAGGACCGCACAAATGTTTATATTCTTGAAACGAAGTACAAAATAGACCCGGCCTTCGCTCAAAAAGTAAACAACGAATGGGGTCCGCTTGACTGGCGATTGCCGGAAGCCCACGCCATCTATTGGGGCTCCCTCGCCCTTCAAAAGGACCATGAACATCCCGACAAAGTGGTGCAAACCGACGTTATTACCGATCGCCGGATTATTTATCAGTCCATGCTGCAGGCCTTTCAGCACGGCCAAATTATCCCCAATCCGTTTACCCACACCGCGACACTTGGCCCGAATCTCGCCCTCATACCCAAAGTAAACGACGCCTATGAAAAAATGATGCAGGAGGACCCCAAGGACGCCGCGCACATCTCCATTGGCCACAGGAATTTTCTTCTGGATGCCGTGTATTACCTCTACGAGGCCAACCGCGTGGCCGAGTCGCAAAAATGGTATGATTATGTCCGGGAAAAGTATCCGGACAAACCCGTCCTCCAATTTAAGCCCGATTCGTTTCCCAAAAATGTGCCGCTGGATGTGTACTGCGTCTCACGGGTGCAGGGAGACGTTAAGGACACTTCGCAGTCAGATACCACAGCCGCCGTGGAATTCTTTTTGACTCGTTCTTATGAGAGTCTTGCCATTGGAGACGACGAGCATTACGAGGGATACGGATTGATGGCCCGCAAAATCTATTATGTGTACACGCACAAAATTGATAAATGGGCGCCGGACATTGTGCGCACGGGCCTTCCGGATTTTCGCATTCTCAACGATGCCATCTTGGGTCAATTGCTCGACCCGCAAAACGGCCTGCCCTACGCCGCCCGCGCAGTCATTTACTCTCAATTAGGACTGCATGGCAGCCCGAACTTGCCGTACGGCGTCCTTTCGACAAACCAGGTTTTCGAAGCCCAATCTGTTACGAACAGAGCGACTGAAGGGAAATAATTGAGAATTAATTTGGATGATTTTCCGGGGCGGTGTAGCCGCCGTAGCCTCCAGGGTAATACCAGCCCGTGCCGCCATCCCACCACTGGGGATAATAGCCCCAATACCAGCCGGGCGAGACGTCGTAATAATAGTAATCGCGCGACCGCTGTGTCCAAAGATGGATTTGCTCGATGCTCACTACAGGATACCTGTAATAGATACCCTGCAATCGCTCATTTCGCACACCCTGCAGCGGGCCGGCCACAGTGATAAGATGTCCGCGCGGATAGGCCGCCGGATCGAGAAATTCAGGACTGAGGGCGATGAAACGGCCGGTGGAAGTGTTATCGTCGCTGTTCGGATTTTCCCGGCGGCCCAGGGGCAGCTCAAGCACGTAAATTTCGCCGCCGTTAGTCGTGTTGGCCGTACTAATGATTCTTCCGCCCCAGATGACAACTGCGCCACGTGTCGACTGCGGATTTGCCTTTGCCTGTAATAGAGTCAGCGGCACTGCCTGGTTTCGAAGATTTTCAGAGATGGGACTGGCGCAACCCGAAAGCACGGCCAAACCCAACATAAACGCGATGAATTCTCCCATGCGCATGTCCCATTCTCCTCCGAAGGGACAATCGAATCGCAGGGGCGGTTTGTCAACGGCAATTATCTGCGCTACGATCCCGCTCGGGCGAATTTTTCCAGCGCATCAAACAACACAGGCGGATTGGGCAGATGGGCAGGTGTTCCCTTGCCGCCGACCAGGCCGAAACCGTCGCCATAGGCGGGGCCGTTTACGACGCACAGGTCCGTGGAACAATCGGTAATTTGCCTTTGAGCGGCGGCCAGGGCCTCAGCGCGGCCGCCGTCGGCCTCAAATTTCCAGCCTACAAGTTTGGTTTTGGGAAACCAGCCGCGAAGGTCGGCGATTATTTTGGGCGTGGGCACAAGTTCGATGAGGAGCTTGCCCTGCCGGGTTGAGATTTTTTTCGTCTCTTTAAGTTCGGAAAGTTTGCCGTTGCCGTTCGGCTCGAAAATCCTGCCAAACGCAAAATCGCTGACGGCCGCGGCATGAAAAATGGCGTCCACCTTTTTCGTGGAAATCGCTTTCAGCTTGTCGCGCAAATCGACCGTGGTTGTAAATGTCTCGACGCGGCGCGCCCGGCGAGAACCGGAATAAACCGAAGTTTCGCCGATGAACAACGTGACGCCATGGCCTCGGGCGGCCAGATAGTTCGCCAATTCGGTGCCGAGGCGCCCGGTGGAAAAATTGGTGAGACGGCGCACTTCATCCAGCGGTTCGTAGGTCGGCCCGGCTGTGACAACGCAGTTCATATCATTAAGCATACTGCAAACGGCCCAATTGTAAAAATCCAATTGGCAATGCCCAATGCCGAATTCGACGTCCAACGCGAACACGGCAGGGCGGACGTGCCCGTCCGCCGAGCGAGCGCGAAAGCGCTTGCGTTTCAGGCACTCGATGTTCAGCGTTCGATGTTCGATGTTCGATGTTTTCTTTATTGGGGTTTTCCCGCATTTCATGATTCAATTCAGGGACGCGATATGAGCAAAATTGTGGGCATAGATCTCGGCACGACCAATTCACTGGTGGCCACGGTGGATTCGGGGATTCCGTTTGTCATAGCAGACGCCGGCGGCCGGCGCCTGACGCCCTCGGTCGTCCATTTTTCGTCCGCCGATGCCGAACCGATTGTGGGCCAGGAGGCGAATCGCGTTCGCGTACTCAAGCCGGCTGAAACAGTCTATTCCGTAAAACGGTTTATCGGCCGGCGTGGCGCGGAGGTTTCGGACGAGGAAAAGCCGGGCACATACGAATTGGACTGCGGCAGTGGGCCGGTGACCATTCCCATCCATGGAAAACAGTTTTCGCCGGAAGAAATCTCGGCTGAAGTGCTGAAAAAACTGAAGCGCGACGCCGAGACCTATTTTGGCCAACCGGTCACGCGCGCGGTGATCACTGTCCCGGCCTATTTCAACGATTCGCAGCGGGCGGCTACGAAACGGGCGGGCGAACTGGCCGGCTTTACAGTCGAGCGGATATTGAATGAGCCGACCGCCGCCGCGCTGGCCTATGGCCTGGACAAGCTCAAGGAAAAATCAAAAATAGCCGTTTATGACCTGGGCGGCGGCACATTTGACCTTTCGATTCTGGAATTGAACGACGGCGTCTTTCAGGTGCTTTCGACAAACGGAAATACCCGGCTTGGCGGTGATGACCTGGACAAGCGGATCGTTCAGTTCCTTGCGGAGCAGATCCACCAGGCTTCGGGCCTGCGTTGCCTGGAGGACCTCACTATTTTATCACGCCTGCGGGAGGCGGCGGAGGCGGCAAAAATAAAATTGTCCACGGAGACGCAGGCAGACATTGCGCTGCCGTTTTTGACTCCGGATTTTTCTTTTCATTACACGCTGAGCCGCGCGGAACTGGAAACGCTCACTCGCGACATCATTGCCCGGACGCGCCCACACTGTCTGCGGGCGCTCGCGGATGCGAAAATCGAGCCGCGCGGTTTGGACCAGGTCATATTAGTGGGCGGCCAAACGCGGATGCCGATGGTGCGGCGCTTTGTCGCGGAATGGTTCGGCTGCGCGGAGTTTGAAGAAACGCGTGGAACGCTTCGGCTGGGAACTGAATTTCATGCCGCGGGCGGCCCGCAATTAAACACATCGCAGAATCCGGATGAAGCTGTGGCGCTGGGCGCTGCGATCCAGGCGGAGATATTGAGCGGCGGGTTCAAAAATCTGCTGTTGCTGGATGTCACACCGCTGTCATTGGGCATTGAAACCTTCGGCGGCCTGATGAACGTATTGATTCCACGCAACACGACCATTCCCGTAAAGGCCGGCGAAATGTTTACAACCGCAGTGGACAACCAGCGCTCGATGCTCATCCACGTCCTGCAGGGCGAACGCGAACGGGCCGGGGACAACTGGAGCCTCGGCAAATTTACAATTGAATTTGAACCGGCGCCCCGCGGCGCGGCGCGCGTGGGCGTGCAATTTGAGATAGATGCCAATGGAATCCTTCACGCCCTGGCGCGAGACATTAGAACGGGCAAAGAACGCATCGTCGAAATCAAATCGGCGGTGGATGTGGAGGATTCAGCGGTGCAAAAAATGGTCGAAGAATCGGTTGCGCATGCCTTTGAAGACCTGGATGCCCGGCGCTGGATCGAAGCAAAACTCAAGGCCAACGACGCGCTTGCCGCGACAAAAAAGGCTCTCGCGGCCAATGCCGCCGAAATCGAAGCTGATTATCGCAAGCAAATTGAAGCCGCAGCGGGCGGCGTGGAAAGCGCGCTGGCCGTGGAGGATTTGCAGGCCGGCGCCGCGGAACTGAAACGATTGCAGTCAGCGGTTGCGGCTTTGGATGAGGCGACGAGGCCGCTGGCGGACTTTTTGATGGACAAAGCAATGGAAGCCATGTTGAAAAAGCGCGGAATAATTCAGTAACGTTTCAGCGACCGCCAGGCGCGGACGGACGACTCAGGACTTTTACAACGTCTGTAAGTTCTGCATTAGTGCAAAAAGTTCGCCACTCACCCCGATGGTTGAGGTATGCAAGACATCTGAAGCCCTCGCACTGAACCCAAACCGGTTCACCGATGGCAACCCGTTCTGTTTGAACACGTTCCTTGTCCAGGCCTCCACCGCCTGTGTCCATGCTATAATCTAAACCAGGCTTATAAACTTTGCAAGTGACTATGACAATGAGCGTCAGCGCCCGGTGAGAATTCTCCCAAGGAAAACTTCGCGCATTGAACCCCCGAACCGATTGGCACACGGAGCGCGGCTGTGTGCGGGGCAAAGGGGCACCAGCCGCAGCAGCCGCGAACGTTGCGACGCGCTGCGGCTGGTCTTCGACACAGCCGCGCTCCGAAGCAGGTTCATGGGGAGGGAGAGCCGTTCGGACGGGGACGTTCTATAGCTTTCGCGTGCGTTGTGCCCATGAACTCGCTTGTTGCGCCGCTGCACGCGGCGCTACACGGCGCAGCGCGCCGTGTTCCACCACCACGATTCATAGGGAGGGCGCCCTGGCGCTCCCCAATTCGCTTTCCCCTTTCAATTTTTCTTGTAATAACTCTAATGCCTGCTATTATCCCGCGATGCAAGGCGCGTTGCCTGGGGGTTCAACGGTCGCCAACCGCCATTTCCATGGCCGGTTTTTCATCTCCATTGTATTGCTGGTCTCTTTCCATTTCGGGTCCGTGGCGCATGCGGCTCAAACGATTCATCGCCATCTTCCACCGGCGGCAATTAAGCTGAAACCTCTTGGAGAGCTGCCCGCCACGGAACGCCTGGACGTTGTCATTGGCCTGCCGTTGCGCAATCAGACCATCCTGACCAATCTCCTGGAACAACTGTACGACCCCGCCGATTCCCGCTTTCATCGGTATCTCACGCCCGCGCAGTTTGCGGCGGAATTTGGGCCGTCGCAGCAGGATTACGACTCCGTCATCGCATTTGCAAAAGCTAATGGATTGACCGTAACGCGGACGCACACCAATCGCACGCTGGTGGACGTCAATGCCTCCGTGGCGGACATCGAGCGGGTCTTTCATGTGACCCTGCGGACGTACCGGCATCCGACGGAAAGCCGGACATTTTTCGCGCCGGATCGGGACCCAACGGTTGACCTTGCCACCCCGATTCTGAGCATCAAGGGACTGGACAATTATTCGTTGCCCCACAGGATGGGTCACACCACCCCGCCGTCAGTCACGAAAAATCAACAAACCGGCACGGGGCCGTACGGCTTTTTTATCGGGAGCGATTATCGCCATGCCTATGCGCCGGGGGTACCTCTAACTGGCGCCGGACAATCCGTCGCACTCTTTGAATTGGACGGCTATTATCCCGGTGATATCACCAACTATGAAGCACTGGCAAATGAACCGGATGTTCCCCTGACCAATATCCTGGTCGATGGCTTTAGCGGAGTCCCGCCCGATGGCGACACCGGAAACGAGGAAGTGTCATTGGACATTGAGATTGTCATTTCCATGGCGCCGGGATTGTCCAAAGTACTGGTTTATGAAGGCCCCAGCGACAGCGTGCAAAATTTCGACGATGTCCTCAACCAAATCGCGACCGATGACGCCGCCGAGCAAGTCAGCAGTTCGTGGGGTTTCACCATTGACGCGACGACTGAGCAAATACTTCAGCAATACGCCGCGCAGGGCCAGTCGTTTTTTGAGGCTTGCGGTGATGGGGGCGCTTATCCCGGCGCGGTCAACACTCCAGCGGACGATCCGCTGGTGACGTGTGTGGGCGGAACAGTGCTGACGACTGTTACCAATAGCGAGGAATGGTCGTCTGAAACCACCTGGCAAAACGGCGGCGGCGGCATCAGCACTGTTTACGCGATTCCAACCTGGCAACAGGGCATAAACATGACCACGAACCAGGGCTCCATTTACAGCCGGAATGTCCCCGATGTTGCGATGGTTGCGGCGGACTGCTGGGCCATTTCGGATAACGGAGAGGGTGAGATCGAGTTTGGCACGAGCATTTCGGCGCCTATGTGGGCTGGTTTTATCGCATTGGCCAATGAACAGGCCGCGCTTGCCGGCAAACCGTCGTTGGGCCAACTCGATCCGCTCCTTTATGCCATTGGCAAGAACCCTACGAATTATGCCACCGCCTTTCATGACATAACCACCGGCAATGACACCAATTCGAGCAGTCCCAACCGGTTTTTCGCCGAGCCCGGCTATGACCTGTGCACCGGGTGGGGCACACCGGTTGGAAGCAACCTGATTAACGCGCTGGTGACTCTGGATGGCACGGTGACATCGCCCGCGTTATTTACTATTACGAGCATCGTCCGGACCAATAACGGCAGCGTGTTTCTAACGTGGGAAACCATTGGCGATACGACGAACTTCGTCCAATCAGCCCCGAAACTGACCGCGAATTTCACCAACGTCAGTCCGGCAATCGTTGTCGGCGGCACAGAGGAAACCACCACGAACTATCTCGACCTGACAGGCGGCGCCAATTCGGCGCGTTTTTATCGGATCAAAATCTTCGCTCCGTCGCCGGCTGACGACGCCAGCCAGCCGGCATACGCAGGCGGCTGGTTCTATGGCGATAACGGCGGCATCGGATTCAGTCCATGGATATTCACAGGAATCGGCCCCATTAACAGCCAATGGAACGGATTTTACATCGGTTCCTCCACTAATAACGGCGGAGGGGAAGGACCCGGGATTGACGTCAATGGCGATTCCTGGGGCATCTACGCAAACAATGGCAATTATGCCACTGCCTATCGAGCGTTTGCGTACGGGCCGCTGCAGGCCGGGCAAACATTCTCGTTTAGCATGGACAACGGCTACATTGACAGCGGCAATTGGGTGGGATTTGCGCTGCGCAACGGCAACGCGACCGACGGACCACTCGATAACACGACCGGCTGGCGCTTTCAATTCGTGTTTTTCGGCGGCGGCAGCGATTACCAAATCTACGATAACTCAGGCCAATCCGATTCCGGAATTTTCTTTACGGACACGGGGTTGCGATTTGTGTTTACGCTTGTGACCGCGGACACCTATTCGTTGCAAGTCATTGAGAACAGCACCGGCTCGACGAATTATTACAGCGGCACGCTCAACGGGACGCCTGGAAGCAGCATCAACAGCATCGCTCTGTTCAACTTCGGCGCCGGCAGCAGTCCCGCGAACGATTGTTTCTTTAACTCGTTCAAAATAACCGGCCCATGATCCCGTTTGTTGCGCCGCTGCACGCGGCGCAACACGGCGCAGCGCGCCGTGTTCCACCACCTTCGCCTCATGGCGCAAAGAAATTCTTTTTGAATTTGGCCCAATTTCACGGCACATTTCGGCGTGAAAATTTTTTGGATTCTCATGGGTTGGCTCCTTGCGTCGGCTGTGGGCGCGGCGGATACCAATTTGATTTATCACGCCGGCTGGATTGACTTCAACAAGAACGGCAGGATGGATGTGTACGAGGACCCGTCGCAGCCAATAAAAAAACGCGTGGCCGATTTGCTCCGGCGGATGACTCTCGAGGAAAAAATCGGCCAGCTTTGGCAATCCGACACGCCAGCCGACGCGGATGTGACCATGGCCAAAAGAATACGCGACGGAGGAGTGGGCTCGTTCATGGGGGGTTCATCGCTCATAGAAACGCCCATGATGCGCAATCGGCTTCAGCATATCGCTGTGGAACAAAGCCGGCTGGGCATCCCCCTCATTTTCGGCCATGACGCGATTCATGGCTTTCGCACGGTGTTTCCGATTCCACTGGCGATGGCGTGCGCGTGGGAACCGGAATTGTTCGAGCGCACACAGACGATTGCGGCGCGGGAATGCGCGGCTGCCGGCATCGACTGGACATTTTCGCCCATGGTTGACCTGGCGCGCGACCCGCGCTGGGGACGCATCGCCGAGGGATTTGGCGAGGACCCGTACCTTGGCTCGCTCGACGCGGCGGCGAACGTCCGTGGATTTCAGGGCACAAACATGGCGGACATCAACCATATCGCCGCCTGTCTGAAACATTACGTCGGCTACGGCGCCGCCGAAGGCGGACGCGACTATAACACCACGGAGATTTCCAAATTCACCCTGCGCAATTTCTATTTGCCGCAATTCAAAGCCGGCATTGACGCCGGAGCGCTGACAATTATGAGCGCGTTCAATGACCTGAACGGCATGCCGGCGAGCGCGAACCGCTTCACCCTCACGGACGTCTTGAGGAATGAATGGGGATTCAAAGGTTTCGTGGTCAGCGATTACGAGTCCGTAAGCGAATTGATCGACCATGGATTTGCCGACGATGACGCCGAGGCGGCCCGCTTTGCCCTGACGGCGGGTGTGGATATGGAAATGGTTTCAACGACCTATCGGGACACTCTTCCCGAGCAGGTCAAAGACAAGATAGTGCCCATGTCTGTCATCGACGAAGCCGTGCGGCGCATTCTCACGGTGAAATTTACCCGCGGCCTTTTCGAGCATCCGTACACGGACGAAAACCGCTACAAGACGGCCTATCTCCTTCCGGATGCCGTCGCCCTGGCACGTGAAGCTGCGGCCAAATCATGCGTGCTGCTGAAAAACGACAACAACGTCCTGCCCCTGTCAAAAGACACAAAAACCATCGCGCTCATCGGGCCGCTGGGCACGGACTCCGAACAGATGGTGGGACCATGGTATTCCCGCGCGCACAGCCAGGACATCGTCTCGCTGGCCACGGGCATTGAACAAAAAATTCCTTCGGACTCCCAACTCCTCGTCGCCCGCGGTTGCTCGATCATTGAAACCGGCAGGACGCGATTCCATGTGGGGAATTATTCCCAGGTGACCGAGCATCCCACCGGAAGCAACGAAATTGCCGCCGCAGTCGAAGTGGCGGAAAGAGCGGACGTCGTCATCATGGCGCTGGGCGAACCCTCGGATTGGAGCGGCGAAGATGGCAGCCGCAGCACGCTCGATTTGCCCGGGCTTCAGATGGACCTCCTGAACGCCGTGGCCGCAACGGGAAAACCCGTCGTGGTCGTGCTGTTCAATGGACGTCCACTCGCGCTGCCGGGCGTTTTTGCGAAGGCGTCGGCCGTTTTGGAGGCATGGTATCCGGGCATCCAGGCGGGCAACGGCGTCGCTGACCTGTTATTTGGCGATGCTGAACCGACCGGCCGATTGACCACAACGTTTCCTTACAGCGTCGGCCAGGTGCCGATGTATTACAACCACGCCAACACAGGCCGCCCCGGCTTCGGCCATTGGAAAGGCAATTATGTGGACGGTCCCAGCGTCCCGTTCCTGCCATTTGGCTTTGGACTGGCCTACACAACATTTGATTATGGAATTACGACGGTAGATTCGGGCATCTTGAAGGCTGGCGAAACGCTCACAGCCAGGGCGACCATAAAAAACACTGGAACGCGAGCAGGAACTGAAGTGGCGCAGCTTTATATTCGCGGTTTGGCCTTCGCGGGCGGCTGCCGGCCGGTTCGTGAACTCAAGGGCTTTCAAAAAATCCTTTTGCAACCCGGCGAAAGCCGCGAGGTCACGTTTTCGCTTTCCCCGCATGAACTTGGCTTTTTTGACTCCGACGGTCATTGGATTGTCCAGCCAGGCGAGTATCAGGTCTGGATTTGCCCCAACAGCGCGTCCGGACAGCCGGCGGAATTTGAACTGGAATGACCGGCTTGGTGTACACGCTTTAGCGTGCTCTGGGTTTGGCACCTTGCTGGTTTCGGCGAAATGTGGATGCCGAGCACGCTAAAGCGTGTACACCAAACACGGTCACGCGAAGGGGCCGAAGATGGATTTCCTTTTGAACCAGCTCCGGCAGGAGGTTAGTATTTGAACGAGCAATTATGAACGAGCCGTGGAAGCCAGACATGAGTGAGCCGTGGAAACCCCGCTGCCGTGCTCGTATTGAGGACGGCAGAATGGTCGTTGTGATGGAGTTAAAAGGTGTTCTCCCGGCCACCCTGTTGATGACCTTTGAAGAAGGGCAATTGCGCGTGCGTGGCCAGCATGAAGAGTTCGGCAAATTTGAGCGCAGATTTGAAATCTCGACGGACCATGACATAAACGCGGTCAAGACAGTTTTGGAAAACGATATGTTGCGAATTGAGATGCCGGCCAGGAAGAAAGACAGGGGTGGTTACATGTCCAGACCCATCAACGTTTCCGGCATCGTAGCCGAACCAGGTAAAATTGCGGCCAAAGTTTTAGCTTCTTCGCCTCACGCAATGATGATCTACTGCACTCATTGCGGAAAACATTTCGACATCATCGTTGCTGCCGAAGGAGCCCGGGAATATCGCTGCCCTCATTGCGGTACAGTCCGGAAATTTGACCTGGAAGCTCTTATCAGCCAGGCAATCGATCAGACCCAGAAAATGGCCCGAAAAAATCGCGGATCGCGTTAGCCGGAAGCAGCATCCGCAGATTTCGCAGATTAACGCAGATAGATCAATAAGGCGGACAGAACAGAATAATCCGGATTTTCAAACGCCTTTCCTGCTTTCCTTTTTTCCTCATTTTTTATCTGCCAAATTCGGCGGAATCTGCGGATAGAACCTTAACCTAAAAACTTTCCTGGATTCAAAATGCCATTTGGATCAAGCAAGCGCTTCAACTCGCCGTGCACGTCGCGGACTTCGTTAGACACGGCAAGCGGCCACCACCGTTTTTTGGCCAGGCCGATGCCGTGTTCCCCGGTGATGGCGCCATCGTGTGCCAGCACCCAGCGGAATAATTCGTCCAGGGCCGCTTCACTGCGTTCCTGCGCGCCGGGCTTGTCAAAATCCACCATGATGTTCGTATGAATGTTGCCGTCGCCCGCATGCCCGAAACAGGCAAGCTGCAAACCGGTCTCACGCTGCAAACGCGCCGCAAACGCAAACAGGTCTTCCAGCCGGCCGCGTGGCACCACGATGTCCTGGTTCAATTTCGTCAGGCCGGTCGCGCGGAGTGAAAACGAAAAGTCCCGCCGGATTTGCCAGACTTTTTCGCATTCCTCATCGCCCAGGCCGCGATCGGCAAATTCAGGTTTGAAGCGCCGGACGATTTTTTCCACGTCGGGCAACTCGCTGCGGACGGACTTTTCCTGTCCATCCAGTTCCACGATCAGATGCGCCTTGCAAACGCCCAGGCGGCGGCTTTTGGTGTAGTTCGCGGCGGCGGCCAGGGTAAATTGGTCGGCCAATTCGAGGGCGCACGGCAAAAATCCCGCGGCCAAAATCGCCTGCAACGCCCGCACGGCATTAGACATCGATCCAAAACCGGCGGCCAGCGTGGCCCGAAATGGCGGCAGAGGAATCAGCTTAAGCGTGGCTTCGGTCACAACTCCCAGCAACCCTTCCGAACCGACGAACAACCTGACCAAATCAAAGCCGGTTTTGTTTTTATGCGTGCGTCCGCCCAGCCGGAGAATGCGGCCATCGGCCAGGACCACTTCCAAACCGAGGACATAATCGCGGGTGACCCCGTATTTTAAACAACGCGGGCCGCCGGCGTTGGTCGCGATGTTCCCGCCAATAAAATTGTGGGCGCGGCTGGCAGGGTCCGGCGGATAAAAGAGCTTTTTCTTTTCGACGGCGTTCTGAAGCTTCTCAGTAATCACAGCGGGCTGGACGATGGCGACAAAATCTTTCTCATTGATTTCCAGGATGCGGTCCATGCGTTCGAGCGAAAGCACGATGCCGCCAGTCATCGGCACCGCCCCGCCCACGTATCCGTAGCCTGCGCCCCGGGCGGTGACGGGAACCTTATGGCCATTTGCAAATGCCAGGATGCACGAGACGGATTGGGTATCGCGCGGCAGGACCACCGCCTGCGGCTGATGCGCGGCAAACCATTTATCGCCGGAATACTCCGTAAGCTTCTTATGCTCAAGTATGATTTCGTCCTTGCGGAGCAGCTTTCGCAGTGGTTGGAGCCAATGTATTGAATTTTTCATTAAATTCTCGAACGAAAGAATATTCCACAATAGGCAATCCGCAATTCGCAATCCATTTTCAGGTAGTGTCTTATATTGGTTTGGCGTCCACGCTTTAGCGTGCTCCAGAGCAGCTTGGAGACTGGCTGGCGAACCCGGAGCACCCTGAAGGGTGGACACCAAACCGAACTAGGCCACTGCCCATTTTCGAGTTGGCTTGAACGTCTGATTATGGTTTGCTGTATCTCTATTTATGAGAAATTTTTTGCGCATACTCATTCCGGCGGTCCTGATGCTGGTGGTTACGAGTGTCCCGGCGTTTGGGCAGTCTAAAATCGCCACCGTGGACCTGAAGAAACTCTTTGACAACTACTATAAGAAGAAGCTGGCCGAGGCGGAAGTCCAGCAACATCTTGACCAACTGGACCAGCAATACTCCAAAATGGCTGCGGACTTTAAAAGGCAAAGCGACGATTACCAGTCTGAGTTGGCATCGGCGAATGACCAGGCCGTTTCGCAGGATGAACGCGATAGACGCAAACAAGCCGCCGACGACCAATTGAAGCAATTGGAGGATTTAAAAGGGACCCTCGACCAATTTCAGCGCCAGGCACAGGTGACCATTTCCGACCAGCGCCAGCGCATGCTCGATAACCTCCTGGATGATATCAAAAAAGCCGTTGCCGATAAAGCCAAGGCGGCCGGAGACACCCTTGTTTTGGATACGACCGCCGAGACGATCAGTGGAACGCCCGCCGTTCTCTTTAGCGCGGGGGACAACGACTTGACTGACGATGTCCTTAAAGAATTGAACTCGACCGCGCCGCCCGATTTGCCGGACACGTCGTCGCCGTCCGTATATCTTTCGACGAACACTCTGCCGTTTGACAGCAGCGCACCCGGAGCAACGACGACTCCCGGGACCCAATAGTTTGAGTTTGTTTCATGTTTGATTCACTAAGCAGCCGGCTGCAAAACGCCTTTCGCAATCTGCGCGGCCTGGGAAGGATTTCCGAGAGCAACGTCGCCGATTCCCTGCGCGAAGTGCGCATGGCGTTGCTCGAGGCTGATGTCAACTTCAAGGTCGCGCGGGACTTCATCGAGCGCGTCAAGACCAAGGCCATCGGCGTGGAAGTGATCCAGAGCATCCAGCCGGGCCAGCAGATTGTCAAAATTATCCACGACGAACTGGTGGACCTGCTGGGTTCACAGAATGCCGCGTTGAATGTAAGCGGCAGCCCGACGTCCATCTTGATGGTTGGGTTGCACGGCTCCGGCAAAACGACGTCCAGCGGCAAACTGGCCCGCCTCTTGCAAAGGCAGGGGCGCCAGCCTTTGCTCGTGGCCGCGGACGTCTATCGCCCGGCGGCTATGGACCAATTGGAGACGCTCGGCAAACAAATCGGAATCCCGGTTTTTCTCAAGCGCGGCGAAACCGACGTCCTCAAAATTGCCCGCGAGGCGCTGGATTTCGCCGGGGCGCAAAATCGAAACGTGGTGATTTTTGACACCGCGGGCCGGCTGCAAATTGACGAGCCGCTCGTGCAGGAACTGGTCCGTTTGCGGGATTTGGTCAGGCCCCAGGAAATTTTATTGGTGCTCGACGCGGCGACCGGCCAGGAAGCCGTGAATGTGGCCACACACTTTGACCAGGCCCTGAATGTCACCGGCTCCATTTTGACAAAATTGGACGGCGACGCCCGCGGCGGCGCGGCGTTGAGTTTGAAATCCGTCACCGGCAAGCCCATTAAGTTCGCGGGCGTGGGAGAAAAGCTCGAGGATTTTGAACCGTTTCACCCGGAACGAATGGCGTCCCGCATCCTCGGCATGGGCGACGTCGTGAGCCTCGTGGAAAAGGCGGCGGAAGCCGTCAGCGAAGAGGACGCGAAAAGGCTCGAGGAAAAGATGCGCAAGGGCGAATTCACGCTCGAGGACTTTTTAGAGCAATTGCGCGCCATGAAAAAGCTTGGCCCGCTCGAAAGCATCATGAAAATGCTTCCCGGTGGCGCGGACGCGCTCAAGCAGGTGGACATTACAAAGCAGGAAAAGGAGTTCAAACGAATGGAAGGCATGGTCTGCTCGATGACGCCCAGGGAGCGGCGCACTCCTCAAATTCTGAATGCAGGCCGTCGCCGGCGCATCGCCGCCGGCAGCGGCGTAAGCGTGACGGAACTCAACACGATGCTGAACAAGTTTTTCCAGATGCAGAAGATGATGAAAGACATGGGCAAGCTCCAAAAAATGATGACGCGCATGGGCGGCGGCTTGCCCGGGATGTTTGGAAGGTAAAACGTCGAACATCGAACGCAAATACCAATTGCCGAAAGGCCGTCCTTCCTCGCTCGAGGTCAGGTCGGCATTCGATGTTCAGCGTTCGATGTTCGATGTTTTTTCCACATTCGCAAGTCAAGCGGCTTGCCAATCTTCCAAAATTTCGTAATTTTTCGCGGTGTCTAAGAATACACTTCCATGCGTTACCTCATAGGGCTGGCTTTTCTCGTTTCCATTTCCGCTTTAGCCGCCGGTGCGCCATTGGAGGGCGCTTCCACCAATCTGGACGCCGAACGCACGTGTTTCCAAACCAGTAATCCATTCAGCGGCGTGGGAGATATTGGCGCGGATGTGTCGATCGTGTACGGGATTCACAATCTGCCGAAACGAATTAGCGGCTGGCGCGCACACGGCTATCACGTGCAAATGATGACCGGCTCTGCCTGGGGCGGGTACCAGGATTACCTCTACGGCAAATACGACGGCACAAAACACGTGGATGAGGTGCAAACAGACCGCAACGGCAAACTTGATTCCCATGGCGGCACTGTCTTTTACATGTGCCCCAGCACGAACTTTGGAAATTACCTTTGCGCGGGCGTCCAACACGCCCTGGACGCCGGCGTCGAGGCGGTTTACCTCGAGGAACCGGAATTCTGGGTAAAGAATGGATATTCCGAAGGATTCAAACGTGAATGGCGCAGTTACTATCACGAGGACTGGCAGCGGCCGGACAGGTCTGTGGACGCGGAATGGAAGGCGTCGAAACTAAAATACTTTCTCTATCGCCGTCTTCTGCAGCAGGTTTTTGATCATATTCAGGCTTTCAACAAACGGACTGGCCAGCATGTGCAATGTTACGTGCCCACGCACAGCCTTTTGAATTACTCGCACTGGCGCATTGTCAGCCCTGAATCCAGCCTGGCGCGATTGAACGGCTGTGACGGCTACATCGCCCAAGTATGGACGGGCACGTCCCGAACGCCGAACATGTATCATGGAGAGCTCAAAGAACGCACTTTCGAGACGGCGTTTTTGGAATATGGCGTGATGCAAAATCTTGTTCGGTCAACCGGCCGGAGCGTGTGGTATTTGAATGACCCGGTTGAGGACAATCCAAATCACGATTGGCCGGATTACCAGCGCAATTGGGAGTCCACATTGACAGCGTCTCTCTTCCAGCCGGAAGTTTCGCGATACGAAGTGGCGCCATGGCCCGAACGAGTGTTTGGAGGCGTTTATCCGAAGAAAGCGGCGGCCAAAAACCGAAAGTCCATTCCGCCTGAATACGCCACGGAACTCCAGGTCGTTTTCAATTCGCTGAAGAACATGAAACAGGACGACGTCCAGTGGGATTGCGGCACTACGGGCATCGGCGTGCTGGCGAGCGATTCGTTGATGTTCGAGCGCGGCGACCCGTCGCCCAGCGACGAGAACATGAGCCACATTTACGGCATGGCAATGCCCCTGCTGATGCGCGGCACGCCGGTAACGCCAGTGCAGTTGGAAAATGTCGCCATACCGAATTATCTGGACCCGTTTCACATTTTGTTTCTGACGTATGACGGCATGAAACCGCTCAGCCCGGAGCCGCACACCGCGCTGGCGGATTGGGTCAAGCGCGGTGGAGTGCTGGTCGTGTGCGACGACGATGCCGATCCCTACAACAAGGTCCATGAATGGTGGAACAGCGACGGGCTGGACTACGACACACCGCGGCAGGACCTTTTCCAACGACTTGGCATCGAACAAACCATGGCGTGGCCGGGCCAGCCGTATGAAACGGCAAAGGTCGGCGACGGCGCAGTAATATGGTTGCATGAAAATCCCGCTGTGATGGCAGGAATACCCCACGGTGACAGGCCACTCATTGAAATTGCCAAAGAAGCCGCGTCGCTTGCGAAGACCGGTTGGCTGGAAAAAAATTATCTCATGCTTCGGCGCGGGCCTTATGTGATTGCTGCAGGCCTGGACGATTCCATCGGCGGCGAACCGCGGGTTTTGGACGGACACTTTATCGACCTATTTGATTCGACATTATCCGTACTAAACCGGGTCACGATTTCACCCGGCTCGCGTTATTACCTTCTGGACCTGGATCGAATAAATTGCGAGACGCCGTGTGTTTTGGCATCGGCGTGCCGGGTGAATGTCTTGAAGCAAGAGGGAAAGACGTTTTCGGCTTACGTGGAAGGCGTGGCGAAAACCCCGGCGATTATCCTGATGAAATCGGCCGCGCCGCCAAAATCCATCCATCTTGGCTGGCATCGGATAAAAAACTTTAGCTATTCGGCGGATGACCAATTGTTGCGCATTTATTTTATGAACGAATCACGGCAACGGAAATTGACGATTGTATTTGAGTAGTTCCTGTCGCGGATATGTCCATAACCGTTGGACATAGATGAAGCGAACTTTCATAAAGGGAATTCTTAGCGCGGCCGTCGTTGCGGCGTGCCTCGGCGCTCGGGGCGCGTCTCAGGTATATTCGCAGAACGTTTGCGATGTTCAGTTTTCGACAACGACGAATTCGTTGTCATATTGGCCGTCGATCTCGGAGGACGTTTGCGGCATTGTCGGTTCAAATACGATTTATACATCCTCAACGGTTTGGCAGAAAGGCCCGTTCACGTTTGGTGAATCCCGCACGTGGCCTAATTACGAATTTGAAAACGGCCGGCCGGTCGGGAATCCGGCCCAGAACTCAACGTGGTTCACGTTCGGCGCCCATTCATTTACAGTGCCGCTTTCACCGCGACAAGCCGCCGGGGTAGGAGGAATCGGGTTCGGATTAGTAATTCTATTTCTTATTGTTGGCGGACTCCTGATGAAGAGAGGCCGCCTTGCGCATGAAAATTAAGATGCGCCTTTCAATTAATATGGCAGATTGCGAGCGTCACTTGAATCACTACCATGCATTTCCAAATCTTGATTTTCAACGGCTTCGATGAACTCGATGCCATTGCGCCGTATGAAGTGTTACAGCATGCGGTCCGGGCGGAGGGAGGCCATACCGTAGAATTAGTCACGGTTGAGGCCGCTGTTGAAATCATTGCCGGGCACGGACTTAGGATTCGTCCTTCGGGACTGTTGGATTTGGAAAAAAAGCCGGATCTTCTCATCGTGCCCGGGGGAGGGTGGATAGACCGGTCATCGAGTGGAGCATTTTCAGAGGCCCAACGTGGAGTTATTCCGAAAGCAATTAAGTCACTTTATGAGGCAGGAACAATTTGCGCCTCCGTTTGCACAGGAGCGATGCTGTTGGCTGAAGCCGGCATTTTAAAGAAGCGCCCGGCAACGACGCATCACGGCGCGATTAAGGACCTGGAAGCTTCCGGGGCGAATGTCGTTCATGCACGCGTCGTAGATGATGGCAACGTCATTACCGCTGGCGGTGTGACGTCTGGTTTGGATTTGGCGCTTTGGCTGGTGGAACGATTTTACAGTCCACAACTCGCGCACAAAATCGAAACGGAGATGGAATACGAGCGCAGAGGCACGGTTTGGAAAAATGCGAGTTAGCTCGGCCCGCCCACCCCAATTCCGTGCTTCAGGCAATAAGCCGAATTGCCCACATACTTTTCCGCCCACCATTTCAAACCGGCGCGTTCCTGCTTCGACAGCACGCGAACGACCTTTGCCGGCACGCCCAGCACGAGTGAACCGGGCGGTATTTTGGTTCCTTGCGTGACAAGCGCTTTGGCGCCGATGACCGATTGTTTGCCGATTTCCGCCCCGTCCAAAATCACCGCGCCCATCCCCACCAACACTTCGTCGCCGACCTTGCAGGCATGCACGATCGCGCCATGGCCCACCGTGACCCAATTGCCGACCACGCACGCAAAATCGTCCGCCACGTGCAGCACGGCGTTGTCCTGAATGTTCGAGTGATGGCCCACGGCGATTCGGTTAATGTCCCCGCGCAGGACCGCGCCATACCAGGCGCTGGAGTGCGCGCCCATCGTGACATCGCCGATAACCGTGGCCGTTTTTGCGATAAAGACGCCCTTGCCGAGCCGGGGAGTTTTGCGAAGGAATTTGTCGAGTTGCCGGTCCATTTGCATGGTCCAAAGGTTAAACCGATTATGCCAATTGTAAAAATTTAATGCGTAACCGCGGGGGACACCAACGTGGTGGAACACGGCGCTCTTCGCAAGTGGCGCTGCCACCGCCGTGTAGCGCCGCGCAGAGCGGCGCAACGAACGTCGTCGGACATTAGACCGTCCCGCAGTACGGGTGATTCGAATTGTCCGTCCGGCAAGGCGTGATAAATTGATGACATGACGAAATCGAAACAGCCTGCGCAGCAAAAATTGCCGCGTTCGTTCAAGGAGCTGACTCCGGCAAATCATTTCAAACCGGCGACGTTTTTCCGTGAATTGGTCTGGAAAGCGCTGCTGACGCCCCGGCAGGGCACACATCAGAGGCCGATATTTCCGAAGCTCAAGCACGGCCAGATGGCCATCACCTGGATCGGGCATGCCTCGTTTCTAATCCAATTTACCGACCTGAACATCCTGATTGACCCCAATTTCGCCAATTGGCTGTTCTTTTTGAAACGCCTCAAACGCACCGGGTTGCGGATACACGATTTGCCGCCCGTGGACGTCGTGTTGCTCACGCACGCGCACTTCGACCATTTTCATAAGCCGACGCTGCGAAACCTGCCGCATCCCAAGATTGGCGTGATGCCGCGCGGCGTCGGGGACCTGGCCCACAATCTCGGTTTTTCGCGCGTCATCGAACTGGAATGGTGGGAAAGCTTTTCGCAGGCAAACTGGAAAGTCACATTCACGCCGAGCCAGCACTGGGGCGCCCGCACACTGGCGGACCGGCACCGCGGCTATGGCGGATTCGTTTTGGAACATCAGGGCCGCACGATTTACCACGCGGGCGACAGCGCGTATTTTGACGGGTTCAAAGAAATCGGAAAACGGCTCGCGCCGGAAATCGCGCTGCTTCCGATCGGCGCGTACCACCCGGAAACGTTCCGCGCCGTCCACATGGGCCCGGACGAAGCAATCAAGGCATTTCACGATCTCAATTCCAGGCAATTGGTGCCGATGCACTTCGGCTCCTTCCGGCTCTCATTTGAAGACATGGAGGAACCGTTGCGCTGGCTGCGCGAACTGGCCGCTCAAAACAGAATTACCAGCCGGTTGCAGGCGCTCGTCGAGGGCGTGCCGGTGGTCTTCTGAAAGATTTGCCAATTGCCCCGGCACGGGCAAAATGGCGGCGTGAATTTTCGCGATAAAATCATCCCATGGGACGCTTTGCCCGAATGGCGCCGGGCATTTCGCGCCTCCGGAAAAAAACTGGCAGTGACCAACGGCTGTTTTGACATCCTGCATCCGGGCCACGTCACGTACCTTGAGGCCGCGCGAAGCCTGGGCGACGGATTGCTCGTGGGCATTAACGGCGATGAAGCCACGCGGCAATTGAAAGGACCGAATCGGCCGGTGAATTCGCAGGATGACCGCGCCGCAGTGCTGGCCGCGCTGGAAAGCGTCTCCGCCGTTTGCATTTTTTCCGAAAAAACGGCGACGCGCTTTCTCGAGCGTGCGCAGCCGGATGTTTACGCCAAGGGCGGCGATTACACATTGGACACGCTGAACCAGGACGAACGGCGCGCCGTGGAAGCGGCCGGCGGCAAAATCAAAATCATTCCATTTGTGCCCGGAAAGTCCACCACCGCCATCCTCGAAAAAATCTCCCGGCTTTGAAAATTCTCGTCATCTCCTTCGCCGGCATCGGCGATACGATTTTCGCGACGCCATTGATTCACGAGTTGCGCGAGAATTTTCCCGAAGCAACCATTGACGCATTTGTGCGTTGGAAATCCGCAAGAAACCTGCTCGAAAACAATCCGCATCTCAACACCGTCTACCAAAAAGACATCGCCGAAGATTCGAAGCTCCACTCGATGCAGTTTTTGATGAAGTTGCGCCGCGCGCATTATGACGTTTCCATCAATACCTTTCCGCAAAGCCGTCGCGAATACCGGTTCGTGGCAGGATTTATCGGCGCACGAACGCGCATCAGCCACGAACACGAAAACTTCACGATATTTGACCGGTGGCTCACGCCCAAACTAATCCCGGTGGATTATTCCAAACACGCCGTCGAAAATAATCTGTCGCTGTTGCAGTTTCTCGACGCGAAGCCGAAGTTTTCGTCTCATCGCTACGAATTATTTCTGGCAGAGAAAGAGAACGCATGGGCGGCGGAATACATCGCGAAGCAAAACCTTCAGGGGCGCCGGCTGCTTGGCATTCATGTCGGCTCAGGCAGCACAAAGAATCTCGCCTTGCGCCGCTGGCCGCTGGAAAATTTTATCGCGCTGGCGCGCCGCCTGAGTGAAGAACAGCCGGCGTTGGCGATTCTGTTCGTTGGCGGGCCCGGCGAAAAAGAAGACCATGAAAAAATCCGCGCCGCCCTCGGTGAAGGGATAGTTTTTTTCCCGAAGACTGACTCCTTTTTGTATGCTGCCGCGCTGATTGGCCGCTGCGATTCGTTTTTGAGCGCGGATACTTCGAATATGCACCTGGCGGCCGCAATGGGCGTCAAAAAGCAAATCGTGATTGAAACGCCCACATGGAACAAGCCCATCGAACCTTACGGAAATACATTTACGCTGGTCAAAAATCCCGCGGTCGCCGGGCGCAACCTGGAATTCTATCGCTACGACGGGGCGCCAGTCAAAGGCACGGAGGAGGAATTAATCCGCATCATGGAATCGGTAAAGGTGGAGGACGTCCTTAAGGCAATAAACAAATAAGAGCCGTGAGTGCACGAGGCCAGGATCCCGTAGCGGCAGGCGTCCCGCCTGCCGGTTAAGGCACTGTCTCGGTGCCAGTCCCCTTAGAGGCTAAACCCGGCCGCCTTCGCGTCCGCAGCAAACATCTTCACCGTATCAAGCGAGAGAGCGCCCAAATCCATGCCGGCCATTTTAATGGCCTTGCCCAGGATATCGTGAGGCACGGTCACGATTGCGCAGCCGCAATCGTCCGCCTGGAAAATATTGAGCACTTCGCGCACGCTCGCCCAGAGCAGTTCAGCCTGAGGCATGCCCTTCAAAATCTTTTTGCATTCACGCATCAGCGGCATGGGATCAACGCCCGTGTCCGCGATGCGGCCGGCAAAAACCGAAACCACCGCCGGAACTTTTGGATTGAGCGCCCTGGCCACGCCTCCGACCTGCTCCAGTGTCAATATCGCCGTGACGTTCAATTTGACGTTTTGGCCGGCCAATTCCTTGACCAGCGGCAGCGAGGATTCGCCACGCGTATTGGTGATTGGAATTTTAACGTAAACGTTAGGCGCCCAGCCGTTGATTTTGAGCGCCTGCCGTTTCATTTCAGGAAAGTCATCGGAAAAAACCTCGAGCGAAATCGGTTTTACGGTGATGCTCGTTAAAATGTCGCGGGCAAAGGCTTCGAAATCCGAAATGCCGGCTTTGCGCATCAGTGTGGGATTGGTCGTCAGGCCCTGGATGAGCGGATTGGCGTTTAATTCCAACATTCCCTTTTTGTCGGCGCCATCGGCAAACACTTTTACTTTGAGGTCTTTCAGAGTTTTCATCAGACAAGGTTTTTAGAATAGCAACTACGCGCAATTGTTCAATTTATTTTTGCCCAATCGAGCCGCAGATTTTCATGAATTTGATCGCGCCAGTCATCCGATACTTGCGCCTGTTCCGCGAACTCAGGCCATTTCTTCACCGCGGCGCAAACCTCCTGAACAATCGCTTCTGCTCTTCCCCGTTTCATGAGCGCGCTCTTTGCGCACATGCGAAAATCAGCCGGTGCAAATCCGTCCCTCTTGCCATTCATCGTCATCTGATGAGTGGCAGTCCAATTCCCGGCCGGATTGTAGCTGTAGGTCACGTCGAAAGCGGGAGCCAAAGACCAACTTCCGGTTTTATCCATCAAAAAGGCTATATTCTTGACGTGGTCGTCCTGGTTGCGGGCGATGATATTGAACGCCATCCGCCTGAATTGTTCCTCGACAGCTTCCATTGGCAGATTCAGTTGGCGAATCGTGAAAAACGCCTGTTCGTACGAATAAGCGCCCGCCTGGTTAAAATCAAAATGCGCTAGAGCGCACAGAGATTGCATGTGCAATTTGGATCCGCTGTCCAAACGATCAAATCTTTTCGTCATGAAATGCCGCCGACCGCCTTCTTCCAATAGACGGCATTCGTTCATGATTATGCCGGCCTCTCTTGCCATCAGGTAATAAGCATATTCAATGGTCCCATATCCTTTGGGATCTTCCATTTCCTTGTCCTTGTTCCCACTGACACCGTCGAATTTCAACAGCCAATACTCGAATCCCTCGCCCGCTTCCACTTGCCCGGACCTTACCTCATTGGTTTTGGGATTCCACGCGATCACGGCTTTGGCCCGTGCGCCGCCGGCTGAGGTCCCGACACGCAAGATCTCTGCCAGGGCCTTCTTCCGGCCTTCACCGGCGAATGTCGCGCGTAAATTCCTGCGGTGCGTCAAAACCTCCGATGCCAGTTTGACCAGGGCATTGATCTCAATTTTTTTTGCCTGTTTCGACCTCGGTCCTTTTTCAGGGGCGAATTCCAGCGCGCCCATGCCTCTTGCGCCGGTGTAACACAACCGCTCAACTGCGTTGAAACTTTCCGGGCTTCGTCCTTGCGTCGCCAGCCAGGCCTCAATCAATGCGTTTCCGAACCGGTCCGGCAAAGAATCCGCCAACAACCCGGGCAACCCGTGAAACGTTCTTTCCGGCAAAGCGGGAAAAATAAATACCTGGCTACTCAATGGCATCATGATTGGTGATAATTGAATGCCGCTTTGCGCAAATTCCGGGTCATATTGAAATGCCGCGTGCCTTGCTTCGTCTTCCAATGTCACCGCCCCAATCGTTCGCCCCCATAACTTGACTCTGGCTGCCGTCATGCCTCATCCGCCCATTGCCACTTTTTGGCCGGCGCCTTTCCTTCTGTTTTTTGGTTCGTATACGCGCGCCGGCGTTGCTTGCCGCGGAGTTTCAATTGCAGCACAGGACTGGGGACCGGTTCCGGCAAGAAGGCTTCAAAACGATCCATTAGCCCAAGAATTCGGCACACACGAACAAAACCGGCTAACTGTCCGGCTACGACCCCCTTTTCCAGACGTTCCACCGTCCGCTTGGAAAGGCCTGCCCGCTCCGCCAGCCGGGCTTGGGTCAAATTTTGTTCCACACGTATTCTGGCCAGCCGCCCACCCAACTCCTTCAACAAGGCGTCATCAGTCAACTGATTCGTAATTTTCACAATACGACAAATATGGCGAATTATATCTATAAATCAACTTATTTCGCCAATTGTGACGAATATTATGCTATAATATAACTCGCCGTATATGACGATATACAATTCGAACAATATTTCGCCACTTTTGTCGATTTCCGATTTATGATTTCTGCGAAAGAATTATTTCCGCCGCTTCGAGCAGATTATTTGCGCGAAAATCCGGCTTCCGCTTGAGTTCCTCAGCATACCCGCGATCAATGAAAATCGTTTTGCAACCGGCGGCGTGTCCGGCGTCCACGTCGCGCCATCGATCGCCAATCATCCAGCAGAGCGACAAGTCGGCCTTTAAATCGCGGGCGGCGTGCAGCAACATCCCGGGCCTGGGCTTGCGACAATCACAATCAGACTTGCCCTTGCCGGCATGATAACAAACCTCCACGCGGTCTATCGGCAATTGAGCCATCATATAGGCGTGAATTTCTTCGACAACGGACTGCTTCAACGTGCCGCGGCCCACGTCCGGCTGGTTCGTCGCCACAACCAGCAGGAACCCGGCGGCCTTCAATTTTGCGCAGGCGGCGGGCACTTCCGGCAGAATTTCAAACTCCGTCAGGCATCGCGGCGGATACGGCTTGGACTCATGTTCCAGGGCGCGATTAATCACGCCGTCGCGATCCAGGAATACAATGCGGATTGGTTTTGGAGATTCAGGCACAAGTCATCCAAGTGTGGCGATTCCTTTGAATCGTGGCGAGAATTTTTGAGTGGCAGCGCCAATTGGGAAGAGTGCCGGTCCCTGCCAGACCCGTTTCGAATTTTTCGGGTGTAGGGAACGAAACGTGGAAACGGGACCCAAACGCGCCTTTTATTGGGGAATTTAGAGATTTTGAGGAAACGGTCGACGAAACCGTCCTCACGCAACCAGCCGCAACGACGTTTCCCATAGCCGCTCAGCATTGGCCGGGTCAATGGCATAAGGCGCGACCCCACTGTAATCCGCCTGGCGGCTCGGCACCGGCACAGCTTCGTTGCAATCGCTGAAATAGCGTCCGCTGACTCCTTCAAGCAGCGACGACGCCGCCAACAGGACCGACGTGGCCGCGCCCTGCTCTGGTGTCTTTTGCAGATGCGCCGGTGACAGGAGCTTGCCGCCGACAAAGCGTTGAAGGTTCGTCGCAATGGCACCGGGATTTAACGCGTTCGCCGTTATGCCCCGGCTTTGCCAATGATTCGTCGCCCCAACGGCGAACAGGATGTTCGCGGTTTTGGATTGCGCATAGGCAAGGCGCGGCTCGTAAACACGAAATGCGAAATGAATGTCGTCAAAAATCACCGGCGAAAGCATGTGAGCAGACGAACTGACGGATACAATACGGGCATTGCGGGCTGCGGCTAGCGCACTCGAAAGACCAAGTGCGAGCTGGAAATGGCCGAGATGATTTGTGGCAAACTGCAGTTCCCAGCCTTCAGGCGTGCGTTGCTCCGGGCAGGCCATGATGCCGGCGTTATTGACGAGGATATGCAGCGGTCCCGTCCATCCGGCCGCAAATGCAGCTATCGAAGCGCGGTCAACGAGATCGAGCCGGGCGACCCGTACAGCCGTGTTGTTAGTGGCCGAAGAAATCTCCGCGGCAACCCGTTTTCCGGTTTCGGTGTCGCGAACAGCCAAAGTCACTTCCGCGCCCGCAGCAGCCAGGGCATGCGCTGTCTCGACACCAATACCTGACGCGCCACCGGTCACAATGGCGCGTTTGCCGGATAAATCAATGCCGGCAATCACATCCATCGCTGTCGAACGAAAACCGAACGGCGTCGTTACGGGAGTTGTCGCATGCCGGGTATTCACAAAGTCGGATAAAAATATCGGCACGCCTAACGCGGTCAACAGTAAACCGTTTGATCTTAAAATTCACCCAATCCGAACATCCGTGCTGATTCAAAAAATCGCTGCAGCCAGTGAATTAGCCACCCGCATTTGCGGTCAAAATTTCAAGCTAAATAATATTAGTTAATCTCAAAAAAATGTTAATGTTTAATGCATTTCTTATTGACGTTTGGGGGAAGCGGCGTAATTTATTTTAGGTTTCTGGTTGTTGGGTCATCACAGGTTTGCCTCGAAGACGCCAGGCGGGAAAGTGTGTCGAGTATGCAGTATGAGTCGTTCGACCTTTTTGCGGAAAGGATTATCACCATGCCGGCCAAAGCGATTTTAAATGCTTTGGATTTGGATTGTAAGCTACTTGAGCAGGACCTCAGCGGGTTCCGTTCATCGTTCGCCGAGGACGAATATTCCGTGCTCTGTTTTCGGCAGTTCGTTCGTTCGGTAAAATCAGGCGCCGGGATTTTTCCCCGCCAATGTTTGCGGCCGGACCATCTGGAGCTTTACAAACATACGGTAGTAAGGCTTGTCCACGAGGATGAACTCCCTTCTACCGCGATGGATCATTTTGACGGAGCATTTGTGGCCGCCGCTTTTTTGTAACCGGGCGCGATTTTGCCGCCGGCATTAGCTCTTATTTGACTGGCGATGCGGGCGGTGCGCCGGCTTTCGTTTTAGGTTTGAAAGATTGAATCAGTAACATCAAAGCAGCCCCCGCAACAAATCCGCCAAAAGCGCAGGCCATTTTTGCTCTCTTCAATTGCAGCGACACAAAAACATTGTGAACCGGATCCATCGTCGCTTGCATCCTGAAGACTTTCCATTTGCCATTTTCCCTGTGGCATACGGCGGTCCAATAGGAGCTAAAATCCAATTCCCTGCCGCTTGCCAATCGCACGCCTTCATTGGCGGACCCATGACAAATCGCGATATCTCCAAAGAAATCGGATTTGTCAGGATCAAGGGCGACATGGTAGCTGCCGCCCGACCCGATGAGTCCCTGGATTCCTTTCCAATAACCGACGAGACCGTCGTATCCCGCAATCGGCTGGCCTGTCACCATCACGCCTGTGACTTGATCGCTCAGGTCGGTCTTGAGTTTTGAGAGGTCGCCGGAATTCGCGGCGTCCTCGTAGTTCGTTCCGATCGCCCGTAACGCGGCGCGGTCGGCATCCTGGTCCGCGCGGGCTATTGAACTGAGACAACACACAATACCTACGATGGCAGCGAACACGTTGCTAATTTTCATGGGATGTTTGAGTTGACGTTTGTGGCGGCGGATTCCAGGGAAGAAGTTGGCGATTTGCCGAATTTTCCCCAATTAAAAACACAACTATAAATTCCGTACCCCAGCGCGCCGCCGCCGGCGAGATCGACGATGACATGCTGTTTGGTCGTCAGGGTCGCAACCAAAATCATAAATGTCCAGAACCAAAGACCGATTTCAAAAAGCCGGGAACCGTTCAATTCACGCGCCACCATCACGGCACACCTTGCCGAATAAACCGCGAACGCAGCATGGAGCGACGGGAATGCGTGGAACGGATTGTCGATGCCGACCAGGCTTTGGTAAAGGGTATTTGTTCCGGCGGCACTCGGTCGCGGGCATGTGGTTGGGAAAAAGAAAAAGACCACATCCGCAATCAGACCAATCAGCGCTATTCCCGCGGCATAACAATGAATTTGCCGCCGCCGATTCATCAGGAAAGGGCCAATGGGCATCAGGAAATAAACGGACAGATAAATCCAAACTGTCTCAGCCCAGAATGGAATCAGCCAGTCAAGAAAGCTCAATGGCATCGCCGTTGGGGGGAAATAATGATGACGCTGGAAGAAAAGATAGGGCGCATAGATCCAGGCATTCAGGATAAACAGAAGAACGAGTTTCAATCTCCATTCGGACCGAAGGCGGGCGGCTACGGATTGCGGATTATCCGATTTCATCCGGTTGTTCTTCTTTAATTCGTTTTCCGTCTTTCCAAAGGGAGAATGGCGGCAGCAACAGTTCCGCGCGAGTCACCTGGTCGGAGGCGATTTCCACACCCGACGTTAACAAAGAATACCCGCCCACGAGGACCCGGTCTCCAATCTTCAGCGGCGCCAACAATAATTCCATTTTGCCGTCTTTGCCTTTGGTGAGGACGTGGGCATTCAGGCGAACACCCGCGCCAAAAACAACGTCGTTGCCAATGCGCAAAAATGAACGGTCGGTAACAGTTGTCCCTGCGGACCAGTACGTGAGGCGGCCAACCCGCGAACCCCAAAGCCGCAGCCACAGTGAATACAGACCGGGAATCAGCCGCAGCATCTCTTCCAAAAACGGCAGCCGGCAAAAGACAACTTGAAGTTGGAAACTCGCCCACCAGCCAAAGAACGCTTTGCTGCCAATGGCTATTCGGCTTTCTGAAATCGGGATGATGCGCAGAACCAGCCTGGCTCCGAGTGGCGGCGCCAGGTAGAGCAATGCAAAAGCAATGGAGATGCGTCGCGGCCAATCCATCAATGGCATCACCAGAACGGCTATGATTGAGAAGAAATGAATCGCCGGGACGTAATTGAGAAACAACATCAATAACCGGCTGTTCCAACGTATTTCCGTTGACGCCAGCGCCGCCTTTGCTGCGTTCAATTCCGCGGCCGGGTTATTTGATGACTTTGCCTGCATGACGATTAATGACTCGTTCCAACGTCAGGCGCGGTCCACGCCATTGCCTGAAATAGGCCTTCCAAAACGGAATGGGCGCCACGCTCTCGTTTCGCAGCCCCGGCAGATAAATCCAGGGCACGTTTGGCGACAAATGATGGTTGAGATGCCAATGATGGTTGAGCCAAATTAAATCGAAAATCCGCCAAGTTCGCACGTTCCAGGCCCCTTTTTGCACGTCGCGCGGCGTCCCATAATGGTGAATATATTGCAGCGTCGACCAAATAAATCCGAACCCGCACAGGACGGCGAAATAATGCAAAATGGGAATCTTAAAAAAATAAATCATCGAGCCGTGCACGAGGAAAACCAGGAAAGCCTCCAGTTGCGTCAGCCGGAAATATCTCGGGTTGAGAGACTCCTGGAGCGCCGCAGTCGGGCGGTCGAGGCCGGTCTTTCTCGCAAGCCACCGTGGATTGACGACGGCGATGAAATTGCTGATCACAATCATCAGCCAAAAGAAGCCTGTCAGGATTCCGTAAAATTGAATCCATTTCCAAACCGGATTTTCATTTTCAAAATATAAATCAAAAGCCTCATCGTCCGTCCGATTGCGCAGGTGATGCCCGATATGCCCCTGCCGGCGCAGTTGAAAGGAAGCCGGAAAAAAGAGCGTAACAATCGTGCCCCAAATATCATTCACTATTTTGTTCGGGTGAAACATGTCGTGCTCGGCCTCATGACATAGCGCATAGCCCGTGTTCATCGCGAATCCGTACGCCAGCGCCAGCAATGCAATCGCCCACCAATGATAAACCCGGCCCGACGCCCAAAGCAGAACCAAACATCCGCACACCACGCAAATCGCGAGAAGGATATTTAGTCGCGCCGGTATGGGATACTGTTTCGCGTTCATTGGATTTTTCCGGGAACATAACCAGGCATGGCGCCTGCCAGGGACCGAAATTCCGGCCAGGCGTCAAATCGTTTGAACGTCATGGAGGCATTGTCGGGACAGTACAACGACCGGCGAAATGCGTTATCCCTTCCCAGGGCGCGAAGCTGGCGGCAGATTTCGGGATATCGCGGTTTCAACTCCGGAAATTCCCCGGCCAACTCCGACAGAATTCGAGGAGCCGTCCGTTTTGGCGTCGTAAAATACTCGCTCAACATCCAGGAAAAAATGTGGACATTGAATCGGCGAAGAAAGCCGCCGGTTTTTGGCCAAACCCAATCCAACAGCGCTTCGTCCCATCGTACATGGCCGATTTCGTCCGCCAAATGTTTCCGTTGTACTGAAACAAAATGCGGTTCGAGCGAATCGGCATTCTTCAAAAACATCTTCCCAAAGAACATGGCCTTCTCCTCCTGCAAGTGCATCAGCCACAGCAGAAACGGAAACCATAGCGGACGTTTTGAAATGGCGTCGAGAATTCCCGCCGCAACAGGCGGAACGCGGATGAAATAGAAATCGTTTTCCGCGTAAAATGCCGGGGCGCATTGGCGATTCAGCCCCCGAAACATATTTGTATGCTGCTCTTCTTCAGACAAAAATTGCCGCAATCCATCTTTCAAGGAACCCGGCAGGGCCGACCTGCCGGCCGGCCTGGGCGTCCGGGTCAAAAAATATCCGAGGACATTTCGCGCCAAAGATTTCTCAAAAAACATGGTCTGCTCATTGAAATAGAGGGCATCAAGCTGGTTATACCGAAGTCTCTGCGCCTCGGACAGGCTGGCGCAGGCCGGTGTAAAGAAAAGGGGCGTTAATTCCTCCGGCATAAATGGCCGGGAAAAATCAATCGTCGCCGAAGAAAGGTTCGGCTCGGCAATAGCGGTCTGTGTTAAATCGGTCATGCGCCGGGACGTTTTGCCGGGAAGAAAAATCGCTTCCAAATCGAAATGAACAACGAGCGTTGATTCAATTCCGGCCGCATGTTGGGCGCAACGTGTTCACGGTGATATTTCGGAAGAAGGCTCCAATGCAAAGCGGGCCGCAAATGATGGGCTGTGTGGTAACCATTATTTAAAAATAACCAATTGATGAGCCCTCCAGTAACGTTGCGCGAATGGTCAAACTCTGAATGAGGATCACAGTCCTGGTGCTGGAGCAAATTGATGGCAACAATTCCCCACTGCCCGAACAGCCACGGCACGCCGAAATAAAGCAGCGTTCCGCGCCAGTTCAAAATCATCAACACGATTATAAATCCAATGACCGTAAAGCGTTCCAGCCGTGCGCGACGAAATAACGCCGGCTTTTGCGTCTGCCAGCGGCGCATGTCGGCTGATTTAACCCGGTAAACATTCCAAACGGCAACGACAGGAAATGCTATCAGGTTCAGCCAATTCCCGCGAAAATTCACCAGAGAACTGCGGACGCAATCCTGATCAGAATGATTTTGCGCATGATGACGCTCATTGTGGACCGGGATAATGGCAGTGGCCGACTGTCCCGTGCAAAATCCAAGCATGTGCTCAAACGCACGGTTCCAATAGTCATTGGCAAATGTCCGGCAGTGGATGTGGTTATGCTTGATGATACAGGCGACGAATGCCAGAACGCAGCTCACCGGCGCCAGATACCAATGTCGAAAAAGTCCCGTCCACTGTACGAAAAATAAAACGGTCAGCACTGCCAGGAAAAATAGCGGGCGCCAATCCGCCGAATAACGCAACGGCACAAGGGCCGTTTGATAGTATTTCCAACTTCGTCGCAACGGAGCAATTGGAAGCCGCGTTCGCATGTGCGGAAGATAGTTTGCCGCAAAAAATCGCACAACGTTAAAGCGGACACACAGACATTGAAAAAACTTTTGCTCCATCGAAATTTTCAACGCGTTCCAACAACCATTCCTCTTGAAGCGCCCTGAAATGGAGTCTATATGTTTCACAAATCGACGCTGGTCGCTTATGCGGAATCGAAAATTTAAAATCGCGCTCGTCTCGCCGAAAGGCCCGCTGTACCGGCATCGGAGCGGTATCTGGAAGAAATCGCTGCGCTATCAGCCGTTGACGCTCACCACACTTGCCGCGCTCGTTCCGCCGGAGTTGCCCGTTGACCTGCAATTATTCGACGAAGGAATCGCCGATGTGCCTTTGAATCTGGATGCGGACATGGTCGGGCTCACCGTCATTACCGGCACCGCTGTGCGCGCTTATGAACTGGCCGGCCACTTTCGACGACGCGGAATTACGGTCGTCCTGGGCGGCCCGCACGTCACTCTGATTCCCGATGATGCGCAACCCCACGCCCATGCCATCGTCACCGGGTATGCCGAAGATACATGGCCGCAACTGTTGCGGGATTTTGCAGCCGGCCAATTGAAACCGCGCTACGATCAATCGCCCGGGCTCGATCTCGCCGATCGCCCGTTCGCGCGCCGGGAATTATTGCCCGGCCGCCGGTATTTGACGAACAATGTGTTTGAGGCGACGCGCGGATGCGTTCACAGTTGCGATTTTTGCGTCGTCCCGGCGGCCTGGGGCCGAAAGCCACTTCAAAAGCCCGTTGACCAGGTCGTTGCGGACGTTCGACAGCATGGCGCGAAAAAGCTGATTTTTGTGGATTTGAACCTCATCGCGGACCGCCGATACGCCCTCGCACTGTTCAAGGCACTCATTCCCCTGAAAGTTCAATGGTATGGACTCGCGACGGTTTTGCTGGCTGACGATCTCGAACTGCTGGAAATGGCGGCGCGGAGCGGATGCAAAGGTTTGCTGATGGGTCTGGAATCCATCTCGCCGCTGAACCTTCGCCAAAACCACAAAGGATTTAATTCGCCGGACAAATACGTCCGGGTCGTTGAACGCCTGCACGCGCACGGCATAGCTTTGCAGGGATGTTTCGTATTTGGCCTCGACCACGACGAGCCAGATATATTTTTGAAAACGGCGGAGTTCGCGGTGGAAGCTGGAATCGATTTGCCTCGATTTGCCATCGTCACACCATTTCCTAACACGGCGCTCTACAAACGATTGCTGGCCGAGGGCCGTATTTTGACCAGGGATTGGGAACTTTATGACGGACAACATGTAGTTTTTCGCCCGGCGAAAATGAGCATCCAGGAACTCCAGGAAGGCACAGAACTGGCGTGGAAACATGCGTACAGCTTTCGCTCCATCGCGCGGCGCGTTTGTCGTTCGCCCGCGCCCTGGCCGGTCAAACTGGGCGCCAATCTCGGCTATCGCTTTTACGCCCATAACTTGAGCCGATTTTACAATTGCGACTGGATCATCGGCCGCGCATCGGCCCGCCCGCAAACCCACGCGACGGAACCTGCTCTGGCAGGGCAGAACTCCCGCTCAACTTCAGCGGCAGGCCAAAGCGCCAGCTCAATTTCAACCGCAGGGCAGAGCTGCCGCTCTGCCTAGCCCGCCAATGAAACTGAAACTGACCATCATTCATCCCTGCATTGGCCGCAAGCCGGGACAGAAATATATCCGCACCTGGCAAATGGAAGCGCTGCCGGCGGCGACGTTGGCCGGCTTGACGCCCGGGGACGTTGAAATTCGCTTTTACGATGACCGAATGGAGGCGATTCCATTTGATGAAACCACGGATTTAGCCGCCATCAGCGTCGAAACTTATACCGCAAAACGCGCCTATCAAATCGCCACCGAATACAGAAAGCGCCGCGTGCCTGTGGTCATGGGCGGATTTCATGCGACACTCTGTCCAAATGAAGTCGCGCAATACGCGGAAGCAGTGGTTTGCGGAGAAGCCGAAACACTCTGGCCGCAAGTGCTCGACGATGCCCGGCACGGCAAGCTGGAAAAATTCTATCGCCAATCCGGCCGTCCCGCGCTTGTGAACCTGAGACCAAACCGCTCCATTTTCCGGGGTAAACGCTATCTTCCAATTGGCCTGGTTGAGGCCGGCCGCGGTTGTCATTTCAAATGCGACTTTTGCGCTGTCCAGGCCGTATTCAATTCCACGCAATCGCGCCGGCCCGCCGACGCCATCGTCGCCGAAATCAAGCAGATGAAGCATGAGCGGAAGCTTTTCTTTTTCGTGGACGACAACATTACATCCAACATGGAGCAGGCGAAGGATTTTTTTCGCGCCTTGATTCCGTTAGGCATTCGATGGGTCAGCCAGTCTTCCATCAACGCCGCGCATGACGAGGAATTTCTCGAATTGCTGGCGCAAAGCGGCTGCCAGGGCGTGTTGATCGGCTTTGAAAGTTTGAATCCGGCAAATCTCAAAGACATGAATAAGGCGTTTAACACGATGCGCGGCGGTTTTGAAAAAGCCCTGGCCAATTTGCGCCGTCACAGAATTCGCGTCTATGGAACGTTCATTTTCGGCTACGACCGCGACATGCCCGAAAGCTTCCACCACACGGTCGAATTTGCAAAAGAGCACGCGCTTTATATCGCCGCATTCAATCATCTGACGCCATTTCCGGGAACTCCACTCTACCAGCGGCTGCAAAACGAAGGCCGGTTGCTCTACGAAAACTGGTGGCTCGACGATCGGTACAGCTACAACCAGATTCCGTTTCAACCGCGCGGCATGACGCCCGAAACACTCCGGCGCAACTGCCTCGAAGCCCGGCGCGAATTTTATTCCTGGCGCAGCATTTTTCAGCGCGGCCTGGACCGCGTGAACCGCGGCGATTGGTTCATGTGGCGGAATTTCTACCTCATTAACGCAATGCACCGGACGGATGTCACCATGCGTGACTACTACCCGCTCGGAGACGAATCATGGCGGGGACAATTATTGAAGGCCAATTAAGAGCGCGCCCGTCATCCGCAGTCCGATTCGCCCAGGCGACAAATGAGGATGACCCGGCGATCCGCCGGCTGTTGCGGGAGAATCCCATGCGCGGCGCCATCAGCGTTTCTTTCGAACGCGAGCCGGACTATTTCCGTGGCACACAAATCGCCGGCGCGGATGACCAAACGATTTTGGCCTTTGCCCAGGGCAGGCTGGTCTGCATTGGGCGTTGTTCTGTCCGTAAACGCTACATCAACGGCGCGATTCATCGCGTTGGGTATCTTTCTGATTTGCGGCTGGATTCCGCCGTCCAGGGCCGGTTCGACATTTTACGCCGCGGCTATCAGTTTTTCCATGAATTAAAAGACGAACATCCGGCCGATTTCTATTTTACAAGCATTACAACCGACAATCTGCGTTCGATTCAATTTCTTGAGCGCGGCTTGCCGGGCATGCCGCTCTATGAACGGCTGGCCGATTTTGTGACACTCCTCATCCCGGTTCCACGCCAAACGCGGAAATTAAAAGAATTAAATAAACGGGCATCGTTCCGGTTAAAGTCCGCAAATATCGAACTGGCGACGGGCTCGGACTATGATCCTGGTGCGCTTGCGGATTTTCTCAATTCGCACGCGAGCCGGTTTAATTTGGCGGCCGCATGGACCGGGGAAAAAATCTCCTCGCTTCGACAGCACAACCTGGAGCTTTCCCATTACGTCGTTTTAAGACGAGATGGAAAGATGATCGGTTGCGCCGCGCTTTGGGACCAGCGGCCCTTTAGACAAATCGTTATTCGTGGATACAATCGCCGGATTTCGTTCTTTCGTCCGTTGCTGAATTTAAGCGGAAAATTTTTGGGTTCAACACGGCTGCCGTCCGTTGGCTCAACATTGGCGCACGGATTTCTTTCGCCGCTGGCAGTTGCACTGGACGACGATCGGGGATTGCTCTCGATGATCGAGGCCTCGCTTTTGGCCGCTGCAAATCGAGGCATGGAATACGTGACGCTTGGATTCGCGGCTGGCGACCCGCGCCTGGTGGTCGTGCGAAGGCACTTTCGCTGCCGCGAATACAGAAATCGTCTTTTCAGCGTCAGATGGAAGAACGATGAATTCGCAGGAATCAAGTTGGACAATAACCTGGTTTTCCCGGAAGCAGCCTTATTATGACAACCCTCACGGACACATTTTACATGCCGCGCGCGGAATTAAGCGTTGAGCGGGAAAATGAAATGCTCGAATTATTATCAAAGCATTTTGATGGCGTGACTCGCCCTCAATTTCAAGCGGACCTTGCCGAAAAGAATTGGGTCATTCTCCTTGTGCGCGAAGGCCGCCTTGTAGGTTTCTCCACGTTGCTGGCATATGAAACGTCGTTCGGCCGGGAGCCGGTCAGCGTCATTTACTCGGGTGATACCATCGTTTCGCCCGAAGCCTGGAACTCGCCCGCTCTGTCCCGCGTGTGGATTACCTGTGTGCGCGAATTGCGACGGAGTTACGCGAGCGGCAAATATTATTGGCTGTTGCTGACATCGGGTTTTCGCACCTACAGATTTTTGCCGCTTTTTTGGCGCGAATTTTACCCGCGATTCGACGCGCCAATGCCCCCGGATCAGAAACGTCTTCTCGATTGTTTGGCAAAGGAACGGTTCGGCGCGCAGTATGACCCGGGAAATGGAGTTGTCCGCTTCGCGCAACCGCAAAAATTGCGGGACGGCACAAACCTGTTTCCCGAGGGGAAAGCCTCCGACCCTCATGTCGGCTATTTCCTCAAGCAAAATCCCGGCTACGTTACCGGCGAAGAGTTAGTCTGCCTCACCGAACTCGCAGATGAAAATCTCACTCCGGCCGGCCGGCGGATGGTTCAACCTCGAATCAATGAACAGGGTGCCGGCCTGCCGGTCGGCCATGACAGGCGGCAACGCGTCCGCGACGGGTTTAAGGCCGGGGACCGGCCATGAACAGTCCAGCCACCATCGCTAATTCACTGTGGCTGGTGTCAAACTTGCCGGCATATGCGGGCTTTTGCCGCGCTCTGCATCGTCCTGCGAAAGCTCAGGCTCAGTTATTGTGCAGTTATTTGGTAAAGAACGCCAACACTGCGTTTGGCGGGAATTACAGGTTCCGTGAAATCAAATGCTATAATGAATTTGCGCAACGGGTTCCATTCTCCGATTACGATGATTTAAAGCCATGGATCGATCGGATTCAATCCGGCGAAAATCATGTCCTCACTGCCGAACCCATAACGCATCTGATTCCGACTTCCGGCTCAACTGGCGCCCGAAAACTAATCCCCTTTACCGCCCGCTTGCAGATCGAGTTTAATCGCGCGATTGGTCCCTGGATTGCCGACCTATACGGCCATCACCCCTCACTCGCATTCGGCCCGGCCTACTGGTCCGTTTCTCCGGCCATTCAAATCGAAAATGCTGGAACCTCAACCGTGCCCATTGGTTTTGAGGACGATTCCGCCTACCTCGGCAGGACACGAGCACGCTTCGTGGATGCGCTCATGGCCGTGCCGTCCGAAATTCGGTTGGTTTCGGACATGGAACAGTTCCGGTACCTGACATTATTATGCCTGCTGCGGCGGGCAGACCTCCGCCTGATTTCAGTATGGCATCCATCCTTTTTATCATTGTTGTTGGACGCTTTGCCTGAATTCTGGGGCAGTTTATTGGAAGACATAGCAGCGGGAACCTGCCGATATGCGAAGTCCCTGCCGCCGGCGACCCTCCTGTCGCTGCAACTTCGCCGACTGCCAGACCGTGCCCGGAGCCTTTCGAACGCCAGCCCCTTTGAACCGGAAACCATTTGGCCGGCGTTAAAAGTCATTAGCTGCTGGGGCGACGGCCACGCACAATTTGCCGGCGCTGACCTTAAACGTCGCTTTCCGTCCCCGGTGATTCAGCCCAAGGGACTGCTCGCGACAGAATGCGTTGTAACCATACCGTTCGCAAACGCGTACCCGCTGGCGGTCACATCGCACTTTTTCGAATTTATCGACGAGCACGGACGCATTCATCCGGCGCATGAACTCAAAAAAGACGGGATTTATGAAGTAGTCGTCACCACCGCCGGCGGCCTGTGGCGTTATCGCCTGCATGACCGCGTTAAAGTCAGCGGATTCTGCGCAAAGACGCCATCGCTATGTTTCCTCGGCCGGGCTGGAAATATTTCCGACCGCTGCGGCGAAAAACTCTCGGAACAATTCGTCACGCAGACGATTCTCACGGCGACGGCCCATCTGCAATCTCCCCCGCGATTTGCTTTGCTCGCCCCTGACGAAACCCGTTTGGCTCGCGGTTATACGCTCTACATAGAAGGAGAGGTTCCCATGGATATTCAGAATCGGTTGGAACAACTGTTATGTGAAAATATTCACTATGCCTGGTGCCGAAAACTCGGCCAATTGGAGCCGAGCCGCATCTTCAAGATAGAAAACGGCGGTTTCCAAACCTTTATCGCGCGCCGGCAGCAGGACGGAAAGCGGATCGGAGAAATCAAGCCCTGCGCCCTTTCGACCGAGGCCGATTGGTCCAGTCATTTTCGCGGGCATTACGTTTCGGAAAAATAAAAAACCACCCAGCCGGATTAAAACTCATTGGCGAAAGGCTCTACAACCTGGTCATTACGGACGTGAAAATGCCGGACATGAGCGGGCTGACATTGCTCAAAGAAGCCAAACAAAAAAGTCGCGATACCCAGTTCATTCTGATGACAGCGTACGGCACCGTCGAGAGCGCCGTGAGCGCCATGAAAGAAGGAGCCTATGACTATGTGTCGAAGCCATTGGACATGCAGCGGTTGCGCGCCACGGTGCTGAAAGCGCTGGAATTTCAGGCATTGGTTGCGGAAAACAACGAACTGCGCCTGCGCCTCCAGAAACGTTCCGAGCCAAGCCTGCTGGTCGGCAACAGCGAAGCGATGCGCAAAGTGACGCAACTGGCCGATGAGGTCGCGCGGAGCGAAGTCATTGAAGGTGAGAGCGGCACAGGCAAAGAGATCGTTGCCCGGTCCATTCATTTAAAAAGCGCCCGGGCGCAGAAGGACGAACGCCGGTGAGAGTCCGATTAATCCCGTTTCCCGAGACAGTTTCCTCGCCCCCAAGAACCGGAACGCTTGCGCCTTTTCGATCTTCCGTCTTTAATTTATCAACTCAACCAAAAAATATGAACATGAATCCTTATCTGGCAGAATTTATCGGCACAGCACTGTTGATTCTCTTCGGCGATGGTGTTGTGGCCAATGTGCTGTTGAGAAAATCAAAAGGCCACGGCGGCGGATGGATTGTCATCACCTTTGGCTGGGCCATGGCAGTCACGATGGCAGTCTACGCGGTCGGAACCATCAGCGGCGCGCATTTGAATCCGGCGGTGACGATTGGTTTGGCGGCCATTGGAAAATTTGCGCCCGCAAAAGTTGCGGGCTATATCATCGCCCAAATTGCCGGGGCGATGTTCGGAGCCTCGCTCGTCTGGCTGGCCTACCTGCCGCACTGGAAAGAAACACCAGACACCAGCGCCAAGCTGGCGGTATTTTGCACCGGCCCCGCCATTCGTTCGACCCCGGCCAATCTGCTCTGTGAAGTCATTGGAGCGGCGACACTCGTTTTCGGCGTTCTCTCTATTCCCTCGACTGCGAACCTGTCCGCGCCGGGTTGGGCCACGGGTTTTGGCCCGTTGATTGTCGGGTTGCTGGTTTTCGCCATCGGACTTTCGCTTGGCGGGCAGACGGGTTATGCCATCAATCCCGCCCGCGATTTTGGTCCGCGCCTCGCGCACGCGATCCTGCCTATCGCCGGCAAGGGTGAGTCGGATTGGACTTACGCGTGGATTCCGATTGTCGGCCCCATTCTCGGCGGCGTAATCGGCGCATGGGTTTACCGGCTGCTTTACACTTGAATCCAACAACGAATCAAACTTAAATCCCAATCTTCCCATGGACCATGGTGGTGGAACACGGCGTGTAGCGCCGCGCGCAGCGGCGCAACCAGCGGGGTTCATGGTCCCTATACACGATTTATGAATCATTGAAACCTCCCATGAAATACATTCTTTCCCTCGATGCCGGAACCACGAGCGTGCGCGCCATTTTGTTTGATTCGGAAGGCCGGATCCAGGCCGTGGCTCAAAAAGAAATCCGCCAAATTTATCCCAAACCCGGCTGGGTCGAGCAAGACCCGCAGGAAATTTGGCTCAGTCAATTCACGGCCGCTGTGGAAGCGCTTGGGCGCGCCCGCATTCGCCCTGGCGATGTCGCCGGCCTCGGCATCACCAACCAGAGGGAAACCACCGTCGTTTGGGACCGTAAAACGGGCGAGGCGGTTTACAATGCCATCGTCTGGCAGGACAGGCGCACGGCGGAAGCCTGCGACCAGCTTCGTGCCGCCGGCCACAACAAACAAATAAACCAACGTACCGGGCTGCTGCTGGACGCTTATTTTTCCGGCACCAAGATTGCCTGGATTCTCGACAACGTGCCTGGCGCCCGGCAACGCGCCGAAACAGGCGAATTGCTTTTCGGCACGATTGACACCTGGCTCATCTGGAAAATGACCAGCGGCCAAAATGTTCACGTGACCGACCCGAGCAACGCCTCGCGCACGTTGCTCTACAACATTCATACCAGGAAGTGGGATGAAGAAATGCTTAAACTCTTTCGGATTCCCGCCAGCCTGTTGCCTGAAGTCCGCACATCCAGCGAAGTCTACGGTGAAGTCAGCACGTCCCTTGGATTGCAGAAAGTGCCAATTGCGGGCATCGCGGGCGACCAGCAATCGGCATTGTTCGGCCAGATGTGCGTGCATCCGGGCCAGGCCAAGAATACTTACGGCACCGGCTGTTTTCTTTTGCAAAATCTTGGTTCCAAATCAATCACGTCCCGCAACCGGCTGCTGACCAGCGCTGCCTGTCAGATTGGAAAAAAGGTCGAATTCGCCCTGGAAGGCAGCGTCTTCATCGGAGGAGCCGTGGTGCAGTGGTTGCGAGACGGCTTGCGGTTGGTGCGCTCTGCCGATGAGGTCAATTTATTGGCCAATTCCACGCCGGACAACGGCGGCGTTTATTTGGTGCCGGCATTCACTGGTCTCGGAGCGCCGCATTGGGACCCGTACGCGCGCGGAGCCATTGTCGGCATCACACGCGATACTTCCGCCGCGCACATCTCGCGAGCCGCGCTCGAAAGCGTGGCGTACCAGGTGGCAGATTTGCTTGACGCCATGCGCGCCGATACGGGCAAACGGCTGAAAGAATTGCGGGTGGATGGCGGCGCAAGCCGCAGCGCCTTCATGATGCAGTTTCAAGCTGACCTCTTGCATATCCCGGTCGTCAGGCCGGCGGTGACTGAAACCACAGCCCTGGGCGCGGCTTATCTCGCCGGTTTGGCTGTCGGCTATTGGAAAAACGTCGCGAGTATTTCGAAGCAGTGGCATGTTGAAAAAGTGTTCGAGCCACAAATGCCGCGATCACAAGTGGACGAACTGCGTTCCCGCTGGAATACGGCGCTGGCGCGCGCCAAAGATTGGGCGCCGCGCGTTCATGCGCCGGTAAAAAACAGAAAGCGCGCTAAAAAATAAAGCAAGCCGATGAACCGAGACGAAATGTTGCGGCAGACACGCGAACGCACCCAACCCTGGGACATGATCATCATCGGCGGCGGCGCGACGGGCGCGGGCGTGGCGGTGGATGCGGCCACGCGGGGTTACGCGACGTTATTGCTCGAACAACACGATTTCGGCAAAGGCACGTCCAGCCGCAGCACCAAGCTGGTGCATGGCGGTGTGCGCTACCTTGAGCAGGGCAACGTCTCGCTCGTCATGGAGGCTTTGAAAGAGCGCGGGTTGCTGCGCCAAAATGCGCCGCATGTGGTCAGTGAACTGGCGTGCATCGTGCCCAGCTACGCCCGGTGGGAAGGTCCCTTCTACGGTATAGGCCTCAAGCTGTATCAGTTGCTGGCCGGCAAATACGGTTTTGGAAAATCACACACCCTCTCCAGGGAGGAAACACTCCGGCAATTGCCCAATGTCAATCCGGACGGACTCACCGGGGGCGTGGTTTATTACGACGGCCAGTTTGACGACACGCGGCTGCTCATCAACCTGGTCGCGACGGCGGCAGACCAGGGCGCAACCTTGCTGAACTATGCCAGGGTCACGGCGCTCAACAAAGGCGGCGACGGCATCGTCAACGGCGTGAGTTGGCAAAATGTTGAGACGGGTGAGATTTTCACCGCGCGCGCAAAAGTTGTTGTGAATGCGACGGGGACATTCACGGATTCTGTGCGCCGCCTCGCCGAGCCTGGCGCCAGTCAAATGATTGCCCCCAGCCAGGGCGCCCATTTGGTTTTCGACCGGTCGTTTTTGCCCGGCGCGAACGCGATCCTCGTGCCGCATACGAAGGATGGCCGCGTCATGTTCGCGATTCCCTGGCACGGACACACCCTGGTGGGCACGACTGACACGCCCATGAAAGAGACGTCGCTGGAACCCGTGGCGCTCGAACAGGAAGTTGAATTCATCCTGGAAACCGCCGGGCTTTATCTTGAAAAGAAGCCTTCACGTTCCGACATCCTGAGCGTGTTTGCTGGAATCCGGCCATTGGCGAAATCGGGCGGGGGCGGCAACACGGCGGCACTATCGCGCGATCACACCATCCACATTGATAAGAGCGGGCTATTAAGCATCGCAGGAGGGAAGTGGACGACCTATCGCAACATGGCCCAGGGCTGCGTGGACCAGGCGGCCACACTGGCCGATTTGCCGGACAAACAGTGCCGGACGCAGAACCTGAACATCCATGGATATCATCCGAACGCGGCCGGCTTCGGTTCGCTGTCGTTTTACGGATCGGATGCTTTGGCAATTCGCAAGTTGATCGACGAAAACAAAACGTTGGCGCGACCGCTGGATGCAAATCTGCCCTACATCGAGGCGGAAGTGGTCTGGGCGGCTCGCTCGGAAATGGCCCGCACCGTGGAGGACGTGCTTGCCCGTCGCACTCGCGCGCTGTTTCTGGATTCCAGGTCCGCCATTCGTATGGCTCCACGGGTCGCCGCCATTTTGGCAAACGAACTGGGCAAGGATGCCGCCTGGCAAGCCGGCCAGATCCAGGCATTCAATCAAGTCGCGCGCAGCTACATGATCAGACCTTGAAACGAAGGTTAGCATGGTAGGGCGGACGTGCCCGTCCGCCAGGCACGCGCCCCCGGCGCGCGCGTTTCAGAAACATTCGATGTTCAGCGTTCGATGTTCGATGTTTTGAATTCATTCACTGAGCCGAAAACATCGAACATCGAACGCTGAACATCGAATGAAAGCACATGGCAGGTCCAATCCATCAATCCATCAATCCACTGGTCTCACCATCCGGCCAAAGCCATTTTGCCAATGGTACGTCCGGATTCCAGGCGCCCGTGCGCCTGGCGAAGGTTCGCGGCGTTGATGGGAGTGAACGTTTCAGTGAGGGTCGTGCGCAGCTTTTGGACGTCAATCAGTGCCGCGACTTCGTCCAGTATCAGACCCTGCGCGCTCATGTCCGGGGTTTGGAACATGGCGCGGGTAAACATAAATTCCCATGAGAAGGATGCGCTCTTGCTTTTGAGGAGATTCAAGTCAATCGGGCGTTTGTTTTCGACAATGCACGCAATTTTGCCCTGCGGGCGGATGAGCTCGGCCATGACGCTCCAGTAGATATCTGTGTCGGCGAAGTTGGCGATGAAATGGACGCAGGCAAAATTGAGGGCGCCAAGTTGCGTGGGCAAGTGCTGCCGATGGTCCACAACGTGATTTGCTCCCATTGATGTAACCCACGTCTGCGTCTCGGGGCGCGAAGCGGTGGCGATGACTGCCAGGCCGGCCCAGCGTGCCAGTTGTATGGCGACGGAACCGACCCCGCCCGCGCCTGCGATGATTAACAGTGATTGTCCATGGTTGGCTCCGTGACGGTCAATGTGCATCCGGTCAAACAGCGCTTCCCAGGCGGTAAGCGTGGTCAAAGGCATGGCAGCAGCCTCGGCAAAGGTGAGCGAGCGCGGTTTGTGGCCGACGATCCGTTCGTCCACCAGTTGAAATTCTGCGTTTGAACCGGGGCGTGTAATGTCTCCGGCATAATAGACCTCGTCCCCCGGTTTGAAGCGTTTCACGTCAGGACCGACAGCCTCGACGACGCCCGCAGCATCCCAGCCGAGAATGCGCGGGTTCTTTTCGACGTCCGGCTTTGGGGCGCGCACCTTGGCATCTACCGGATTGACGGAAATCGCCTCGACGCGGACAAGCAAATCGTGGTTGGCAGGAGCGGCAGGTTTAGGCAGTTCGATATCGAAGAGCGATTGCGGATCGCTGACAGGCAGGTACTGTGTCAGGGCTACAGCTTTCATATTCACATAAGCAATTATGCCGGCCCGGCGCCGGGCGGCCTGTGGGCAGTTCGGAAAAAATCTGGACTTTAAAGCTCGCGAGTCAATCGAAAATTCGCAAAGGGTCGAAGTGACAACGCGCTCGTGCCGAAGGCACAACCGCTTCAACACTTCAACGTTCCTCCATCACCACATGCAATTGGCCCGCCCGGTCCAGGCGAATAATCTCATCCGTGAAACCCTTCCGGAAATTCGGATATTTGAATTGGTATCCCAACTCCATTTTCAATTTGCGGTTGGACACCCGTTTATCCGTGACACCGCGCTTTCGGTCTTCGCCGGCGCTTGCCGGGCCGGGCCGCGGCGGATATTTTCCCAAAGCAGCCCCGAGCCATTCGAAGAACGTTCTTTGCCTCACCGGCTCGTCATCCACGGCATTATAGACGTCTCCGGGCCGTCCGCGCTTCAGCGCAGCCACTACGCATCCAGCGACGTCATCGCGATGAATCATATTCAGGAACCGGGAACCGTCACCGTCCATGCGCGCTTCATTTTTGAGAAATTGTTTGAACCAATGGCCGCGGTCAGGTCCGTAAATGCCGGCGACCCGCAAAATAACGGCCGGAAATTTGTCCCGCTGAAACGCTTCGAACAGCAGTTTTTCAGCCTCGACCAGGACCTTGGCCGTTTCGGCGGACGGTTCTGCCGGGCTGGATTCTTTCACGAGCGAGCCATCCTTCTGGCCGTAGACGCTTGTGCTGCTCGTGTAAACAAATTTTTGAGGCGGCGCGGCGGACAACCATTTCAGCAGGCAGCGCGTGCCGTCCAGGTAAATTTGCCGGTAATTGCCCACGTCACCCCCGGCGGCGACGCATTGGACGATCCAATCGAAATCGCGCGGCAACGGGGCTAGTGTTTCCGATTTGGTGACGTCCGCTATCAGCGGACGGATTCCGGTGGCGGCCAATTCAGCCTGGCGGGACGCGTCCCGGCGCAGCCCATGAACTTCATGTCCCAGGCGGGCCAATTCAGCCCCCAGGGACATTCCGACGTACCCGCAGCCGACAATAAGACATTTCATGCGCAACAATTTGGGCGGACCGCTGTTCAAATCTTTGACTATTCAGTGTTTTGTCCGCGCTTTTTTTAAAAGTAAATCCCGATTCATTGAATATTTCAATCCCGGAGACGTAGTGGACGACGCCCGGCTTGCGTGGGTAATGGAACTTTCATAGAGTGCAGCCATGACCGTAAAAACGGATGTTGAAACTATTCTCGATATTCTCGAGCGGGTCCAGGCCCGCGTCGAAGAATTGCGGTCCACCGTCCTTCAACAGCAGGCCATGATCAATGCCGCGCTTTTGTGCCTGCGGGACCGCACGCAGTCCGACCCCAAAGAGCTCGAAAGACTCTTTCTACACTACCAGCAAGTGGTTCATCAACAGCTTTTGGAAATTAACCCGGAAACGGTCAACTCCCGGGAATTGGAGAAGATTCTTGGCCCATGATTTGAAAATCCGGTAAAAGCCAAGGGTTATCCAGGCCGCCGGGCCAAACGAAATTCCGGCATCCTTTGACCCTTTTGCGTTCTTCCGACACGCTTCAACGTCCCCAAAAAAGTTATTCACATGGACAGCCAATGTCCAACGGTCCCGGCGAGATTGGCGGCATGAAAATGCAGAAGACAAAACTCTGCCGGGTCAGGCTGGAACCGGAATTAGAGGAAATAGCGGCGCTCTGGCCTGCGGCGAAACGGTTCGAAGTGGCGCTGAAACTCAAACGATGGGCCAAACAGTTGAGAATCAGCGCCTTAATTATGACTTCTGACGGGCGCGGTCAGAAGGCGCGGCCGGCTTCGGTGCCGTCTCTGCCGCGGCGGAAGGCTGCCTGGAATTAGCTTCCTTGGAACCGGCTTCCTTGGAATTCGCTTCCGCCTCCACCGTCCATTTATCCAGCGGAAAACGCTGTTGCAATTCCACGTACGCCCACACAATTTTGGCGGGATCCGTGCACGTGGCCAGAAACCGCGTGAAATAGGCGATGCACGCCTCGGCCGAGGTCTGCATCGAATACGAATCCGCCGTGACATTGGCCAGAATGTTCGGGGTTTTGGACCTTTCGAATTCGCCGGCCTTCTTTAGGTACCAATCGCCCACCTTCCGTCTCCCATTTTCCAATTGTGACAAATAGGAGGCGTCCAATCCCAACGCCTCGGCCATTTGTTGTTGGGTCCATTGGAGACGGTGGCGCACGTCGCGCAGTTGTCTTGCCCTGTCTGCTTTGCTTCCCGGTTTTTGAGCGCTCATGATTCCCTTTTGGTTAAAGTTTTCTAAAACTCCACTTTCTAATTGATGAAGTCATCTTTAATACTGGTTGCCTCCGGTTACAAGCGAAAAAACAAAAAATTACAAAAAAGTTTATTTAGTCTGATTAAAGGTCCTGACATACACCGCCAGCGCATCAATCTCCGACGGCGACAGTTTCTTTTCAAAAGCAGGCATCACACTGGGCCCGGTTTTGATGGCATTGACGATCTGCGCGTGCGTTGTTTCAGCTTGCCATTTGGGGTCCGTAAGATTCTGCGCTCCAACAAGCCGGCCATGAAATGTATGAGCACGACCGTTTTTGCCATGGCACACGATACAATTTTCCTGGAACAAACCCCGGGCATCCACCCGCCCAACCGGGTAATTGGCGTCTTTGATTGTCACAGGCCCCCTGGATGCGCAACCGCAAATGCCAAAAGAGCAGCCGACAAAAACGGCCAATATCTCCACGGTTTTATGACGGCTCATATTCTTATTGTCATGCATTCCGCGCTTTTTTCAACACCCGCCGAAATGTTTACAATTTACGATTTACGCCAACGCACTGATTGCTATTGGGGTTTTCGCGATCATGCGGCAGTGGATAAAATGTCCAAACAAACCGCGCCAGCGTCGCCACGAACATAGGCAGGTCGTTCTAATCGGCCAAAGCCTTAGCCGCCACAGTCCCCGCGTAAATCGTAAATTAAAATGGCCGCTCCTTTCAACGGCCTCCGGAGCTTGCACCATCCAACCACCCCTCCTGCCTCAAAAAATCGAGCAGCCTGGGATCATCGGCCGACAATGGCGGAAGCCAAAGGGCCAATTCCTTTCGATTCCACCATAAACGCCCCGGATTACCGGGAGGAGCGAAGGCGTAACTATAGAGAACAGCCCGGACATACCGCGGCGGTTTGTCCGGGAAAGGGTTATTCCCAAGCAAGCTCAACGCCTCACGGTCATTGTGAAGGAGCTTCCAAACCAAATGCAGCGTCCACGGATAATCGGAAGGCGTGGCCATTGCCGCGAACCACATTTGCCAGTCCAGCCGGGGCTGGTAGGGCGCGATTTGGATGGGCCGTTTGTCCAGCGCAACCGGCTGCGCTCGATACAGGTAAGGCCGCCACGCAGCGGCATCATCCGGAATCGCAGCATCGGTGCCTTCGAAGACGACAGTCAACCGCACTCGGCCGACCGAACCAAAGGCGCCGTAAGTATTGACCAGATCGAGCGGGTCGAATGAAAAATTCATCTTCTGGTTCGGCGAAATCAGGTTCGCAACCGGCTGAATGCTTAAAACGGCGACTATTGCAGCCAGAACCCACGCCGTTCCCGACATCCAAACGGAAGGTTTCTCCATAGTTGCGGCCACGGCCACGTGCCTGGTCAAAATGTGCGGAAGACATTTTGCCAGAAAAGCGTCGTCGAAACATGCCAGGGCGGGAATGATCGTAAGCCAATTCAAAAAAGAGAGATTACCGCTCAAAATCAACATGACTTGAAACAGGATCATGATGACACCCGCGATACGGCGCGCGATGCGCGGGTAAAAGGCAAACCAGGGCGCGATCAATTCCGCAAAAAAATTAAACAAAACGCCGGCTTTGAGGATCCAGTGCGGCAGGAACGAAAACCAGCGGCTGAGCGGGCCGGGAATGGGCTGGGTTTCGAAATGATAGTAAAGGGCCGTCAGGTCCCGCCAGCAGGAATCGCCGCGCCACTTAATAAGGGCCGCGCCGACCATGATCCGGAAGATGAGCCAGCGAAAAAGCCAAATGACAACGACAGGCGGATGACGTTTGGGAAACGGCCGGGCATCCAGCAAGGGACACAGAAAAATTCCCAGAAACCCGGTTTCCAGCAGTTGAATTTCCCAGCCGTAACCATACCAATCCTGGCCGAGATGGACGAACGACATATACAGCGCCCACAGCGCCGCCATCATCAAGGCATTGGCGTATCCGGCAACCACCACGCAGGCCAGCGCAAAACCAATCCACGCCGTGATTTGCAAAGCAGCGTCCGAATGAACAAACCAGAAGAGGGACGGCATGCGAATAAAACACGAGAAGAGAGAGGGTGTGTGAATCGAACCATCCAGCGATGGGTAGCTAAGCGCGCCGCGAACCTGCGTCAGATACAAATTAAGCGGCGTCAGGCCGTGTGAACCAATGAGTGGAAGAATCTGTCTGGCGGCAACGAGGAAGGCCACCGCATAGACTGCTCCCAGGAGACGCAGCATTACAAACCGCGTGAGCCAGTAACTCTCTACCGGACGCGCCGGCGCTGGAGCAGTTTCCGTCATGGCAGAACCATGGAGGATGTTGCTGCCAGCGTCAAATCAGACAGATCGGACAGATCCGTCCGATCCGACGGACCGTCAAAAAACTACTCAACAACCCGCTTTCCTTCCTTGCGCGCATGGTATTGTTCCTTGATCCATTTATAGGTCGCGGCGAGGCCTTTGTTCAGAGTCGTGTTCGGTTCCCAGCCCAGGACTTTTTCGATGAACGTATTGTCACTGTTACGGCCGGCCACACCCTTGGGCGCGGTCAGGTCGTAGTGCCGTTTGAGCGTCACACCCGCGATCTTTTCAATCTTGGAAAGCAATTCGTTGATTGTAACCAATTCGCTGGAGCCCAAATTGATAGGGGTCGCAATCAAATCATCGGAGTGGGTAATCATGTCCACGCCTTTGACGCAGTCGTCAATATACATGAAACTGCGTGTCTGATGGCCATCGCCCCAAATCGAGATATCGCGCTTGCCAGTGTCCTGCGCTTGAATCACTTTCCGGCACAGGGCCGCCGGGGCCTTTTCGCGTCCGCCGTCCCAGGTGCCGTGCGGACCATAGACATTGTGGAAACGGGCGATGAACGTTTTCATGCCGCGCTCATGCCAATATTCCTCGCAGAACATTTCTGAAATCAATTTTTCCCAGCCGTAGCCGCGCTCGGCCATCGCCGGATAGGCATCGGACTCCTTCAGCGCCCGGACGTTCGGATCTTTCTGCAGCGTGGTGTTGTAGGCGCAGGCGGAAGAGGAAAAGAAGTAACGGCGCGCGCCGGCCCGGTACGCAGCCTCAATCATGTGTGTGTTAATCAGCACGCTGCGGAGACACTCCACACGAAATCGCTCGATGAAACCCATGCCGCCCATGTCCGCAGCCAGGTTATAGACCTCGACGGCATCTTCGCAAACGCGATGGCAATTGTCTTCGTTGCTGACATCCAGGCAAATGTTTTCGACGCCCGGCACCTTCAGATACCATTCATAAACCGGCTTCTTGTCCACCGCGCGAATGCGCTCAAACCCTTTTTTCTTGAAGTAAAGCGCCAGGTTGCCGCCGATGAAGCCACCGCCGCCGGTGATGACAATCAAATCGTCTTTTTGCGTGGGCGGAGTTTTCTCAACGAGTCGCGTTTTGGCTTCCATAAATGTGGCGGGCAGGGTACAGGCTGGCCGGTGTAAAAACGAGAAAAAAGAGGTTACGAAAGCAATTCCATCATTCTATCCAATAATCCACCAATCCACCAATCCATTAATCCGCCTGCCTATGGATTGGCCAACCTGAAAAACGAATTACCCGCAGGCGATGTGAGCTTCAGAGAATTTGTGCCGTTGGCATTCGGGGACCAGTTGTCGTTTTGAGTCCAGCCAGCGGGGTTGGCGAGGCTGTTGTTCTGCTGCAATACCCAGCCGGAGACGCTTTGCCAATAGACGGTGACGGTGTTGCCGGACTCGCTGATGTACAACCTTGGCGCGCCCGGGGTTTGCACCACAGATATAGACGCCCAGAATCCGCCCGTGAGAGAATAGTTGCCTCCGGACATGGTCATGGAGGCGTCGGGCTGGCCAATGGTGCCGCTTAACGTGTACGAGCCGCCACTGCTCGTACCGCCGCCACCGGCGATTTTATACCAGTTAATGCTGTAGCTTTGGGCGGAAGCGGGAATCGCAGAAAGCACCAAACACCAATACCCAAGCACCAGAGAAACTCCAAACGCCAATCGCCGACTGCCGGATTGAATTTTGGACGTTGACGTTTCTATGGAATATGGATGTTGGAACCTGGAGTTTTTCATTCCAACGCCCATAGTCTCACACGAAAGGACCTGGTCAAGCTCATTCCTAAAGCGCATTTGTTTCAAATTTGCCTGTCCATTCTGACTGTGATTTGGCATGCTAAAATGATGGAGTCGGAATCCACCAGCTTCGCACCAATCCAGAAAGCCGTTTCCGCGTCGCGGAACCGGTGTTTAATCATTGTGATCCTCGGGGCACTGTCCACCATCAGCCCCTTCGCCATTGATATGTATTTGCCGGCTTTTCCAGAGATCGCCGGCGCGCTGCATACCTCCACCGCGCGGATTTCATTGTCACTGGCCAGTTACTTTGCTGGGCTCGCGGCGGGCCAGCTTTTTTATGGCCCGCCGCTGGATCGTTTCGGGCGCAAGCTGCCGATGTACGGAGGCATGCTGCTGTTCGTCGTGGCATCCGTGTTATGTCTCGGGTCGCGTTCGGTGCAATGGCTTATCGCCATGCGGTTCGTCCAGGCGCTCGGCGGATGCGCGGCAGGTGTCGCCGCCATGGCGATGGTCCGCGATTTCTTTCATGTGGATGAAACGGCCAAAATCATCTCACTCCTGATTCTTATCATCAGTGCATCGCCGTTGCTGGCGCCGAGCGTTGGCGTGTTTGTGTCCACGCATCTGGGGTGGCAATGGGTGTTTATTGTCCTGGCGTCGTTCGTCGTCTTCATGATGGCGGTTTCCCAATTTTTCCTTCCCGAAGGCCACAGAGCTGACCGCTCGATTTCTCTGCGGCCCGGGCCGATTTTCCGCAACTACGCTGAAGTTCTCAAAGAACCCCAATTTCTCATCTACGCCCTGGCGGGGGCATTCGCCTTCTCCGGCCTGCTCGTGTACGTGTCGAGTTCGCCCATTATTTTTATGGAGGTCTATCACGTGAGCCAATGGCAATTCGGCTGGATTTTCGCCGGCCTGGCCGTTGGGTTCATCGGCAGCAACCAAATCAACGTCCTTCTCCTGAAAAAGTTCACCAGCCAGCAAATTTTTCGCGCCACTTTGTTCGTTCAATGTCCTGTTGCCCTGTTGTTCCTGGCTGGGACATGGTCCGGCCTGCTGAATTTGCCGGCCACACTCGTCCTGCTGTTCATTTCGTTGTCGAGCCTCGGGCTGGCCTATCCCAACGCGGCCGCGCTCTCCCTCGTCCCATTCGATCACAATATCGGGAGCGCATCCGCCATGGTGGGTTTCCTGCAAATCGGCGTCTCTGTCCTGGCTTCCGTCACGATTGGCATTTTTGACTTGCACACGATGATGCCCGTGGCGCTCGTCATGGCGGCGACGTCATGGATCGCTTTGGGGATATTATCGATCGGCAAACGCAAAATTCATCACCTGCGTTACGTGGACGAAAAAGACGCGAATTTCCTGCCTCATTAATGGGTGGAACACGGCGCGCTGCGTGGCGCTGCCACCGCCGTCCCCGCCCGCTCTGCTGTAAGAGCGGGGGGAAAAGACGCGGTGCAACGGCTGGCCACACTTGTTGCGCCGCTGCACGCGGCGCTACACGGCGCAGCGCGCCGTGTTCCACCACCACGGTTCGGGGACGCCAGCCATTCAGTTGAATGCGTGCCCTTAAAAATTGCATTAGCATTATTAAAATTTCCGTAAAAGTTTGACGGAGCACCCATCTCGTCGGAGAATTTGTTGTGGCAGTAAATACGTTTTGCATTCGAAAATCCCTATGGCTTCTGACAATCCTCTTGTGCGGCGGCATCCTTTGTAATTTAAATGCGCGCCCTTATGGGCTGGCGTCCCGTTCCGCCGTCGGCCCGTTTTTGAACGATACTTTGCCCTATACGGCGCCTGCCATCTCCGGAGATTGGTCAGCAGTTGTGGCTTTTCCAAACCTGCTTTTTACCAATTCAGTTGGCCTGGCGCCTGTTCCGGGCTCCGACCAGCTTTGCGTTTGGGAACGGGAAGGGCGCGTCTGGACGTTTGAAAATTCACCGGGCGTGACTCAAAAGAAACTGGCATTGGATATTCACAATCAATGCCAGGGCTGGGACGATTCGGGCCTGCTGGGCGTCGCATTTCATCCGGGATTTGCCACAAACCACTTCATGTATGTCTTTTACACATGGGTCAAACCCGGGACCGTGGCGGGAGACGCCAATACCCGGCCCAATCCCATAGTGCCGAACACGTATCACGATCGCCTGTCCCGCTTCACGCTCGATGACAACGGCGTGGCGATTCCGGGGTCCGAGCAGGTGCTCATTGACCTCACTGACCAAACGATCTGGCACCACGGCGGCGGCATATTTTTCCATCCGAAAGATGGATTTCTGTACCTGACCATCGGCGATAATTCGGTGAGCGATAATGACCAGGTCATCAATAAGAGTTTGTTCGGCGGAGTGTTGCGAATCGATGTGGATTGCCGGGGCGGCAACATCAGCCATCCGATTCCCCGCCAGCCGCTCAACGGCCACACCGGGCATTACTATATTCCCAATGACAATCCCTTTGTCGGTCAATCGAACGTATTTGATGGCGAGTCGAATGTTCTCGAAGAATTCTTCTGCCTGGGCCTGCGCAGTCCGCATCGGATGACCTACGACCCGGGAACGGGACGGATTTACATCGGAGACGTGGGCGAAAGCGCGCGCGAGGAAGTGGATGTGATTGAGCCGGGCGAAAAAGGCCTGAATTTTCAATGGCCCTATTGCGAGGGCAACCTCGGAAAAATGAAAATGCCCTGCATCGGCATCAGCCGCGGTCCGCTCCTCGATTACCCGCACAGCGACGGGCGGGCAGTCATCGGCGGCTACGTGTACCGCGGCCAGAAATTCGCGCGCGATCTCGGCGGAAAATATATATTCGGCGACAACGTCTATCGCCTGGTATGGGCCATGGACCAGACAACAACGCCGGTCCAAAAGAATGTCCTGTGCGTGATGCCCAAGGGGAACGGCCCCAATTCCGGTTCCGATTACACCGGCCTCTCGTCCTTCGGCGTGGACGCGAACGGCGAGATTTATTTTTGCCAGATGAGCAGCATCGGCGGGAGGATTTTTACCCTGGCGCGGGGCGGACCGCCGCCGCCCAGCCGTTTAATGCCAAAACTGTTGTCACAAACGGGTATTTTTTCCGACATGAAGTCCATGACACCGCAGGACTTTTTGATTCCATATTCGGTCAACATGCCATTATGGTCTGACGGCGCGGTGAAAACGCGCTACATGGCGCTGCCGGATAACACACAGATCCATTTTACGAAGACAGGTGAATGGCAATTTCCGGCCGGGACGGTTTTTGTCAAAACCTTCCGATTGCCGGTGGACGACACCGACACTAACATTCTTCGCCGCCTTGAAACGCGGCTGCTCGTGCGCGACACGAACGGTTACGTCTATGGCGCGACGTACAAATGGCGCCCTGATGATTCTGACGCCGACCTGGTCACCGCCGGAATGACCGAGGACATCCCGATCAAAACGGCCGACGGCGCGCGGACCCAACGTTGGTTTTATCCGGGACGGCAGGATTGTCTCACGTGTCACACGCCTGCGGCGGGCGGCGTTCTTGGAGTCAAAACGCGGCAACTCAACGGCGATTGGACTTATCCGAACGGGGTTACGGACAATCAATTGCGCGAGTGGAACCGCATTGGCCTTTTCGATGCCACGTTGACCGAGGCCGAAATACCGCATCTGCAAAAGCTCGTGGCCGTGACGGACAAACACGCTTCGCTCGAAATGCGCGCGCGCTCCTATTTTGACGCCAATTGCGCGCAATGCCATCGTCCTGGCGGCGCTGAGGCATTCTTTGACGCGCGTTTTGACACGCCACTCGCCAAACAAGGCATTATCAATGGACCCGTGGCGAATCCCCTGGGCATTCCGGGCGCAAAAATCGTGGTGCCGGACGATCCGGCCAAATCCATTTTGCTGCATCGCATCAGTTATACCGGCGACCTGCAAATGCCCCCGCTGGCGCGAAACGTCAACGATACCAATGCAATTGCAACCATCAATCAATGGATTGAGTCTCTTCCCCGCAATTCGGCCACGCTGCCTAAAGGCTGGAAACATCAGGACGTGGGCCCTGTGGGAATCAAAGGCGACGCCAGCTTCCTGAATGGTCAATACAATATCATCGCTTCCGGCACGGACATTTGGCAGTACGTGGATGGATTCCACTACGCCTACACCACCATGACCGGCGACGCGCAAATCATCGCGCGCGTCATCTCGATGCAGTTTACCGATCCGTGGGCAAAAGCGGGCGTCATGTTCCGGCAGAACATGTCGCCGGGTTCCAAACACGTGATGATGGTCGTGACCGCCGGTGGATTTTCGTCGTATCAATGGCGGCCGGCGCCAGGACAATGGACCCATAACACGGACGGGCCGACAACAACGACGCCCTACTGGGTGAAGCTGGTCCGGCAGGGAAATCTATTCACCGGTTATATTTCGCCCGATGGCACGAACTGGAAGCGCATAGACAGCATCAAAGTGCCCTTGCCCAAAAAACTCTACGTCGGGCTTGTGGTATCCTCGCATGACAACGCCTCTCTCAATTCGGTGATGTTTGATAATGTGAGTTTGACGCCCCAGTAAACCCGCGCTTTATTGACGCTCCAGAGCGCACTGACGTGGCGCTACTACACACATTTTTTGTGTATAGCCCGGACCCCCGGCTGGGGCTGAAACAGGAAGAAACTCTCAGTGGCGCAGGCCAATTTTTGGCAAATTGGGAAGTTTTGCAAGCACCTAATATTCAACGACTTCCAAAATGAGTTTCTTAAGAGGCGTTGCAACAAGAAACGAAGCCGGGAAAACAGGTAAAAAGCCCGCTTTTATTGGGGATTTTGATATTCTCCGCCGATTGGCCTGAAACGAAGCGTCAGACCGCACTTGAAATGGGTTGGTTTGATTTTTTGAGATTGAACGATGACGACTCAGAGGCCAGATTGTCTTCAAGGTATGCCAAATTGGGGTATTTTTCTTTCGCTCCTCCGGAGCTTGAAATATTTCGGCCGTCGGTCCCATAGCTGGCGCTATGGGCTACTTTCGCGCGCTGCTCCGCAGCTTGTTCCTGCCACAGGTCCTGCATGCACACATTTTTTGGGTATAGCCCGGACCCCCGCTGGGTGCTGATCTTGGAAGAAACTCGCATTAGCGCAGGTCGATTTTTGGTAAATTAGGAGGTTTGGTAAGCGCCTAATATCCAACGACTTTAAAAATGAGTTTCTTAAGAGGAAAGTAAATTGTAAATTCGTCCGAAAAAACGGGGTGAATTGTTCGCTTTCATTGGGAAATTTGAAAAAGTAACCTTTGCAAAGTGTAAACTCGGGAGTGAATTTTTGAGTGCGAAGAATGCGGGGATTTTCAGGATGGACAGGACAAATTCAATACCATGAATGCCATGAATTGATGGCGGGGGTGAGAGGGATGATTCCCTTTGCCCTTTCGAGGACGAGGACGAGGACGATTCCCCCCTTACCCTATTGCCCAAATTAAGTGTGCTATGGTTTTGCGGAAGAACTGTACGACGTACGTTCCGCCCGCTCTGCGCGGGGGGACGGCGGTGGCAGCGCCACTTGCGAAAAGCGGCGTCCCTGCCGCCAAAATGTCGTGCCTCGGACAACCGCCTACGGCTTAACCACCGAAACCACAAATCCATCCGGCGTGAGATACTTTTGCGCAACGGCCTTGATTTGATCGAGTGTGATGGCTTCGAATTTGGCGTCATCGAGTTCCGAATGCTGATAGCCAAGGCCGTACAGTTCGTCGAGCGCCGTGATGGACGCGAGGTTTCCAAGGTCCTGGCGGTGGATTTTTTTCTGGCCGATGACTTTTGCCTTGGCGCGTTTTAATTCGGCTTCGGAAAGGCCTTCAGTGCGCAACAATTCGGCTTCCTTGAGCAATTCACTTTCGACCAGTTCGGCCTTGGAGGGTTCGGTGCCGGTGTAAAATGCGAAGTAACCGGGCACAACGCCGGCAAAATTCTGCGAGCCGCAATAGTAGGCCAGGCCGAGTTCCTCGCGAATTCTCATAAACAGGCGCGACCCAAGGTCGCTGCACGCTTCATGGATGAGTTCGAGAGCGTAGTGATCATCGTCATGGATCGTTGTCCCGCGATATCCGATGACGAGCACGGCCTGCTTTTTGTCACGGGTTTCGCCGACGCGGTTTGACGCAGGCGCTTTCACGGCCGGCGCGCCGGGTTTGACGCCTTCGCCGCGTTTCCAATCCCCAAACGCCTTGTCAACAGCGGCTTTAGCGGCGGAAGTATCAATGTCACCGAAAATGGCCAGCACGCAATTATTTGGCACGGCGAGCCGGTGATGGAATGCTTTCAATTCCGCGGCGGAAAGCCGTTGAACAGTTTCCTCACCGCCCAGCGGGTCCAGGCCGAACCCATTGTCGCCGAACAACGCGCGGCGCATGGCCGACCCGGCGCTTTTGAGCAGGTCATCTTTGCGCGCGGCGATGCTGGCGATTTGTATTTCGCGTTCACGTTCGAGTTCATTGGCCGGGAAGATTGGGTTGCGCAAAACGTCTGCGACCAGGTCCAGGCCGGTGGCAAAATCGGCGCTCATGACCTCGGCATTTACGCCGAAACTCTGGTTGCCGCCGTAACTGTCAATATTGCCGCCGATGGATTCGATTTCGGTGGCGATTTTTTCCGCGGACCGTTTGGCCGTGCCCTTGAGGAGCATGGTGGAAAAGAGCCGCGAAATGCCGTTATTCGCGGGCGATTCCGCGAGCACACCGCCCTGCAGCACGGCGCGAAACTCGACAAACGGCAGGCGCGAATCTTTTTTCAAAAGCAATTTCAATCCGTTGGGCAGTTCGAATTTTTGGATTGGAAATTCCTTGTTCGCGCTCGATTCCACCACAGGCTTCGGCGCCGTGCCCGAAGGCAGCAGCGCATACAGGGAGCGATTTTCATCCGTCAGATAGTGGCGCGCGACGCGCTGAATGTCCGCGAGCGAGACGCGCTTGATGGCTGCCAGGTAGCGTTCCGAAAAATTCAGGTCATTGGCCGCAATCCAATTGCCGCCCAGGTTTTGGGCCTGGCCTTCCATGGTCTTGCGGGTGGACAACGTGGCCGATACGAATTGTTTGACGGCTTTATGCAGTTCGTCGGCGGACACCACGATGACTTTTACTTTTTCAACCTCCGCAAGCATGGCATCGCGCGCGGCGGCAAATTTATCGGCATCCACGACGGCGCTCATGCCGAACACGCCGGGCAGGCCGGGGCTATATGTCCAGGCGTCCACATGATGGGCCAGGCCCTGGCGCTCGCGGACCTGTTGAAACAACCGTGAACTGCGTCCGCTGCCCAGCAAAACCGATAACACGTCCATGACCGGAACATCCGGATGCCGCAACTCCGGGATGTGCCAGGCAAAATGGAAATGCCCCAGTTCGATCGGCGCTTCCTCGATAATGTCGCGCGCGGCGGTCTGCTTCGGCTCAGCCGGAAGAACCACGGGCGGCATCGCGCGCGACCGGGTTTTGGCGTAGGCTTCCTTGATCTGCGCCACGACTTCATCGTTTTTTACATCGCCGGCCACGACGAAGAAGCAATTATTGGGCGAATATTTTTCGTGGTAATAATTGCGAATGTCATCGGGCTTGAGTTCGTTGAAGATGTCGGGGTAACCGATGATGGTGAAGTGGTAGGGACTGCGCGTGTAGGCGACTTCAAAAAGACGGCGGCTGGCGCGGCGGCCGGGATCATCCTGGCCCATGTCCATTTCGCGGCGGATGACATCCATTTCCTTCGCCAATTCATCCGGCGGCAACGCGGCGTTCTGCATGATGTCGCAGAGAATATCAATGGCGGTCCGGGCGCCGGTGTTGGGCACGTCAATGTGATAGACGGTGCGGTCGAAACTGGTATAGGCGTTCATATAGCCGCCGGCTTCCTGGACCTCCTGGTCGATGCGGCTGCCGGGGCGGGTGGCAGTGCCTTTAAAGAGCATGTGTTCGAGGACGTGCGAAAGGCCGGCGCCGAGCCAGCGGCCTTCATGGATGCTGCCGCTCATGCACCACGCCTGGGCGGAAACCACAGGCGAGCTGTGGTCTTCGCGCACGATGACGACCAACCCATTGTCCAGGGTGGTCATGATGACGCCCGGTGGCTGCGACGGAATGACTTGATTCTCTTTAATCATTGGGCCAGCAAATGTAACGCGGAATTGGAGCAGGGCAAGGCAAGATTGGATTATTGGATAATGGATATTTGGATTGTTGGGCCGAAATGCAGAAGAAAGTCAGGTCAAACGACTACCCTCCCCGTGAACCGCAACATTCTCATTTGAACGATTCTCCCTCACCCCAGCCCTCTCCCGATGGGAGAGGGAGAATCATCGTCCGATGGTTTGACACGGCGAACAATTATCCCGGTTCAGGGGTTCAATGCGCGAAGTTTTCCTTGGGCGAATTCTCACCCCGGGCCCTTCCATGAACCGTCCAGAACCAGAAGATTCGTGAGAACTCGCTTCGCGTCTTGGAGTGCGGTGGCAAGTCCGCGCGACACCGCTTTCGGAACGCTGTTGCAGGCCAGTTTCGTAATTAATTC
>Ga0335075_10000494_pt1 | contig 69554 bp, 61 predicted proteins | sample Lox_Sample_24_FD_206723 | JGI IMG/M metagenome (GOLD analysis project Ga0335075, IMG submission 206723) | Soil microbial communities from Loxahatchee National Wildlife Refuge, Florida, United States - Lox_Sample_2.4 | ecosystem: Environmental > Terrestrial > Soil > Wetlands | place: USA... | reverse complement strand
CGTCTCCACCCCGACCTCAGCCACCCGAGACTCGGCCTTTCACCCACATTTCTCGAGCCTCGGTGATCTGTGCCTGAGACCACGCCGGTTGCACGGGCTTCGTCCCGCACGAACGTGGTCCTGGAACGGGTTGGTTGTGGGGATGCGCCCTGGAGGGCTCCCTTACAGGGTCAGCGAGACTTCAGAGCAGCTACAGAGGTTCTGCCCCGGAAGGGGGCATCCCCACAACCAACCCGCTTCCCCGAAACGCCGGTCCCAAAGGACGCGGCCACCAACGGCTAGGGAGTGAGCAGATCGCCGTTCGAAGAGACTCGGCTGCGCCCGACCGCGAACCGCACGGTTCCCGAGCTGGCCGGGGAACTGATCCGGTAGATGCCGGTCGGCAGCGCCTTGCGGAAACCGCCGGAGCCTTCGGCGGTCATCACCTGGCTGGCCTCGACCGGGCCTTCGACGATCATCCGGGTGTTTCGGGAAGTCAGGTTGCTGATCGCGAACTGGACCACCGCGGGTGCCTTCCGGTCGGCCTGGTTGATCGGGGCGTTCTCATTCTGGCTGATGTTGACCGGGCGGCGTCCCGGCAGGCTGACGACCTCGGGCGAGACGAGGATCTCGTCATCGGCGATCGAGACGCTGAGGACCTGGGGCACCGGTGGCCGCGGGTCGTTCGGATGTGTCTCGGCGCCGCAGGCGGAGAGAAAGACTCCCGCCGCGAGAACTGCTGTGGCACAGAACAGAGATCCCCTCACGCGGTGAAATGTATCCGACCGGCGGGCGTCAGCCCATCCACACCGATTCGCGCTCGCCGATCATGTCGTCGAGCTGGTGCTGGATCTGGGCTCGGATGCGTTCCGAGATGTTCTGGACCTCGGCCGGATCCCCGGCCGTCTCCGGCGGATACTGGGACATGTCGATCGGTTCCATGAACCGGATCTTGAATTTCGACGGCAGATACATGAAGGGGGCCGCGAGCCCGAACTGCGGGAAGGACGGGGTGAGCGGGAAGTAGATCAGGCCGCTCAGTTTCTGGAGCAGGCGCATGTGAGCGAAGATCGGCATCGCCTCCTCACCTCCGACCAGGGCGATCGGCACGATCGGAACCCGGGCCCGGATCGCGGTGCGGACGAACCCGCCACGGCCGAAGCGGCGCAGGCGGTACCGCTGCCAGTACACCTTGCGGCTGCCTTTCTGTCCTTCGGGGAACACGATCGCGAGCCGGTCCTCATCGTGAAGCAGCCGCTGCGCGTTCTCGCGGTGGGCCGGTACGAGACCCATCTTGTTGACCAGCATCGAGATCCCCGGGTAGCCCTTGAACCAATGTTCGCCGAGCATGTAGAGCGGCCGCGGAGAGCTGTGCTCGTTGCGGATCGCCTGCATGATCATCGGCGCGTCCGGCGGAAGCGCACCGGAATGGTTGGACACGAGCAGCGCGCCCTTGTCGGCGGGCACGTTCTCGATGCCCTCGACCTCGACCCGGAACCAGTACCGGTAGTAGAAGTTGAGCAGGGGCTCCATCGCCGAGACCACCGTTTCCGAACGCCCCCAGTCATCCAGCGCCCGGTCCGTCTCGGCGGCCGGCAGCAGCTCCCGCAGGTCCTCGATCGCCTTCTCGATCTCTTCGGGGCCGGGATCTTCCGGCAGCGGCGCCGAGGCGTAGTCGTCGGCCCGGGGATCCCAGGGCGGATAGATCTCGGGGGAACTCGCCGTGGCGGCGGCGTCCGCCTTCGGATCGGTCTCGGTCCGGGGCGATCCGTTGCCGCCGAACAGCGGGCTGTCCGAGCCCAATGGAGCGCCGCCGAGTCCTTGGCGGCGGGTCGTCATGAGGCGGGATCCTCGATGAAGGGCAGCTCGACCACCTCCGCCTCGATCTCGGATCCGTTCGTCTCGACCACCACGGTCGATCCCGGTTCGGCTTCCTTCCGCAGGATCGCCATGCCGATCTGGCCGGTGGCCGGTGAGAGCACGGCGGTGCCGACCGCACCCAGGTCCCGTTCGCCGAGCCGGACGGTCGATCCGGCTTCGACCGGACCGCTGAACCGCAGTCCGCGCAGGTGACGGTTCGGCTTGCCGCGATAATGGAGCCGGGCAACGGGCTCCTGGCCGATGTAGCAGCCCTTGGTGAAGTTGACCGCCTTTTCGACGATGCCGGCCTCGGCCGGCATCGAGGCCTCGGTCATCTCCTTGCCGAAGCGGGGGCGCCCGGACTCGACCCGCAGGATCTCGACCGCATCGGCCGAAACCGGGATCGCCCGTTTCGACTCCAGTTCGGCGATCACAGCGTCGGCGGCCTGACCGGGGACGATCACGTCGAGTCCGAGATCGGTCGCGACCACCACGCATTCGGATCCGGCGATCGTCGCCCCGGTCGAGTCGTACTCGTCTCCGGGAGCGAGCCCGGCGACCTCGATCGCGCCCGGACCGACCAGGGAGAGGATGCGGCGATCGGCGGCCTCGGCCTCGACCTGACGGCCGATCTTGTACATCGAGAAATGCTTGAGGACACGCGGTCCGGCGGTGCCCTCGGTGTCGATCCAGAACTCGCCGTCGGCGACATGGAGGATCCGCATGTCCGCCTGGAGATGCCCCTTGCGGTTCAGCAGGGCGGCGTAGCAGCCTTCCCCGACCCCGAGACCTTCGACGTCGTTGGTGACCTGGCCCTGCAGGAACTCGGCGGCCTCGGTCCCGCTCACGGTCAGGCTGAACCGGTCGGCACGGTCCAACAGACCGCATTCCTCGCGGATCTGGCGGTATTCGGCATCGAGATCTGGGAGCGGGACCGTTGACATGCCTCGATTCTAGGGTCTTCAAGCGCTAGGCTTGCCCGATGGCGCTGGCTGACGATTTTCAGGACATTCTGGATTCACTCCCGAGCGATTGGACCGACCTCGAGTTCGATCTCCGGATAGACGACGAGACCCGGTACATCGATGCCGCGGTCCATCTCAGCTTCATCAACGGCCAGCCGTACTCACGTGCCGATTGGCATTGGCGGGTGCTGGTCGCTCACAGTTTCGGCCGCGCCGCCGCCCCCGAAACCGTGCTCGGCATCATGCACAGGCTCGACGAAGAGGGCTTCACCGGCGCGATCCAGCTGCGCGAGGTCCGCGAGGGTCGTTCCGAAGTGGTGCAGATGTGGGGCCGTCCCGAGAGCGTTCGGGAAGAGTTCCGCCAGCGCCGCGCCATCTAGCGGATCCGCCGCGAAGATGGCCAAGGTCTACGCCTGTGTCGCCGATCTGATGCTCGCGAGCCGGGTCAGCGAAAGCTTGAAGGCCGCCGGACATGACGTGACGGTCGGCGCGAAACTGCCGCCGGAGGACTCGGTCGCCTCGATCGACCTGATCGTCTGCGATCTCGACGGGGTCGATCCGGTCGAGCTGGCGGCCCTGGACGCGCCCGCGATCGGCTTCTATTCGCATGTCGACGTCGACACCCGCAAACGCGCGGTGGAGGCGGGCGTTACCAAGGTGGTTCCGCGTTCCCGCATGTCACGCGAGCTGCCGTCGCTGACGGATGAACTGATCTGACCAATCGGCGAGGCGGCACCCAACCGTACGCCGGTGCATATAGACTCGCCAGCGGAATGGAGCCCAGAGGTATCTGGCGGGAACGACGGTAGTATGCCGTCACTTCGCCCACTGCCGGTGGGTCGTAATCGACAAAAGCCACGGGAGGTTTGATTTTCATGCAAGATCGCGGTCTCGCCGCATACATCGCCGAGTTGGTCGGGACCTTGTTCTTGGTCTTCTTCATCACCAGCGTCGGCGTTCTCTTCATCTCAGTTGGAGAGTCGGCCCAGTTTGGTTCTGATTTCGCCGTGGTCGGGCTCACCTACGGCTTCATCCTGTGTGTCCTCATCATCGGGATCGGGATAGCCAGCGGTGGACATTTCAACCCCGCGATCACCTTCGGTGCCGCGCTGATGAGGAAGATCGCCCCGGTTGACGCGGTCATCTATATCCTCGCCCAGCTTTCCGGCGGTGTTCTCGGCGCCCTGCTGACCAAGGCTCTGCTCGAGGACGAAGGACGCGCCTCCAACTACGGTTCCGCGGCCATCAGCCCGCTGCTCGGCGGCGCGAGCCAGGGACTGATCGTCGAGGGACTCGGCGCCTTCCTGCTCGTCCTGACCGTCCTGGCTGTGGCGCTGGGCATCAGGGCCAAGAAGGAATGGGCTCCGCTGGCCATCGGCCTGACCTTCGCCGCGATCGGCATGGTCTTCGGACCGCTCACCGGCGCTTCGGTCAACCCGGCCCGCTGGTTCGGCCCGGCTCTGGTCTCCGGCGAGTTCGCCGACGGATGGGTCTACGTGGTCGGCCCGCTGCTCGGTGCAGCGCTGGCGTTCGCCTTCTACAAGTTCGTGATCGAGAAGTCCGAGGCCGAGGTCGAGCCGACCACGGTCTCACCCGGATCGCAGTCCTGATCCCGGACGTGTCACCACCGGCCATCGGCCGGTAAGCGAATTGAGACGAAGGGCCCCCGATCGGGGGCCCTTCGTCGTTCTGCTGTTACGGTGGGCACGAGTGGTGGATGTGATCGAACAGCGTCAGACAAGGAGTTCCGATGGGTGACGAGCGGCCCGCGCAGAGCGACGACCGCCGTGTCCTGACCGACCGTCAGGGACATCCCGTCCACGACAACCAGAATCAGCGGACGATCGGCGAGCGCGGTCCGGCCACGCTCGAGAACTACCACTTCATCGAGAAGCTGGCCCACTTCGACCGCGAGCGCGTCCCGGAACGGGTCGTCCATGCCCGCGGGGTGACCGCCTTCGGCGAGTTCGAGTCCTACGGCAGGGTCGGTGACGAGCCGGTCTCGAGGTTCACCCGCGCCAAGCTGTTCCAGGAGCCGGGCAAGAAGACCGAGGTGGCCGCGCGTTTCTCCACGGTCGCCGGTGGCCGCGATTCCTCCGAGTGCGCCCGCGACCCCCGCGGATTCGCGGTCAAGTTCTACACCGAGGACGGCAACTGGGATCTGGTCGGCAACAACCTCGCCGTGTTCTTCATCCGTGACGCGATCAAGTTCCCGGACTTCATCCACTCCCAGAAGCCCGATCCGACCACGTTCCGCCAGGAACCGAACCGTCAGCTCGACTTCATCAGCCAATCTCCCGAGTCGATGCACATGATCACCCTGCTCTACAGTCCGCGCGGCACACCGGCCAGCGTGCGTCACATGCAGGGTTTCGGGGTCAACACCTACAGGTGGGTGAACGAGCGCAACGAGTCGATCCTGGTCAAGTATCACTGGATACCCAAGCAGGGAGTTAGGAGCTGGGCCGCCGCCGACGCGTCCGCCGTGCAGGCCAAGGAACTGGGCGCGCACACCAAGGACCTGATCGACTCGATCAACGCCGGCGAGTATCCCGAATGGGAGCTGAAGATCCAGTACATGAGCGATGGCGAGCATCCCGAGCTCGAGTTCGATCCACTGGATGACACCAAAACCTGGCCCGAGAACGAGTTCCCGCTCCACGCGGTCGGCAGGATGACCCTGAACCGGAACCCGAAGAACGTGTTCGCCGAGAACGAGCAGATCGCCTTCGGCACCGGCGTGCTGGTCGACGGCCTCGAGTTCTCCGACGACAAGATGCTGGTCGGGCGGACCTTCTCCTACAGCGACACGCAGCGCCACCGAGTCGGTCCGAACTACCAGCAGGTCCCGGTCAACCAGCCGAAAGCCACCGAGGTCCGCACCAACCAGCGGGATGGCCAGATGGCCGTCCACGTCGACGACGGCGGCGATCTCGACAGCGTCAACTATGAGCCTTCGCTCAGGGCCGGCCTCCGCGAGGCGCCGGGTGGCGGGGAAGAGGTCGGCCCGGAGATCTCCGGCCGCCTCACCCGCAGGCGGATCGGCCGCACGAACGACTACAAGCAGGCCGGTGAGCGCTTCCAGCTCTCCGAGGACTGGGAGAAGGACGAGTTCGTGAACAACCTCGGCGGTGACCTCGCCGAATGCGATCGCGCGATCCAGGAGCGCATGATCTGGCATCTGCTGATGTGCGACGACGAGATGGGGCAGCGGGTCGGCTACATGATCGGCATCACCGCCGACGACGTCAGCTCGCTGGAGCCGCTGCCGACACAGACCCTGAACGAAGAGGAGCTGGCCCGTCTGGCCAGCCTGGGCTCAAACGGGAACCGCGACGTCAGCGGGCTGGTCATGACCCACTGCGTGCCGAACCAACGCGTCGTTGTCGCTGAATAGGAATCTGGATCGCTTCGCTTCGCTGTGCGATCCAGATTTCGAAGAACCGCTGAGTGAGTGGGGGTATCTGCTGCCACTCACAGACGACGAAGGGCCGCACTCGGCGGCCCTTCGTCGCGTTGTGCGGGTCCTACTTGACCTTCAGGGTGCCTTCCATTCCCGCCTCGCGGTGGCCCGGGAGGGAACAGAAGTAGGTGTACTCGCCGGGCTTCGCGTCGAATGAGACCGTTTCGCTTTCACCGGTGATGATGTTGCCGCGCGCGACCTCGTTGCCGTCCTTCTCGAAGACGACGTCGTGGGCGATCGGGGCGTCGTTGGTGAAGGCGACCGCGAGGTTGCCGGACTTGGCCTCGAGCGTGTCCTCCTCGTAGGCGAGGGTGCCATCCGGGGCGGCCTGCAGATCGACGACCTGAGAGTCGCCGCTGTTGCTGGCCGGCTTCTTGGTCTGGGTGGCGGTGTCCGACGCGTTCGGGCTGTCTGACGACGAGTCGTCATCGCCGCCGCAGCCGGCGAGTAGGGCCATCGCCGCGAGGGGAACGGCAAGTAGTGTCGCGTAGCGTTTCATCGAAGTTCTCCTTACGAGTTTCATGTGACCGATCGGGTCCGGCCGGGGGTGGGCGCTCCAACGCTCCTAGCCTACGCCACGAATGATCCCCTGCGGTAGGTTCTGTCTCCAGATGCGCAGGGTCACTTTTTCCCGCAATTACACGATCTCCCTTTCACGTACCTGCCAGTGCTACTGCAAGTACTGCGCCTTCGCGACGCATCAGGCCCACATCCATCCGCCGGAGGAGGTCGAGAAGCGGCTCGACGAGGCGGTTCGCCGCAACGCCAAGGAGCTTCTTTTCCTGACCGGGGAGAAGCCCGAGGTCAATCCGATCGTCGCCGCCAAGCTCAAGGCCTGGGGGCATGAGGACTTCACCGACTACGTGATCTGGGCCTGTGAGCGCGCGATGGAGCGTGGCATCCTGCCCCACACCAACATCGGGGCCATCGGTGAGACCGACCTCGCCCGGCTGCGCGAGGTGACGGCCTCGCAGGGCCTGATGCTGGAATCGGCTTCCGAGCGGCTGATGAAGACGGTCCACGCCGGTTCGCCGACCAAACATCCCGCGGTCCGGCTGGCGACGATCGAGGCGGCCGGAAAGCTGAAGATTCCGTTCACGACCGGGATCCTGGTCGGCATCGGCGAGACGCCCGAGGAACGGATCGAGGCCCTGGAAGCGCTGGCCGCACTCCAGGAGAAGTACGGCCACATCCAGGAAGTGATCATCCAGAATTTCGTGCCGCACCCGCGCTACTACGGGCAGGAACCCGCCGACATCGCGAACCAGGCATCGGCCGAGCGCTGGGCGGGCAAGGGACGCTGGTCGGCCGATTCCGGTCTCTGGGAATCGACCGAGGGTGCCGAAGGGCAGGCCGCCGAACAGGACCCCTCGGTGGCGATTCCCGAGTGGGCCTGTCCGATCACGATCGAGGACTTGAAGTTCCTGATCACCGAGACCCAGCGCCTGATGCCGGACGTCGGCGTCCAGGTGCCGCCGAACCTCTCCGACTGGTGGTCGGAGCTGGTCGCGGCCGGCGCCACCGATCTGGGCGGCCTGTCCGCCAACGGCGACCACATCTCGCCCGAGCACCCTTTCCCTAGCCCACACCAGATCCGCAAGCAGCTCGCTCCCGAGGGATACGCGCTGACCGAACGGCTCTGCGTCTATCCGCAGTACATGAACTCGGAATGGATGGAGCAGGGAGTGCTCGACGTGATCAAGCTGAAGTACTGGAGCTTCATCCCGCGCGGCAGTTCCGGCCGTCGTTCGGAAGAGACCATCGACCCCGGTCTCGCGGTTGAGGCGATCGCCAAGGGCAGGGAGGGGGTGCGGCTCACCGAGGACGAGCTGACCGCGCTCTTCTCCGAGAACCGTCCCGAGGTGATCGAACGGATGCGGATCGCGGCCGATGGCCTGCGGGCCGAACTGGCCGGCGACACGGCCACCTTCGTCGTCAATCGCAACATCAACTTCACCAACATCTGCGTGGTCGGCTGCGCGTTCTGCGGCTTCGGCCAGGGCAAGCGCTCACCCGACGCCTACGAATCGAGCGAGGAAGAGTTCGTCGGCCGGGTCCTTGAGGCGGTCGAGTTCGGCGCGACCGAGCTCTGCATGCAGGGTGGTATCCATCCCGACCTCACCCTCGAGACCTATGGCCGCTGGCTGAAGCTGGCCAAGGAGACCGCCCCCGAGATCCATCTGCACGCCTACTCGCCGATGGAGATCAACCACATGTGCGAGCAGTCGGGCAAGTCTCCGCGCGAGGTCTTCGAGTACCTGATCGAGTGCGGTCTCGGATCGACCCCCGGCACCGCGGCCGAGGTGCTCGACGACGGTGTGCGCCAGCGCATCTCACCGAACAAGCTGCCCGCCGCCCGCTGGGTCGAGATCATCGAGGCATCACACGCGTCGGGTCTCCGCTCGACATCGACGGTGATGTTCGGCCATATCGAGGAGCCGCGCGAACTGGCCCGCCACATGGAGGTGATCCGCTCGCTTCAGGAACGCACCGGCGGTATCACCGAGTTCGTGCCGCTCAGCTTCATCCCCTTCAACACGCTGCTGGGGCGGACCCACGGGGTCGAGGAGATCTCCATCCAGGAGAATCTGAAACACACCGCCGCGTTCCGCCTCGCGCTCGGCAGGTCGGTCACCAACCTCCAGGCCAGCTGGGTCAAGATGGGCCTCGAAGGCGCCACCGAAGCCCTGCGCTGGGGTGTCAACGACCTCGGTGGCACCCTGATGGAGGAGAGCATCTCCCGCATGGCGGGCTCACAGCACGGGGTGCGGTTGGAGGTCGAGGAACTGATCGATTCGGCGCACCGCGCCGGCCGCCAGGCCGCCCAGCGCAACACGGGCTACGAGATCCTCCAGCGCTATCCGGACCCGATGGCGCCGGAGGTGGATCTCGTCGAGGGTCTCGCCACCCGTGTTCAGCGCGAAGGCGCGGAGACGGACGTCAGGACCGATCCCGCTCGTAGCGCACCAGCAGCGCCCCCGAGCTGAAGGTCTCGGTTCCGGAGAGCTTCCACGCGGTCTTCACGAACGCCGGACCGAAATTCGGCTTGCCGGTGCCGACGATCGCCGGTGTGATGACCATCATCAGTTCGTCGATCAGGTCGAGCTCCGCCAGGCTGTTGGCGAGGTCGGCGCCGCCGACGTCGATGTGTCCCCCGGGGGCCTCCTTGAGACTGCGCACCTCGGTCTCGAGATCCCCCTTGATCAGGGTCAGCCCGTCGGGAACCGAATCGAGGGTCCGAGAGACCACGTAGCGCGGCGTCTCGACCCAGGCCCGGGCGAACTCGTCGGTGGTGGGTTCCCCGGAGGGGTTGGCGGCCATGTCGGTCCAGTAGGGCTCCATCGCCTCATACAGGCGGCGGCCCATCAGCGAGGCGCCGGCTTCGCGGACCCACTGGTTCCAGAAGCGATGAACCTCGTCGTCTGGTTCGGTGAAATCGAGGGATCCGTTCTCGTCCTCGATATAGCCGTCGAGCGAGGTGTTTCCCGAGTAGATGAGTTTGCGCATGCCTGTCCTCCGGTCCGGTTGTGGTCACAACCTTAGACCGGGCATCCGGCAGAAAATAATCGCGCCTAGCGGAAGAGGTCGTCCTCGGCTTCGCGCAGCTGGGTCTGGCAGCCGCTGCCGTCATCCAGCTGGACGAAGCGCTTCAGGCCGCGCACACAGATCGCGGGGGTGCCGCTGGTCTTGGTCCGGGCCAGGTCCGCCGCCGCCGCGATCTCGTCCACCACGGCGATGTTGGTCGCGGCGAGGATCATCCCGGAACGGTCGGGCAGTCCCCGCCAATCGTCGAGAGGGTCGATCCCGGCGCAGCCGACCGCCACCTCGGACTGGCCGTGACGCCAGGCACGGCCGAAGCTGTCGGAGACGATCACCGCGGGCCGCGCGCCGATCTCGGCCTCGATCTCTCCCCGGATCCGGCGGGCCGAGCGATCGCTGTCTCTGGGAAGCAGCACGACCGTGTCCGAACCGTCCAGGTTCGAGGTGTCGATCCCGGCGTTGGCGCAGATGAAACCGTGGACGGTCTCGGTGATCAGGATGCCGCGCGGCCCGTCCTTGCGCACGATCGAGCGACTCTCGCCGAGGATCAGCTCGACCAGGCGCGGGTCCTTGCCGAGCTCGGTGGCGAGCGCGGTGGCCTCGGATCCCGCGGTGACATCGCCGAGATCGACGATCCGGCCCTCTGCCTTGGAGACCACCTTCTGGGAGATGACGAGGATGTCGTCACCGGTCACGTCGATGCCGTCACAGATCGCCGCGCCGAGATTGAAACCCTCGGTGACCTCGGGAATCCCGGGAACGGGCCTGATCGAGATCTCGCCCGCGTCACCGATCAGCATCAGATCCCCAGGACCTTCGCGGTCCGTGCGGCCCGGCCCGGGCTCATCTCCAACCGGGTGGTCAGCGCGACGAAATCGGCCGGGGTGTCGAGATCCAGGGCGAGGGTCGGCAGATCCTCGGTCGTGTGGGGAACCCCGGCCGTGCGGGCCAGAGTGAGATGACGCTCGCGGCTGCCCTCGCCGAAGGCCGGTTCGATCGCGCGGGGCGGGGAAAGCGCCAGCGCGTTGGTGCCGGTTCCGTGCCGGTCGGGCACGACGGTGACGAACGGGGTCGGCAGGCCGGTGAGCAGCCGGTCGAGCTCCCGGGGGTCGAGCAGGGGGCAGTCGCCCGGCAGCAGCGCGACACAGTCCGCGGCCAGCTCCTCGGCCCGGGCGATGCCGAGCAGCGCGGCACCGGAATGGCTCACGTCCTCGGGATCGTGGATGACCTCGGCGCCCGCCGCACGGGCGAGGTCGGCCGCGATTCCCTCGCCGGTGACGACCAGGATCCCGCTCACGGTGCGGGCCTCGCCGACCGCCTGCAGCACGTCGCCGAGCATCGCCTCGACCAGCCGCAGCCGCAGTTCCTCGTCGATCGATCCGGCCAGGCGCTGCTTCGCCGAGGTGAAGCGCTTGGCCGTGATGATCGCGATCGCGTTCACGGTGACTCGATCAGCTGCTCGCCGACCTTCAGCACGGCACGGGCGACTGTGGCCCGGCTTTCGGCGCTGTGCATCAGGGTGGCGGTGGAGAAGGTACGGACCTCGGTCGGGGCCGGATCCGGATCGCCCGAGTCACAGATCATCGCGTCGATCAGGCCGGTGTAGAGCGAGGCGACGCCGGCCGCGGTGGTCGGCCGTTCGATCGCCCGCATGAAGTGGTCGGTCGGCCCCTTGACGACCTTGCCGGCGACATACGGGCTGACCGCCACCACCGGGGCCGCGGCGCCGGCGATCAACTCTCTCATGCCGGGGACGGCGAGGATCGGCCCGATGCTGATCACCGGGTTCGAGGGTCCGAGCACGATCAGATCGGCCTGCTCGAAGGCGGCGGCGACCTCGGGGGTCGGGGCGGCCTCGGCGATTCCCCGCAGCTCGACACCCTCGACCTCGGTCTGTCCGCCCTCGAGGATCAGATACTCCTGCAGGCCGCGCCACTCGCCGCTGCTCATGATCTGGGTTCGCACCGGATCGTCCGACATCGGCAGCACCGTCGCCTGAACACCGAGGCCACGGGCGATCTGGCCCTGGGCGTCGGTGTGGCGGCCGCCCTCTTCGATGAAGTTCTTGCGGTACAGGCAGGCGGCCAGATCGAGATCGGAGAGCGAGAACCAGTTCGGCGCGCCGAGGCGGGCCATGCGCTCGAACACCTTGAAGGTGTCGTCCTTGATCCCCCATCCGCGGATCTGGTCGACCTCGTCCGCCAGCCAGTACGTGCAGAGATCCGGATCGGGAGACACATGGCATCCGAGCGTCTCGACGTCGTCACCGGTGTTCGCGATCACGGTGAGGTCGGCGCCGATCACCGCCTGCATGCCGGCCGCGAGCTTGGCCCCGCCGGTGCCGCCGGCGAGCAGCGCGACCTTCACGAGAAGGGGTCGCCCTCCGGCAGTCCCGTGAACTGGATTCCGGCGTGGGTCTTGTAGCGGATGTTGATCGAGATCAGGAGCGGAGTGAGCTGCTCGACGATCCGCGATGTCTCCAGGGCGCCGGCATTGACCGGCCGCAGACCGTCGATCATGCCGATCAGCTCGGCGACGCGGGCCTTGTCGGCCTTCTTGTCGCCGCAGATCGGCACGTCCTCGCCGAGTTCCACGTCCAGATCCGAGAGTCCCGGGGCGCTGACCGTGTGCAGGGCCGAGACGACTGTGACGCCCTTGGGCGCCATCTCCTGGGCCTGCTGGGCGGCGGAGCCCTGCCACACGCCGATCGTGCGGGTCGCCTTGCCGCTGATCGCCGCCGCCAGCGGGACCGAGCAGTCGACCAGGATCTGGCCCTCGGTCAGCACGTTCTTCAGATTGGTCATGTACTCGGACTGGTTGCGGAACGGAACCGTGAGGAAGACGATGCCGGCGGCGCGGGCCGCGTCCTCGTTGGTCATGCCGGTGATCTTCCCTCCGGATTCCTCCGCCAGCTTGTCGGCGGCTTCCTGCGCGCGGCCGGCGTCGCGGGATCCGATGATCACATCGGCGCCGCTCTTCGCCCAGCGTTTGGCGAGTCCGGAACCGAGGGCTCCGGTGCCGCCGAGGATAGGAATGGTGGGGGTGCTGCCGTTGTCGCTCACGGTCCCGGAGTCTAGCTCCGCTCCCTGGAGATGCCGTCGTGGGAGCGGTCTTTATTCTTGGCGTATGTCACTGGAAGATCAGATCGGAACCGAGCGAGAGCAGCCCTTCACCGTCGACGGCATGCTGACCACAGACGTCGGCGGGACGATCGAGGCCACCGTGCTCTCGACTCCCGGAATGATCGGCATGATGGAGCACAACGCGACCCTGCTGGTCGCGCCGCACCTGCCCGAAGGCAAGGCCACGGTCGGTTTCGAGGTCTCGATCAAGCATGTCGGCGGGGCGCTCGGCGGTTCCGAATGCGTCGCCTGGGCCCGGCTCGACGACGTGATCGACAATCGCAAGCTGCGCTTCTCGGTCGAGGTCAAGCAGGGTGAGCGCACGATCGGCGTCGGCATCCACGAGCGCCGGGTGATCGCCTTCGACGGAGCGGGTGGATCATGAGCCCCGAAGGACTGCCCGGCAGCGTCAAGATCCGCGAGGTAGGTCCGCGGGACGGGTTCCAGAACGAGCCCGAGGTGATCGCCACCGAGGACAAGATCAAGCTGATCGACCTGCTCACCGCGACCGGGCTGAAGCGGATCGAGATCACCTCGTTCGTGCGGCCCGACGTGATCCCGCAGCTCGCCGACGGCCCCGAGGTCCTGGCCGGGATCCAGCGACGCGACGACGTCTCCTACTCGGTCCTGATCCCGAACCGCAAGGGTCTCGAGAAGGCGCTGGATCACCGCGGCCGCTTCGACGAGGCGAGCTTCTTCCTCTCGGCCTCCGAGACCCACAACATGAAGAACGTGAACCGCACCGTCGAGCAGTCGATCAGCGGGCTGGAGGAGACGATCCCGGTCGCGCTCGAAGCCGGGCTGCGGGTCGAGGGTGTGATCGCCACCTCGTTCGGCTGCCCCTACGAGGGCGAGGTGCCGGTCGAGAACGTGTTCGCGCTCGCCGAACGGCTGCGTGACGCCGGCTGCTCCGAGGTCGGTTTCGGCGACACCACCGGGATGGCCAATCCGGTCCAGGTCCGCCGGTTCTTCCGCCAGGCATTCGAACGGCTGGACGGGGTCGAGCTGACCGCTCATTTCCATGACACCCGCGGGCAGGGCCTGGCCAACGTGCTGGCCGCGCTCGAGGAGGGTGTGACCTCTTTCGAATCGAGCTTCGGCGAACTGGGCGGCTGCCCGGTGCCGGTCGGCGCCACCGGCAACGTCGCCAGCGAGGACGTGATCTCGATGATCGGGGAGATGGGGATCGAGACCGGGGTGGACCTGAACAAGCTGCTGGAGGCCTCGGCCGAGGCGCAGCGGATCCTCGGGCGCCAGCTCGGATCGCATGTGCTGAAGGCCGGTCCGGTGGAGTGGCACCGGGCCTGAGCCGGAGCCAACACGGAACAGATTGACGATTTGTCCCGGAGTCTGTAGGCTCGGGACATGAAGAGCGACGGATTCAGAGCGGCGGCCGAGGCGAAGGACTTCGAAGCGGGGGCGCATCTGTTCACCGATGACGTCACCTTCCGCAGCCCGTTCGTGCACAAGCCCTACCAGGGCATCGACGCGCTGCGGTTCATCCTCGGCAACGTGGTCGAGGTCTTCGAGAACTTCAAGTACCTCGCCCAGACCGAGACCGGCGATACCGCCGTGCTGATCTTCGAGGCAGAGGTGAGCGGCCGTCAGCTCCAGGGCGTCGACATCCTCACCTTCGACGACGACGGCCTGATCACCGAGATGGCCGTGATGGTCCGCCCGATGACCGGACTCCAGGCGCTCGGCGAGCAGATGGGCAAGCGGCTCGCCGCGATGGGTCTCGAACCCGCCTGATTTCCCCCTCCGTTAGGGTTCCTTGCCGGTCGCCCGGACTCTCGGGGCGCGCAAAATTCTTACAGGAGGATCGCCTAGATGGAGATCAAGAAGGTTGGGGTCGCCGGTTGCGGCCTGATGGGTCACGGAATCACCCAGGTCAGCGCCCAGGCTGGCTATGACGTAGTCGTCACCGAGTCCTCGCAGGAGAAGCTCGACGCCGGCATCGCCAAGATCACCAAGCAGCTCGGCCGCGCGGTCGAGAAGGGCAAGATGGAGCAGTCCGCCGCCGACGAGATCATCGGCCGGATCAATCCGACCCTCGACCTGAACGAGTTCGCCGACTGTGACCTCGTCATCGAAGCGATCACCGAAGACCTCGACCTGAAGCTCGAGCTTTGGAAGAAGCTCGACGAGATCGTCAAGGACGAGGCCTTCTTCGCCACCAACACCTCGTCGCTGCCGGTCATCAACCAGGCCGCCGCGACCACCCGTCCGACCCAGTTCCTCGGACTGCACTTCTTCAACCCGGTCCAGGTCATGCCGCTGCTGGAGGTCATCCAGTCGGTCACGACCTCGCCCGAAGCGATGGGTGTCGGTCTCGCCTACGGCGAGCGTCTGAAGAAGCAGACCGTCGAGACCAAGGACAAGGCCGGTTTCATCGTGAACCGCCTGCTCGTCCCGTACCTGCTCGACGGCATCCGCGGCCTCGAAGAGGGCATCGGCTCGATCGAAGAGATCGACAACGCCATGAAGGGCGGCGCCGGTCACCCGATGGGCCCGCTCACCCTCTCCGACTTCGTCGGGCTCGACACCCTGATGTCGATCTCGAACGTGATGTTCGACGAGTTCCGCGAGCGCCGCTTCGCCGCGCCGCCGACCCTGCGCAAGATGGTCGCCGCCGGTTTCTACGGCAAGAAGTCGGGACGGGGCTTCTACGACTACTCCGGCGACAAGCCGGTAGCGGTCAACCCCGGACTGTAGTAGAGGCCAAAGGGGAGAACGGCCGTGCCCAAAGTAGATCTCGATCCAGCCCTCAGGGCCGCCCTCGGCGGCGGTCCTGAGCGTCACCACACCAAGTCTGAGGAGCAGGGCAAGCTGCCCGTGCGGGAGCGGGTCCGCCTGCTCGTCGACGAGGGCAGCTTCGTCGAAGACGCGCTGCTCGCCAACTGGGACCAGGATGGTCTCGGGGCCGACGGTGTGGTGACGGGCACGGCGCTGGTCGAAGGCAGGCCGGTCGCCCTGATGGCCAACGATCCGACCGTCAAGGCCGGATCCTGGGGTCCGAAGACGGTCGAGAAGATCCTCCGGATCCAGGAGCGGGCGATCAAGCTCGACATCCCGATGGTCTACCTGGTCGATTCGGCCGGGGCCCGGATCACCGAGCAGGTCCAGATGTTCCCGGGACGGCGCGGGGCCGGCCGGATCTTCTACAACGAGGTCAAGATGTCGGGCCGCGTGCCGCAGATCTGCCTGCTGTTCGGTCCGTCGGCCGCCGGTGGCGCCTACATCCCGGCGTTCTGCGACGTCGTGATCATGCGTTCCGGCAACGCCTCGATGTACCTCGGTTCGCCCCGCATGGCCGAGATGGTGATCGGTGAGACCGTGACCCTCGAGGAGCTCGGCGGGGCGAAGATGCACACCTCGAAGTCCGGATGCGGCCATTTCCTGGTCAAGACCGACGAGGAGGCGATCGAGACCGGCCGCCGGTACCTCTCGTACATGCCGACCAGCTGGCGGGACATGCCGCCGGTGGTCGAAGCGAAGGCTCGCGCCTCGGACAAGCCGCTCTCGGAGATCATCCCGATCGACGAGAACGTGATCTTCGACATGCGCGACCTGCTCGATTCGGTGCTCGACGCCGACTCCTTCACCCAGGTCCACGAGCGCTGGGCGAAGGAGCTGATCGTCGGCTACGGCCGGCTCGACGGCAAGGTCGTCGGCGTGGTCGCCAACCAGCCCCGCCAGAAGGGCGGCGTGCTGTTCGTCGATTCCGCCGACAAGGCGGCCCGCTTCATCTCGACCTGCAACGCGTTCAACATCCCGCTGCTCTTCCTGGCCGACGTGCCCGGTTTCATGATCGGCACCGCGGTCGAGAAGCAGGGCATCATCCGTCACGGTGCGAAGATGATCTCGGCCGTCTCCGAGGCGACCGTGCCGAAGATCTCGGTCGTGGTCCGCAAGGCCTACGGCGCCGGCCTGTACGCGATGGCCGGACCGGCTTTCGAGCCCGATTGCTGCCTGGCCCTGACCAACGCCTCGATCGCGGTCATGGGGCCGCAGGCGGCCGTCAACGCGGTCTACTACAACCAGATCCAGGCGATCGAGGACGAGGACGAGCGTGAGGCTTTCGTCACCGAGAAGCGCGAGGAGTACGCCAAGGGCGTCGATCTCCTGCACCTCGCTTCGGAGATGGTGATCGACGCGGTCATCGAGCCCGAGGAGCTGCGCTCCGAGCTGATCAGCCGGTTCACCCTGGCCGAGGGACGCGACCGCTCGTTCACCGAGCGCCGGGCTCCGATCACCCCCGCTTAGGAAACGCGAAGGCGGCATCCCTAGATTCTGGGGGTGCCGCTTTCCGTTCGAAGACTGGTCTTCCTGGCGTTCGCCTGCGCGGGCGGCGTGGGTCTGTTCGCGCTTTTCTTCTACGGATCGGACCGCTTCAACCACTACGACACGACGCTCACGTCGCGCCTGCTGGCCCCGCACGGCTCGAGTAGTGAGCGGGCGGCCGAGTTCGCCGCGAACTCGGCGAATCTCGGTCCGCTGCTGCTGATCTTCGCCGGGATCGCGATCCTGGCGATCGTGTGGCGGCGGCCCTGGCATCTGTTGGTCGCGACCGCGGTGTTCGTCGGCGCGAACCTGACCACCCAGGCGCTGAAGGTGATGCTCGCCCATCCCCGGCTGCAGGGGGCGCTGGGAGCCAGCTACCCGGTCCAGATCGCGTATCCGAGCGGCCATGCCACGGCGGCGATCTCGGCTGGTTTCGCGCTGTGGCTGGTGGCGCCGCCGCGCTGGCGCGCTCTGGCGGCGCTGGTCGGGGGTGCCTATGCGCTGGTGGTCGCGGTGGGCGTGGTGCTGGCCGGCTGGCACTTCATCAGCGACGTGTTCGGGGCGATGCTGGTGGTCGGTTTCTGGGCCTTCCTCGGGCTCGCCGCGCTGGTTCTCGGGCGGCAGGAGGCACCGCGAGACTGGGTGCCGGGCCGCGGCGAATCAAGCGTGGTCTTGCCGAAATAGTCGGCAAGACCACGTTTGGTTCACGAGCATTGGCAGGCGTTGGTCGGGCGTCGCAGAACCGTCAGACAATTGTTGCTGTCCGTGAGCAACGTGTCTGTCGCTTCTTGGCAGGGTGGGGCCATGAGTTCTCGTCTCGTCGAAATAGCGCAGCGGATCGCCGGAGAGCAGCACGGGGTGGTGTCGCGGGCGCAGTTGCGCCGGGCGGGTGTTCCTTCTTCCACCATTCAGAGCCGCGTCGATGGTGCGTTTCTATTTCCCGTGTTCCGGGGTGTGTATCTCGTGGGGCGGTCGGGGCTTTCCCTGGACGGCCTTCGTCTGGCGGCTGTGCTGGCAGCGGGTCGGGGCGCGGTCGTCGGCGGTCGCGCGGCGGCGATGATCTGGGGTTTCATGGACCACTTCAGCCCCGTCGATGTGTTCCGGCTGGTGGGCGGTGCCAACCGCCGGGCCCAGGTGCGTGTCGACGGATCGAAGGTGTGGCCGTACCTGATGATTTGGCGGCCGGTGAGGCTGTCGGATTCGGATATCCGGTCGGTGCGGGGAATTCCGGTGACGTCGGTGGCGAGAACGCTCTGGGATCTGGCCGCGCTGACCTCTACGCAGAAGTTCAACCGTGCCTTCAACGAAGCGGATCGGCTCCGGCTGATCGACGACGATGAGATGAGCGCCTTTGCGGCGGGCATGCGCGGCCATCACGGGGCGGGGCTGTTCCGGAAGCGGGCCCTGGCACGGATACCCGACATCGGCCGGGCACGATCGGCGCTCGAGGCCATCTACCTGGAGCTTCTCGACAGGAAGGTGGTGCCGGCCGCGGACCTGAACGCCCGTGTCCTCGACATGGAAGTCGACTTGGTGTGGTGGGAGCGGCGGGTGATCGTCGAGCTGGACGGCTACGAGTTCCACCGGGGACGGGAAGCCTTCGAGCGTGACGCGGCCCGGGGCAACCGGCTGAAGGCGGATGGATGGAGCGTGCTCCGGGTGACCTGGCGGATGCTGAACGAGGATCCGGACGAGGTGGCTGACCTGATAGTCGGTGTGCTTGAGCGGCAACCAATCGGGGTTTTGTCGAGTATTTCGACAGAACCGCGATTGGTTGCCGTGTCAGAGCCGCGAGGGCCGGTGGGGACGCGATGCTAGGTGAGGGTCTTGGCGTAGGTGACGAAGAAATCGAGGCTGGTGGGATTGGCCAGGGAGTCCTTGCTCGCCGCCTTTTCGGCGGGGGTTCCGGTGAGGATTCGCTTGACCGGTACTTCCAGCACCTTGCCGCTGAGGGTTCTCGGGATCGTCTCGATCGCGATCATTTCGTTCGGCACGTGGCGGGGCGAGCAGCGCTCCCGAATCTCGCGGGCAACGGTCTTCTTCAGATCGTCGGTGAGTTCGGCACCTTCGGCGAGGACCACGAAGAGCGGCATCCAGCCCTCGGTGCCTTCCTTCGGAATATCGACCACGAGGGCGTCGACGATCGCCGGGTCGTTGAGCACGGCACGGTAGATCTCACTCGTGCCCATGCGGATTCCGCCGCGGTTGATCGTCGAGTCGGAGCGTCCGTAGATGATCGCGGTACCGCGCTCGGTGATCTCGATCCAGTCGCCGTGGCGCCAGACCCCGGGATAGGTGTCGAAATAACTGTCGTAGTAGCGCGAGCCGCCCGCATCTCCCCACAGATAGATCGGCATCGACGGCATCGGCTTGGTGAGAACCAGCTCGCCGACCTCGCCGATCCGGGCATTGCCGTCCTCGTCCCAGGACTCGACCGCCGCCCCGAGCGAACGGGCCTGCAGCTCCCCGCGATAGACCGGCAGGGTCGGAACGCCGCCGACGAAGGCCGTGCAGAGGTCACTGCCGCCGCTGGTGGAGAACAGCCAGGTGTCGCTGCCGACATGCTCATAGATCCAGTCGAAACTCTCCGGTGCGAGCGGCGAGCCGGTCGATCCGACCGCGCGCAGCCGGCTGAGATCACGACCGTTGCCGGGCTCGATCCCCGCCTTCATACAGGCCGAGATGTAGGAGGCCGAGGTGCCGAAACAGGTGACCTCGGCATCGGCCGCGAGCTGCCACAGGGTCTCCATGTCGGGATGGCCGGGATTGCCGTCGTAGAGCACGATCGCGGCGTCGGTCAGCAGGCAGGACACGAGGAAGTTCCACATCATCCAGCCGGTCGTGGTGAACCAGAAGACACGATCGCCCGGCTGCGCGTCCAGGTGCAGGTGCATCTTCTTCAGATGCTCCAGCAGGATGCCGCCCTGGCTCTGGACGATCGCCTTCGGCAGGCCGGTCGTGCCCGACGAGTACAGGACCCAGAGAGGATGATCGAAAGGCACCCGGGTGAACTCGAGCTCGGCCGAAGGGTCGGTCGCGAGCAGATCCGCCCAGGACATCGAGTTCGGGATCATTCCCGCGTCCGGATCGGGCTCGAGGTACGGCATCACGACGACCCGTTCGACCGTGGGCATGCCCGCCGCCAGATCGGCGACCACCTCGCGCCGGTCGAAGCCGCGTCCTCCATAGGTGTAGCCATCGACCGCGATCAGGACCTTCGGCTCGATCTGGGCGAAGCGGTCGGTCACCGCTCCGGCCCCGAAATCCGGCGAGCAGCTCGACCAGACCGCACCGAGACTCGCCGCCCCGAGAAACGCGATCACGGTCTCGGGCGTGTTCGGCAGGTAGCCGGCCACACGGTCTCCCGGTCCGACCCCGAGCGCCTTCAGGCCGGCGGCGGCCGCGGCGACCCCCGAACGCAGCTCGGCCCAGGTCATGCTCGCGAGATCGCGGGTCTCGGCGGCCGCGAAGATCGCGATCTCATCCGGCTCGCGGTCGAGGAAGATGTGCTCGGCGTAGTTGACCCGGGTTCCCTCGAACCACTTGGCGCCCGGCATCTCCATCGAATCGATCGCCTCGTCGAATCCGCCCGAATGGACCACGTCGAAGTAGTCCCAGATCGCGGTCCAGAACGCGGCCGGTTCGTCGGTCGACCATTCCCAGAGTTCGTCATAGCCACCGAACTCGAGCCCGTGAGTGTCGGTGAGCCACTCAGTGAACGCGGTCAGCTGTGAATCGGCGACTGCTTCCGCGCTGGGCTCCCAAAGCGGTTCGGGCGAAGCGGACGAATCGGGCACTGGTCTCCTATGGGTTGGCGTTGTCGATCAGGTCGAGCCCGACATCGACGGCGTCGTCGCCGCTGCCGACCACGGTCGTGGCCCGGATTCCCCGGCGGCGGGCGATCGTCGCCGCCGTCGTCGTCCTGAGAATGGCCGGCTCGGGCTTGATCGGGCTGGTCTTGCCGACCTCGTCGTTCATCCTCATGGCCGCCAGATCGCCCTCCTTCGCGGTGAGCAGAACCCGGTTCTTGCGAGCGAGGACGGAACTCGACCCGGTGCCGTTCACGAAATTGACGACCAGCGCGTTCTCGGCCCGCAGCGGCGCCTCGAAATCGGCGAAGAAACTCGCTGCCCCCTTGGCCGAACTCGATTCGGCCCCGAAGAAGACGACCGCGATCGGCGGGTCGCCGTCGGATTCCTCGGTCGCCTCGTCCAGCACCGCGAGCAGGTTCTCGGTGGACTTCAGGTCGTCCTCGTCTGCCTCCGAATCGGCCGCGGCCGCGCGATCCGCCTGCGCCGCGATCAGCGACAGCAGAACGATCGTCCCGAGCAGCTGCACGACCCCGACCCAGGTTCCTTCAACCTCGGCCGCGCCCAGCATCATCGCGACGAACACCGGCAGCATGCCGCCGCAGAGCAGGAGGCGATCGGTGGTCAGACGCCCCGAGAAGCGATTAGACAGCCACTCGCCGACGGGGTACGAGGAAGGCAGGTCGTAGCCGGCGACCAGCACCACCTCGACGTCCTGATCCCAATCTGGGCCGGGCGGGGGAGAGAGCACGTTCTGGGTGGCGCGTTTCGGGATCAGACGGCCGATGAGGGTCAGCCCGAGGCTGCGCTCGGCATAGAACGAGAAAGCCGCCATCAGGACGATCGCCGCGCCGACCAGCGGCCACATCAGTCCGAGCAGACCGCCGCCCACCGCCAATCCGGCATGCAGGGCGATCGTGCCCGCCTCGGAGATCCGAGCCGAAACCGGCTCCACGGACACCGCGCGGCCCCGCTCACGGAGAGCGTCGGCAAGCCGGTTGGCGGCCCGCCTCTCGATGTCGCTTCCGGCCACTCCTGTCGGGCCATGATGTCTGTCAGCGGATCCCATTTTTTACGCCTTCAGTTTGTATGCGGCGGGTGGGAATCGAACCCACATGCCCTTGCGAGCAATGGATTTTGAATCCATCGCGTATACCAGTTCCGCCACCGCCGCAGGAGAGTAAGTCTATGCGGAACCCGGCGGTCAGGTCGGCTCGGAGGAAGGTGTTCGAGCGGCGCTCCGTGGGGCCTTTCGAGTGGCCTCGGCCGTCTCGGCGGACTCGTCCGAATCGGCTCCCCGCGACTTGACCTGGGGTCGGGGCGTCGCGATGGTCCCATCGAGCGGACGCTCCTCTTCGACGTGCCACTCCTGGGTGAAGGCGATCGCCGCGGCCACGGCCAGCACCGCCTGGACCGGGATCAGGATGACCACGATCAGCCCGATCAAGTCGGTGGGAAGGGAGGCCTCGGCGAAGCCGGGCTTGTCCCGGGCGAACCAGGAGCCGGCGCCGACCGCGCAGAAGATCAGCAGCAGCACCGAGAACGCGATGGTCAGGGTCAGCGCACCCCGGCTCCAGCGGTAGGTCATCACCGCCAGAAGCAGGTAGACCAGGCCGAAGACGATGCCGATCAGGCCGAAAGTGGTTCCGCCGACCAGCAGCGACCAGCCGCCGAAGATCACCAGGAACATCAGGATCGTGGATACGACGAGCAGCAGCATCACCACGAAGCGTGCTGTCAGTGAACTGGATTTCGCCCGGTTCGGACGCCAAAGCTCGTAACCGGGTCTCGCCTCTCCAAGGGCCATGAGTGCGATCATAGAATCAATCGCGGATGCACGCAGTCGGCATCCCCGTTTTTGCGGACGTGGCGGAACTGGTAGACGCGTCAGGTTTAGGTCCTGGTACCCGAGAGGGTGTGGAGGTTCGAGTCCTCTCGTCCGCATATCGCGGCCCGCCGCCCGGGCCGCAATATCCTTTGCCGATGAACGCCGAAAACGAGAGACGGTCCGGTGTGCCCCCGAAGCTCGAGGTCTTGGAGACGCTTGCTGAATCGGATACCGGCAGGCCGCCGATCCTGTTCGTCCACGGGGCCGGCCATGCGGCCTGGTGCTGGAAGCATTGGATGGACGGTGTCGCGGCGGCGGGCTATCCCGCCTACGCGGTCTCGCTGCGCGGCCACGGCGGCAGTGGCGGCTCGCTGCTGAAGGCTCATCTGGACAGCTACGTCGAGGATGTGATCCGCACCGCGGCGACCCTGCCCCGGCAGCCGGTCCTGGTCGGCCACAGTCTCGGCGGACTGGTGGTGCAGCGCACGTTGGCCCGCTATCCGGCAAGGGCCGGGGTGCTGGTCTCCTCGATTCCGGCCAGGCCCGGTCTCGGCACGCTCGTCTCGCTCTTCAAGCAGCATCCGTCCGATGGGTTCAAGGTGCTTGCCGGTGGCTCGCTGCCGATGAGGCCGGAGTATCTGTTCAACGAGCTCGGGCCGGAAGAGGCCGCCGGGAACGTCGCCCGGACCGGCGGGGAGTCGCCGCTCGCTCAGTTCCAGGTGCTTTTCCACCGCCCGGTCACCGATCCGCTGGGCGACGTGCCGATCCTGGCGTTCGGAACGCCGGACGACATGCTGGTCCCGATCGGCGACGTCCGCGACACCGCCCGGCGCTTCGGCGCCGATCTGATCGAGTTCCCGGGCATGGGTCACGACCTGATGCTCGACCGCCGCCGGTCGGAGCCACTGGAGGCGATGGTCGGCTGGCTGGACGCCAAGGTCTCCTGAGACCCCTTCGGCGCGAAGGTCCCCGGCGGGACTGTTTGGGATGACGGCGGCGGGGTAGGTATCCGCCTCTGCGAAACCTGATTGCAACATCGCGATTTGTTTCTTGAGTAAGGTACTCGACTATGAGCAAGCCAACGCGGTCCTACGTCGTTTGCGCCACCCCGCGAAGCGGTAGCACGCTGGTCTGCCAGTCGCTGATCAGGACCGGGGTGGCGGGCCGGCCGGAGGAGTACTTCGAGGCGCTCCGCAGCAGCGGGGTTCCCCGGCGCCCGGAAGAGTACTTCCACGAATCGAGCGACCGGACCATTCTCGACCACCTCGGGGAACGGGCCGATGGATTCAACCCGACACCCCGCTCGCCGCTCTGGAGCCGCACCGCCTACGACCGGTATCTGGACTGGGTGTTCGAGGCGGGCACCACGCCCAACGGCGTGTTCGGCGCGAAGCTCATGTGGGGCTACCTCGAGGACTTCACCGCGCTGCTGCGAAACGTCCCTCAGTACCGTGATCTGCCCCTGGCCGACCTGCTGCCCGAGGTGTTCCCCGACCTCACTTTCGTGCGGGTCGTCCGGGCCAACAAGATCCGTCAGGCCGTCTCGCTCTGGAAGGCGGTTCAGACCGCGTCCTGGCGGCAGGAGGACGCCGATTCGGCGAAGGCTGTCGGCTCACTCGCCGAGGACGCGGACACCCCGTCCTACCAGGGCTTCGTCAACGAGCACCGGCCCCAGCTCCGCTTCCACTACGGCGCGATCAAGCACCTGCTCAACCAGCTGATCCTCCAGGAGGCATCCTGGGACGCCTTCTTCGAACACACCCGGATCAAGCCGGTGCTGGTTCTCTACGAGAACTTCGCGGCGGAGATCGAGACCAGTACGCGCAACGTTCTGGAGAAACTCGAGATCGAGGCTCCCGGCGAGCTCGACGTCGAACCCAAGATGAGGAGCCAGTCGGATGGGGTAAACGACGATTGGGCCCGCCGCTACAGCGAGATCAGGCTGGGCAGCGAGTTCGATCTCGTTCCGGCGGTCCCGACCGTGAAATAGCCTGAATCCAGTCGATGAGTGACCGTCCCAACATCATCTACATCCACTCGCATGACTCGGGCCGCTACGTCCAGCCCTACGGCTACCAGGTGCCGACGCCGAACATCCAGCTCCTGGCCGACCAGGGAATCCTCTTCCGGCGGGCCTTCTGTGCCGCACCCACCTGTTCGGGCAGTCGCGCCGCACTGCTGACCGGGCAGCACTGCCACAACAACGGCATGACCGGCCTGGCCCACCGGGGCTGGGTCCTCAACGACTACTCGCAGCACCTGATCTATCCCCTGAAGGCGGCCGGCTACCACACGATCCTGGTCGGCGAGCAGCACATCTCGAAGGACCCGGGAGTGATCGGTTACGACGAGGTCCACAAGCTGGACGACAACTACGCCCACCGGGTCGCCCCGAGCGCGCTGGAGTCGCTGGCCTCGACCAGCGAGCCGTTCTTCATGTCGGTCGGTTTCTTCGAGACCCACCGGGACTTCGCCGCACCGACCTCGGTGCGTGACTCGCTCTACTCGCTGCCGCCGCCCAACCTGCCGGACACGCCGATCACCCGTCACGACATGGCCGCCTTCAAGGCGAGCGTGCGCTCCCTCGACCAGGGGATCGGCGCGGTGCTCAACGGCCTTCACGCGACCGGCCTGGCCGACCGCACCCTGGTCATCTGCACGACCGATCACGGACTCGCCTTCCCCAAGGCCAAGGCGACCCTGCTGGACAGCGGGATCGGCGTGATGCTCCTGATGCGCGGCCCGGGCGGCTTCGCCGGAGGCAAGGTGGTCGATTCGATGGTCTCCCAGCTCGATCTGTACCCGACCATCTGCGACGTCGCCGGAGTCGCGCATCCCGACTTCATCCAGGGCACCTCGATGATGCCGCTGGTCACCGGCGAGGCGGTCTCCATTCACGACCAGATCTTCTCCGAGGTGACCTACCACGCGGCCTATGAGCCGCAGCGGGCGGTCAGGACCGATCGCTGGAAGTACATCCGCCGCTTCGACGGAAGGAGCCGCCCGGTGCTGGCCAACTGTGATGACAGCGCCACCAAGGATCTCCTGGTCGAGGCGGGGTGGGGCGACACCCCCGTGGCCGCGGAACAGCTCTACGACCTGCTGCTCGACCCGTCGGAATCCTGCAACCTCGCGGCGGCACCACGCTGCGCCGCCAAGCTCGACGAGATGCGCGGCCGCCTGGAGGGGTGGATGATGAACACCGACGATCCTCTGCTCCGGGGGCCGGTCCCGCCTCCGCCGGGCGCGGAGATCAACGATCCCGACCAGGTCTCACCGGATGAGCCCCTGACCCTGATTCCGGCCTGAGCCATCTGCCGCCGCACGGCACCTCGGCTCGCGCCGACGCCACTTCCATCTTGAGAAGGAAGTCCTCCCGGCGCCGGCGAGCCGTTCGACTCATGGATGTAAACCCCGGGGGCAGGCCGCGAACCGCGACCTGCCCCGTCTGTGTGGTGAGTCTCTGACTACGAACGTATGTTCGCAAGACCGTCGGACGTCAAGGTGGACACGCGGCGGACTGAATCGTCGCTAGGATGGCCGTCCCGGGGCTATGATGTCAACGGCTAGCATGACGGTCTCCAAAACCGTTCGTCTAGGTTCGAATCCTAGTAGCCCCGTCATTTCACGCGGTCTCAGTACCGCACTTTCTGATGTTCCCGGCCCCCATATACTCGGGCCGGAGTAGTTCACGCGGGTGAGGTGTATCGGTTGCACAGGAGCCTTCCAAGCTCCTAGGGCGGGTTCGACTCCCGTCACCCGCTCTTGAAGTCCGGGCCGGCGTCCTGAGATCCTCAACTCTCTATAAAGTGCGCCATCACGCACGGGGCGTGGCGCAGTTTGGTAGCGCATTCGACTGGGGGTCGAAAGGTCGCTGGTTCAAATCCAGTCGCCCCGATTTTTGGCAGGAAGCAATCCGGCAGTAACCTGGATTGTTCTCCCGAGGCACCTCCACCGGCAAGAATGGGGACATGGCAACCGGACCCGGGACGATGCGCATCGATGGACGCCGCTACGCGTGGCGCTCGATCGGTTCCGGGCCCCCTCTGATCCTGGTCAACGGCTACGCGGCCGGCGGTGCGGACTGGGATCGCGAGTTCGTGGCCGCGCTCGCCCCTGACTTCACTTTGCTGTGTCCCGACAACCGCGGGATCGGTGGGTCTGAACGCGGTGACGGGGAATTGACGATCGAAGCGATGGCGGCCGACGTCGAGCAGCTGATGGACCATCTGGAACTAGAGACGGCCGGGCTGTGCGGCTGGTCGATGGGCGGATACGTCGTCCAGGCCGTGGCCGAGAGATCACCGGACCGGGTCAGCGGCCTGACCCTGATCGGGACTCATCCCGGTGGCCCCGACTACGTGTCGACGGGCGATGGGGAGGCGTTTGCGAATCTCATCGAGTACTCCGGGACCCCGGAAGAACAGGCCCGGCGGCTCATATCCGTTTTCTTTCCGCCGGAAGAGATCGCGGCCGCCGAAGCCCGTCTCGGCGATGAGTTCGCCGCTGCCCGCGCCAAACTCGACCACCGGACTCTCGACGATCAGGTGGCCGCCTTGCTCGCCTGGCGGGACCGGGAACCTCCGCCTCTGGCGTCCCGCCCGCCCGCACTCGTTCTGCACGGCGCTCGCGACCGCCTGGTCTCGGCCGGCAACGCCACGCCCCTCGCCCGCCGATGGGCGGCGAAGGTCGAGATCTTCGAGGAGAGCGCCCACGCGGCGATGACGCAGGAGCCTGCTCGAGCGGCGTCGGCCATCGTGTCGCTGGCCGCACGACCGGCCGAATAGGCTTGGATTCTCCCTCTGTTCCATGTAAATTCCGTGGAGAGGTTCGGCTGCGGACCGTTTCGGCACAGACAGGGAATCGGGAGAATGAAGCGATTTTGGGGATGGTTGCTTGGGAGCGTCGCCATGGCGATCGCGTTCGTGATGCCGACATCGGCGGGTGCCACCACGGTGACCTTCGAACACACCGGTGCCGCACAGGTTTGGACCGTTCCCTACGGCGTCACCTCCGCGACCTGGGACCTGTTCGGTGCTGAAGGCATGGGTTTCGATGTGGTCGCCAGCCGCAACCAGGGCGGCAACGGCGGCCGTGCCCTGGCCACGATCAACGTGACGGGTGGATCGACCATCCATGTGATGGTCGGAGGAAAGGGTGGACTACACAACCCCGGCTTCAACGGCGGCGGCGTGGCCGTATGGGCAGGTGGCGGGGCGACCGACATCCGCGTCGGAGGGACGGCGCTCTCCGATCGTGTCCTGGTCGCGGGCGGCGGCGGGGCCGGAAACGCGGAATGTCTGAGTGCCACCGGCTCCGCGTTCGGCGGAAGCGGCAGCGGAGGACCGACCGGTGGAAGCGGCACCTTCACCGGCTGCAACACGACCCCCGGCGGCGGTGGCACCCAGTCAGCGGGCGGTTCGCCCAACGGATCTCTCGGACAGGGAGGAAGCGGTGCTTTCAGTGGCGGCGGTGGCGGCTATTACGGCGGCGGCGGCAGCGACAACGGAACCGGTGGCGGCGGCTCAGGCTTCGGCCCTCCCGGCTACACATGGAACGCGGGTATTCGAAACGGCGACGGAGTCGCCACGGTCACCTACGAGATCACCGACACCCGGAACCTTTTCGCCTCATCAGCCGGACCCGGCGACGGATACGTCAGCTCCTCCCCCGAAGGCATCGATTGCGGGGTCGACGGTGCGCCCGGCCACGATGACTGCACCGAAGCCTACGGCCGGAACCAGCCGGTCACCGTCACCGCGCATCCCTCACCCGGATCCGTTTTCGATCAATGGATCTTCGGGCCCTGCATGGGGAGCACGACACCGACCTGTCAGGTGACCCTCGATCAGGCGGATCCGGAGCAGCCCAAGATCGTTTCGGCGCGCTTCAAGGTCGCTCCCGTGACCGAAACCCACCAGTACACCGGGCAGGTCGTGAGATGGGAGATGCCCTACGGCGTTTCGGCAGCCACGATCGACCTATACGGGGCCCAGGGCGGTGGATCGGACAGCCGATCCATCCCCGGCCTGGGCGGACGGGCCACGGCAACGATCTACCCGCCCGGCGGAACCCCGTACTGGCTCCGGGTCGGTGGCGCGGGAACGCCCCAGGCCGGCGGCTTCAACGGTGGCGGCAGCGTTTCCTCCGGCTGGCCGGCGACCATGCGATCCGCCGGCGGTGGCGGCGCGACCGATCTGCGGAGCGGCAATGACACCCTGGCGGCACGGGTGCTGGTGGCGGGAGGCGGCGGTGGCGGCGGCCAGCAATGCAGCAACCCCGACGTCGTCTCGACCGGCGGAGCCGGGGGCGGCCTCTCCGGCGAAGCGGGAGAATTGAACTTCTCTGAGGGGAACTATCCCCCGGGGTGCAACATCACCAAGGGAACGGGCGGCACGCAGACCAAGAAAGGTTCCTGGAGCTATGCGTACCCGGACGACGACGACGGAGGGCCGCAGAACGTCGGTGGCGGCAACAGCTTCGGTGGAGGCGGTGGCGGCTACTACGGCGGCGGCTCCGGCCAGGGCGGCCCCGGTGGCGGCGGATCGAGCTTCGGCCCGGCCGGATACACCACGCAATCCGGGGTCAGGGAAGGCAACGGCCTGGCGATCATCACCTACGACATCACCAGTACCCGCGGGCTGACCGTCACGGCGAACGGCCCGGGGGACGGCTACCTGAGTTCGTCGCCTGACGGAATCGACTGCGGCACTCCTGGTGCCGGTTCCCACGAAGCCTGCTACTCGGTCTTCGGGACGGGACAGCCGGTGACGCTCACCGCGAACCCCGATTCGGGGTCGACCTTCAGCGGCTGGGGCGGAGCATGCTCCGGAACCCAGCTCACCTGCGACACCACCCTGAGTGAAGCCCGCAGCGTGACCGCCTCGTTCGCGCAAGGTCCGAGGAAGCTCACCGTGACCAGGACCGGCAACGGTGCGGGCACCGTCAGCTCGACTCCTTCCGGCATCGCCTGTGGAAGCTCCTGCAACGCGGACTATCCGTTCGGCACCGAGGTTGAACTCACCCCGGCTGAAGCGACCGGATCCGATTTCACCGGGTGGACTGGCGCCTGCTCGGGCACCGGGGCGTGCTCCGTGACCATGGACCAGGTACGGAACGTCGGTGCCACGTTCACCCTCGAGAAACTAACCCTTCGATTGGCCAAGTTCGAGAACGGTTCGGGCAGCGTGGTTTCGAGTCCGGCGGGCATTGACTTCCCGGCGGGAGCGACTCCCTGCGACGACGGCCGATGCGTGACTGCCCAATTCGACTACGGCACCGAAGTGACCCTGACACCGACCGCCGCGACCGGGTCGACGTTCGCGGACTGGGGTGGCGACTGCGAAGGGGTGCCGAGCGACCAGGCCTGCGTCGTCACGATGGACGCTGACCGCAGCGCCGAGGCCGACTTCGTGCTTCAGAAACGGGCCCTGGATGTCGAGAGGACGGGCTCCGGAACGGGCGGTGTGACCTCGGCCCCGGCCGGCATCGAGTGCGGAAGCACATGCATGGACGAGTTCGATTACGGCACCGAGGTCACGCTCGCGGCCGATCCGGACGAGCACTCACAGTTCACGGGGTGGAGCGGTGCCTGCTCGGGAGTTTCAGACTGCGTTGTGACGATGGACGAGGCCCGCGAGGTGTCCGCCGGGTTCGCCCTGGAGAAACGCACCCTGGACGTTGATCGATCGGGCAACGGCACAGGAACGGTCACATCGCAGCCCGCGGGAGTCGAATGCGGCGATGAATGCGAAGGGATCGAGTTCGACCATGGCACCGAGGTCACACTCACCGCGAACCCGGCGCCGACCTCCGAATTCGCCGGGTGGACCGGGGACTGCTCGGGCTCCGGCACCACCTGCACCGTCACCCTGGACGAGGCGCGGTCCGTCGGGGCCGCCTTCAGCCTGCAGAAGCGATCACTGACCGTGACCGAGTCCGGCACCGGTTCGGGCGACGTCACCGCGAACCCGACCGGCGCGGAGTTCGATTTCGGAACCACGGTCACGCTCGAAGCCGTTCCCGCGAACGGTTCGACGTTCACCGGGTGGAGCGGGGACTGCTCGGGCACCGGGACCACGTGCGCCCTTGAGATGACGGATGCCCGAACGGTCGATGCCACCTTCACCGTCGACCCGTCACCGGTGGACCCGGCACCGGTGATCCGTCAGCTGAAGGTCAAGCCTCGGAAGGTCCCGCTCGGAGGCAGAAAGAAGACCGCGATCCGTCGCAAGGGTCCGGCCATCAAGATCAGCGTCAGTGAAGCCTCGACGGTTCGTTTCACCGTCAAGCGGAAGCCGGGCAGGGCGCTCGGCTTCGCTCGTGTCCTGAAGGCCGGAGCCAACACGGTCAAGATCCCGGCCAGGATCCGCCGGAAACTGAAACTGGGACGCGTCCTGCTGGCCGCGACCGCAACCGACGAAGCCGGCCAGAAATCAAAGCCCCGACAGACGAGGTTCAGGGTCGTCCGTCGCTGAACAGGACCCGGTGTAGGGCGTTCTGTCGCCGGTTTCCCCACACATGGCGGGTCGAAATGGGGACAGAACGCTGCGACGTCCTGAGTGGGGTTGCGCTCGTGATAGGTCCGACATAGGCTGGCTTGACATCAAGGCCTACCAGTTCACGAAATGGCAGACGGAGCCTGAGCTTCGATCGGTACCGGATCCGGAACCGGGTCCCGGAGAGGTGCTGGTGAAAGTGGGTGGTGCCGGTGCCTGCCATTCCGACCTTCACCTGATGGAGTGGCCCGAAGGTGCCATGGACTATCGGCTGCCGTTCATCCTCGGCCATGAGAACGCGGGATGGGTCGAGGCGGTCGGGGCCGGTGTGACCGGACTCGAGACCGGCGAGACGGTCGCGGTCTATGGGCCCTGGGGCTGCGGGGTCTGCCGTGCCTGCCGCTCCTCGAGCGAGAACTACTGCGAGAACCAGGCCTCGCTCGGCTATGCGGGCGGAGGCCTCGGCCGGGACGGCGGCATGGCCGAATACATGCTGGTCCCCGACAAGCGGCTGCTGATCCCGCTCGGCGATCTCGATCCCCGGGTGGCGGCTCCCCTGACCGATGCCGGTCTCACCCCGTATCACGCGGTGGTGCGATCCCTGGATCGCCTGTACGCCGGATCGACCGCGGTGATCATCGGGGTCGGTGGCCTGGGGCACATGGCCATCCAGATCATCAAGGCGATCTCCCCGGCGACGGTGGTGGCACTCGACGTGGACCGGGAGAAGCTCGACCTCGCTACCGAGGTGGGGGCCGACGCCGCCCTGCTCTCCGATGAGGACGCGGTCGCCTCGATCCGGGACCGCACCTCAGGGCTCGGGGCCGAGCTGGTGATCGACATGGTCGGATCGGACGCGACCATGGGGCTGGCTTCACAGATCGTCGCCGTGCGGGGCGATCTGACCGTCGTCGGCCTGGCGGGCGGCACGTTGCCGTTCGCGTTCGGTGCCGTCCCGTTCGAGGCCGGCGTCGCCCTGCCCTACTGGGGAAGCGCGATCGAGCTGATGGAGGTGCTGGAACTCGCCCGCCAGGGAAGGATCAGCACCCACACCCAGCAGTTCGGCCTCGACGAAGCGCCCCTGGCCTACGAGAAGCTGCGCGAAGGCAAGCTGGTCGGCCGGGCGGTGATCCTCCCCAACGGCTGATCGCCGCCGACGATGTCCGGTCTGACTATTGTCAGGCCGATCCGGATGCCCCGCCTCCACGAGCTCTATCCCGAACTGAAGCGGAACCTGCCGAGCCTGCGGCTGGGAACGACCCCGACACCGCTCCGGCGACTGCCCGGGCTGGGCGACGGTGCCGCCGAGATCTGGCTGAAGGACGAGGGCGCCTTCGGGGATGGAGGGTGGGGCGGCAACAAGGTGCGCAAGCTGGAATGGCTGATCCCCGAGGCCAGGCGGCGCGGGCGCACCACGCTGCTGACGGTCGGCGGCCTCGGCACCAACTGGGGATTGGCCTGCGCGCTCTACGGCCGCGAACACGGGCTGAAGACCGTGCTGGCGCTGGTCGACCAGCCGTTGGACGATCACGTGCGGGCGCAGCTGGAACGTCTGGAGGCATCCGGCGCCGAGCTCCACTTCACCCACACCAAGGCCCGCACGATCGCCGCGGTTCCCTGGCTGATGGTCCGGCACCGGCCGTACCTTCTGCCCGCCGGTGGGTCCTCACCGATCGGGGCACTGGGTGCGGTCGAGATCGCGCTCGAGTTGGCCGCGCAGGTCGAACGCGGCGAGATGCCCGAGCCCTCACATGTCGTCACCGCGGTCGGTTCGGGCGGGACCGCCGCCGGGCTGCTGCTGGGGCTGCGGCTCGCCGGACTCGACACCAAGGTGCTGGCGGTGGTCGTGAACGACACGCTGCGCCTGGACTCGACCGCGCTGACCAGGCTGGCGCGGAAGAGCGAACGGCTGCTGCGCGGGCGCGGGGCGGACCCGCCGGTTTTCGACCTCGACGACGGGCGGCTGATCGTCGTCGACGACCAGCTCGGTACGGGATACGGCCATCCGACCACCGCCGCGGAACGGGCGCACGATCTCGCCGCCGACCTTGCGGGGCTGGATCTGGACCCGGTCTACACGGCCAAGGCGATGGCCGGACTGCTCGAGCTGAACGACGGCCGGCTCGGTTCCGGCCCGATCGTCTTCATCGACACCAACGGCCCCCGGCCCTAGGCCCGCGAGCGTTCTGTCGGCTGTTCTCCCGCCTCCACATGGGGTACCGGTCGACAGAAGCTTCGGATCCGGCCCTGTCTCAGTGCTGCTTGGCTTTCAGGACCCAGAAGACCCGGGTCTTGATCCGCGAGACCTTGGTTGGGGGCGAGGTGCATCCCTTCGGGTCCTTCGGCGTGGCGGTGATCCTCAGGGTCAGCTTGACCTCGGTACGCAGCGGCAGCTTGGAGCGCCACTTCTTCGGCAGCACCAGACGCAGGTTGCGGGTGCCGCCGTTTCGCAGCGAGCGCTCGCCGAAATCCACGGTGCGGGTCTTGCCCCTGAACTCGAACTTGGCTTTGGCCGAGATCGCGAGATCCGAAGCACGGCTGACCAGGATCCGTGCCCGCAGCCCGTGCGCCATGCGTCCCTTGACGATCACGGCAGGCTTGTACGGAATCGCGGTCAGCTTGACCACCGGACAGGCCGGCGACGCCACCTTGACGTTCTGACCGGCCTCGCAGGTTCCCGTGAAACCGGCGTTGTTCGCGTCACCCGAGTACGAGCCGGTCCAGCGATACGTTCCGATCTCGGCCGGCTTGAAGTCCGGGGAGGTGACCGTGCCGTTCCCGCTCACGGCGGCCGTACCCGTGAAGGCAGGTTCACCGGCGCAGGTCGGGTCGTCCGGCCCGTAGAGCGTGAACGAGGCCTCTCCGGACATCCGGTATCCGCCCGAGAACGTAGTGCTGGCGTTGATGGTCTCGCCGAGTCGGATGTCGCCGGACGTGCTTCCCGCGACGACAGGGACGGCCTTCGCGACCGCGGAAATCGTTCCCGGACCGCCGCAGGCCGAGACCGCCGGTTCGTTGTTGACATCGCCCGGGTATTCGGCCGTCCAGCGGTACTCGCCGGCCGCCTCGGGCACAAAATCTCCCGATGCGTACTCGCCGTTCCCATTCACCGTGAGGGTCGCCGTGAATGCCGGAGTCCCGGAACAGTCCGGATCACCGGGACCGAAGGCGTTCAGGGTCATCGTCCCGCCGGGCCCGACCCCGTCGGACAGATCGGCCGTGGCTGTGATCGCCGATCCGATGGTCGCATCGGTGGTGTCGATCGTGATCGCGGGAGTCGCCTCGGCGACCGTCGAGGCCGCATCGGAATCGGCACAGAGTGAGGCTTCGGCCTCGTTGTCGGCATCGCCCGAATAGGACGCGATCCAGCGATACGTGCCGGCCTCCGCCGGTGTGAATTGTCCTGAGTCGTAATCATCGTTGCCATTGACCGTGGCCGTCGAGCTGAAGGCCGGCGTCCCCGAGCAGTTCTGGTCGTCCGGTCCGTAGGCGCTGAAGGTGATCGTGCCGCCGGGGCTGTGGCCGCCGGTCAGGGAGGCGGTCGCCGAGATCGCTTCGCCGATCGCCGCGTCGGTCGCCGCGGAACTCAGCGAGGGGGACTCCTTGGCCACGTTCGAGGGCGGGCCACAGGCGGTCGATTTCGCTTCGTTGTTCGCGTCGCCCGAGTAGCTCGCGACCCACCTGTAGGCGCCCGGAGCGGCCGGAGTGAAATTGCCGGCCGTGAAGTTGCCGTTGGTCGTCACCGGGAGGAGGAACGAGGTGAACGCGGGAGCCTGTGAACAGCTCGCGTCACCCGGACCGTAGGCCCTGAGGGTGACCGTGCCGGTGGGGAAGTATCCGCCGCTCAGCGTGGTCTGGGCGGGCATGGACGAGCCGATCGTGATGTCGGCCGGGGCCGGCGCCGACAGGCTGGGGTCGGCCTTTGACACCGTCGAGGTTCCGCCGGCCGCGCCGCAGGCGGTCGAAGCGGCGCTGTTGACCGCATCCCCCGAGTAGGTCGCGGTCCAGCGACGGGAGCCCGGCGAGGGTGTGAACCCTCCCGATCCGTACAACCCGTTTCCGTTCACGGAAATGCTCGAGGTGAAGACCGGGGCGTTCGCGCATTCCGTATCGCTCGGTCCGTAGGCCCGGAAGGTGATCGTGCCGGTGGGAGTCAGCCCCTGTGAGATGGCCGCGGTACTGAAGATCTGCGAGCCCACGGCGGCGTCGGCGGCGGCGATCGAGATGCTCACCGTCTGGCCCGACACGATCGATCTCGCGGCGGCCGACGAACAGGGTGACGTGAACGCCGCGTTGTACGCGTCCCCGCTGTATTCGGAAACCCAGCGGTAGGTGCCGCTCTGGGTTGGGGTGAAGCTGCCCGAGCCGTAGGTGTCATTGCCGGTGACGCTCTGGTTGGAGGCGTAGACGGGCTGGCCACTGCAGGTCGTGTCGCTCGGGGCGTACAGGCGCATCGCGATCGTGCCGGTCGGGCTCTGTCCGCCGGAAAGCGTCGCCGCGTTCGAGACCGAGCCACCGATCGTGGTGTCGCTCGCGTCGTTGGCGATGAAGGTCGAGGCCTTGGCGATGGTCGCGACCGAGTTGCTGCTGTTGCAGGCCGACGACGACGGGTTGTTGCCTTCGTCTCCGGAGTACATGACTCTCCAGCGGTACACCCCGGGCTGGGTCGGTGTGAAGTCACCGGAGGCATAGACCTGCTGGGTGCCGCTGACGGTTGCCTGCGAGGAGAAGATCGAGGCGCCGGAGCAGTCCGCGTCATCGGGCCCGTAGAGATTGAACTGGAGCGTTCCGGTCTTCGGCCAGAGCCCACCCTGGATTGAGGATTGGGCACTGATCGGGAAACCGAGCCAGGTGTCGTTGGTGGTCGCGGAAATACCGGCCTCGTATTTGCCGAATTCGGCGGTCACGTTCTTGGCCTCGTCCATGGTGAGAGTGCATTGGAGTACGGACGAAGTGCATCCACCTGAGAAGCCGATGAACTTGGCCCCGGTGCTGGTGGTGAGAGTGACCTCCTGACTCGCCGTGAACTCGGCGGTGCAGACCGTGTGTCCGGACACGTTCCTGCCGCAATCGATCCCCGCCGGGCTGGAGGTCACGTAGCCGGAGCCGTTGCCGGTCGTGGTGATCGTGAGGGGGACCGCTTCGGCCTGTGAAGCCATGCCGAGCGACGCGAACACGCCGACGGCGGCCATGACGATCGATGCTGCGAGTTTCTTACCCTTCAACGAACGACTCCCCTGTTTCGATCCCGTATCTCCGCGTCGCCATCGAAGCGAACGCTGCACTTTCCGGGAGCATAACTCAGATACGGGCATTCACTTTGCGCTAGGTTGGCCCCACATCCATCACAAACCCGGGGGGTCTCTGAGAGAGGCTGAGAGGGCGCTTCCTAGCGTCGACCCGACGAACCTGATCTGGCTCATACCAGCGAAGGGAGACCAAGTGAGCACACAGATGGCTTCGGCCAGGAATCGCACCATCACCCCTGAGATGATCCGCGTCGGCGAGCGGGAATCGCTCGATCCCGAACTGGTCCGGTCCGAGGTCGCGCGGGGACGCATGGTTGTCCCCGCCAATCCGGCGCACACCGCGCTCGACCCGATGGCGATCGGGCTGAAGGCGCGGGTCAAGATCAATTCGAACATCGGCAGCTCGCCGACCACCTCGGGCGTCGAGGAGGAGGTTGAGAAGCTCGCGGTGTCGGTCCGCTGGGGTGCCGACACGGTGATGGACCTCTCCACCGGCAGGCGGACCACCGAGACCCGGGAGGCGATCATCGGGGTCTCCACGGTCCCGATCGGCACCGTGCCGATCTATGAGGCGATGGAGGGCCTGAAACAGGCCGAGGACCTGACCGGGGACCGGCTGCTTGAGGTGATCGCCAAGCAGGCCGAGGAGGGGGTGGACTACATGACGATCCACGCCGGGGTGCGGTTGGAACACCTGCCGCTCTGCCAACACCGGGTGACCGGGATCGTCTCCCGGGGAGGCGGCCTGCTCGCCCGCTGGATGATCGAGCACCGGGAGGAGAACCCGCTGTTCGAGCGCTTCGACGAGATCCTCGAGATCTGCCGCGCCCACGACGTGACCATCTCCCTCGGTGACGGGCTGCGTCCGGGTTCGATCGCCGACGCCTCCGACGCGGCGCAGTTCGCCGAGCTCGACACCCTGGGTGAGCTGACCGAGCGGGCCTGGGCCCGCGACGTGCAGGTCATGGTCGAGGGTCCGGGACACATTCCCCTCGACCAGCTTCAGGAGAACGTCGAGCGTCAGCAGCGGATCTGCCACGAGGCGCCGTTCTACACGCTCGGCCCGCTGGTGACCGACATCGCGCCCGGCTACGACCACATCACCTCGGCGATCGGGGCGGCGGTGGTCGGCTGGCACGGCACCTCGATGCTCTGCTACGTGACCCCGAAGGAGCATCTCGGCCTGCCCGAGGCCGAGGACGTCAAGCAGGGCCTGATCGCCTACCGGATCGCCGCCCACGCGGCCGATCTCGCCCGCGGTGACCGCAAGGCGGCCGAATGGGACCGTGCGCTTTCGAAGGCAAGGTTCGATTTCGATTGGAACGAACAGTTCAGGCTCGCGCTCGACCCCGATACGGCCCGGGAAATGCACGATGCGACCCTGGCCGACGAGTACTTCAAGTCGGCCGAGTTCTGCTCGATGTGCGGGCCAAAATACTGCCCGATGCACAACTTCCGGGACGTGGATTGGGATGAGGTCAAGCGAGTGATCGACGAAAGGAAGCGCGGACGGATGAACCGGACCATGCCGGCCTAGGCCGCCGGTATTCGCTCCACAGAATCCGCGAGGCCTCCGGGCGGCCTTGCCCTAGGTTCGGGTTTCGCAGGCAACCACGCGGAGGAGCGTATGAGCGAGAGCACAGAGCAACCCGACGAAGGCGGTTCCGGTCCGGACCAGGAGCTGGTCGAGCAGGAGCTACTGGTCGAGGACATCTCGATCGACGGCATGTGCGGCGTCTACTAGGCCGTCATGCCATTCGATCCCGCTCTGCCCTGGACCCTCGACCCGCAGGTGGCCATCCGCCCCGAGTCCTTCGGCGGGCTGGCCTACCACTTCGGAACCAGGCGCCTCTCCTTCCTGAAGAGTCCGGCCCTGCGTGACCTGGTGCTAAGCCTGGCCGATCACCCTTCGGCCGAGGACGCGATCGAGGCCGAGGGGATCCCCGCGAGTGAACGCCGGCAGTACGAGAGCGCGCTCGGGACCCTGGCCGAGACCGGCATGATCACCGCCAGGACCACGAACACCGAAGCGATGGTGGCCGCATGACCCCCGCTGCGGCGGCCCCGGTTCCCACTCTGGTCGAGCGCTTCGAGCGTGGCCTCGACGCGCCGATCTGCCTGACCTGGGAGCTGACCTACGCCTGCAATCTCGCCTGCGTCCACTGCCTCTCCAGCTCCGGCCGCCGCGACCCCGACGAGCTGAGCACCGCCCAATGCAAGGCGGTGATCGACGAGCTCCAGTGCATGCAGGTCTTCTACGTGAACATCGGCGGCGGCGAGCCGACCGTGCGCAGGGATTTCTGGGAGCTGCTCGAGTACGCGACCGCGCGTGGGGTGGGGGTCAAGTTCTCCACCAACGGCAGCCGCATCGACCGCGCGGTCGCCGAGAGCCTCGCCACTTCCGACTACGTCGATGTCCAGATCTCGCTCGACGGCGCCACCGCCGAGGTCAACGACCGGGTTCGCGGGGCGGGCTCCTTCGACACCGCGATCGGCGCGATGCGCAACCTCCACGAGGCGGGCTTCGAGGACTTCAAGGTCTCGGTCGTGGTCACCCGGGAGAACGTCGGCCAGCTCGACGCCTTCAAGGCGATCGCCGATCGCTACGGCGCCCAGCTCCGCATCACCCGCCTGCGCCCCTCCGGCCGCGGGGCCGACGTCTGGGACGAACTGCATCCGACCCAGGCCCAGCAGCGCCGGCTCTACGACTGGCTGGTCGCGAACGGCGAGAACGTGCTCACCGGCGACTCCTTCTTCCATCTCTCCGCGCTCGGCGGGCCGCTGCCCGGCCTCAACCTCTGCGGGGCCGGCCGGGTGGTCTGCCTGATCGATCCGGTCGGTGACGTGTACGCCTGTCCCTTCGCGATCCACGACGAGTTCCTCGCCGGCAACGTGCTCGGCGATGGGGGCTTCTCGTCGGTCTGGCGGGAATCGGATCTGTTCCGCGAACTGCGCGAGTCGCAGAGTCCCGGTGCCTGCTCCAGCTGTGACTTCTACGACTCCTGCCGGGGCGGCTGCATGGCGGCGAAATTCTTCACCGGGCTGCCCATGGACGGGCCCGATCCCGAATGCGTCCTGGGCAACGCCGATGAGGCGCTCGCCGCACGAAAAGCGGTGCCGCCCAGGTCACCGGTCGATCATTCCCGTCTGCGAATCGTCAACGGCGTCGAGACGCCGAACCCGATGCCGATCGAGTTGCCGAAGGTCGAACACGTGCCCGACCGGGCCTGCGACGAGAATCCGCTGGCCGGGTTCTGGAACGGGGCGCGGAAGGTCTCCGGCTAGCCGTGGCCGGCCGATCCGCCTGGTTCGAGTCGGTGGCCGAGGCCGAGCGACGGGCGAAGAAGAGCCTTCCCCGATCGGTCTTCCAGGCCCTGCGCGCCGGTTCCGAGACGGGCGGCACCCTGGGTGACAACGTCCGGGCCTTCGGGGAGATCGGGCTGATCCCCCGGATCGGCACCGGGCTCGACGAGAGGGATCTCTCGACCTCGGTGATGGGCCAGGAGATCGCGATGCCGGTGATGATCTCGCCGACCGGCGTGCAGGCCGTCCATCCCGACGGGGAGACCGCGGTGGCCCGTGCGGCCTCGGGCGCCGGGACCGCGATCGGGCTCAGTTCATTCGCCAGCCGGCCGATCGAGGAGGTCGCCGTGGCGAACCCGAAGCTCTTCTTCCAGGTCTACTGGATGGGTGATCGCGAGGACATGAAACGGGTGCTCGAGCGGGCCCGGCTCGCGGGAGCGAAGGGCCTGATCGTCACCCTCGACTGGGTCTTCTCCCACCGCCGCGACTGGGGCAGTCCGGCGATTCCGGACAAGCTCGACCTGAAGAACATGGCGGTGCTGGCACCGCAGGCCCTGGTCCGGCCCCGCTGGCTGGCGCGCTACGTGAAGGCCGGTCGCCTGCCGGATCTCGGCGTGCCGAACGTCACCGGACCGGGGGCGGAACCTCCGGGATTCTTCGACGCCTACGGCGCCTGGATGACGACCGGGCAGCCGACCTGGGACGACCTCGCGTGGCTGCGGGAAACCTGGGGCGGCCCGACCATGATCAAGGGCGTCTACCACCCGGACGACGCGCGCAGCGCGGTCGAGATCGGGGCGGACGCGATCTCGGTCTCCAACCACGGCGGCAACAACCTCGACTCGACCCCGGCATCGATCCGGGCGCTTCCGGGAATCGCCGAGGCGGTCGCCGGACGGGTCGAGATCCTGCTCGACGGCGGGGTCCGGCGGGGCAGCGACGTGGTCAAGGCGCTGGCACTCGGGGCGCGGGCCGTGATGATCGGACGGGCCTATCTCTGGGGGCTGGCCGCGAACGGCGAGGCCGGGGTGGCCAACGTGCTCGAGATCTTCCGTGCCGGGATCGACGAAACGCTGCTGGGACTCGGCCGGGAATCGATCGGCGATCTGGTCCCGGAGGATGTCCTGCTGCCCGATGGATTCGCCTTGGTGCCACCGGCGTGAGCCGTCTGGCCGAGGCCACCTGGCCGGAGGCCGGGCGGGGCGGGGCGCTGGTCGTGCCCCTGGGAGCAACCGAGCAGCACGGCCCGCACCTGCCGCTCGGGACCGACACGATGATCGTGGAGGCCCTGCTCAAGCGTTTCGAGGAGGCACGCCCGGGCGCCTGGATATCCCCGGCGGTGGCGATCGCGGCCAGCGGTGAGCACTCCGGTTTCCCCGGCACGCTCTCGATCGGGGGTCGGGCGCTGGCCGAGCTTCTGGTCGAGCTGGGTCGCTCGGCCGATCATTTCGACCGGATCTACTTCGTCAACTGGCATGGCGGAAACGCGACCGCGATCGATGAAGCCGTGGCCCGTCTGAACGAAGAAGGGCGCGTCGCCGGCCGGTGGCGGCCCGAGCCGGACTGGGCCGGCCACGACCTCCACGCGGGATGGGTCGAGACCTCGATGATGCTGGCGATCCATCCCGGGCTGGTGCGGCGTGAGGCGGCGGAAGCGGGAACGGAGAGCCGTTCCCCGGGGACGCTGGCGAGGCTGCGGGCCGAGGGGGTCGGGGCGGTTTCACCGAACGGAGTGCTGGGGGACCCGGAAGGGGCCTCCGCCGCCGACGGGCGCCGGCTGCTGGCCGGCCTGGCCGAATGTCTGGTCGCCGACTTCGACCGGTTCGCCTGCCCGCGATCATGAACGAACCTCGCGCCCGTCGCTACCGGCCGGATCGTGAGACCCGTCTGCTCCGTGACGGGGAGGTGGTCGTGGGTGGCCGGCCGGCTCGTGTGATCCGGCTCGCTCCGGCGGGTGCCGCGGTGCTCAGAGAAGCGATCGGCGGTGGGGCTTCGGGATCCGGTCCGGCGGCGGAGCGCCTGCTGCGGCGCCTGTGCGACGCCGGCATGATCCATCCACTCCCCGAGCCGGACGATCGCGCCGGAGACCGGACGACGGTGGTGATTCCCGCCCGCGACGAGGCCGCGGGCATCGGCCGTCTGGTCGCGTCCCTGGTGCCCCGCTCCGCCGGGGTGATCGTGGTCGATGACGGCTCGCGTGAAGCGACCGCCCGGCTGGCCGCGGAGGCCGGCGCCACGGTGATTCGCCACCGGACTTCCCGCGGACCGGCCGCGGCCCGCAACACGGCCCTGAGGGAGGTGTCGACCGAGCTGGTTGCCTTCCTCGACGCCGACTGCCTGGCGCCCTCGGAGGATTGGCTCGACCGGCTTGCACCCCACCTGGATCCCCCGGGTCAGGTGCTGGCCGCGCCGCGGATCATCGGTGCCGGGCCGCGGGCATCCGACGGAATCCTCGCGGCCGCGATAGCCGGGTACGAGCGCCGTGCCTGTCCGCTCGATATGGGCTCAGATGCTTCGCCCGCCGGTATCGGGCACCGGGTCTCCTTCCTGCCCTCGGCGGCGATGCTTGCGCGCCGCGATGCCCTGCTCGAGATCGGCGGATTCGACGAGTCCCTGCGGTACGGAGAGGACGTCGATCTGATCTGGCGGCTGAACGCCTCCGGCGGAATGTGCCGGTATGAGCCCTCGGTCGTGATCGAGCACCGGTCCCGCACCGGCCTGCGGGCGTTCGCGAGACAGCGCTTCGAGTACGGCCGCTCGGCGGTCGCGCTCGATCGCCGGCATCCGGGTGCCGTCTCCCCGGTCCAGGGCGGACGCTCCGCCACCGCGGCCGCGCTCGCGCTGCCGGTCGCCGGTCCGCTGCCGATGGCCGGAGTGGCGCTCTGGGGTGCGCGGAGAATGAAGGGATCCGGGGTGCCGCTGGCCTCGGGGGAGGCCCTGCGCGTCACCGTGGAGAGCGGCCTGGTATCAGCCCGCGGACTGAGCCGGGTGCTTTCCAGGGAGTGGCTGCCGTTGACCATGCTGGCCGCCGGATCGAAACGGCTGCGACGGGTTGCGCTGCTCGGGCTGGTCGGACTGGTCGCCGACGAGGCGCGCCACGGAACCGGGCGGCTGCCGCGATCGATCGTCTTCGGGTTGCTCGACCGGCTCTCCTACTCGGCCGGACTGTGGACCGCTGCGGTCTCGGAACGCCGCGCGGGGGCGCTCACCCCAGGTCGCCGACCCGGCCCAGCACGATCTCCGGGATCACGCAGTTCGGCGAGGTCCTGAGCAGGAATCGCACCGCCTCGGCCAGATCAGACGGCCGCAGCATCGCCTCGGCGGGAATTTCTCCCTGGGCGTAGGTGGTCATCTCGGTCTCGACCGTGGCCGGACAGAGCGCGGTCACCTGGACGCCCTTGCCGGCAAGCTCGACCTGCGTCGAGGCCGCGAAGCTGCAGAGTGCCGCCTTGGTCGCTCCGTAGACCGAAAGCCAGGCGGGAGGATGCTTGCCGGCCCAGGAGGAGACGTGGACGATCAGCGCCTCGCCGTGCTCGGCTCCGGCCCGTTCGATCTGGGGCAGGCTCTCGCGGGTGGTGAGCACCGCCGCCCGCAGGTTGACGGCGAGCTGGAGGTCGAGTGACTTCGTCCGGATCTCGGCCACCGGCTGTCCCATGCCGAGACCGGCACTGTTGATCAGGACATCCATCCGGCCCCATCTCTCTTCGTGTGCGGCGACCGCCTCGACGATCTCCTCCTCGGAGGAGAGGTCCGCGGTGAGGCCCAGCGGGGCGTCCTTGGCGACCTCCCACAGGGCATCCAGGGCGGCCTCGACCTTGTCGGCCCGCCGCCCCTGGATCGTCAGCGAGTAGCCCTCCTCGGCCAGGACCCGGGCGATCGCGAGGCCGATGCCTCCGGATCCTCCGAGAACGAGGGCCGCTCGCCGGCTCATCTTCGCCTAGAGGTTGAGCGCGGTCATGTCGATCATGCCCTCGAACTTCTTGCGCGCGAACTCCTTGCGGGCGGGCACGTACTCGGACGGGATCTCGTGGACCTCGTATCCGGCCAGGATCCGCCGGGCCACGTTCTCGCGGTGAACCTCGTCGGCGCCGTCGTAGATGCGGGCGGCGCGGGCGTTCCGGTACATGGATTCCAGCGGCAGGTCGGTCGAGTAGCCGAGCCCGCCGTGCAGCTGGATCGCGCGGTCGATCACGTTGATCATCACCTCGGCGCCGTAGTACTTGATCATCCCGATCTCCTGGCGGGCATTGCGGGCGCCCTCCTTGTCGATCTTCCAGGCGGCGTGCAGGGTCATCAGGCGGGCCGCATGCATCTCGGCGGCCGAGTTCGCGACCCACTCGCGGACGACTCCCTTCTCGGCGAGCATCGAGCCGTGCGCGTAGCGCGACACGGCCCGCTCGCAGAGCATCTCGAAGGCGCGCTGGCTCTGGCCGAGCCAGCGCATGCAGTGCTGGATGCGGCCCGGGCCGAGGCGGCGCTGGGCGAGCAGGAAACCTTCACCGGACTGGCCGATCACGTCGGCGTCGGGAACGAACACGTCTTCGTAGAGGATCTCGGCGTGACCGAAGCCACCGGCACGGAAGCGGCCGATCTCGCCATCGGGATCCTCCATCGTCGGTACGTCACGGACGATCGTGAGGCCCGGAGCGTCGGTCGGCACGATCATCATCGAGGCACGTCCGCGGGGATCGGCGTCGGGCTCGCTGACCACCATCACGATCAGGAAGTCGGCGGTCGAACCGCTCGAGGTGAACCACTTGCGTCCGTTGATCCGCCAGCCCTCGCCGTCGCGGGTCGCGGTGGTCTGGAGCAGCGTCGGGTCGGAGCCGGCCGTGTGGGGCTCGGTCATCGAGAAGCCGCTCTTCATGTCACCGGCCAGCAGCGGGTAGAGCCAGCGGTCCTTCTGGTCCTCGGTTCCCGAGGCCGCCAGCAGCTCGGCGTTGCCGGCGTCCGGCGCCTGCGACCCGAACACGACCGGACCGAAGATCGAGCGGCCGGTGATCTCGTTCATCAGGCCCAGGTCGAGGGCGCTGAAACCCTGGCCGCCGAGCTCGGGCGGAAGATGCGCCGCCCACAGTCCCTTTTCTTTGACCTGGTCGCGCAGCGGCGCCAGCAGCTTGTCGAACTCGGCTTCGGTGATGCCTTCGACCGCCTCCAGCGGATAGACCTCCTGTTCGACGAACTCGCGCATCCAGGCGAGCTTGCTTTCGAATTCGGGTTCGGTCGAGAAATCCCACATGGTCTGATGCTCCTGTTCGTGATTCGGTGAGGGGGAGTGTGAAGGCTAGGAGAGGCGTTCGACGATCATGGCCATACCCTGGCCGCCGCCGACGCACATCGTCTCGAGGCCGATGTCGCGGTCGAGAACTTCCAGGTCGTGAAGCAGGGTGGTCATGATGCGCACGCCGGTCATGCCGAAGGGATGACCGAGCGCGATCGCGCCGCCGTGCGGGTTGAGCTGCGACTCGATGCTGATCCCGGTCTCCTCGCAGATCGGGATCACCTGGGCCGCGAATGCCTCGTTCAGCTCGACCACGCCGATGTCTCCGATCGTCATGCCGGCCCGTTTCAGGGCCAGTTCGATCGCGGTGATCGGGCCGATGCCCATCATCTCGGGGGCACAGCCGGTGACCGCGGAGGAGACGATGCGGGCCTTCGGCGTCAGGCCGAGCTCGGCCGCGCGGGTGTCGGACATCACCAACGCCGCCGCGGCGCCGTCGTTGAGCGGGCAGGAGTTGCCGGCGGTCACGCGGCCGTCCTCGCGGAAGGCCGGTTTCAGGGCGGAGAGTGACTCGACGGTGGTGCCGGGACGCGGTCCGTCGTCGCGGTCGACGACGGTGCCGTCGGGCAGCGTGACCGGGGTGATCTCGTCGGCGAAGAAGCCGGATTCCTGGGCGGCGACCGCGCGCTGCTGCGAGAGCGCGGCGAACTGGTCCATGTCGGCCCGGGACACGTCCCACTTGTCGGCGACGTTCTCGGCGGTCAGTCCCATCGAGATGTAGTGGTCGTTCACGTAGTCGGAACGCGTGGGGTCGGTGAAGCGGGGGTTCGCCTCCTTCTCCGGATCGAAGGCGCGGCCGCCGACCCGGCTGACGCTCTCGACGCCGACCGCGAGATACGCGTCGCCCTCACCGGCCAGGATCGCGTGCGAGGCGATCCGCAGGGACTGGAGGGAGGAGGCGCAGAAACGGTTGACCGAGCTGCCGCCGACCTCGTCCGGGAAGCCGGCCAGGGCGGCCACGACCTTGCCGATGTTCATGCTCTGCTCACCGGCCTGGATCGCCGATCCGCAGATCACGTCCTCGATCTCGATCGGATCGAAACCATCGAGATCCTCGACGGCTTTCTTCGCGATGAAACCGGCCAGATCGTCGGGTCTCACATCCTTGAGTGAGCCCTTGAAGGCGCGGCCGATGGGTGTACGACGCGTGGAGACAATCACAGCTTCTGGCATGGCCGGAGCATGGGCCGGATCGGCGGGACGGACAAGCGGATTCTGCTGACAGAAGCCGAGATCGACCGTGCCCGGACGTAAAATTCTCTCTACAGAAACGGGTTCACGATCCCCGCCGGCATTGCAACTATCGGCCGCAGCCACCGCTGTGGCCGCTGAGAGGAACCAGATGATCGCCCTTACCGATACGAAAGAAAGAGAAACCGCACTCGAGCGAGGCGTGCCCGCCGTCCGGCACACGATCGCGATCTTCGAGTACCTCCGCGATCGCGGCAACGAGCCCGCGTCGATGACCCAGATAGCTCACGCGCTCGGGATGAACCCGAGCACCTGCTTCAACATCCTGAAGACCCTGGAACAGGGCGACCTGCTCCACTTCGACGCCGACACCAAGCATTACGAACTGGGGACCGGCCTGAGCGATCTCGGGGCGGCGGTCAGCGAAGAGGGAGCGGTGCTCACCTCGGCCCGGATGAAGGCCCTCGACTTCGTGCGCCGCTACAAGCTGATCATGCTGATCTGCCAGAAGGCGGAGGACGACTCCTTCATCGTGATCGACAAGATGCGGGGCCGCCCAGATCTGCGCGGCACCGCTCCGCTCGGCGGCAAGGTGCCGCCGAACGGAGCCGTGCTCGCCAAGGCCTACTACGCCCACCAGCCGGACGAGGTCGTCGACGAGATGCTGGAGCTCCACGGACTGCCGTCACGCACGCCGATGTCGATCACGACCGTCGCCAAGTTCAAGAACGAACTGGCCGAGGTCAAGGAACGCGGCTACTCGGTCAGCATCGGCGAGTACGAGGTGGACTACAACGCGGTCGGCGCCCCGATCCTCTCGCCGGCCGGCAACCCGGTCCTGCTGATGGTCGTCACCGGCCACTCGTCCTTCATGCCGGAACGCCTGATCCCGGCGATCGGAGAGCGCCTCGGCGAGGCGGTCGACGACATCTCCAGAGCCGTCTTTCACTTGGAGGGCGCGTCCAAGGCCCATCTGGACCGCCTTCACAGCGACGCGAACGGCGTCGAAAAGCCAAACCAAAAACAAACACCCAAGCCAAGTAGCTGAGCAAGGGGGAACGAGAGCAGCGTGAGCCGATACGAGAAGTACACCTTTCTGAAGACCGAAGTTCGGGATTCAATTGCCTTCGTGACGATCGACAACCCCCAGAAGATGAACGCGTGCAGCCACGAGGATCACGGCGAGTTCGCGACCATCCTGAGGGACGTCGCCGCCGACGACGAGGTCAAGGCTGTGGTTCTCACCGGCGCCGGACGCGCCTTCTCGGTAGGTGCCACCTACGACTACATGAAGCAGCTCACCGAGGACCGGGTAGCCCTCGAGGAACTCCAGGTCCAGGTTCGCGAGCTGGTCCGCTCACACATCGACCTCGAGAAGCCGGTCGTCTCGGCGATCAACGGCGTCGCCACCGGCTCGGGCCTGATGCTCGCCCTGCTCTCCGACTACGTGATCGTCGAAGAGAACGTGAAGATGGCCGACGGCCACATCAAGGCCGCGCTCGCCGCCGGAGACGGCGGCGTGCTGATCTGGCCGATGGCGGTCGGCCTCACCCGGGCCAAGCGGTACCTGATGACCGGCGACTGGATCGACGCGGCCGAGGCCGAGCGCATCGGGCTGGTGACCGAGCTGGTGCCGGCCGGCTCCTCGCTCGCCCGGGCGACCGAGGTCGCGACCGACTTCACCAACATGCCGCAGCAGGCGGTCCGTTTCACCAAGCGGGCGATCAACCAATGGCTGAACGTCGGATCGACCATCGGTTTCGAACTTTCGGCGGCCCTGGAGGTCCAGACCTTCGGCATGTATGGAGACCAGGTCAGGAAGGCGGTCGACGACCTCGACGAGATGGCCAAGGCGACCGCCGCGGCCAGGAAGGCGAGGATCGCCAATGGGGAAGTTTGAGCAGAAGGTCGCGCTGATCACGGGCGCCGGCCGCGGGCAGGGGCGCAGCCACGCGGTCGAGTTCGCCAAGGAGGGCGCGAGCCTGGTGCTCTGCGACCTCGACGGCGATCTCGCCTCGCCTCCGTACGGCATGTCCCGCTGGAGTGATCTCGAAGAGACCGTGGCGCTGGTCGAGGCCGCCGGCGGCAGGGCGATCTCGGCGGTCGCCGACGTCCGCGACACGGCGGCGCTGGCCGACCTGGTCGACGAAGGCATAGACCGGTTCGGCCAGATCGACATCGCGGTCGCCAACGCCGGTATCGCCGGGATCTCGACCGTCGCCGAGATGTCCGACCGGGCCTGGGAGGAGATGATCGGCGTCAACCTGACCGGGGTCTTCAAGACCCTGCGGGCGGTCAGCCCGCACATGGTCGAGCGCGGCTACGGCCGGATCGTCGCGACCGCCTCGGTCGTCGCCCGGCAGGGCTCCCCGAACATCGCCCATTACGTGGCGGCCAAGTGGGGTGTGGTCGGTCTGGTCAAGAGCCTCGCCCTCGAGGTGGCCGACAGCGGGGTCACGGTCAACGCCGTCTGCCCGACCTCGGTCGACACGCCGATGATCCAGAACGAAGCCTTCCACGATCTCTTCCTGCCGGGTCAGGACGAGTACACACTCGCCGACGTCGAACGCGCATACACCGAACTCAACCCGATCCCGATCCCTTGGGTACAGCCCGAGGACATCTCGGACGCGGTGCTCTTCCTCGCCTCCGACGAGGCCAGGTTCATCACCGGTGAGGCACTGCCGGTCGCGCTCGGCTGGAACGCAAGGACGGCCGCCTGATGGGCCGCTTCGAAGGACGCAGGGTCCTGATCACCGGCGGCGCCCGCGGGCAGGGACGCAACCACGCCGTCCGGTTCGCGCGGGAGGGAGCCGACGTCGCCGTGCTCGACATCGCCAGCACGCGGATAGAGACCGTGCCCTACGACATCGCGACTCCCGATGATCTGGAGGAGACGGTCGGGCTGATCGAGGCCGAGGGCCGCCGCGGCCTCGCCGTCCAGGCCGATGTGCGCTCCGCCACGGAAACCGAGCGGGCCGTCGCCCGGGTGATCGAGCGGTTCGAGACGATCGATGTGCTGGTCGTCAACGCCGGCATCTGCACGTTCGGCCCGATCGAGTCGATGGACGAAAGCCTCTGGCAGACCATGCTCGACGTCAACCTGACCGGCGCCTTCAACTCGGTGCGGCCCGTCGTCCCCGGAATGCTGGAGAACGGGTACGGCCGCGTGATCGCCACCTCCTCGATGGCCGGCCGGGCCGGCTGGGAGAACATCGGCCATTACGCCGCCTCCAAGTGGGGGCTGATCGGCATGGTCAAGAGCCTCGCGCTCGAGGTCGCCAACCGGGGCGTGACCGCGAACATCGTCTGCCCCAGTTCGGTCAACACGCCGATGATGCACAACGAGGCCTCATACCGGCTCTTCCGGCCGGACCTCGAGGATCCGACGATGGAGGATGCGCTGCCCGCCTTCCAGAGCGTCAACGTGCTGCCGGTCCCGTACGCGGAGACCGACGACATCTCCGACTCGGTGCTCTTCCTGGCCAGCGACGAGGCGAAGTTCATCACCGGCGCGACGCTCTCGCCGTCGACCGGCGTGAACGCAAGGAACGTCTAGTGGCGGTCCAGGCCCCTCCGGGCATAGAGCTCGAGCCCCTGCTCGGGTTTCTCTCGGACAGCCTCGAGCTGGCCGACGGCATCCCGCTCGAGGCCGAACTGATCGAGGGCGGCAGATCGAACCTCACCTACTTTCTCCGCCAGGGATCGCGGTCCTGGGTGCTGCGGCGCCCGCCGCTCGGCCACCGGCAGCCGACGGCCCACAACATGAGGCGCGAGTTCGACGTGCTGCGGGGACTCTCCGAAACGGCGGTGCCCGCGCCCCTGCCACTGGCGATATGCGAGGACGAGAGCGTGATCGGCGCCGAGTTCTACGTGATGGAGAAGGCCGAGGGGCGCATCCTGCGGGCCCCGGCCGATCTCGAGTTCACGCCCGCCGAGGCCCGGCGCTGTTCCGAGGGCCTGATCTCGACCCTGGCGGCGATCCACACCGCGGACTACGAGGCCGCCGGCCTGGCCGGGCTCGGCCGTCCCGCCGGATATCTCGGCCGCCAGGTCGAACGCTGGACCGGCCAGCTGGATAGTGGCATCCGCGTATCACCCGAGCTGCGCGAGATCTCCCGCCGGCTCGCGGCCTCGGTGCCCGAGCGTGAAGGGGCCGCGCTCGTCCACGGCGACTACCGGATGGACAACGTGATGCTCGATCCGGCCGATCCTGGCCGGGTGACCGCGGTGCTCGATTGGGAGATGGCGACCGTGGGCGATCCGCTCGCCGATCTCGGCATGCTGCTCATGTACTGGCGGCGTCCCGGTGAACGGGCCGCCTCGGATGCCCACGCGATGACGATGGCCGAAGGCTTCATGGAACGGCCGGAGCTGATCGGGCGCTACGCCTCGATCACCGGCTTCGACGTCGGTGACCTCGATTTCTTCGAAGTGCTGGCCCATTTCAAGCTCGCCGTGATCGTCGAGGGCATCCACGCCCGCGACCAGGCGGGCGAAACGCTCGGCGAGAGCTTCGCGCAGATCGAATCGATCCCGGCATCGCTCGTCGAGACGGCGCTGGAACTGGCGGATGAATCACAAGTACCCGGACTGAACGGAAGGACCACCCGATGACGTTGGCCGAACTGCCGGTCGAGACCTTGAGCTTCAGGCCCGAGGACGAGACTCTGCGCACGGAAATCAGAAGCTGGATGAAGGAACACGATCCGGGGGCGCCGCCGGAGGAGTTCGAAGCGCGGCTGCGGGCCCTGCTCAGATGGCAGCAGGACCTCCACGGGGCCGGATTCATCGGGCTCTCCTGGCCCGAGAAGTACGGCGGATCGGGACTCGACCTGAGGGCCGAGGCGGTCTTCTCCGAGGAGCTGGCGGCGACCGGCATGCCGGAGCTGATCAACCGGATCGGGGTCTACATGTGCGGTCCGACGATCATGGACTTCGGTGACGAGGGTCAGGCCGAACGCTATCTGCGGCCGATGCTCGACGCCTCGGAATCCTGGTGCCAGGGTTTCTCCGAGCCAGAGGCGGGCTCGGACCTCGCCGCGATCCGTGCCCGCGGACGGGTGGACGGTGACCGGATCATCATCAACGGCCAGAAGGTGTGGACCTCACGGGCCCACATCGCCCGCCGCTGCGCCTGCCTGGTCCGCACCGAGCCGGGATCCGAGCGCCACCATGGCCTCTCCCTGGTGATCGTCGACATGGAGGACCCCGGTGTGAACGTCGTCGCGCTGCCCCAGATGCTGGGCGAGCGGCACTTCAACGAGGTCTTCCTGGACGACGTCGAGGCCAGGGTCGAGGACGTGATCGGCGGTCTCGGCAACGGCTGGAAGGCGGCGATGCAGATGCTCTCCTACGAGCGTGGCCTGTTCGTGCTCGAACGTCAGATCCGGCTTCGCCGGGCGCTCGACGAACTCGCCGACCAGATGATCGAGAACGGACGGGCCGGGGACCGCGGGGTGCGGGAGAAGCTGGGCGCGATCTCGGCCGACCTCGAGCTGCTGAAGGCGCAGGGATACCGGACTCTCGCCGGACAGGCGGCCGGATCCCTGCCGGCCGGATCGACCTCGATCGACAAGCTGCACCTCTCGCGGGTCGAACAGGAGCTGTTCGCGGTCGCGATCGAACTGCTCGGTCCGGAGACCGCACTCACCTACAACCAATGGACCCACGACCTGCTGGAGGGCCGCTCGGTCTCGATCTACGGCGGCAGCACCGAGATCCAGCTCAACATCATCTCGAAACAGCTGCTCGGACTGGGGGCGAAACGATGACCACCGCGATCGACGAGGGGGTCGAGATGGCGAGGTCGCTCGACGAATCCCTCAGCAGGATCCTGAACGTCGAGATCCTGCTGGAGTCCGCCTGCGACGATCTGCCGCTGCCGGCGGCCCTGGCCGAGACCATCGCCGGCCTCGGTCTCCAGGGGATCGCGGTCGCTGAGGACAGCGGCGGCCTGGGACTCGAGCTCGGTGACCGGGTGAGGCTGGCCGCCGTACTCGGCCGCCGGCTGGTTCCGGCGGCGGTCCGCAACGAGGCTTTCGGGGTGGCCCCGGCGCTCGCCCTGGCCGCCCCCGCGGACGCCCGCGCGGCGGAGCTGCTGGCGCGGCTGCTCGACGGCGGGTCGAGTGTCGGGCTGGCCCTCGCCTCGCGCGAGGGAGGCGATCTTCTCGCCCAGATGCCGGAAGGAGCCGAGGCGCTGGTCGTCCTCGACCTCGACCGCATCACGGTTTTCGAGACGGCGGAAGGCTTCCCCTCGGTGCCGCTCGCCGGACTCGATCCGGGCCAGGGTCTCCGCCGGGTCAAGCCCGACAGCGCGGAACCGGTGGTCACGGTCATCGGCGAGCGGGCGGCCAGGGTGCGGCGCGAGTTCGAACTCGCCCTGATCTGCGAGGCCTTCGGTTCGGCCGAACGCACGCTCGAGCTCTCGGCCGAGTACGCCGACGAGCGTGAGCAGTTCGGCCGCCCGATCTCCTCCTTCCAGGCGGTCGGCCACCTGCTGGCGGAGATGAAGCTCGGCCTCGAGACCTCGCGGGCCGGCATCGGCCGTTTCGTCGACCTCGACGGTGAGAGTCACGCGCCCGAGACCGAGATCGAGCAGTGGCGGGCGACGCTCGCCCACTCGGTTCCGGCCGCGGCCCGGCGGGCCTGCGAGGGCGCGATCCAGGTTCACGGAGGGATCGGATTCTCGTGGGAGCTCGGGCTCCATCTTCACTATCGCCGGATCCTCGCCGACCAGTACATGCTCGGAGGGGAGAGCGCGAGTGCCGAAGTGATCGGTTCCGCATACCTCGACAGGAGAGAAGCCGCATGAGTGAGCAGATGGTGCTGGTCGAAGACAGGGGAGCGGTCCGCTGGATCACCCTGAACCGGCCGAAGACCCACAACGCCCAGAGTCCGGACCTGCTCCGCGAGCTCGAGACGGCGGTCCTGGACACCCGGGACCGCAGGGAGATCCGTGCCGTGGTGCTGGCCGGCGCCGGAAAGTCGTTCAGCTCGGGACATGACCTCAACGCGGCCGCGGTCAACCCCGAGTACCGCAGGAACCTGGGGTCGGTCGAGGGCCGGATGTGGCAGGAGGCCGAGCTGTTCGTGCGGCCGGTCGAGCTGCTGCGCGACCTGCCGATGCCGGTCGTCTGCCGGGTGCACGGCTACTGCATGGCGGCGGCGCTGATGCTGATGAGCGCGGCCGACCTGGTGGTCGCCTCCGACGACGCGACCTTCAGCTCGAAGGTGACCCGGGACCAGGGGGCCGACGACGTCGAGCTGCCGACCGTGGCCTGGGAGATCGGTGAGCGGCGGGCCAAGCAGATGCTCTGGATGAGCGAGGGGCTGAACGCCGAGCAGGCACTGCGGCTCGGACTGGTCAACTGGGTTGTCCCGCGTGACGAACTCGACGCCCAGGTGGATCGGGTCACCGACGAGCTGCTCTCGGTTCCGCGCGAGGCCCTGGCACTGTCGAAGATGTCCTTCCGGTTCATCGAGAGGCGCAAGGGCCGTGACGATGCCGCCGACTACCACTTCCTCAGCCATCAGCTGAGCCACAACACCGACGAGTCCAAGGCGCTGCTCGCGAAAAGGGTGGCCGAGCTCGAGAAGAAGCTGGCCGAGCGGGGTTGAGTTCCATGACCGACTCCCGATCCGAGATCGAGACCGTGGCGGTCGTCGGCGCCGGAACCATGGGAGCCGGGATCGCCCAGGTCGCGGCCATGGGCGGGTTCGAGACCCTGCTCTTCGATCCGGTGGCGGAGGCGAGAGCGACCGCGCGCGGGCGGATCGACGGATCACTCGGGCGCGGTGCCGATCGCGGGTTCTGGAGCGGGGCGGAGGCCGAGGCGGGACTCGCCAACCTCTCCGTCGTCGACCGGCTGGCCGACCTGGCCGGGGCGGACCTGGTGATCGAGGCAGTGCCCGAATCGCTGGAGCTCAAACAGGCCCTCTTCGCCGAGCTCGCCGGGACATGCGGTCCGGACACCCTGCTGGCGACCAACACGTCCTCGCTGTCGGTGACCGCGATCGCCGGCGGGATCGATCGGCCGCAGCGTTTCCTCGGCCTTCACTTCTTCAACCCGGCCCCGGCGATGAGGCTGGTCGAGGTGGTGAGCGGCGCGCTCACCTCGCCCGGCACCGCCGACCTCGCGTTCGAGGCGATCGGCCGCATGGGCAAGGTCGCGATCCGGGCCCAGGACGCGATCGGATTCGTCGCCAACCGCTGCGCCCGGCCCTACACCCTCGAGGGGCTGCGGGTCTCGGGCGATCTCGGCATCGATCCCGCCGAGATCGATCGCATCTGCCGGATCGGGGCCGGCTTCCCGATGGGTCCGTTCGAGCTGATCGACCTGGTCGGCGCCGACATCAACCTCGCGGTCGCGAAATCCTTCCATGAGCAGTCCTTCGGCCTGCCCCGCTGGCAGCCGAGCCAGATGCAGGTGAAGATGGTCGACGCCGGCCGGCTCGGCCGGAAGACCGGCCGGGGGTTCTACGAATACGGCGACGGACCCCACCGTGAGCCCGATCCGGAGATTGACGAGACGAGACCGGTTCTCGACCGCGACCGCCTGATCGAGCTGGCCGGCCCGAACGCTCCCGAGGTGCTCGACAGGATCGCCGCCCAGATCGTGAACGAGGCCGTTTTCACCCTGGCCGAGGGGATCGCGACCGAGCGCGACATCGACATCGCGATGCTCAACGGATTCAACTGGCCGGTGGGACCGATCGATTGGGGCCGGAGGATCGGGTTCGGCCGGGTTCTGGCGACGCTGGAGAGGCTTCGCGAGATTCACGGAGAGGCCTACCTGCCTTCACCTCTGCTGCGGAAAATGGTCGGAAACACCTGTGTATAGCCGAGCCCTATTCTCGATACAGAATTCTCTTTGCGCGGTAGTGGGCGAGGCCCAGAATCACCCCTCAGTGGAGCGATCGATTCCAATCGCACCTGAGGGTGGAGCGCCGTTCGGCGACTCTGAATTGTTCGCGTGTGAGAAGCGCGACGTCAATGGAGGAGAATTAGCATGAGAGATAGGTTCAAGTTCGTCTTGGCGCTGTTGGGATGCGTCCTGGCCGGTGCTTTCGTCGTGGCCGGCTGCGGCAGCGACGACAGCTCCGACGATTCGGGCGCCAGCGCGGACTCGTCGGTGGTCGAGGCCGCGCAGACGGCGCTCGACACGTCCACTCAGATCCCCACGGAGATCGAGCAGACCGAGGCGTTCACGCCGAAGCCTGAGGGATCCGTGTTCCACGTCGCCTGTGACCAGTCGCTCGAAGGATGCGCCGACAAGGCGAAGTCACTTCAGGCGGGTGTGGAAGCACTCGGCTACGACTTCGAACTCTGCGACGGCGGCAGCTCACCGGACCAGATCTCGAGCTGCTTCACCAACGCGATCAACGCCAAGCCCGACGTGATCGTCACCAACGGCATCTCGGCCGAGGACGCCGGTGACAGCTACGCCAAGGTCGCCGAGTCTGGTATCCCGCACATCGGCATGTTCACCGGAAATCCGCCGGGTGAGGTCGAGGGAATCGAGACCGAGGTCGGTGGCACCTCCTGTGGCGAGGGCGCCAAGGAACTGGCCGACTGGGTGATCGCCGACAGCGAAGGCAAGGCCAACGTCCTGTTCGTCGGCACCAACACCTTCGCCTGCAACGTCCAGCGGCTCAGCGAGTTCACCAAGCAGATGGAGAACTGCGACACCTGCAACGTCGACACCCTGAAGTTCGCGATCGCGAGCATCCAGTCGACACTGCCCCAGCAGATCCAGGCCGAACTCCAGTCGAACCCCGACATCGACTACATCGTCGGCACCTTCGACGCGGTCGCTCTGGCCGCGGCCGACATCGTGCGCCAGGCGGGCAAGGCGGACAGCATCAAGGTCGCCGGATTCGACGGTGACGGACCCAACCTGGAGCTGATCCAGCAGGGTGACATTCAGGCGGCCGACGTGGCGACCGGTGGACTCGAGCCGGGCTGGGTCGCGGCCGACGCCGCGGCGCGGGTCATCGCCGGCGAGAAGCTCGAGCCGAACACCCCGGTGACCAACGTCGTCATCACCGACACGAACGCGGCCGAGATCGGCGGATCCTATGACGGACCGGCCGGATTCGAAGACCAGTTCAAGGCCCTCTGGGGCCAGTAGCAGCACCGTCCTCCTCCGGGCCGAGCCGATCTGTTCTTCTGGCAGAATCGGCTTGGCCTGAGCAGGACGTTTGGGAAGAATCAGGGTTGTCCTAAGCGTGAGGAGAGTGGTACCGAGATGAGCAGCATCCTTTCGATTTCGGGGGTCTCGAAGACCTTCATGAGCACCAAGGCACTCGACGATGTGACCTTGACCGTGGAGCCCTCCGAGGTACATGCGCTGGTCGGTCACAACGGCTCCGGGAAGTCGACCCTGATCAAGATCCTCTCCGGTTTTCACGAGCCCGACGCCGGCAGCGGCCCGTTCGTGGTCGACGGGCAGTCCATCGCCTACGGCGACTCCGACGCATGCCATCGGGCCGGACTGCGTTTCATCCATCAGGAGCTCGGCCTGCTCGACGACCTGAGCGTGCTCGAGAACCTGCGTCTCGGCGACAGCTACGAGACAGCGCCCGGCTGGCGCATCCGCTGGCGGAGCGAACGCCGCCGCGCCCGCGAGATCCTTTCGATCGTCGGGCTCGACCTCGACCCGGAGATCCTGGTCGAGTCGCTCACCCCGATCGAACGGACCCAGGTCGCGGTCGCCCGCGCCCTCCAGTCCGAGAGCGCCGTGCGGGTGCTGGTCCTGGACGAGCCCACCGCGACGCTGCCCTCGTCCGAGGTCGACCGCCTTTTCGAGCTGATCCGCCGCACCACCGCCCAGGGCGTCGGCATCATCTACGTCTCCCACCGGCTGGAGGAGATTCACGCGATCTCCAACCGGGTCACCGTTCTGCGCGAGGGCAAGATCGTTGGTACCGGGCCGAGCTCCGAATTCGACAACGACCGCCTGGTCGAGTTGATCGTCGGATCGGTCGCCGAGGAATCGGCGCCGCTGGCGGCTCGCGAAGCAAGCCGGGTCCGCGAAGCCGGTGAGGTGCTCGCCTTTGACGGGATCACGGCGGGCGAACTGGTGAACGCGAGCTTCGAGGTCCGCTCCGGTGAGATCGTCGGCATGGCCGGTCTCGCGGGTTCCGGAGTCCATGACGTTCCGGCGGTGCTGCTCGGCTCGCTCGATACATACGCCGGGACCGTGCGGGTCCAGGGCGAGGTGATCGATCGGCCCGAGCCGGAGGAGCTGAGGGATCGCGGCGTGGCCGTGTTGCCTTCGGCGAGGGATCTGAAGGGCATCGCCGACATGACGATTCGCGAGAATCTCACGCTCTCGGACCTGAAACCTCTCACTCGTGGGATCAAGCTCGACCTCGCGGCCGAGAAGCGTGAAGTTCGCAGCCTGATCAAGCGCTTCGACATCAAGCCGGCCGAGGCCGAGAAGCCGCTCGGCGAGCTCAGCGGCGGCAACAAGCAGAAGGTCGCGGTCGCAAAGTGGCTGCGGGTCGATCCCGACCTGCTGGTGCTCGACGAGCCCACGCAGGGAGTCGACGTCGGCGCCAAGGCCGAGATCCTCGATCTGGTGGCCGATGCCGCGAGCCAGGGGGTCGCCGCGGTGCTCTGCTCCTCTGACCTCGACGACCTGGCCGCGATCTGCAGCCGTGTCTTGATCATCCGCGGAGGATCGATCGCGGCCGAGCTCACGGGGGCCCAGATCACCCGCGAGGCGATCACCGAGGAGTGCTACCGCAGTTCAGATCCGGTTCGCGCGTGAGCGCGGCCGGCCGTCTTGGAAACAACGAAGTGAGAGTGAGGAGAGGCAAGTGATGACTAGTCCCGAACCGGTGCCCGAAGGGTCACCCGACAACGGAGGGCAGGGAGGCTCGGGAGGCATGATGGGGTGGTTCCGCCGCGACGAGGAGGAGACCCGGCAGGCCTCCTTCTTCGAACGCTACGGCGGAGTGGTGCTGCTCCTGGTGATGATGCTGATCTTCACGGTCACTCTGCCCGGCAAGTTCCTCACCTACGACAACCTGATCGGGATCGTCGGCAACCAGACGATCGGCGGCATCGTCGCGCTCGGACTGCTGCTGCCCCTCGCCGCGGGTGTGTTCGACATCTCGATCGGCGGTGTGATGACCCTCGGGATCGTGCTCGTGACCTGGCTTTTCCAGACGACAGGTGGCGACATGCCGATCCCCGCCGCGATCCTGATCACGCTCGCCGCCGGTGTGCTGGCCGGTGCGATCAACGGTGTGCTCGTGGTGAAAGCCAAGGTGGATCCATTCATCGCCACCATCGGTACCAGTTCGGTCTTCGTGGGTATATCCCAGCTGATCGCCAACGGGGAGACGATCGCGAGGGACATTCCGTCGGCCTTCACCGAGATCGGCCGGGCGGAGTTCTTCGATGTGCCGGTCACGACGATCTATCTGCTGGTGATCGCGGTGGCGGTCTGGTACATGCTCGACCACACCCCGTTCGGCCGGAAGGTCTACGCGACGGGGGCGGGCCGTGAGGCGGCGCGTCTCTCGGGAGTGCCGACCAACAAGATCATCTTCATCACCTTTCTGATCTCGGCGACGCTCGCGACGACCGCCGCGGTGGTCTACGGGGCGCGGCTCGGATCGGGTCCGCCGAACACCGGCGCCAGCTATCTGCTGCCGGCTTTCGCGTCGGCCTTCCTCGGATCGACCATGATCAAACCGGGACGGTTCAACGTGCCCGGGCTGATCGTCGCGCTCTTCATCGTCGCGGTCGGCATCAACGGGCTGCAGCTCTACGGAATCCCGTTCTGGATCGTCGAGACCTATCAGGGCCTGATCCTGATCGCGGCGGTCGTGCTGGCCAAGGTGCGGACGACCCAGTCGACCAAGCGGGCGAAGGAGAAGCAGCAGGACATGGCCGCCGCATGAGACTCGGAGTCGACATCGGCGGAACGTTCACGGACATCGTCCTCCAGGAGGAGAACGGGCGGCTGCGGCGGTGGAAGACACCGTCGACGCCGCCCGGCTTCGAGCAGGGCGTGTTCGACGGGATCGACCTGGTCGCCTCGTCGCTGGACACCGACGGCCGGACGCTCCTGGGCAGGATCGACGAGTTCCTGCACGCGACCACGGTCACCACGAACGTGGTGCTCACCCGGGCCGGTGAACGGGTGGCGCTGATCACGACTCAGGGCTTCGGTGATCTCTACCAGCTGGCCCGCATGTACCGGAACCAGCAGCGGGATCCGTCGAAGGTGACTCATCCCGTGCCCCTGGTGCCGCGCTCCGACGTCGAGGAAGTGCTCGAGCGGATCGACTACCAGGGGAGGGTGGTGGTGCCGATCGACGAGGAGGCGCTGCGCCGCTCGGTGCTTCACGCCCTCGAGCAGGGGATCCGCTCCTTCGCGGTCTGCTTCCTGTGGTCTTTCCGCAACCCGGCCCATGAGGAGATCGCGAAACGGGTGATTCTCGAGGAATGCCCCGAGGCGTATGTCGCCACATCCTTCGAGGCGGCGCCGCTGATCGGTGAGTACGAGCGCATGAGCACGACTGTGATCACGGCCTTCGCCGGACCGGAGCTGCGTGCCTACACGTCAAAGCTGCTCACCGGCCTGCGCGACCGGGGCTTCGGTGGACAGCTCTTGCTGATGAAGTCCGACGGCGGTCTCGGCAGCATCGAGAACACCGTGACCTCGGCCGGGCAGACGATCTACTCGGGTCCGGTGGCCGGTGTGCTCGCCTCCCGTGCGCTCGGCGAAGAGCGGCAGATCAAGGATCTGATCACCTTCGACATGGGCGGGACCAGCACCGATGTCGCCCTGATCGAGGACGGCGACGTGCGTTCCACCTCACTCCAATTCCTCGACCGCCAGGCGCTGGCGACGACCATGGTCGACGTGACCACTGTCGGTGCCGGTGGCGGCTCGCTGGCCACCGTCGGACCCGATGGTGCGATGCGGGTCGGCCCGGAAAGCGCCGGGGCGCGGCCCGGTCCGGCCTGTTACGGCCGGGGCGGCACCGAACCGACCGTCACCGATGCCAACCTGCTGCTCGGCCTGATCGACCCGGAGTACTTCCTCGGGGGTGAGATGACCCTCGACCGTGACGCGGCCGAACGGGCGATCGCCCCGCTGGCCGAACGCCTCTCGATGAGCGAGGTCGCCGCCGCGGCCGGAGTGTTCCGCATCGTCAACGCCCTGATGGCCGACGCGGTGCGCCTGCGCACCGTGTTCGCCGGGCTCGATCCACGGAACTTCGCGCTGGTCTCGTTCGGCGGGGCCGGCGGCCTCCACTGTGCTTCGGTGGCCCGCGAACTCGGCATGAACCGGGTGATCGTTCCCGGGTTCGCCTCGGTCTTCTCGGCCTCGGGCCTGATCTCGACCGATCTCGCCTACAGCGTCACCCGCTCGACCAAGGCACGGCTGCTGGAAGGCGGCACCCCCGACGAACAGAGCGAAGGTTCGCTCGGCCTGCTCTTCGCCGAGCTTGAATCCCAGGCCCGGGCCTCGCTCGACGTCCACTCGATCGAGCCGGACCGGACCGAGATCCGGCACTCGGTCGAGATGGCCTACGCCGGTCAGAGCCTCAACTTCGAGGTCGACCTGCCCGGTGGCCGCAGCCCCGGGGCGGAGGATTTCCGCCGGGCCGCGGCCGACTTCGACGCCCGCTACGCCGCCACCTACGGAACCGGAGCCGCGGCGCCCGAGAACGGCTACGACATCAAGACCTGCCGGGTGATGGGGATCGGGCATGTCGTACGGCCGCCCTCGGTCCACGACGAGACGGCCGAGCCGCCGGCCTCCACCCCCGAACGCCGGGGAACCCGCATGGCGCTGGCCGACGGCGACTCGGCGACCCTGTCCGAGGTGGCGGTCTACCGCGCGGCGGACATGGGACCGGGTTCCGGGATCGAAGGTCCGGCGATCGTCGAGTTCACCGACTCGACCATCCTCGTTCCGAGCCGCTGCGCCGCGACCGTGGACCGCTTCGCGAATCTCCAGATAGAGGTGAATCAATGATCCAGAACGGACCCCCGAAGACCGAGGCGGAATTTGATCCCGTGCTCTCGGAGATCGTCTACAACTACGAGCTCACCATGAACCGTGAGATGGGCCGGGCGCTGGTCAACCTGTCCGGCTCCTTCCTGTTCGTCTCCGCCTCCGATTTCGCCTGCGGCTGCCTCGATGCCGAAGGGAACATCCTCACGACGATCTCCTGGTCGCTGCAGATGGGTTACGCGATCTCGAACACGGTCCGCCACTCGATCGAGCGGTTCGGCGACGATCTCGCCCCCGGCGACGTGATCTTCGCCAACGATCCCTACGAGGGCGGCGGCCTGCATTCGCATGACGTGGTCATCGTCGCGCCGGTCTTCGACGGCGACGAGATCCTGATGTGGGTCGGGGTGAGCGCCCACGTCACCGACGTCGGCGGCGCGGTGCCGGGCGGCTACTCGGTCGAGCATTCCGACGTTTACGGCGAGAACATCCGCTTCACCCCGGTCAAGTTCTATGACGCCGGCAAATTCCGCCAGGACGTGCTCGACGCCTTCCTGACCAACGTGCGTCTGCCCGAGGCCACCGAGATCGACCTGAAGGCGATCACCGGCGCGGTCTGGATGGGCAAGGAGCGCTGCAACGCGATGATCGAGCAGCACGGTGCCGATCGCATCCGCTCGATCCACGCGGCCCAGATCTCGAACGCGGCCGGCGCCTTCCGAGACCGCCTGACCCAGCTGCCCGACGGTGTCTACCGGGGAGCGGCCCACATGGAGCACGACGGTGAGCAGGACCTGATCTACACGATCCGGGCCGCGGTGATCAAGGAGGGCGAGAACCTCACGATCGACTACACCGGCACCGACGAACAGGCACCCGGTGTCCTCAACGGAACCGAGGTCGGCGCGATCGGTGACGCGATGGCCGCGCTCGGCACCGTCTACGCGCCCGACCTTCCGTTCAACGAGGGGCTGCTCGACCCGGTCACCGTGCTCGCTCCCGAAGGCACCTTGATCAACGCGACCAAGCCGGCCCCGATCTCGGGGGCCACGGTCTACGCCAGCTGGTTCGGCACCGACGCGATCCTCGAGGCCTCCAACTACCTGCTCGCCGGCAATCCCGACGCGGCGCCGCGCCGCAGCGGACCATGGGGCAGCTGGACCTTCGCCTGGCTCCAGGGACCCAACCAGTACGGACAGCCCTGGTTCTGGAACGTCTTCACCGGAGGATCCGGCGGCGCCAGCGCCGTCCAGGAGCGGGACGGCGAGAACGCGATGATGGGAATCCAGACGATCGACGCCTTCATCCCCAACGTCGAGGACTATGAGAGCCAGAGCCCGGTGCTCTTCCTCGACACCAGGTTCGCCCCCGACACCGGCGGTGCCGGGCGCAATCGCGGCGGGCTGGCGCTCGAGTCGCTCTGCACCCCCTACGACACCGAGAAGTGGGACATCGTCGTCTTCCACAACCGGATGAGCGCGCCGTCCTCGGCGGTCTCCGGTGGCCAGCCCGGATCAGGCGCGGCGATTCGTTTCGCGCGTGACGCGATGGGATCGGTCCGCGAGCATTGGGACCGGGGCGAGGCGCTTCCGGTCGCCGAGTATGCCGAGGCCGCCGAGCAGCCCCCGGCAAGGGGCCGGGGATTCTCGGTGACTCCCGATGACGCCTACTACATCCGGGCGACCGGCGGGCCCGGTTTCGGCGATCCGCTGAGACGGGATCCCGCGGCGGTGCTCGAAGACGTCGAGCGGGGATTCGTCACCGCCGAGGCCGCCGAGGCGAACTTCGGGGTCGTGCTGGAAAGCGGCGCGGTCGCCGAAGAAAAGACCGCTGGGCTGCGTGAGACCAGGCTCCGGGAGCGGCGCGAGTGGCCGCTCGGCGAGGAGATCCTGCCGGTCGGGGACGGCGCCGGGGGAGAGCCCGTGGCCCGTCCCGCGGTCGATCAGCCCGCCAGGCAGGAGTTGACCGAGAGCCTGGAGATCAGCGAGGCGGGCAGCTACCTGTGTCGCGGCTGCGGACACGAGTTCGCGAGCAACGCGACCAACTGGAAGTGGTGGGCTGCCGCCGAGGAGCGGCCCGTGAGCGCCGACTCGATCGGCGCCCCGATCCCCACCCGGGAAGCGAATGATCTCGTCTTCCGCAAGTACTGCTGTCCCGGCTGCGGCACCCAGATCGACACCGAGGTAGCGGTCGCCGGGGAGGCTCCCCGCTGGAACTTCATGCCCCTCACGATCCACAAGGAGCGGTCCGAATGAAACTCGCCGACGACGCGGAACTCGACAGGTTCCGGAACGAGGTTCGCGAGTTCCTCGATTCCGAGGCCCCGGACATCCCGGTCAGGGCCGGTTTTCGCAGCCCCGAGAACGAGGCCGAGAACCTGGTCCGCAAGCGGTGGCGGGCCCGGCTCTACGAGGCCGGGTACCTCGGCGCCGATTGGCCGGTCGAGTGGGGCGGCAGCGGCAAGTGGAACCCGGTCCATGACCTGATCATCAGCGAAGAGGTCGCGCGGGCCGGCCTGCCGCCACTGACCGACCAGACCCACCTGGCGGCCTTCGCCCTGATCCGCTTCGGCACCGAGGAACAGAAGGCCCGATTCCTGCCGGCGATCCGTGACGGCAGCGAGACCTGGTGCCAGCTTTTCAGTGAGCCGGACGCGGGATCGGATCTGGCCGCGATGAGGACCGAGGCGAAGCCGCTCGAGGAGGGCGGATACCTGGTCAACGGACAGAAGGTCTGGTCCAGTAACGCGGCATGGGCCGATTGGGGCTTCCTGCTCGCCAGGAGCGACACGAGCCTCGACCGGCACCGCGGCATCTCGGCCTTCATCGTGCCAATGGACGCGCCCGGCCTGGAGATCAGGCCGCTGCGGGAGATCACCGGCACCGAGGACTTCAGCGAGGTCTTCATGGAGGACGTCGCGATCAGCGGGGATTCCCTGCTGGGTGAACGTGAGCAGGGCTGGAAGGTGGCGATGGAGAGCCTCGGCGCCGAGCGTTCGGGTATCGGGGCGGGTGGGGCCCGGCTGCGCCAACTGCTCGAGATGACGGTTGAACTGGCCGAGACCGAGAACGAAGCCGGCGGGCGGCCGATCGAATCGAGTGACGTCCGCCAGAAGATCGGCGAGATCGCCACGGAGATCGAGATCAACAACCTGCTCGTCCAGCTGAAGCTGGGCCGTGAGCTGCGCGGGGCCGAGCGGCCCTCGGACGTGCCGATCGGCAAGCTCGTCTTCAGTGAGCTGAACCTGGCGATGGCGGAGTTCGCGCTGGAGCTGCAGGGCTCCAGTTCGATCCTGGTCGAAGGTGATCCGCGAGTGCTCCAGGGGGGCCGCTGGCAGGACGAATTCCTCTACGCACGGACCTACACGGTGGCCGGTGGCGCCTCCGAAATCATGAGAAACATAATCGCCGAACGAGCTCTCGGGATGCCCCGGGAGCAGCGAGGCTGAGAGGAAGAGGATGACTGATCTTTTCAATCTCGAGGGCCAGGGAGCCCTTGTGACCGGCGGTAACGGCGGGATCGGACTCGGGATGGCCAAGGCTCTGGCCGGTGCCGGGGCCGATGTCGCGATCTGGGGCACGAATGCCGAAAAGAACGAGCGTGCGCTGGCCGAACTGGCCGACCTGAACGCGGGCGGCAAGGCGGCGGCGATCGTGTGCGACGTCGCCGACGAGGACTCGGTCGCGAAGGCGATGGCCGAGACCGTGGCCGAGATCGGCCGGGTCGATTCCTGTTTCGCCAACGCAGGCACCGGCGCCGCCCCCGGCTCCTTCGACAAGCTGGCCCTGGAGGAGTGGCGCCGGGTCGCGCAGGTGAATCTGGACGGTGTGTTCCTCACCCTGCGGGCCGCCGCCACCCAGATGATCGAGCAGGGCGATGGCGGCAGCCTCGTCGCGACCTCCTCACTCACCGCGATCGAAGGGGCGCCGCGGTCATCGCACTACGCGGCCGCCAAGGGCGCGCTCATCCCGCTGATCAGGACGCTGGCGGTCGAGCTGGCCCGCAAGGGCATCCGGGCCAACGCGATCATGCCCGGCTGGATCGACACCGATCTCACCCACCAGATGTTCGAGGACGAGCGGTTCTCCGGGGCCGTGATGCCGCGGATTCCCGCCCGGCGCTGGGGAACCCCGGCGGACATCGGTCCGGCCGCGGTCTACCTCGCCTCGCGGGCCTCGAACTACCACACCGGAGACGTACTGAAGATCGATGGCGCCTACAGCATCTGCTAACGACGAGGTCGAGCTTCCGCTCGATCTGGACCTGAACGACGAGCAGCGGCAGCTGCAGGACGCGACCCGCGGGTTTCTGTCCCGTCACTACCCTCTGGGTGACGCCAGGGCCATTCTCGAATCCGACCGTGAGGCCGATCCCGAGGGCTGGCGCCGGGCCGCGGAGATGGGCTGGATCGCGGTGCTCGCCGACGAGGACGCCGGCGGTCTCGGGTTCAGCCCGAGCACGGCCACCGTGATCTCCTCCGAGCTGGGCCGTGCGGTCAACTGGACGCCGTTCCTTGGGTCCGCCCTGAGCGTCGCCGCGCTCGGCCCGGCGGCGGGCGGCGACGATCGCGCCGCCGGAGTCATGGAAGCCCTGATCGCGGGCGAGACCGTGGCCGCCTGGTGCGGACCCGAACCCCGCGGGGACGGCTGGGGAGCGGACTCGGTTCGGACCGAGGCGGTGGAAGCCGGTGACGGATTCGTGCTCTACGGCGAGAAGTATCTGGTCGCCGACGCCGACCTCGCCGACGAGCTGGTCGTCGCGGCGAGAGTCGACGGCGAGCTCCGAAGCTTCGTCGTGCCGGCCGAGGCGGAGGGCGTCGAGATCACCGTCTCACGGACGCTCGACCTCACCCGCAGATTCGCGACCGTTCGTCTCAACGGAGTGCGGGTCACTGCCGGGGACGCGGTCGGTGAGGCCGGAACGGCCGACGCGGCCTTCGGCCGCACCCTCGACCTCGCGATCGTGCTGGTCGCTGCCGACGCCGTCGGCGCGGCCGAGAAGCTGCTCGAGCTGACCGTGGAGTACGCCGCGGACCGGATCGCGTTTCAGCGGCCGATCGCGAGCTACCAGGCGGTGAAGCACATGTGCGCCGACATGCTGCTCAAGGTCGAGGCGTCCCGCGCGGCGAGCCGGTACGCGGCATTGACGCTAGAGGCCGACTCGGCCGAGCGCGCCCGGGCGGTCGCGGTCGCCGGCGGCTACGTCTCGGGCGCCGCCGCCGAGATCGCCGGTGACGCCCTCCAGATCCATGGTGGGGTGGGATTCACCTGGGAGCACGACCTTCACCTCTTCCTGCGCCGGATCAAGGTGGATCAGGCGCTCTTCGGCGACACCCGGCAGCACCGTGAACAGCTGGTCGGCCTGCTGACATGAGCTCGGATCCCGCAAGAGACGCCCCCGGCCGGGCCGATCCCCGGGATTCCCTGCCTGCGGCGATCGTCCCGTTCCGGGAGGCGATGGAGGCCGAGTGGCGGCGGCTCGGTTTTCACCGTGGCATGACCCTGTCCCGCGAACTGGAGCTGGGGGCCCGCAACCATCCGGGCTGCCGCCTGATCTTCGATTCGAAGAGTCGTCCGGGAGAGCTGACCCTGCCGCAGCTGGTCGCCCGCAGCCGACACATGGCCGGGGTCTTCCACGCGCTCGGTCTGCGCGAGGGTGACGTGATCGCGATCCAGATGCCGAACTGGTCGGAGACCGCGATCGCCTACGGTGCGGCCGCCTTTCTCGGGGCGGTGTTCGTGCCGATCGTCCAGATCTACGGACCGAGCGAGGTGGGCTACATCCTGCGGGAATCCGGGGCGCGGGCCTTCGTGGTGCCGACTCGCTTCCGCCGGCTCGACTACACCGGCGGGATCGGCGATCTCGGTCCGCTGCCGGACCTCGAGTTCCTGATCTCGGTCGGTGAGGACACACCGCCCGGGGCCTACGACTGGGACCGGATCGAACGCCAGCCGGTCCAGCCCCCGCCGGAGCACGACCGCCGGGCCGAGGACCTCGCGGCGATCATCTTCACCTCCGGAACCACCGCCGAGCCCAAGGCGGTTCAGCACAGCGGCAACTCGCTGGTCGCCGAGCTGTTCAACGGACCGACCCCACCACCCGACAAGCCGGGCACGGTCTCGCTCCAGCCCTTCCCGGCCGGGCACACCGCGGGTCTCTGCGCGATGCTCGGCCCGCTCGCGCACGGCTACAAGACGGTGCTGATGGACAGCTGGGACGCGAAACGGGCCGTGAAGCTGGTCGAGCGCCACCGGGTGAGCGCGATGGCCGGCACACCCTTCTTCATCGACTCGCTGCTGGATACGGCGGCGGAGGCCGGCGCGGACATCTCCTCACTGACCCACGGAACAACCGGGGGAGCGGGGGTGCCGCCGTCGCTGATCGAACGGGCCGACGCGGCCGGCTGGTCGGTCGTGCGCTGCTACGGGGCCACCGAGGGCCCCTCGATGACCGCCGGCTCCCCGGTCGACCCCCTGGAGGTGCGGGCAAGCACCGACGGGCGGCCGCTGCCCGGCGTGAGCATCAGGATCGTCGATCCCGAAGGGCGGGATGTTCCCGCCGGAACCCCGGGCGAGGTCGTCTCGATCGGCCCGGAGCAGTTCATCGGATACCGCGAGGCCGCCCACAACGAAGGGGCGTTCACCGACGATGGCTGGCTGCGCACCGGAGACATCGGTGTGCTCGACGAGAACGGGGTGCTGACCATCACCGACCGGATGAAGGACATCATCATCCGGGGCGGCGAGAACATCTCGTCGAAGGAGGTCGAGGATCTCCTGATCGAGCACCCGGCGGTGGCGGCCACGGCGGTCACCGGTATGCCGGATCCGCGGTACGGCGAGCTTGTCTGTGCCTTCGTGGTGCTCGAGCAGGGTGAGACGATCGATCTCGATGGGGTGCGCGAGCATTTCTTCGCCTCTGGGATGGCGAGGCAGAAGACTCCCGAGCACCTGATCGTGGTCGACGACTTCCCGCGGACCGCGGCCGGCAAGATCCAGAAGCACGTCCTCAGGGACAGACTGCGCGATTGAGTTGTTCAGCGCCGGGGTCGAAGACGGAACCGCCCATCTCAAGATCTCCAGGCCGGAGAAGCTGAACGCCCTTTCCGGCGATGCCTGGCCCCGGCTGCGAGAGGTTCTTGCGGAGCTGGGGTCGAATGACGAGGTGAGGTCCGTCGTCCTTTCCGGCGAGGGCCGCTGCTTCTCGGTCGGCGGTGACATCGATGACATGAACCGGCTGGAGGATCTGGGTGGCCGCCGCGGATTCCTGGAGGGTGCGGTGGCGGCGGTGCGGGCGCTCGAGGAGTTCCCGAAGCCGGTGATCGCGGCCGTCCACGGTCCCTGTTTCGGCGGCGGGCTCGAACTTACCCTGGTCTGCGACATCGTGGTCTGTGATTCCACCGCCAGGTTCGGGGTGCCGGAATCGCGGGTCGGTCTGGTTCCGGGCATCCTGCTCGTCCGGGGATCCTCGACTCTCAACTCCCACTGGCTGAAGTACATGGCGATGACCGGGGATCCGATCGGCCCCGAAGAGGCGCTGTGCGCGGGCCTGGTCAACTTCGCCGTTCCGGAGGGGGAGCATCTGGACCGGGCTCTGGAGATCTGCTCCCGGCTGAACCGGCGGGCTCCGCTTTCGCTCTCACTGATCAAGAAGGCGGCGGCGGGCGATTCGAGCGGCTACGGACGAGGCCCGGTCGAGTGGGGCGCGATGCTTCAGGGAAGCGAAGATTTCGCCGAGGGAGTCGCCGCTTTCAGGGAGCGGCGAAGCCCCGATTTTCGCGGTCGCTGAGCTTTCGGTGCGCCCGGATTTCTGCCTGGAGAATGGTCTGGCCGCGGCTCGTTCCCAAGGCTAATTTTACGGGCAATGCAGACCAAAAAACTTATCCGAGGCAAGTGTTGACCGTGGCTCTTCTGGCGGGAAAGAGCGCGATTGTGACGGGTTCGGCCCGTGGTATCGGCCGGGCGACGGCGGAGTTGTTCGCCGCGAATGGTGCGCGGGTCTTGATCAATGATCTCGATGCGGATGCGGCCGAGCAGGCCGCGTCGGAGATCACGGGTGAGACCGCGGTGTTCGCGGGGGATATGACCAGGCCCGACGCGGCCGATCGTTTGGTTGAGACCGCGAACGAGGCTTTCGGTTCGGTTGACATCGTGGTCAACAACGCGGGATACACGTGGGATGGGGTTGCTCACAAG
>Ga0335075_10000493_pt1 | contig 69640 bp, 61 predicted proteins | sample Lox_Sample_24_FD_206723 | JGI IMG/M metagenome (GOLD analysis project Ga0335075, IMG submission 206723) | Soil microbial communities from Loxahatchee National Wildlife Refuge, Florida, United States - Lox_Sample_2.4 | ecosystem: Environmental > Terrestrial > Soil > Wetlands | place: USA... | reverse complement strand
CCTCCTCCTGGTGTTGCTCTGCCTGGGCCTTTACGGTTCATCGGTCCTACGGCTCCTCGATCTGGGGTGCGGCGGCGCGGCCCTCGCGCACGCCTCGCTGGAAGCTGGCCATGCGGGTCCTGGCCGCATCCGGCGACCTGGCGGGCACGTCGGCTTCGGCTTCGCCTGTGCCGACCGAGCCGGGCACAAGGTTAGCCCTCGGCACCCGCCTCGGCAGACCCGCCTGCGTGGTATCCCCCGCCGTCGGCGAGGCAAGCGCCTGCGCTGCGCGCCAGCCTTCGTCGGCGGGCGAGGTCCACGACGATTGCGCAGCCGACGTGCCCCCGCCAGCCGACGATCCCTGACCCCCGCGCAGCCCCTGGGCCCCCTGGCGCGCCGTGCCGACGGACTTGCCGCTGCGGCGGAACCAATCGGACTCGAGCGAGTCGAAGATCGGCAGCCGCTGATCGGTGGCGGCTGCCGGCGGGACGGTCACCTTGGCCGAATCGACCCTGGCGTCCCTTGGGCTCCCCAGGTCCGCGCTATCGGCAGACTGGGCGCCGCCGCGCGCGCCTTGCAGGCCGGACGCGCTGGTACCGTCGCCGCCGTGCACGTTCTGGCCGCCGATCTTGGGAGCCAGCGGCCCGGGCCCGCCGAACGAGGGAAGCCTGCTTGGTCCCGTGCTCCCCGGGCCCCCCAGGCCCCCTGGGCCGCCCGGGGCCTTCTGACCTCCCGCCGACGCGGCGGGGGCCCGCGGGATCGTCATATCCGAGCCTTCGCCCAACTGGCCGCCGCGGTGGCTGGCCGGGGTCGCCGGGCTCGTCGGGATGGTCGGGCCTACGCCGCTCTTGCCGTTGCCGTTGCGCACCGGTAGCGCCGGCGTCGTGTCACCGCCGCCCGCCGCGTTGCTCCCCGCTGCGCTGCTGCCCGCGCCGGCACCTGCGGCCGGGGAGAAGGACGGCGATGGCGACGACGAGGGCGAGAACCTCGGGATGCGCGCGGCCGCGGTGGCCTGAGCGTTGCCCTGGGGCGGCGCCGACAAAGACGGCATCGGCCCGTAGTCGTCGGCCTCGAAGTGGCGCAGCCGGCCAAGCGGCGGCGAGACGTCGGGCGCAGCCACCGTGTCAGGGAGCCAGATCAGCGCGGTCAGGCCGCTGGCCTGAGCGTGCCGCAGCCGGACCCGGACCCCGTGCCTGGCGGCCAAGCGGCCGACCACGAACAGGCCCATCCGGCGGGACACCGCGACGTCGACCACGGGCGGGTTGTCCAGCCGCCAGTTGGCGTGCGACATTTCCTGGTCCGAGATTCCCACGCCGTTGTCGGTGATGTCGAGGAGCACGCCGCCACTGCTCAGCGGCTGGCCGGAGACGTACACCTGGGTGTCTTCCGGAGAGAACGTGGTCGCGTTCTCGACAATCTCGGCGATCAGGTGCACGACGTCGTTGACGGCCTGGCCGACGACCACGATGCCGGGTTGGACGTTGAGCACGACGCGCTCGTACTGCTCGATCTCGGAGATCGCCGCGCGCAACACGTCGACAAGCGGAACCGGCTGGCTCCACCGTCTTGTCACCTCGTGGCCGGCCAAGACCAGCAGGTTCTCGGAGTTGCGGCGCATGCGGGTGGCCAGGTGGTCCAGCCGGAACAAGCTGGACAGCCGGCCCGGATCCTGCTCGCTCTGCTCCAGCGAGTCGATCAGCGACAGCTGGCGCTCGATCAGCGACTGGCTGCGCCGGGACAGGTTGATGAACATGGCGTTCAGGTTGCCGCGCAGCATGGCCTCATCGGCCGCCAGCCTGACCGCCTCCCGGTGGACCTGGTCGAATGCCCGCGCGACTTCACCGATCTCGTCGGTGGAGCTGACCCCGATCGGCTCGATGTCGACGCTCTCGTCGGTGCTTTCGCTCTGGCTGAGCCTGCGCACCATCTCGGGCAGCCGGTGGCCGGCCACGTCGAGCGCGTCGCTGCGGAGCTTGCGCAGCGGACGGATCAGCGAGCGCGCGACGACGGTGGAGATCAGCAGCACAAGGAACAGCAGCACCAGCGCCACGAGGCTGTTGATCAGCAGGTTTCTTGTGGCCTGGGACCGCAGCGTGTCGGCCCGGTTCGTGATGGACGACACCAGGCCGTCGGCCACCGTGCGCGTGTCGTCGATGCCGGCCGACGCGTTGGAGTACCAGTCCTGGGCGGTCAGGCCGCGCGCGTCCTGGGCGGTTATCGGGGTGTTGAGGTTGTTGGTCCCTATCGTCTGGGCCAGGTTCTCCTCTTCCGCGGCCACGTCCACGGAGTGCCCGCTAACCGTGTTGTTGAAGTACTCCTGCTCGGCGTTGTTCGTGTCGGCGTCGAAGTCGGACTGGTTCGCGCTCTGTGCCTGGGAGGCCTGCTCCAGGTCGCTCAGCTCGGTGGACTCGAACGTCTTAGTTGGCGAGCTCAGCACCGCGAATAGGACGGCCCGCTGGATCGACATCTCGTTCTCGACGCGCAGCAGCGCGCCGAGGGCTGCGACGTTGGCCTGCAACCCGGGGTCGTCGGCACCGGCGCCGGACGAGGCGCTGAAGGCATTGGCGGGAGAGATCACGCCGCCGCTCGGGTTCCTGCCGGTATAGACCCAGATGACCTGCGAGGCCGGGAACGACGTGGTCGTGTTCTGGCGGTAGTACGACAGGTTGTTCAGTTCACCGATCAACGTGTTGAGGTTGTCAACGACGGACGACTGGTAACCCGCGCCGGTCGTCACGTCGGCCGCCTCGCTCAGCACCGGCTTGAGGTCGGCGTTGGTGACGCTCTCCGCGTGCTTCAGCTGGGCGACGATGGTCGCGTTGCCCCCCTGGCTGGCCGCGTAGCCGGCCGACAGGTCACGCTCGTCTTCAAGCGCCTGGGTGAGCTTCACCACCGAGGCGTCGAGCTGCGCCAGGTGCTGGACGCGTCCGCTCGCGTTCCACGTGCTGACGTTCCCGTAGATCGTGTACGCGCCGAGGAAGGCGGCGATCAGCACGGGGACCGCGATGACCGCGAGGATGCGCCAGCGGACCCGCCAGTTCGCCAGCGCGAAGCGGGCTCCTACCGATCCTGGTGTCGCCGTCCGCTCGGTCGCTGGCCGGTGGCGGGCTGCGGCCGGGGAACCCGCCGTCCCTGCGGCACCGGACTGCGCCGCCGCTGACGCCGGAGCTAGGGCGCTGTTCTGCTCTGTGCTGGCGCCTTCGCTCCTGGAGGCGGCCGAGGGGTCGGCGCTGGCTCCGGTCAGGAGCCCTGGACCTCCCCCGTCTGCCTGTCCTCCATTGACGGACCCGGCGGTACCGCCGGGATTCGTCACCGATCTTCTACGCACTACGTTCGCACCTCGCACTGGCCGACCAGGCCTGAGCGTATGTCAGGTTGCGACCGCACAAGCCGCACGACATCCGCACCCCCTCTTTCCCGCCACCGGCGATCGCCCCGCAAACGACCGCCGCGACCTGGGTTACAGGGCGGCCGAGGCCACACTCTCGCGTTACAAAACGGGTAAGGACATATAATCATCTTCTGGCCGCTCGCCAGGGGGCATTCGCAAGTAAACGGGACGAGATCTTCCCGAGTAGGTTACCGCTCGCCCCATTATGGGTCTATTTAGCTACTCAGGCCTAGCTCGCGGGCGATGAGCATGCGCTGGACCTCAGACGTTCCCTCGCCGATCTCCAGGACCTTGGCGTCACGGTAGAAGCGTCCGACGGCCGATTCGTTCATGAAGCCATAGCCGCCAAACACCTGAGTGGCGGCCCTCGCGTTGTCCATGGCCGCGTTCGAGGCGGTCAGCTTCGCGATCGCGGACTCCTTCTTGATCGGCTGGCCGGCCACCAGCCGGGCGGCCGCGTCGTACCAGGCCAGCCGGGCGTCGTGAGCCCGGACCTCCATGTCGGCGATGGTGAACTGGATCGCCTGGTGCGCCTCAAGCCGCCGGCCAAATGCCTCGCGCTGGCCCGCATACCTGACGCATTCGTCCACGCATCCCTGGGCCAGGCCGGTGGCCAGCGCTGCGATCGCCACGCGGCCCTCGTCCAGGATCTGCAGGAACTGGGCGTAGCCGCGGCCGCGCTCGCCGAGCAGGTTCTCCGCCGGGACGCGGCACCCGCTGAAAGACAGCTCCCTGGTATCGGAGGCGCACCACCCGACCTTCGAATATTCCTGGCCCGGCACGAATCCGGCCGTTCCGTTCGGAATTATTATTGAACTGATCTCCTTGCGGCCCCGCTCGTCGTGGCCGGTGATGGCCAGGACGGTCACCAGCGAGGTAATCGCGGTGCCCGAGTTGGTGATGAACGCCTTGTTGCCATCCACCACCCAGCTGCCATCTTCGAGCCTGGCCGTGGTGCGCATGCCGCCAGGGATGTCGGAGCCGCCGCCCGGTTCGGTCAGGCCGAAGGCGGCCAGCCGCTCCCCCGCGCACAGGTCGGGCAGCCACCGGCGGCGCTGCTCGGGGGTGCCGAACCGGTATATCGGCATCGCGCCGAGCGACACCCCGGCCTCCAGGGTGATCGCGACCGAGGAATCGACCCTGGCCAGTTCCTCGAGCGCGAGGCAGAGGGCGAAATAGTCACCGCCCATGCCGCCGTACTCCTCGGGGAACGGCAGGCCGAACAAGCCGAGCTTGCCCATCCGGGCCACGATGTCGTACGGGAATTCGCCCCGCTCGTAGTAGCCGCCGATGACCGGCGCGACCACCTCGCGGGCGAACTGGGCGACGGAATCCCGCAGATCCTGCTGCTCTGGCGCGAGCTGGAAACTGACCATGACACCACCTTCGCACGCCGTCCGCCGGGATCCCCAGGGGGCGCCCCGCCACACTCGCACTGCGGTAATCTAACGTGGGCCCGGTATTCCTACCTGAGAGTGAGGCCATGGCCAGCCTGAGCTGCCCCGATTGCGGCGTCAAGGTCCAGCCGGAGGATCTGATCTGCTTCCGGTGCGGCGCCAACCTGCCGCACGCCGCCGGGCCCGACGAGGACGTGCTGACGCCGACGATTTCGCAGAAGTTCGTCTCGGCAGGCCCCGACCCGACGGTGACCTGTCCGCGCTGCGGCACGCCGGTGTCCGATGCGGCGGACGTGGTCTGCACCGCCTGCGGTGAACCGCTGCCGACCGGCCGGCGTCGCAGGATCTCCCCGGTCGTCATGCGGATCAGCTTCCCCACCGGCAACGTGGACATCCCGGCTGGAACGTCTCTCCTGCTCGGCCGTGATCCGGCCGAGTCGCTCGTCGCCGCGGCGTTCGCCCGTTTCGACAACGTCTCGAGACGGCACGCCACGGTCCAGGTGGACGACGACGGGCACGCCACGATCAGGGACGAGAACTCCACCAACGGCACCTATGTCAACGATGACCGGGTGCTGCCCGGCGTGGAGGTCAGGCTGGTCGACGGGGACCGGGTGCGGCTGGCCGCGGACGTGACCGGCGACGTGTCGCTGCCGCAGGCCGAGCCCGACCCGTCCGGCCTCAGCCGGCAAGGCCGCTGACGCTTCTGGCGCGGCTGGCGCTTCTGGCGCGGCTGGCACGTCGCGGCTGGCGCCTTGGTGCGGGGGCTACGGTCCGGTAAATCTTGTCCGGGGTGTCCAGCCGACACCTGTGCATGCCGATTTGTCCATGCGATCATGACGCCATGGCGACCACGGACAAAGCCGTCTCAGGGGTAACGCCGGGCCTGCGGCGTGACGCGATCGGCCTGCGTGAGGTGTTGTTCCAGTCCATCACGGACATGGCCCCCGGCGCCGCCATCGCGGCCTCGATCCCGGCGGGCGCGCTGTATGCGGGCGGCGCGCTCCCGTTGTCGGTGCTGCTGGCGCTGGTCGCCTGCCTTCTTTCTGCCTCGTGCATCGGCCTGCTGGCCCGCGAGCTACCCTCGGCCGGGTCTCTGGCCACCTATGCCGCCCGCGGCCTGCACCCCGCGGTGGGGTTCCTCACTGCGTGGGGTTACGTGCTCGTCGGGTTGCTGATCGCACCGCTTGTCCTGCTGCAGCTCGGGTTCACGACGGCGAGCACTATCAACTCCGACTTCCACGGATACCCGGCCAACCTGTGGTGGCCGTGGTCGCTGGCCGGCGCGGTGATCATCCTCGTGGCCGGCTACTACGGGATCAGGACTTCGGCGCGTCTCGGCACGATCTTGGGTACGACCGAGATCGCGGTCTTCCTTGTACTCGCCGTGTTCTTCATCGTGCACGCGGGGCACCACAACACGGCCTCGGTGTTCGGCACCGGGTACACGCCGAAGGGGTACCGCGGCATCTCGGGGGTGATCGCGGGCTCGGTGTACTCGGTGCTCGCGTTCGGCGGATTCGAGGGCGCGGCGCCGCTGGCCGAGGAGGCGCGCAACCCGAGGCGCACCATCCCGCGGGCGGTGCTGCTGGCCACGGTGTGCATCGGCGTGCTTTACGTGTTCACCACGTACGCGGCCTCGGTGGCTTTCGGGCCGGCCGGGTTCGACGGGTTCGGCAGTTCGGGCCCGGCGTCGTGGGAGGGGATGGCGCGCACGCTGTACGGGCTGTTCTGGTTCTTCGTGTTCCTCGCCATCGTCAACTCGACCGTCGCCAACGCCAACGCCGGGTTCAACGTGGCCAGCCGGACCGGCTACGCGATGGGCCGGATCGGCGCCTTCCCCCACCTGGCGGCTCGCGTGCACTCGCGGCACCGCTCGCCGGTGGTGGCCATATTCTTTACGTTCCTCGTCACTGTGGCGGTCACGCTCGGGCTCGGCCTGGCCTACAACCCGACCAACGCGTTCGCGATGGTCGGGACCGGGATCGTCATCGTCCTTGTCGCCGTGTACATCGTGGTCAACGCGGCCTGCATCGGCTACTTCGCCTCTGCTTCGCGCCGCGGCCCCAGGCGGCGCTGGAACCCGCTGCTGCACCTGGTCATCCCGCTGCTCGGGATCGCAGCGTTCGTTCCGGCCTGGCTGACCTCGGCCGGAATCCGGGTGTTCTCCTTCGTCTCCGCGCTTACCGCACCCTCGTCGTACATGGGGCCGGGCGTGGCCGGGTTCATGGTCGTGGGCGTGATCTACCTTCTTTACTTGTATGCCAGGCATCCGCAGCGGGTGGCTGAGGTGGGCCTGGTGCACATCGACGAGCCGGTAGAGCCTGAGGCTCCTGGGGCTTCTGGGGCTTCTGGGGTTGAGGAGACCCGGTGAGCGATCTCGAGGTGATCACGTTCCGGCCCGAGCCTGGGCAGTACGCGTGGACGTTCGGCGGGGCGGCTCCGGTGATACGGATACGGCCGCCCGCGGTGTTGCAGGTGTACACCGAGGACTGCTTCGGCGGGAAGGTGCGTAGCGAGCAGCACCTGTCCTCGCAGGTATGCGAATTCCCCTTCCTGAACCCGCAGACCGGCCCGTTCTACATCGAGGGCGCTTCACCTGGGGACACGGTCGCGGTCCACTTCGTGTCGATCGAGCCGGCCCGGTCCTGGGCGGCCTCGACCACCGTGCCGTTGTTCGGTGCGCTCACCGGGACACACCTCACCGCGCTGCTGAACGACCCGCTGCCCGAGGTGGTGTGGATGTGGCAGCTGGACGCTTTGGCACGAACCTGCAGGTTCACCGCCCGGCGCAGCTCATTCACCGTTGACCTGCCGATGTCACCGATGCACGGGACGGTCGGGGTGGCGCCGGCGAACCTGGAGGTCCGCAGCGCGCTTGTGCCAGACGCGTTCGGCGGGAACATGGACACCCCGGAGATGCGGGCCGGCGTCACCTGCTACCTCGGCGTCAACGTTCCCGGTGCTCTGCTGTCCCTCGGCGACGGGCACGCCCGCCAGGGCGAGGGCGAGACCTGCGGCGTCGCCGTCGAGTGCGCGATGAACACGGTCCTCGTGGTTGACCTTATTAAAGGGGTGCCCTGCCCGTGGCCGCGGCTGGAGTCGGACACGCACATCATGTCGGCCGGCTCGGCGCGGCCGCTGGAGGACGCGTTCCGGATCGCCCAGCACGACATGATTACGTGGATCGCCTCGCTGTGCGGGCTCGATTTGCTTGATGCCTACCAGCTAGTCACCCAGGCGATAGAGTCGCCGCTGGCCAACGTGTGTGACACCAACTACACCTCGATCGCCAAGATGCCCAAGCGTTACCTGGCCGCGGGTCCGGTCATGGACGACGCGCACGCCCGGCTGCGCGACCTGGCCGCCGACTACCGGCCGTAGATGGTTCTGGCCTTTAAGCGGCTTGCTGTCGTTTCAGGGCTTGCTGTCGTTTCAGCGCTCCCTGTCGTTTCAGCGCTCCCTGTCGTTTCACCGCTCCCTGTCATTTCAGCGCTCGCTGTCCAGCGCGTGCATTTGCGCGGCGTCGTACCGGTCCCCCGCAACGGCATCGGAGGGCACCGCAGCCTCGATCGCGGCCAGGTCGTCGGCGCTGAGCGTAAGGTCCAGCGCCTTGAGGGCCTCGTCCAGCCGGTCCCGGCGCTTGGTCCCGATCAGCGGGATGATGTCATCGCCGCGTGAGGCCACCCAGGCGATGGCCAGCTGTGCGGCGGTTACCCCTTTGGCCTCCGCGAGCGCCTCGAGCGCGGCGAGCAGCTCCAGGTTCCGCGCGTGGTTCTCGCCCGCGAACCGCGGGAAGCGGGACCGCGGGTCGCCTGGCGCCAGGCGCGCGGTGCCGCTGCTCAGCAGGCCACGCGACAGGATCCCGTAGGCGGTCACGCCGATGCCGAGCTCGCGCACGACGGGCAGGATCTTCTCTTCGATCCCTCGGCTTACCAGGGAGTACTCGATCTGCAACGCGGTCACCCGATGGACGGCGTGCGCCCGGCGGATGGTTTCCGCGCCCATTTCCGACAGGCCGAGATAACGGACGTAACCCGCCTCGATCATCTCGGCGATCGCACCGACGGTCTCCTCGATCGGCACCCGCGGGTCGAGCCTGGCCGGCTGGTACAGGTCGACATAGTCGGTGCCGAGCCGGGTCAGCGTGTAGGCCAGTGAGGTCTTCACCATGTTCGGGCTAGCGTCATGCCCGATGAACGCGCCGGACGGGTCTCGCTGGCCGCCGAACTTGACCTGGATGAACACGCTGTCCCGCGGGATCCCGCTGCGCAAGGCGTCACGGAGCAGGAGTTCGTTGTTGCCCATCCCGTAGAAGTCACCGGTGTCCAGCAGGGTGACCCCGGCGTCGATCGCGGCGCGGATCGTGGCGATGCTCTCCTGGTCGTCGGCTTGGCCGTAGATGCCCGACATGCCCATCAGGCCGAGGCCGACCCTGGACACCTCCGGACCGCCCCGTCCCAGCGTGGTCTTGTCCATCACTCCTTCACCCTATCGACCCGGGCTAGCGCAGCCGGGCCGGGAGCATGATGCTCTGGTGGTACTCCTACGTCCCCCTAGTGCGCAAGCGCACCGTGATGCATCTCGCATCCCGAAGGTCGCGGAGGATCGGGCTCATGCGGAGTGTTAGGGCAAATGGGGTTGCCCCGATGCTCCGCGACGGCCGGATCCTCCGTGCTATTGGGGCAGCTGGGCTAAGCGATGCGTGTGGGATATCGCTGGAATAGGAATCTGGGTGCCGGTGGGGCTAGGCGTTCTCAAGTGGCATGCTGTTACCAGTGAGGTAACTCGCCCAGGGGTCGTAGGCCGTGAGGCTACCGGGCTACCGGGCTACCGGGCCTACACGGCCGAGCCGGGACGGTAAGGTCGGGTCGCGTGACCAAGGTCATCCTCGCGTCCGGCTCCCCGGCGCGGCTGGCGGTGCTGCGCGCGGCCGGGCTGGAGCCAGAGGTCGTCGTCAGCGGCGTCGACGAGAATGCGTTCACGGCCCCCACTCCGGCCGAACTGGCCGGCCTGCTCGCCCAGGCCAAGGCGGCTGCGGTCGCCACCGGGAGGGCTGACGGGCTGGTGATCGGCTGCGATTCGCTGCTCGACCTGGACGGGCAAGCGCTCGGCAAACCCGCCTCGGCGGCCGAGGCGGCGCGGCGCTGGCGGGAGATGTCGGGGCGGACGGGCACGCTGGTCACCGGGCACTGCGTGATCGACACCGCCACCGGGCGACGGGCCGCGGCCGTGGCCGCCACCATGGTGCGGTTCGGGTCGCCGTCGCAGGAGGAGATCGCCGCCTACATCGCCTCGGGCGAGCCGCTCGCGGTGGCCGGAGCCTTCACGCTGGACGGGCGCGGCGGCTGGTTCGTGGACGGGATAGACGGTGACCACGGCACCGTGCTCGGCGTGTCGCTGCCGCTGCTCCGCCGCCTGTTGGCCGACCTGGGCATAAGCCTGACCTCCCTGTGGACCTGAACGCCCGCGCCGATCCGCACCTGGCCCGAGAGGTTCCGGCACTACCCTTTAAGGGCAAGCGAACCGACGGGCAAGCGAAGAACGCGGACGGATGCATGGAACCCGAACCCACGGTCCTGGACAGCCTGCGCAGGGCGGTCGAGGCGATGCCCGACGACGTGCCGCTCCGCCTGCACCTGGCCACGCTGCTGCTGCGCGGCGGCCAGCGCGACGAGGCCATCAGGCAATTGGGCGCCGTTCTGCAGCGCGAACCCGGCAACGCCGCGGCGCTGGACCTGCTCCGGGAGGGCCCAGCGTCGGCTGAGGCCGTCGGCCATCCTCCTGCGAGTGAAGCGGATATTTCTGCCGAACGGAACGTGGTGCGCCCACCCGCCACCGGCCCCGGCGGATCCCGTGGCGACGCGGCGGGTGGCGGCGCGCCGCAGTATGACTGGTCGCAAGCCGAGGACGAATTGCGCGACGTGCTGCCCGCCATGTTCATCGGGGACGGCCAGGCGGACTCGGCGCCGGCGGGCATCGACGAGCCGGGCGCTTACGACGCCGAGCACGCCGGGCTGACGCTCGCCGACGTGGCCGGGATGACCGAGGTGAAGCAGCGCCTGGAGGCGGCGTTCCTGGCCCCGATGCGCAACCCCGAGCTGCGCCGCCTGTATGGCAAGTCGCTGCGCGGCGGGCTGCTGTTGTACGGGCCGCCGGGCTGCGGGAAGACATTCATCGCCCGCGCGGTGGCGGGCGAGCTTGGCGCCAGGTTCATCGCTGTGTCGTTCGCGGACATCATCGACATGTTCGTGGGGCAGAGCGAGCGGAACATTCACGAGCTGTTCGAGATCGCCCGGCGGAACGCGCCGTGCGTATTGTTCCTTGACGAGGTGGACGCGATCGGGCAGAAGCGCTCGCAGTTGCGGCACACCCCGATGCGCAGCGCGGTCAACCAGCTGCTCCTCGAGCTGGACGACGTCTCGGGCAACAACGACGGCGTCTTCCTGCTGGCCGCCACCAACCACCCCTGGGACGTGGACAGCGCACTGCGCCGGCCAGGCCGGTTCGACCGGACGCTGCTTGTGCTGCCGCCGGACGCGGCCGCACGCGAAGAGGTATTCCGCTTCCACCTCAAGGAACGCCCGGTATCTGGCATTGACCTGGCCAAGCTGGCCGGACAGACGGACGGGTACTCCGGTGCCGACATCGCGCACATCTGCGAGACGGCCGCGGAGCGTGCCCTGATGGACTCCGTCAGCCTCGGCGAGCCGCGGATGATCGGCACTCCGGACCTGTTGGCCGCAATTGCAGAGGTCAAGCCGTCGCTGGGTGCCTGGTTCGACACCGCCCGCAATGTCGCTCTGTTCGCCAATGAGGGCGGCGCTTATGACGACCTGGCCGCCTACCTGCGCAAGCGCCGACTGCTGTGAGCAGTGTCGTCCTCGGGGGGACGACCCCCCCAAACCCCCCCGAACCCTTCGGGAGCAGTGTCGTCCTCGGGGGGACGACCCCCCCAAACCCCCCCGAACCCTTCGGGAGCAGTGTCGTCCTCGGGGGGACGACCCCCCCAGACCCCCCCGCGCACGGGGGGGCTTCCCGCCCCCCCGTACCCCCCCGGCGGGAGTCGGGTGTGATCGAGCTGCGACAGGAACTGGCACGCGCCTCGGCCATGCTCGACGTCAGGCGCTACGACGAGGCGTCGCGGCTGCTGGCCCGCATCGTGGCAGCGGAACCGGACAGCGGCCGGGCCTGGTGCCTGATGGCCCGCGCGCACCTGGGCGCGGACCGGTACGCCGAGGCCGTCGAGGTGGCCAACCGGGCGGTGACCCTCGACCCCTCTGACGAGTGGCCGCACCGGCTGGCCAGCAACGCCCTGCTTCACCTGGGCAACTACTCCGACGCGATGCGCGCGGCGCAGGAGGCGTGCCGGCTGGCACCCTCCTTTTGGCAGACGCACGTGTGCCTGGCTCAAGCCGCCCTGGCCGCCCACCGACTGGACGCCGCCGACGACGCCGCGGCCCAGGCCCGTGCCCTGGCCCCGAACGAGCCTGACGTCCATTTCATTTCCGGCAAGGTGAGCCTGAGCCGCGGCGACCTGCCGACCGCGCGCGAGCATCAGGAACGCGCCGTGGCGCTGGACCCGGCGCACAGCGGCGCGATGAACGAGCTAGGCCGGATCAGGCTGCGGCGGAACGACCCGATCGGCGCGATCCGTCACTTCCTTTCCGCGGCCCGCGCCACGCCGGACGAACAGATCTACGCACGGAACATCGACGTGGTGATTTTGCGCACCGTGTCGCGGACGATCTACGTGTTCACGCTGATCGCGCTGATCCTGATCTGGGTCCCGGCGGTCAGCCACACCAGCCGGATGCCGTTCGCGATCGGCCTCGCATCACTGTGCGCCGTGACCGCCGCAGGCTTCGCCTGGATGATGCATCGATTGCCGCCCGCCGCCCGCGTGGTGGTCCGCCGGACCCTGCGCGCACCGCGCGTCGCAGGTGCGCTGGCGCTGGCCGTGGGCGGGGTCGCCGTGGCGTTCGGCCTCGTCGCGTTCACGCCCGAACTCGACATCGGAGAGATACTGCCCATCGCCGTGGTCATCACGGTGGCCGCGCGCCTGGCCGCCTTCGCCGCCCTGCGGGGCACGGCCAGGAGGCAATTACGCGGCCGCCTCCTGCTGGGTTCCGTCCGGTGCCAGTGTCTGCGAGTCCTGGTCCCGCCAGCGGAGCGCGCGGACCGATGGGACGGCCAGCACGACCGCGCTGCTGAGCAGCCCGTAGACGGCCCCGACTCCGAACACGGCCGCGGGTCCGAGCGCCGTGGAGAGCGGCCCGTCGACCGCGTACCCGATGACGCCGACGCCGTAGGCGGGGAACATGCTCAGCGAGCTGACCCTGGCTAGCCTCTCCGGCGGCACTTGCTGCTGCATGGCCGTACCGAAGAAGGTGCCGAAGATCGCCGATCCCCCGCCGCAGCCGAAGGCGGCGACGGCCACCCAGGGGGCGGTCGCGTGCAGGGCCATCGGGATGTCCGGCAGCGCGTAAAAGAACGTGCCGATGGTGGCGATCACTATAGGCCGCCGGGGTCGCCGACCCAGGCATCCAAGACCGGCCACGATCGCGCCCGCGCCCTGGGCTGCCATGATCGCGCCCCACACCGCCGCGCCGCCGAGGTAGGCCCGTCCCATGACCGGCCCGAGCAGCATCCAGGGCGCCCACGTGATCAAGTTGAAGAAGGCGAACTGGACGGTTACCGCCCATAGCCAGGTCCGTGACCGGAAGTCTGCCCAGCCCTCGGCCATGTCGCCCCACAGCGTCCGGCGCGCCGCTGGCTCCGGCCCTGGCTGTCTGGCCGCGGCACCGGGTAGGCGGAGCAGGCTGAGCGCGAGCACGCTCGCGGCGTACGACGCCGCGTCCACGGCCACCACGACGGCCGGCCCGGCGAAGGCGACGAGCACTCCACCCAGCGCGGGCCCGGCGATACTGGTGGCGGAGTTGGCCAGCCCGTAGAGCGCGTTCGCGTTGGCCAGCTGATCCCGCGGCGCGATCTCGACCGTTAGCGCATCCAGCGCCGGGGTGAAGAACGCCGTTCCCATTCCGCCGAGCCAGGCGAGCAGGACGAACAGCCACAGCGGTGGCCGGCCGACGGACAACTCGACCGCGAGGCAGGCCTGCGCACAGCAGCGGAGCGCGTCGGCGGCGAGCATTACCCGGCGCCGCCCGAGCCGGTCGGCAATCGCGCCGGCCAGAGGCAGCAGCAGTACCTGGGACACGACGGTCGCCGTGAACACCAGCCCCAGGCCGGTCGCACTGCCTCCGCTCTCAAGCACCGCCCACGCGATCGCCACGGTGGACATCGACGAGCCGAGCAGAGAGGTCACATAGCCGGTGTAGAAGCGGCGGAAATTCCGCTCCCCCAGCACGCCTGCCCTGCGCCGCAGCCACTCTGTCCTCACGGAACGGGATCATGACACCCGGTCAGGACGGTGGCAATCTCTTCCACTTAAGAAAGTTGAGCCGAGTTGACTAAGACTACGATCGACTATGGGCGGATAAGGCGCAGCCAACGCAGCCGACGGGCCCGTCCAAGAAATTTTTCTTGATGGCTAAATCTTCTTGAGCTTACTCGGCTCAATCACGAGTGGGTAGGGACGCGGCGGCCCCCGCCGCCGTGGCGAGCGGAGGCCGCGACTGGTGAATGTGGTGAGCCCTAGCTTCCGCTAGGTGTGGGCGTAGAGGTCAGCACGATGCCCGTCGGGTCGGTGCCGTCGCCGGACTGGGCACCGAAGCCGCCAAGGTTGAGGCTGCCGACGACACTGTCATTTGACGTGTCGAGCACCGTGAGGATGGCCGAGGTGATCCCGGCTACCCACAGCTGCGAGCCGTCCGGCGTCAGGGCCAGCGTGTCGGGACCGCCTGCCAGCGGGATCTCGGTGGTCACCGCGTCGGTCTTGGTATCGATCACGGAGACCTGGTTGGAGTCCGGATCGGCCACGTAGAGCGTGCCACCGCCACTCGAGACGACCAGCTGCCAGGGTAGCTGGCCAACCGGGATCGTGTCGGTGACCTTGTTGCTGGCCGTGTCGATCACCTCGACCAGATTGTCGGAGGTGTTGGTCACGTATACCGTGCTGCCGTCCGGCGAGACCGCGATCCCGTGCGGGTCACCGAGGCCGCCGATGACATCGGTGACCTTCTGGGTGGCGGTGTCGAAGATCCACAGTCCGCCCGCCGTGGTCACGTAGGCCGTGTCGCCCGACGGGGAGAACGCGATCTGGGCCGGGGCGCTCGGCAATGGAAGCGTCGCCGTCACCTTGTCGGTCGAGGTCGAGATCACCTTGATATCGGTTGGCGACCCGGCGCCGGTCTGTGGGCCGGTGTCGGCCACCCACAGCTGTGAGCCGTCGGGCGTTACCGCCAGGTAACCGGGGTTGATCCCGACGTGGATGTCGGTCTCGGCCGGGTTGTAGTTCTTCGGGTTGAGCGTGGCCGAGTTGATGATCGACACCATGTCGTTACCGGTGTCGGCGAAGTACAGCGTGCTGCCGTGGATGGCGACGGTTTGCTCAGACGAGGAGTAGTTGTAGTCTCCCGAATCGCCGGGTACCTGCGGGTCGCCCACGTTGTAGTCCTGGACGAAGGAGCAGTTGGCCGTTTCGATCGCGTCGAAGGCCTGGTACCCCGCGAGGGCTACATAGGCCGCGCCGGACGGCCCGCTGCACGTCGACGAGGCCAGCCGGGCGGTCTTGGGCGCCGTGGACGCCTCGTGCCGCGCGGTCGGGTGGCCGACGGTGAGCGCCACCATGGTCCCGGCCGCGACGAGCAGCGCCGCCGATCCGGCGATGAGCGCGCGGCGCGCGGTCCACAGGCGGCCGGCGCCGGAGGAATCGCGTAGCGACATTCAGATCACCCCTGCCGTGCTGGTCGCCGCGGCCACAGGCTTGGAACCGGATGGCTGGACCGGGAAGGTCTGGCTGGCTCCGGGGATGGCCGGGAGCTGGAACTGGACGACCTCGTTCTCGGCCGCCTCCAGTTCCGCCTTGGTCCCCGGAAGCCGCGGGAACCTCCCGTTCGGGACCGAGCCCAGGACCGTAGTGAAGTCGCCGACCGTCTGCCGGCGCCAGGCCGAGATGTTCGGGTTAGTCACTCCGGTCACCCGCTCGATCAGCCGGATGCTCGAGGTGTGGTCGAAGGTGTCGTGGCTGACGTAGCCGCCCACGGTCCAGGGCGACACGATGATGCATGGCACCCGGAAGCCCAGGCCGATCGGCCCGGCTATCCCGTCGGCGGCCGAGGGCAGTTTCCCTGTGAGGTACTCCCCGGCCGTGCCGGCCGGCGCGGTGGGCGGGGTGACGTGGTCGAAGAACCCGTCGTTCTCGTCATAGATAAGGATGAACACCGTCTTGGCGAAGACGTCGGGGTTCGACGCGATCGCGTTGACCTTGCTCGCCACGAAGTCGGCCCCGGCCGCGGGCATGAAGTCGGGGTGCTCGGACTGGAAGGACGTCGGGATGATCCACGACACTGTGGGCAGCTGGTCGTTGGCGACGTCGTACTCGAACTGGCCCGCCTGGAAGATGCGCATCGCGTTCTGGTACAGCGGCGATGACACCGAGGCGTTCTGGTACTGGTCGAAGTACTCAAGCACGTTCATGCCATAGTTGTCGATCTCCTGGTAGACCTTCCAGCTCACCCCGGCATCGGTGAGCAACTCCGGATACGTCTTCCACGAGAAGCCCTCGGCCGGGACAGAGTTTTCTATGACCGGGCCGCCGGCCACGCCCGTCGGGTCGATCTCGCCGGTCATCAGGTACAGCCGGTTGGGCCAGGTCGGGCCCAGAATCGAACAGTGGTACCCGTCGCAGATCGTGAACGCGTCGGCTAGGGCCCAGTGGAACGGGATATCGTCCCGCTGGAAGTAGGCCATCGTGTACTGCCCGGCCACGCCGTCGGCGGCTAGGTGCGCAGTCACGAACCCGTCCATCTTCCCGTCGTCCCACGAGTCGTGCTGCGGGCCCCAGCTGTGGCTGTTGGAAGGCAGGTTCTGCGCGCTGGTGCTGTGGGTGTCGGTGTGGAACGGGAGCAGGTACTTATCCGGGTTCTGCGCGTCGTACTGGTAGAACCGGCTCTTCGGCACGCTCGGGTCGGCGAAGCCGCGCACCCCGGGCAAGGCCCCGAAGTAGTGGTCGAAGGAACGGTTCTCCTGCATCAGCACCACGACGTGCTTGATATCGGAGAGGGACGCGCTGGTCAGGCGCGCCCTGCCCGGCGACGCTGGCGGAGCGCCGTCCAGGAGTTTCCGCAAGCCGGACGGCAGCGCGAAGGACGCCAGCACCATCCCGCCCGCCGACGCCATCAACTGGCGCCGACTCAGCTCAATCGTCACGCAAGACCTCCTGTGGCCGGAGTAGGCGACCTAAACGATTAGCAACCCTAACGAGCATGGCCAGTCCGCACCAGACAGGCTCACCCAAAGACGGACGTTATTCCTAACGGAGAGCCAGAAGTCGAAGACAGGAAACGCCTAAATGACCAGAAGATGAACAGTTAGAGAGTGCGCGCGGTCCCGGTAGCCTCTAGCCCCCCGCGGTTCAACACAGCCAGGGACCGGCCTGGCTGCACCTGATGTCGTGCGGGGGCTCGTAGAACGTAGCGTCCCAGAGCTGGGCATGGCAGGCCTGGCAGGAGACCAGCAGATGCCCCATGCCCCGGCCGTGCTCGGCTCCCTCCCGCGCCGCGGTGCAGATGCACGGTTTCCAGCCGACCCGGGCCTGACCCGGCCACAGGGTGTGGCCGAACGGGCAGCGCTCCGGCTTGTGCTCGAACAGGGAAACCACCATAAGATGATCATTACATTATCCCTGGTGTTGGCGCTAGTTCGAAGTTAGCATCTAACCCGTTGCCGTCATGTTGGCTGCGTGCCGCGGGCATGGGAGGATGGGCGCCGTGACATGGAAAGCCCCAGAGGTGGAGCGGCCCGGGGGGCCGCTGACCGGCCCCGAGCGCCCGCTGCTGCAGGCGTTTCTCGACTCGCACCGAGCCACGCTGCTGTACAAGTGCGCCGGCCTTACCGGTGAGCAGCTCGCCGAGCGGACCGTGCCGCCGTCGGGTCTTTCCCTGCTCGGGCTGGTGCGACACATGACCAAGGTGGAGCGGACCTGGTTCCGCCAGCGCTTCGCGGGCGAGCCGGTCAGCAACCCGTTCGGGGATGACAAGGCCGCCGATTTCGAGCGGACCGACCCGGCCCGGGCCGCGGCCGACTATGCCCGGCTGACCGAGGAGTTCAAGCTCGCCGACGCGGCGGTGGCCAACGCGTCCCTGGACGAGGAGTTCACCCACGACGGCGAGGTCATGTCGCTGCGCCTGATCTACCTGCACATGATCGAGGAATACGCCCGCCACCTAGGCCACGCCGACCTGCTACGCGAACGCACCGACGGCGCCACCGGCGAGTAGCCCGCCGGTCACCAGACGCCGTAGATGATGGCGACCTGCCCGGGCAAGCTAGGCGAGTACGCCGGCAAGGGCGTGAACCGCCCCAGGTCGAGGTCCAGCCAGCCGAACTGGATGCACTGAACCAGGGCGTACCGGCCCCCTGGGGCGAGCGACAGTACCTGGCCGCTGTCGCTCAGCCCAGCCTGGGTAGCCGCGGTAGCATGCGCGGTCTCGGTGCGCAGCACGCGGACTGGCCCGCTGCCCGCCGTCGGCACCTCGGAGATCTGCACGAATATGGTGCCGCGGCCGCCGCCGGGCGGAACCTCGTGGGAGGTGGCCACCAAGACGTCACCCCCGTCGGGGGTGATCAGCACGCTCTCAATGGTGCCGTTGACCGCCTTCGGCGACATGATCGTCCGCGAATCCGCCAGGTTGTCGCCGGAGGCTTCGATATCGAGCAGCCGGACTCCCTCCATCGTCATGGCGTCGTTGGTCAGGCTCTGGGCGCGCTGCCAGGTGAACGCGATCATCCGGTTGCCGTCGGCCCAGGACGGCGGGCCCGGCACGAAGTAGTGGCCACGCTGCATGGCGGCGGTCCAGGTCCGGACTGTCCCGGTGACCAGATTGATGACCTCGACCTCGCCGACCCCGCTGGTCGCATGGCCGTTCTGGCGACCCAGCCAGTCCATCGAGGACACCGCGAGGAGGGTACCGTCCGGGGAGAGCGCGATGCCCGTGATCGCATCCGGTACCGGATAGGCCGGAAGCTCGGTCAGGTGTCCCGGCTTGCCGTCCGCCGAGATGGGCAGCCGGAAGAAGCGGTAGCCCTGGTAACTCCGGGCCTGGGTGCTCTTGGTATCCAGGATGGCGAAGATAAAGGAACGGTCGTCCGGGCCGGCGGTGGCGGCGCTTACCTGGGCGGGGAAATGATCGGTCTCGATCTTGACCGTGCCGGTTATCTGCCCGGTGGCCGAGTCCCTGATCACCGCTTCGGTCACCGGCACACGCACCGGCAGACCCTGGACCTGCTGGTCTGTGAGAAGGGTAAACGTGAGGTAGTAACGCGGTATGGCCGCCGGGCCTGGCGCCGCGGGCGGGACGGGCTTGGGTCCGGCCACTAGCACCGCGGCCACGGCGACGGCTATTACCGCCGCCGCAGCGGCGGCCGGGAGCAGACGGCGGTGCCAGCGGCGCCCCGGGACAGGCAGCCGCAACGGGCGGAGCTGTCCCGGCTGGACAGTGTCCGCCACGCGCTTGAGCTCACCACGCAGCAGGTCTTCGATGGGCGGCATACCTCACATCTCCTTCGGCAGCGCGCCGGCCAGCGCGTCCAGGCCACGCGAGGCGGTGGACCGGACGGCACCTTCGCTGATGCGCAGCGTGGCCGCGGTGTCGGCCACGCTCATGTCCAGGTAGTAGCGGAGGGCGAGGACCTCGCGCTGACGCCGGGGCAGCGACCGGAAGGCGTCGATGAGCTCGGTGCGCTGCTCGAAGGCGACCGCCGCGTCGGTACCGTACGGCGCCGGCTCGGCGATCCGGCCCTCGTGCCGCCTCGCAACCACGCGCCGGCGCAGCACCGACCGGCAGCCGTTCAGCACGGCGGACCGTGCGTAGTCCAGGGCGCTGGACTGCTTGCGCAGGCTGCCGGGCGTGGCCGCCGGCGCGCCGTGGTCGAGCGGCGTGCCCGGGCTGCAGATGACGTCCGCCGAGTTGGTCTCCACGTTTAAGGGACGCGGAGGGGTCTCGCGGCGCTGCGATACGGGGCAGGGAATCTGCCGGAAGCATCAGCGGCCGGGCGCCGGCGGGCGTCCGGTGTAGACGGCGCGGGGGCGCAGCGGGCCGGGCCCGGAGTAGGCTTCCAGGGCGTGGGCGATCCAGCCCGCGGTGCGCGCCACGGCGAAGATGGCCTCCCCTGAGCCGTGGATCATCCCCGACACCCGGGCCAGGGTGGCAATGGCGAAGTCGATGTTCGGCTCGGGCAGGGACTTGCGCCTGACCTCGGCCAAGACCGCCTCCGCCACCGCGAGCTGCCTAGACCTCGGTGCGGCACGACGCACCAGGTCGAGCAGCAGGACGGCGCGCGGGTCGCCGGCGCGGTACACGAAGTGGCCGAACCCGGGCACCTTCTCCCCGCGCCGTAGTAGCTCGCCCACTACCCGGGGAACGTCGTCCGGGCTGCTGGCCGCGGCCAGCAGCGTCTCCGCCCCCAGCGACGCCCCGCCGTGCAGCGCGCCGCCCAGGGCTCCCATGCCAGTGGCAACCACCGCATACGGATCGGCCCGCACCGATGCGGCGGCCCGCGCGGCCAGCGTGGACGCCGCGAGCTCGTGGTCGGCCAGCAGCACCAGCGCCGCCGACAAGGCGCGCCGGAACGCCGGGCTGGCCCGCCGCTCGCACAGCCGCGACCACAGCCGCTCCGCGATCGAATAGTCCAAAACCGGATTATCCGCGTCCGGGTAATCCTGAGCCGGACCACCCGGAGCGGGATTACCGGGGTCGGCGCTCACCGGGGGCAGGCAGTCCACTAGGCCGCTGATGATGCTCCGGGCCGCCGCGCGCACTGCCGACGGGTCCAGGTGCAGCCGCAGCGGATCGGTGGCCGCCATGGCGGGCACAATTACCTGGAACCGCTCAAGGGGCAGGATCCCCGCGGGGAGCGCCGCCTGCGCGGCCCGGCCCGCGGCGAGCGCGGCCGGCGTTGCCTGCCACGACGCCACTACTGCTGCCTGGCCGGGCGTCGGGCCTTCGCGGGGCTCACGGGCCGCTCGGGTCGGGCGGGGCTCACGGGCGGCGCGGGGCTCACGGGTCGGGTGGTGGGGATCGGCCGGAGGTAGGTCGCCGGTCCAGAGAAGTTCGGCCACATCCTCGAACGTGCGGGTGGTGGCGAGGCGGATGACGTCGAGACCGCGGTAGCGCAGCTGGTCGCGGGTGATCTCGGTGATGGCCGACTCCACCGTGATGTCGGCGACGCCGACCGGGCGCCGCGGCCGGCCTCGGCGGGCCAATCGTTCGACTTCGCCGGAGTCGAATAGGCTGGCCCGGCCGTCGGCGGCCCTGTCCCGGCGCAGGAGGCCCCGACTGACGTAGGCGTAGAGCGTCGCGGGCTTGACGCCGAGCCGCCGGGCCGCCTCCGCAGCGGTCAGGAATTCCGTCACGCCGTCACCGCCGGTTCGCGGGTAAGGGCATGGGTCATGCGCGCACCACGGTCCGTTCGGTATTGAATTTAATCAATATTGATCATGGTCAGCCTGATGTCAACCGACTGGACAGGTGCTCAGGGAGGTGAATCCCGGGATCCACCGCCATAGCGCGAGGTGAACCCCGGGTTTCATCTCGTGGGAGCTGGTGGAAGCCGGGTTTCATTCGGCTGGGCTGAACCAGAAGCGTCGGGCAGCCGTCTTGTGAGTGGATCGTGGACGGAGCGGTCGCGGTCGGCGCCGGATCCGCGAGGGGGGAGGTGCTGACGTGATTCTGGTGGCCGCCGTTACAGCGGCGGTTGTTCCCGCGGTTCGCCGAGTTCGACGGCCAGGTGATCAGGCAGTGGGTGGTGGGGGGCGACGACGAGGGCCCCGACCAGTACCACGTCGCGGTCGACGACGGGGTACGCGCCAAGGCGTGGGATCTACTTGTAAGCAGCGGATTCTACGGCGGCCTTGCGCCCGGCACGCTGGTACACGCCCGGGTAAGCCTATGGCGGCCGAGGCAGGCGACCATGCACCTGGTCGAGCCTGCGGCCGTGGCGCGCCAGCTCGCAAATCCCGGCGCACCGCACGATCCCCGCGGCCCTTCGGTACCGGAGGGACTCGCGAGCCAAAGGGCGCACCGCCTCCTGGGCTGAGGAGCGAAGCGACGAGGGAAGGCGGCGGGTCGCAGCGCCCGGAGGCGAGCGGCGGAAGCAGAGCGAGTACCGCGGCCCGTTCAGTAGATTGATTTTAATCAATGTTGACTAGAGTTGATTGGCTTGTCAACCTTGATTTATGCCATCAATCCATTTTCTCGACGTGACCAACCGGGACGGTGTGCAGACCGCACGCACCGGGCTGTCGAAGTTCGGCAAGGTCATGGTCAACTTCTACCTGGGGCGCCTGGGCGTGGCGCAATCCGAGATCGGGTTCCCTTTCCTGTTCCACGAGGTGCCGTACGTGCGGGCTTGCCTGGCGCTGGGCGAGGCGGGGGCGTTCGGGGACATGCGGCTGTCCGGCTGGTGCCGGGCAGTCCCGGCGGACGTCGAGGCCGCCGTCGCCGTCACCGGGCCGGGGGGCCGGGGCCTGCGGCATTACAACGTGTCGATCTCCATCTCCGATCAGATGATCGCGCACAAGTTCCGCGGCAAGCTCGACCGCGGGGCAATCATCGACGAGATGACCGCGGCCGTCGCGGCGGCCCGGGCCGGCGGGGCCGAGACGGTCGGGGTCAACGGGGAGGACGGGTCAAGGACCGACGACGGGTACCTGCTGGAGTTCGCGCTCGCGGCGCGGGAGGCCGGCGCGTCGCGGGTGCGGTACTGCGACACCACCGGCGGCGACAGCCCCGGCCGGATCAGGGAGCGGTTCGCCAAGCTCGCGACCGCCGTGGGCATCCCGATCGAGACGCACTGCCACAACGACCTGGGCATGGCCGTGGCGAACTCCGTGTCCGGCGCGCTTGGCGACCTGGACGCCGGGCAGGACGCGTGGGTGAACACCTGCGTGAACGGGATCGGCGAGCGGGCCGGCAACGCCGATCTGCTGTCGTGCATCCTCGCCTTCTCTTACGGGTTCGGCGTGTCCGACCGGGTGGAGGTCGGGGACCCGCTTGACCTGTCGTGGGCACGGCGGTTCGGGCTGTGGGCGTCGTACGCGTTCGGGCAGCCGCTGCCGCCGGCCTGGCCTGGCGTGGGCCGCAACGCGTTCGCGCACGAGTCGGGCATTCACGCCGACGGGGCGCTGAAGGACCGGGCCAACTACGAGTTGTACGACGACTCGGTGCTCGGGCCGTTCCCTTCTGACTGGTATGCGCGCGAGGGCCGGGTGGTGCTGACCGGCGAGTACGGCGGCAAGGCCGGATTCCGGCACGTGCTGGACGGGCTTGGCGTGGAGGTGGCCGCGGCAAAGGAGGACCTGGTGTTCTCGCTGGTGCAGCTGTGCGCGGCGGCCACGGGCAAGCCGCTGACCGACGACGAGCTGCGGCTCATCGCTGGCTACCCGAACCAGCTGGCGCTGCTCTACCCGGGGTTGCTCAGCTAGGGGTCAAGGGCGGGCCCACGGCAGTGCATGGATGTGGCACCCTACCGGGAAGAGCGGGCAGGGTGCCGCGTTCATGAAGTGGGGTCGCAGTGAAGGTCTTCATCTCGTTTGACATGGAGGGCGTGGCGGGGATCGTCGACTGGTCGCAGGTCCGCGGGCCGGGCCAGCCGTACGAGGAGGGGCGGCGGCTGCTGCTCGGCGAGGTCAACGCGGCGATCGACGGGGCCGTCGCGGGCGGGGCGACAGAGATCGTATGCAACGACTCGCACGGGACCATGAACAACCTGAACCCGGCCGACCTGCACGGGGAGGCGGCCTACGTGTCCGGGCGGCACAAGCCGCTCTACATGATGCAGGGGCTGGACGACACGGCGGACGTGGTGTTCATGGTGGGCTACCACGGGTCCATCTCGGGCGCCAGCTCGGTGCTATCACACACCTACAACCTGGCGGTTATCTCGCACGTGGAGCTGAACGGGACCCGGGTCGGTGAGAGCGGGATCAACGCGCTGGTCGCGCTGGCCTGCCGGGCGCCGGTCGGACTGATCACCGGGGACCAGCACACGATCGCCGAGGCCGACCCGTTCTTGCCCGATGCCGAATGTGTCGTGGTCAAGGAGTCGTTCACCAGGTTCGGCGCCTCCAGCCTGCACCCGGAGGAGGCCCGCGGGCTCATCGCCGACGGGGCGCAACGGGCGGTGGAGCGGGCAGCCGCCCAGCCGTCGGAGGTGTGGGAGATCGCTGCCGGGGGTTCGGGCACCGGCACGGCGTCTGGCGCCCGGGCGTCCGGCGGCCGGGCGGGGCGGGAGGAGGACGAGGAGGACGGGGAGGTGGCGGTGCTTGGGCTGCCCGCCATCTCGCTGCCCGTCACGATGGACGTGCACGTGCTGACGGCGGACATGGCCGAGATGGCCTCGTGGGTCCGCGGGGTCGAGCGGACCGGCGTGCGGACGGTGAGCATCGGCGGCGAGGACCCGATGGCGGTGTTCCGGTCGTTCGTCGCGCTGACCTACATCACCCGGCAGTCCGAGGGGCGGTTAGCGGCTCAGGCCGGCGAGCCGGCGGCGGCGCCGGTGACCTGGTCGCGGCTCAGGTCGGCGAGCCGGCGGCGGCGCCGGTTACCTGGTCGCGGCCCCAGCGGGCGAGGGTGGCGTCCCAGTCAAGCGGGAGGATCATGTCCCCGTCGGCCATCTCCGCGTCCCACTCCTCGGCAGGCACGCGCCACATGACCTCGAACTCGATGCCGCTCGGGTCCTTGGCGTACAGGGACTTGGACACGCGGTGGTCGCTCTCCCCCACCAGCGCCCCGGCCGCCTGGAGCTTCGCCCTGGCCTCGACCAGATCTCCGAGCGTGCCGACTTCCCAGGCCAGGTGATAGAGCCCGGGGTGTTCGGGCCGGTCGGGCGCGCGGCCGGTGCCGATCTCGAACAGGCCGAGGTCATGGTCGTTGGCCGAGCCCGGCGCGCGCAGGAACGCGGCGCGGCCGGGGATCTCCATCCTGACCTCGAAGCCGAGGGTCTGCCGGTAAAAGTCAACGGTGCGCTGCAGGCCGTGCACGTACAGGACTGCGTGATTGAGACGGCGGATGGCCATCGGCGCTTCCTTCTTTGCGGGAAAAGCAACAGTGAGGTTGCCGATTGGTGCAAGTCCCGCCGGGCGTTCGTCATTCCCGGCCTGTTGCCGCCGACGGATATTCCGGACATGCCGGACTCGCCGAGCCGGGGCTGGCGGGCCCCGGCGGCGGCGCGGCTAGCGGAGCTGCTTCTGCCGGCGGCGAAGCTCGCGGTACCGACGCCGCTGCGACTCATCGAGCATCAGCCAGGCCGTGGCTGGCACGGCGATGGCGATGACGATCAGCGCGAATGCCAGCCACCAAGGGATGAATCCCAGCAGGATGAGCCCAACGACGACCCCGCCGATAGCCCACTTCATGTGCGGTGACATGCCGACTCCGTTCATAGTCCCGGGCCGGGACCCCCGTGAATCCCGGGCCAGCCCGGCTCCTTCTAGCTTATAGCGCGCCGGCCACCAGTGGATCTGGTCTGCGCGGCCGATCCTGGGCAGTACGCTGCGGGGAGATCATGGGAGACTGCGGGGAGGCGCGACGTGACGATCGCGATGCCGGTGGAGCCCGAGGCCAACGAGCTGTTGAGCCGTAGCCCGCTCGCCCTGCTGATCGGGATGGTGCTCGACCAGCAGGTATCCCTCGAGCGCGCCTTCAGCGCCCCGCTGGACCTGGTCCGGCGGCTCGGGCACGAGCCCACGGCGGCCGAACTGGCCGAGTTCGACCCGGTGGCGCTGGCAGGCATCTTCGCCGAACGCCCGGCCCTGCACCGCTACCCGAAGGCGATGGCGGCCCGCGTTCAGGACATGGCCCGGCTGATCGTGGATCAGTACGAAGGCGAGCCCTCGCGGTTGTGGACGACCGCGACGACCGGTGCGGAGCTGCTGAAGCGGGTGTCGGCGCTGCCAGGGTTCGGCCAGCAGAAGGCGCAGATCTTCGTGGCGCTGCTGGGCAAGCAGCTTGGTGTGCAGCCGCGGGGCTGGCGGCAGGCGGCGGGGGCGTTCGGGGCCAAGGGCTCGCACCTGTCGGTTGCCGACATCTCCGACGACCAGTCGCTGGCCCGGGTCCGGTCCTACAAGCAGGGGCTGAAGGCCGCGGCCAAGGCGGGCGCGGAAACTCCTTCGTAGTTTCCTGGGGCCGTTGCTACCGTCTGGCCATGGACTCGATCGAGGCGTTCATCGACCGGCTGCCCAAGGCCGAACTCCACCTTCACCTGGTCGGGTCGGCGTCGGTGCCGACCGTGCTGGGGCTGGCGCGGCGGCATTCCTCGGGTGGCGGCCCGGTCCCGCTTAGCGAACCTGAGCTCCGGGCGTTCTTCGAGTTCCGGGACTTCCCGCACTTCGCGGAGGTGTACGGGGCGGTCAGCGCGCTTGTCCGCGAGCCCGCCGACGTCGCTGCCCTGGTTACCGGCGCGGCGCGCGACCTGGCCGGCCAGAACGTCAGGTACGCGGAACTGACCGTCACGCCGCACACGTTCACCAAGGACGGCATGCCGGCCGCCGAGGTCACCGAGGCGCTGGACATCGGGGCCGACGCGGCGCTGCGCGAGCACGGCGTCCGGATCGCCTACATCTTCGACGTCGCCAGCGAGTACGGCGCCGAAGCCGCGACCGCCACGCTGGACCACGCGCTTTCCCGGCCGCCCCGGGCGCTGACCGGGTTCGGCCTGGCCGGGATCGAGCAGGCCAGGCCCGCGTACCGCGACGTCTTCCGCTCGGTGTTCGCGGCGGCCATCGCGGCCGGGCTGCACAGCGTCCCGCACGCGGGCGAGATGTCGGGCCCGCCCACCATCTGGGAGGCGCTGACCGGCCTGCGCGCCGAGCGGATCGGGCACGGCCTCAGCTGCCTGGCCGATCCTTCCCTGGTCGCGCACCTGCGGGAAACCCAGGTCCCGCTCGAGGTCTGCCCGACGTCGAACGCCTGCACCAGGCAGGTACCTGGCCTGGCCGCGCATCCGCTGCCCCGGCTGCTCGCGGAGGGCCTGTTCGTGACGCTGAACAGCGACGACCCGCCGATGTTCGGCACTACGCTGACGCAGGAATACCGGCAGGCGGCCTCGGTCTTCGGGCTAAACCGCGGCCAGCTGGCCGACCTGGCCCGCAACGCGGTGCGGGCCTCGTTCCTCGAGGCCGCGGCCAAGCAGGCCCTGCTTGACGAGATCGACATTGTTTCCGCTTCCGCCTCCGCTTCCGCGGAAGAGGGGTCCGCGCCGTCACCTGTACGCTTTGCCGGGTGACTCACATAAGGCTGCGGCCGGTCCGGGAGGCTGATCTCGACGCGCTCGCGGCGAACGACTCGCGTGAAGCTGACCCATGGAACTGGTTCAGGCACACCTCGTCCGAGGGGTTGCGCCGACACTTGGCGCAGGATGGGATGATCTCCGAGGAGGTCGGCACGCTGGCGGTGGAAACCCCAGACGGCACGCTGGCCGGGGCCGTCAGCTGGAACCCCGTTCAGCACGGCCCCAGCTCCGCATGCCGCGCCTTCAACATCGGGATCTCCCTGCTGCCCGGGCAGCGCGGACACGGGTACGGCGCCGCGGCCCAACGGGCGCTGGCCGAGTACCTGTTCGCCACCACTCTGGTCGAGCGCCTCGAAGCCGAGACCGACGTCGAGAACATCGCCGAGCAGCGCGCGCTCGAGCGGGCCGGCTTCACCCGCGAAGGGGTTCTCCGGCGTACCCAGTTCCACGCCGGGCACTGGCGGGACACCGTCATCTACAGCGTGCTGCGCCCCGAGGTCAGCCTGGAGGAGTTCTAGGGGTTCCCGGCCCGCCGCTCGGCCCGCCGGTCTCATCGACTCGGCCCGGCGAGGTTATCGTGGACCGCTACCGGTGTCATGAAGGCTAGCGCAGCCGCCCAAACCAACTAGGTTACGCGACATATCGCGTTTGGCGCCGCGGACGGCTACGATGAGGTCCATGACCGACCGTTCACTTTCGCCCGTGGGCCAGCAGAGTGTGGGCCAGCAGAGTGTGGGCCAGCAGAGCCGCGATCAGGACCAGCTCGAGCTGCGGGCCTCGGACGCCGACCGGGACCGCACGGCGGCGGTGCTTAGCAGCGCGCTGGCCACGGGACGGCTGACCTCCACCGAGCACGCCGAGCGACTCGACGCCGCCTATGCGGCGAAGACGCTCGGCGAACTCGCCCTGCTCACCCGCGACCTGCCCGCCGAGGACGCCGAGGACGCTGGCCTGGGGACAGTGGGCCAGGCCGAGGTCGCCGCGCGCTTCAGCAAGGTGATCCGCTCCGGGCGCTGGGTGGCTGGACGGCGTACCCGGCTGACCTCGCGCTTCGGCGCGCTGATCGTGAACCTGACCGATGCCGTGCTGCCTGGTCGTGAGATCACGCTGGAGATCGACGCGTTCTGCGGCAAGCTGATCGTGACCGTCCCTGAGGGGGCGCAGGTGATCGACGAGGGCGGCGCGCTGTTCTCCAAGCGAGCCGTCTACGACCGCAAGGGCGGCGGCGACCCGGACGGGCCGGTGATCCGGCTGGTCGGCGACGCTCGTTTCTCCAAGGTCGCCGTGTACCGGGGACGCTACGACGCGCGCGACGCGTGGCAGCACTGGTACCAGCAGCACTCGCACCAGCTGCCCTGGCAGCAGGAACGGTAGCTCCGGCAGCAGGAACGGTCTCCGGCAGCAGCAGCGGTAGCTCGGGGACCTGCGGCGTTGCTAAGTCAGTTCAGGGCTCGTCCCGGCTGGCGGGTAGGGTTTTGCCCGGATAGATGGTTACTTCGCCCTAAGGACAGGCCAGGGGCCATCCCCCGTCAGGTCAGGAAACGATGAGCGTATGACCAGCGAGCCGGAACGCACCGCGCCGGGGACCGGTGCCGGGCCGCGCTCGGCCGCGGGCCAGCCCTGGCCGCTGGTCGTGACGCTGGTGCTGCTGATCATCCTGGGGCTGGCCGGGCTGCGGGGCGCGGTGGCCACGCCGCGCTGGAACGGGCCGCTGCGGCACGATGGCCCGGTCATCGGCCTCGCGCTCGAGGTGGTACTCGGGGCCATGCTCGTAATCACGCTGCGGCGGCGGTCCGCGGCGCTGAATGCGGCCGCGGCCAGTAGCGGCGTGCCGCCGGACAACGTGGCGGCCAAGCTGCGCGCGGTGCTGACCGCGGTGCTCGCGGCGGGGATGGTCGCCGTGGCGGTCGCCATCTTGATCGGCCTGCACCTGCACGTGTTCTCGCCCGTGCGCGGGGGGGGAGCCGGAGCCGGTCAAGATCCTGGGGAAGGCGAAGTCGCGGCCCGAGTCAGGATTCGCGCATCCCACCATTCACGTCTCGCTCACCGCCGTCTTGTATGCCTTGCTCATCGCGCTGCTCGTGGCAGGTGTGCTGCTCAGCGTGTGGTGGTCCCGGCGGTTCGGACGGCCGGGCGGGGGCGGCAGGGAGGACGGGTTCGTCGTCGAGGACTCCGAGGACCTGCGGGAGGCGGTGGAATCCGGCCGTTCGGCGCTGCGCTCCATCGAGGACGCACAGGCGGCCATCATCGCGTGTTACGTGGCGATGGAGAAAAGCCTGGCCGAACACGGGACGGCCAGGGCCGTCGCCGACACGCCCGACGAACTGCTGGCCCGGGCGACCAGGAGCGGGGTGGTGCGCGGCACCGCGGCCGCGCGGCTGACCGCGTTGTTCTACGAGGCCAGGTTCTCCAGTCATCCACTTGGGCGCGGGCAGCGCGACGCCGCCGAACGCGCCCTGGACGAGCTCGCCGCCGCGCTGGCCGACGCCGGGCCGTCGGCCCGGGCGACTGAAGCGCGGACGACGCAAGCGGGGACGACGCAAGCGGGGACGACGCAAGCGGGGACGACGCAAGCGGGGGCAACAGAAGCTGGCGCGGCCCCGTGATCCCTTCTGGCCATAAGGACAGCGCCGAAGGCGGCGGCATGGTGAGTCCGTGGCGCGGCACGGCACCGGAGCTGCTCATCGCCGCCGTTGCCGTTATTGCGACCGCGGTGGCCGCCTACGCTACGGCGGGGTGGGCGGGCCTGTCGGTGGTGGCGGTCGCGACGGCGGCGGTCGCGATGGTCGTGCTGCGCGGGCTGCTTCCTCAGCTGACGCCCGACCCGTCGAAGAAGGCGCAAGAGAAGCCACAGGCCCGCTCGCTCACCGGCTACTCGCATCGCAGGTTCGTGGTGCATACCGCGATGACCAGCCAGAACTATTACGACGGCGAGCTGCGGCCGGTGCTGGAACACCTGCTTGCGGCCCGGCTGGCCGAACGCCACGGCGTTCACCTCTACCAGGATCCGGAAACCGCTCGTCGGCTGCTGTGTCGCCACCCCCGGGACGCGGACCTGTGGCAGTGGATCGACCCGGCCACCAGGCCGCAGGACCCGCCGCGCGGCGGGCCGGAGCGGCGAGGGATCCCGCGGCGCACCCTGGCGCGCCTGATCGACCGATTGGAGACGCTGTAGTTGGGAGACACCGTGATGGGCCCGCAGTATGGGCCCGGGGGGACGACCCCCCGGAAGCCCCCGCAGGAGACCGCCGCGACCTGCTCGGCCATCCTGGACGAGCTCGAGCGCGCGGTCGTCGGCCGCCGCCGGACCCTCGAGCTGGTGCTGATCGGCATCCTGGCCGGCGGACACGTCCTGCTCGAGGACCTGCCCGGGCTGGGCAAGACGCTCATTGCCCGGTCGTTCGCGAGGGCGCTCGGCCTGGACTTCGCCCGCATCCAGTTCACCCCTGACCTGCTGCCCTCCGACGTGGTCGGCGCCCCGCTTTACGACCAGCGGTCGGCCGACATGGTATTCCGGCCGGGACCGGTGTTCACCCAGCTGCTGCTGGCGGATGAGATCAACCGGACGCCGCCGAAGACCCAGGCCGCGCTGCTCGAGGCGATGGGCGAGGGCCAGGTGAGCGTGGACGGGCAGACCCGCAGACTGCCGCAGCCGTTCATCGTGCTGGCCACGGATAACCCGATCGAGTACGAGGGCACCTACGAGCTGCCCGAGGCCCAGCTCGACCGGTTCGTGATGCGGCTGCGGCTGGGCTACCTGAGCGGCGCGGACGAGACCGACATGCTCCGCCGCCGGGTGGCCAGGGCCAGCGAGTACGCAGAGCTCAACCCGGTGACGGACCCAGACGGGGTGCTGGCCATGCGGGACTCGCTCGAGCAGGTGGAGATCAGCGAGGACCTGCTCGATTACATCGTGGCGATCGTGGCCGCGACCCGCAGCGACGCGCAGGTCCAGGTCGGCGCGAGCCCGCGCGGCGGCCTGGCGCTTGTCCAGCTGGCCCGCGGCCAGGCGGTGCTGAACAAGCGCGACTACGTGATCCCCGACGACATCAAGCAGGTGGCCGTGCCCGCGCTGGCGCACCGGGTCACGCTGCGGCCAGAGCTCTGGGTCCGCCAGGTCTCGGCCGACGACGTGGTGGCCAAGATGCTCGCGGCCGTGCCCACGCCGAAGACAGACCCAAGGACCGCACGGGCGCCCGGCCGCGACCAGGCATCCACGGCCACCAGCTGATGTCCTTTTCTGGACCGAACGGCCCGGGGCTTGACGCGGCCGACACCGAGTTCAGCCCTCGGTGGCGGTCGTCCCGGCATGCTCGCAGGCTGCTGACACTGGCCCTGGCCGCGCTGTTCATCGCGACCGTGACCCGGCGCCCCGAGTTCGCGGGCCTGGCCGCCCCCGCGCTGCTGCTGCTTGCGGCCGGCCGCGGCCAGCGGCGGCCACCTCGCATCGGCCTGCGAGTCCGGCCCAGCACCAGGCGGGCCTTCGAGGGCGAACTTGTGGCCATCGACGTTTCAGTCTCCGGGCAGGGCGAATGCAGCGTGGCGTGGACGCTGCATCCGGGGACGACCATCGAGATCGAGGGCCCGGACGGCGCCACCACCGCCGAGGGCCCGCAGGCCCGCTTCACCTTCTCCCCTCAGCGTTGGGGCCGGCGGCAGATCGGCACCATGGACGTGGTGCTGCGCGACCGCTGGCGGCTGGCCGAGGGACACCTGACCGTGGTGCTGCCCACGCTGGACTGTTACCCGGCCCCGGCCCAGCAGCAGACCCGGGTCGTGCTCAGCCGGCTCCCGAACCGCCTTGGGGAGCATCCGGCGCGGACATCCGGGGAGGGCATCGAGTTCGCCGGCGTGCGGGAGTACGTGCCAGGCGACCGGCAGCGCAGCATCAACTGGGCGGCCAGCACCAGGCGCGGGCGGCTGCAGGTGAACACGTTCGCGGCCGAGCGGTCGCAGGACGTGGTGCTCCTGATCGACGGCACCACCGACGTGGGCGAGCCAGGGTCTTCGGCCGTCGACCTCGCGCTGCGCGGCGCGGCGGCGGCGGCCCGCGCGTACCTGGACGCCAGGGACCGGGTGGGCGTGATCACCTACCACTGGGGCGACGTCGGCTGGCTCGTGCCCGGACTCGGCCGTCGGCAGGTGTACCGGCTGATCGACGCCATGCTGGCCAGCGAGAGAGCGTCCTCGGGGACCCTCTCGGCCCGCGGCACCAGCCTGCGCAGGCTGCCGCGGGCCGCGCTTCCGCCGGGCGCGCTGGTCGTGGTGTTCAGCCCGCTGCTCGACCAGCGGTTCGTCGAGACGCTGCGGGACATGCGCGAACGCGGCTTCTCCATGCTCGTGGTGGACGTGCTGAACACCGAACCGCCCGCCCGGCCGCACATGCCCCTGCGGGGGGGTCTGGGGGGTTCGTCCCCCCGGGCTAGCACGGACAGGATGTCCCGGCGGATCTGGCGGATGGAGCAGGAGGCGATCAGGTTCTCGCTGCGCGAGCTCGGCGTCCCCGTGGTGCACTGGGACGGGGTTCAGTCACTTGACCTGCCGCTGGCCGGTTACAGCCGCCGGCCACTCATCGCGTCGGGTACCCGCCGGTGACCCGCACCGTCACCCGCCCCGTGGCTGGATGGGCCATCCAGGCTGCCGCCGACCTGCTCGGGGCCGGCTGCGTGGTGTGGGCGACGGTGCCGCTGCTTGCCCACCAGGGCCTGGCCACCCTGGCCCTGGTCGCGGCCGTCTGCGGGGTGGCCGGCGGCGCGCTGCGGCTCGTCCTGGCCGGGGTCCCCGTACCCGAGGATTCCTTCCTGCTGCCCCCGCCGCTGCGGGCCTGGCTGTCGTTCCTGCACACCATTCGCCGGGTGCCCTGGGAGGAGGGCGCGGTCATCGCCATCGTGTGGCTTGAGGTGCTGCACACGTCCCGGCCGCGGCACACGGCGTTCCTCGGCGCCGCGCTTATCGCCTACCTGCTCGCCACGCACCTGGCCGAGTCGGGCGCCTCGCCCGGGGTGCTGCGGCCGCAACTGCGGATGCTTGCCGTCGGCGCCGGCCTGCTCGCGCTCGGCGCGGGCGCAGGGATGCTGTCCGCGGCCGGCCCGGGCGCGGGATCGGCGCTGCTGCGCCTGATCGCGGCCGCCGCGCTCATTGCCTCGGCCGGCCTGGTCCTGCCCTACGTGGCCCGGCGCGAGCCGAGGTGAACTATGTGAACCGCTGGCAGGTTATCCGCCGGGTGTGACGAGGCCTGATTCGTAGGCGACCACGACGGCCTGGGCGCGGTCACGGAGGCCGAGCTTGGCCAGGATGCGCTTGACGTGGGTCTTGGTCGTATCGGCGGCGATGGCGAGGGCGTCGCTGATCTCCGCGTTGGACATGCCCTGGGCGATCAGCTTCAGCACTTCCGTTTCGCGGCTGGTCAGGACGTCCAGCGCGGCGGTAGAGGGCGTGAACGCGGGCGGCCTGCGGGTGAAGTCGGCGATCAGCCGCCTGGTCACCGAGGGGGCGAGCAGCGCGTCGCCGGCGGCGACAACCTTGACCGCGTGGATGAGTTCGGCGGTGGTGGCGTCCTTGAGCAGGAACCCGCTGGCGCCTGCCCGCAGCGCCTCGTACACGTATTCGTCGAGGTCGAAGGTGGTCAGCATGAGCACCCGTGGCGTGTGCGGGCCGACGGCGGTGAGAATCTGGCGGGCGGCCTGGAGCCCGTCCATGACCGGCATCCGCACGTCCATCAGCACGACATCGGGGTTCAGCCGGAGCGCCTGGCGCACCGCGTCGGTGCCGTCGATGGCCTGCCCGGCGATGATGATGCCAGGTTCGGCCGAGAGCATGGCGGCGAAGCCTTCACGGACCATGGCCTGGTCGTCCGCGATCAGGCAGCGGATGAGCGTGCCGTTCGGGGGGGCGTCCGCCGCGGCGCCGTCCAGGGTCATGTCGTTGATCCGCTGAGCGGGAGCACCGCGGCTACGACGAAACCGCCGTTGGCCGACGGGCCTGCCGACAGCGAACCGCCGAGCAGTTCGGCCCGTTCCCGCATCCCGGCCAGGCCGTGCCCTGGCCGGTGGCCGTTCGCGGTCGGCCACGAGGAAGCGTGCGGCCCGTTGGCCACGCGCAGCGTCACGGTGGTCTCGCCTTGCTGCACGGATACCGTGACCGGGGCGCCGGCCGCGTGCTGGCCGGCGTTGGACAGGGCTTCCTGGATGATCCGGTAGGCGCACAGGCCCGTGCTCGGCGGTACCTGATCGGGCGCGGGGAGCGGCGACAGTTCCACCCTCATCCCGGCCCGCCTGGCCCCCTCGACCAGGCCGGGCAGATCCGGCAGCCCTGGCTGGGGCGCGCGCGCGGCGGGCTGGTCGTTGCGCAGCACGCCGAGCAATCGCCGCATATCGGCCAGGGCTTCGCGGGCCGATCCGCTCAGCGCTCCGAACTCGGCGCGCACCGGGTCAGGCACCGCGCCCAGCCGGTGCGGCGCGCTTTCCGCGCGGATCGCCATCAGCGACATGTGGTGGGCGACGACGTCGTGCAGTTCCCGCGCGATCCGGGCGCGCTCCTCGAGCACGGCCCGTCGCGCCCGCTCAAGTTCGGTCTGCTCGGCCTGGTCGGCCAGGGTCTCCAAGGCCCGTCTCCGGGAAGCCATCCCGTCCGCCGCGACCGCCATGGCGCCGAACGCCGCGCTGCCGAGCGCGGCGGCAACCACGCCCAGGCCGTCTTGGATGGCCCAGAGCCACCACGGGACCAGGGTCAGCGCGAACAGCCAGTACAGCACAGGCCGGCCGTGCCGGATCCCGGCCGCGCACAGCACCACAAGCAGCACCAGGATCTGCACAGGATCCCAGGGCAGGTCGCCCCACCAGCGCATGCCGAGCAGCGGGACGAGCACCAGGCCAAGCCAACCGATCCGCCAGCCGAGCAGCGGGTACCTGATCACCATCGCCAGCGGCGCCACCACCACCGCCAGGGCCAGCATTACCCACACGGTGCCCGGCATCATGGAGACCTGATAGAAGACCTGCCCGCTGCCGCTCCCCATAGAGGGGCCCATGGGAGGGCAGGGTGAGATCGGTATATGGCACGCCGTCCGGCTAAAAGTCCCGGACGAACGCCCACTGCTGGCGAACGATATCTGGCCACGCATGCTGACCGGGATGAACAGGCTGGCCACATACATCAGCACCGTCGCCGTGCCGAGCGCTGTGTACCCAATCCGGAGTTGCCCCGGTGAGCGCCACCACCACGTGGGGGGCGGGTCGGCGCCAGCGAGCACCCGAGTCAGCCCTCGCCACGCCGCGCGCCCTGGCGGGCGGGCGATACCGGACGTTAGTTGCATGCTGCCAGGCTAGGACGCTGACGGCGGCTAGGTCGTCCCCCTGCGGGGTCACCCCACGGGGGGCAGAAATGACCGAGCCTGAGTGGTGCTACCCCACCGGGGTGAGTGGCGTTTGCCACTGCGGGGGGACGACGCGGCCGCGATCTGCCTGACAGCGTGACTCCCATGCAGCGCAACGCGAATCAATATCGCGCCCGGCGGTGGACGGCCATGCTGGCTCTCACCGCGGGCGTCGCTCTCCTGACGGCGGCATGCAGCGGAGGCAGCACAACTAGCAGCGGTGCGGCCGATCCCGGTAGTATTAGTTCCCACTCCACATCAGCGGCCTACGCGAAGGCTCTCGCTTACTCGGAGTGCATTCGCTCGCACGGTGTGCCGAACTTCCCTGACCCCACCATCAGCAACGGCAACATCGGCCTCAACCTCGGCAACGGCGCCGGCGTGAGCCAGAGCACGCTGCAGGCGGCCCAGAATGCCTGTAAGAGCCTGAGTCCGGTACATCCCCTGACCGGAGCCCAGGAAGCAAAGAACGTCGCTGAGGGGCTGAAGTGGGCGCAGTGCATCCGCTCGCACGGTGTGCCGAACTTCCCTGACCCCAATAGTTCCGGCGTGTTCGCCCTACCCTCCGGCATGAACCCGCAGAGTGGCTCGCTCCAGGCGGCGATGAATGCCTGTCAGTCGGTCCGGCCGATGCAGATTCAGATGAGCAGCGGCAACCCGCCGGGCGGATCATAGTGAGCGATACGGTCTCGCAAGCGGACCAGGTGGCGGTCGCGGCGGCAAACCGGTCGCGCGGCCGTGGCCGCTGGATCGCGTTGGGCGTCGTGCTCGTGCTGGCGGCCGGGGTGGTGTCCGCGTGGCAGGCCGGGGTGTTTTCCTCGCCTGCCACGTCGTCGCCGGGCGGGAGCGGCCCGGCAGGCATCGCAGCGGTGGAGCGGACGACGCTGACCACGACGGAGCAGGACGGGGGTTCGATCGGTTACGCCGGCTCGTACACCATCACCGCCCCGTCGCCGGATACCGGTTCGCAGGCCACCACCGACCAGCAGACCGTCACCACGGACCAGCAGACCGTGTCCGCCGACCGGGCGACCGTGTCCACGCAGGATCAGGCCACCTCCGCGGATAAGCAGGCCGAGTCGGACACGGCGACAACCGAGAAGCAGACGATCGCGGCGGATAACGCGAACGTCAGCACCGCCCAGTCCGCCCTGACCGCGGAACAGGCCAAGGAGAAGCAGGACTGTGCCGTGACGTCGTCGGCGGCGACGGGGCCGACCACGACCGCGTGCACCACCGACGAAGCGGCGGTCAGCACGGACAAGACCACGCTGACCACGGCCCAGCAGAAGCTGGCCGCGGACAAGATAGCCGCCACGACCGCCAACGACCAGGCCCAGGCCAAGGTCGCATCGGACGAGGTCACGCTGGAAGGCGACCAGGCCAAGCTGAGCAGTGACCAGTCCAAGCTGGCTAGTGACCAGGGCACCTTGTCGTCGCTGGACCAGACTGCGGCCAACCCGGGCACGACATACACGTGGCTGCCCCAGGTGGGCGACGTGATCCGGCAGGACCAGCGCGTCTACTCGGTCAGCGGCGATCCTGTGCCGCTGCTGTACGGGGCGATCCCGGCCTACCGGGCGTTCTATGCGGGCATGTCCGATGGCGGCGACGTGGGCGAACTGACCCGCGACCTGATCGATCTTGGCTACGGCGACGGCCTGGCGGAGAGCAACCACTACTCGGCGGCCACCGCCGCGGCGGTAGAACGCTGGCAGCGGGCGCTCGGCCTGCCCGCGACCGGCAAGATCCTGCTGGGCGAGGTCGTGTTCGAGCCCGGCCCGATCCGGGTCACCACGACCACGCCGGCGGCCGGCTCGCCGGTAAGCAGCAGCGGCAGCGGGACCGTGCTGACCGCCACCGGCATCACCCCGGTCGTCACCGTCGACCTGGACGTGACCCAGGAGTACCTGATCAAGCCCGGCGCCGCGGTCACGGTCGTGCTGCCCGACGGCACGACAACCGTGGGCGGCCAGGTGGAGAGTGTCGGCGCCGTGGCCACCTGCCCCGGCGGCAGCACTACCGGCACCGCCGCTGACCAGACGCCATGCTCGACCACCGGCAGCGGCACCAACACCACCCCGGAGGTGGTGGTTACCATCACCTTGGACCGGATCCCGAAGCAGGCCGCCCTGGACCAGGCACCGGTGAACGTCAACATCACCGAGTACCAGGCCGTCAACGTGCTCGCGGTACCGGTGGGAGCACTGCTGGCCCAGCCGTCCGGCGGGTACGCGGTCGAGGTGGTCGGCGCGGGCAACACCCGGCGGCTGGTCCCGGTGACGCTCGGGCTGGTCGACGACGCCAGCGGTTTGGCGCAGGTGACCGGAAACCTGACTCCCGGCGAGCGAGTGGCGGAGGCTGGGTCATGAGCCGCCACGAGGCGCCCGCGAGGCGAGCAGAGAACACAGTTCTTGAGCTGGACCGGGTAACCAAGGAGTATCCGGGATCGCCGCCGGTGCGGGCGCTTGACCAGGTGAGCCTGGCGGTGGCGGCCGGTGAGCTGACCGGCATCGTGGGGCCGTCGGGTTCTGGCAAGTCCACGCTGCTGCACCTGATGGGCACGCTGGACCGGCCGACCACCGGCACGGTGCGGGTGACGGGCCTGGATGTGGCGCGGATGCGGGACCGGGAGCTGTCGGCGCTGCGGGCATCGCGGATCGGGTTCGTGTTCCAGCAGTTCTTCCTGTCCGAGCACCAGAAGGTACTGGACAACGTCGCGGACGGGCTGTTGTACGCCGGGGCATCCCGGACCCGTCGGCGCCGGGCCGCAATGGCGGCGCTCGCCCGGGTCGGGCTGGGGCACAAGGCAGGTGCTCGCCCGACCCAGTTGTCGGGCGGTGAGCGGCAACGCGTGGCGATCGCGCGGGCGATCGCGGGGCATCCGCCGGTGGTGCTGGCCGACGAGCCGACCGGGAACCTGGACTCGGGCACCGGCGCATCGCTGCTGGCGCTGCTTGAGGAGTTGAACGCGCAGGGCACCACGATCATCGTGATCACTCACGACCACGCGGTCGCCGACCGGATGCGGCGCCGTATCGACGTCCTTGACGGTCACATCCTCAACGACACCAGCCCCGTCCTGGCCGGAGGAACCCGATGACCACCACAACCGGGCACAGGGTTGTGACCGCGGTCGCTCCGACGGCGGCTCGGTTGCGTCTGGGTGACCTGGCGGGCCTGGCCGCGGTCGGGCTGCGGACCCGCAAGCTGCGGGCGTCGCTGTCGGCGCTAGGCATCGCGATCGGAGTCGCGGCGATCGTGGCGGTGCTCGGCCTGGCTCAGTCCTCGGAGTCCGGGCTGCTGGCCGAGATCGCCAAGCTGGGCACCAACCTGCTGACCGTCGGCAACGGGCAGAACCTCGCTGGCCAGACCGCTGAACTGCCCTCGACCGCGCCGGCCATGGTGGCCGCGCTGCCCGGGGTGACCGCCGTGCAGTACACAGCGGCAGTCAACAACATAGACGTCTATCGCAGCCCGTACGTCCCGACGATCGACACCAACGGGCTAAGCGTGGCCGCATCCAGTGTCGGTCTGCCCGCGGCGGTGGGGACCAGCGTGGCGCAGGGGACCTACTTGAACGCCGCGACCATCAACGAGCCGGCCGTGGTGCTCGGCTACGCGGCCGCCCAGCGGCTTGGCATCGACCGGGTGTTCGCTGGAGAGAAGATCTGGGTCGGCGGTATGTGGTTGTATGTCGTGGGCATCTTGAACTCCGCGACGCTGGCCTCGAACATCGACTACTCGGTCCTGATCGGCTTTCCCGCCGCGGAGAAGTACTTCGCGCTCGACGGGCATCCCTCCGAACTCTATGTGCGGACGGTAAACACCCCGGCCGCTACCAACGCCGTCTACAACCTGCTCGCCGCGCAGGCCGATCCGGAGAATCCCGGCGATGTGGACGTGTCTCAGCCGTCGCAGGAACTCACCGCGGAAGCTGACGCCGCGGGAGCGTTCGACACGCTGTTCCTAGGTCTGGGGGCGGTAGCCCTGCTGGTTGGCGCGGTCGGCGTGGCCAACATCATGGTGATCTCGGTGCTGGAACGCCGTCAGGAGATCGGGCTCCGCCGCGCTTTGGGCGCCACCAAAGGCCAGATCCGCGTTCAGTTCCTGTCCGAGGCCATCCTGCTCGCCCTGTCCGGCGGTGTCGTAGGAGTCACTGTCGGAGTGATCGCCACCGCGATCTACGCGCACACCAAGGGCTGGGGGGTCGTTATACCGCCCGAAGCCTGGGCAGGCGGTCTCGGCGCCGCCGTGCTCATCGGCGCCTTGGCCGGGCTGCTGCCCGCCATCCGAGCCGCCCGCCTCTCCCCGACACAGGCGCTCTGGAGCCTGTGACCGCCCGATGCCGGCGGCTTGTAGGGACCTACAACGGGCGGGTTCTTGAGCCGGGTCATCCTTGGGGCACGAGCGGTGACGGCGGGGCTGGGCAGGGTGGAAGATGGGGGTCTACGCGAGAGAAGGGGCTATGAAGGGGTTGAACTGCGATGGCTGAGATCGTCCGGGCCGGGCTTGTCCAGCAGCGCTGGACCGGGGACAAGGAATCGATGATCGCCGCGGCGACCGACCACATCCGGGCGGCGGCCTCGGCCGGCGCGCAAGTGGTCTGCCTGCAGGAACTCTTCTACGGGCCGTACTTCTGCCAGGTGCAGGACGCCGACTATTACTCCTACACCGAGGCGATCCCCGACGGGCCGACCACGAGGCTGATGCAGGACGTGGCGCGTGAGCTTGGCATCGTGATCATCGCGCCGATGTACGAGGAGGAGCACCCAGGCGTCTACTACAACACCGCCGCGGTGATCGACGCCGACGGCAGCTACCTGGGCAAGTACCGCAAGACGCACCTCCCGCAGGTCAAGGGGTTCTGGGAGAAGTTCTACTTCCGTCCAGGCAACCTCGGGTACCCGGTGTTCGATACCGCGGCCGGGCGGATCGGCGTGTACATCTGCTATGACCGGCACTTCCCTGAGGGCTGGCGGGCGCTCGGCCTGGCCGGCGCGCGGATCGTGTTCAACCCGTCGGCCACCAGCCGGGGCCTGTCGCAGTACCTGTGGCGGCTGGAGCAGCCGGCCTCCGCGGTGGCCAACGAGTACTTCGTCGGAGCGATCAACCGGGTCGGCATCGAGCCGCTCGGCGACAACGACTTCTACGGCCAGACCTACTTCGCCGACCCGCGCGGCCAGCTCATCGGCGACGCCGCAGCCGACGACAAGGACGAGGTCGTAGTCAGGGACCTGGACATGGAGCAGCTGTCCGAGGTGCGGAACCTGTGGCAGTTCTACCGCGACCGCCGCCCCGACCAGTACGGCACGCTGGTCCAGCCATGAGCTCCATCCTGATCCAGGGCGGCACGGTGGTGACCGCGGCCGGGACGCTTGACGCCGACGTGCTGGTGACCGGGGAGAAGATCGCGGCCGTCCTGGCCAGGGACGTGACCGGGACGGGCGGCCAGGACGAGACGCCGGCCGCGGCCGCCGCGGACCGGGTGATCGACGCGGCGGGCAAGTACGTGCTGCCGGGCGGGATCGACGTGCACACGCACATGGAGATGCCGTTCGGCGGGACGTTCTCGGTGGACACGTTCGAGACGGGCACCCGCGCCGCGGCCTGGGGCGGGACCACGACCATCATCGACTTCGCCGTCCAGGCCAAGGGCACCTCGCTGCTGGCCACCCTGGACAAGTGGCACGCCAAGGCGGACGGCAACTGCGCGATCGACTACGGCTTCCACATGATCGTCTCCGACGTCAACGACACGACGCTGAAGGAGATGGACGCCTGCATCGGCGCCGGGGTGAACAGCTTCAAGATGTTCATGGCCTACCCCGGGGTGTTCTACGCCACCGACGGCGAGATCCTGCTCGCGATGCAGCAGGCGGCCCGCTCCGGCGCGACGGTGATGATGCATGCCGAGAACGGCATCGCGATCGACCAGCTCGTCGCGCAGGCGCTGGCGGCCGGCCGCACAGACCCGGTTGACCACGGCCTGACCCGGCCGCCCGAACTCGAGGGCGAGGCCACGTCGCGGGCCATCACGCTGGCCCAGGTGGCGAACTGCCCGCTGTACATCGTGCACCTGTCGGCGTCGCAGGCGCTTGAGGCGGTCGCCGAGGCCAGGGACGCCGGCCAGAACGTGTTCGCCGAGACCTGCCCGCAGTACCTGTTCCTGTCCCTGGACGACCTGGCCCGGCCTGAGTTCGAGGGCGCCAAGTTCGTCTGCTCGCCGCCGCTGCGGCCCCGGGACCACCAGGACTCGCTGTGGCGCGGCCTGCGGACCAACGATCTGTGTGTGGTCTCGACCGACCACTGCCCGTTCTGCTTCAAGGAGCAGAAGGAACTCGGCCGGGGCGACTTCTCGAAGATCCCGAACGGCATGCCGGGCGTGGAGCACCGGATGGACCTGCTCCATCAGGGGGTCGCGGCCGGGCGGCTCAGCCTGCCGCGCTGGGTGGAGGTGGCGTCGACCACGCCGGCCCGGATGTTCGGCCTGTACCCGCGCAAGGGCGTCATCGCCACCGGGTCTGACGCCGACATAGTCATCTACGACCCGCAGGCCAGGCAGTCGCTGTCGGCGGCCACGCACCACATGAACGTCGACTACTCGGCCTACGAAGGGCTGGAGATAACCGGCCAAGTGGTCACCACGCTTTCCCGCGGGCGCGTGGTAATCGACCAGGGCGGCTACCACGGCAAGCCAGGAGACGGCAACTTCCTGGCCCGCGGGCTGAACCAGTACCTGCTGTGACCTGCTGACCGACGGGAGACAGACATGGAGTTCGGCGTGGTCCTGCAGACCAACCCGCCGGCCAGCCGGGTGGTCGAGATGATGCGGCGGGCCGAGGATGCGGGGTTCAGCTACGGGTGGACGTGGGACTCGCACGTGCTGTGGCAGGAGCCGTTCGTGATCTACTCGGCGGTCCTGGGCGCGACGTCGGCCATGACCGTGGGCCCCATGGTGACCAATCCAGGAACCAGGGACTGGTCGGTCATCGCGTCGCTGTTCGCGACGCTGAACGACATGTACGGCAACAGGACCATCTGCGGGATCGGCCGCGGTGACTCGGCCCGGCGGGTCATCGGCCAGCCGCCCATGTCGCTGGCCACCTTGTCGGCGGCGATGACCGTGATCAAGGGGCTGGCCGAGGGGCGCGAGGTGATGTACAACGGCCAGGCGCTGCGGCTGCCGTGGGTACGCGACGGCGAGCTTGACATCTGGATGGCCGCCTACGGGCCGAAGGCGCTGCGGCTGGTCGGCGAGCAGGCCGACGGCTTCATCCTGCAGACCGCCGACCCGGACATCGCGCGCTGGACCATCGGCGCGGTGCGGGCCGCCGCCAAGCAGACCGGACGTGACCCCGACGCGGTCACCATGTGCGTGGCGGCGCCGGCCTACGTCGGCACGGATCTGCCACACCAGCGTGATCAGTTGCGGTGGTTCGGCGGGATGGTCGGCAACCACGTGGCGGACCTGGTCGGCCGGTACGGCACAGACGGGCCGGTCCCCCGGGCGCTGACCGACTACATCGCAGGTCGCGAGGGATACGACTACGCGCATCACGGCAAGTCCGACAATCCGGATGTCGGCTTCGTGCCCGACGAGATCGTGGACCGGTTCTGCCTGCTTGGCCCGGCGGCCGCGCACGCGGAGCGGCTGCGGGAACTGGCCGAGGCGGGCGTCAGCCAGTTCGCCCTCTACCTGATGCACGACCAGGAGGAGGAAACCCTCGCGGCCTACGGCGAGGAAATCATCCCTGCCCTGCGCTGAGCTGCTTGGACAGGTAGGCGTCAGTCCCGATGCCGGTGGTGCTTGTCGATGAGGACGTGACCGGACCAGGAACCAGGCCCTCCACCTTGGGCAGCGCCTGCTGGTCGGCCAGCGCGATGGCCAGTTCGCCGGCGGCGGTCGGGTGCAGCGGCGCCGGGTCGCCCGGACCCTGGACGTAGGGTTCGCCGGTGCACAGCTGGTGGCCGGCGAACGACGGCTGGGTCACGCCGAATCCGAAGGTCAGCGCGCCCTGCGCCAGCACGGTGTTGAGCTGCCCGAGGCGGGCTAGCAGGACCTTCTCCTTGGCCGGGGTGAGACCGTACCGGGCCAGGCAGCCGATGTCCTGGCCGAACGGCGAGTAGTACTCGTTGATCAGGACGGCGGGGGTGCCCGGCAGGTCGGCCAAGTCGAGGAGGAGCTGGTAGTAGCTGCGGGTGAACGCGCTGAGCTGCGCGTTGAAGTACGCGGTTGACACCTTGTCGTTGCATACGGCGCTGGCCACGCACAGCCGGGTCATGACCGACCAGTCGACGTCGTCCGCGCCGACGCTGACGATGATCACCTTGGCGTGGGTGGCCTGCTCGGCCTCGGTCAGCTGGGCCGGCGCCACCTGCCCGTTGGGCAGAACCTGCACGCCGAGCAGACCGTTCTGGATCGTCGCGCCGCTGCACGCCAGGTTCAGCACGGTCCAGTTGTTCACCTGGGCCAGGTCGGCGGCGTAGGACTCGGTGCTGCGGTCGCAGGCCCGGTCCAGGGCGCTGGCGTCGGAGGCGATCGGGTTGCCGTCGGCGGCGGCGGTCGAGTCGCCGATCACGACCGCCTGCACGCCAGGCAGCGGCCGCGCAACGGGCTCGGGTGCGGCCTGCAGCGGGTCGGTGCCGACCAGGTCATCCAGCGTCTTGACGCTGCGCAGCACGGCGGGCGTGCTTGACGCGGTGAGCGCCACGCCGCCGACGTTCACCGCGCAGACGACAACAAGCCCGATCCCGACGGTCCTCAGCATTTTTAGATGGGACTGCCTGCGGATCCCGGCGACGGCCAGCAGCGCGACGACGGCGAAGCCGGCCGCGATGAGCGTTTCCCATTCGAAGTACCTGATCCAGCCCTGGGCCAGCTGCTGGCTGAGGCTCAGCTTGAGCTCGCGCGGGTTGTCCGAGCGGAGGAGCTGGGCCACCTTCGGGTCGATGGTGATGTGGGTGAGCTGCAGCATGGGGCGGATCGGCCCGTCGAACCGCGGCTCGGTCGCCATCACCTGGCCGAACAGGTCGAGCTCACCGGGGCCGGACCAGCTCAGCGACGGGATCACCGCCCCGACCTGGGCGGTCTGGCCGGCCGCCGAGACCGCCTGCAGGGGTGCGACCTGCAACGCCAGCCAGATCGAGCCAACCGTGATGATCAGGAAAGTCACTAGGTAGAAGACGGCGATCCTGGTCAGCCGCAAGAATGAAAAAATCTCACGCTCCCGAGTCAGCTCTCCCCGCTAATCACGTTACCTGCCGCGGCCCGGAGGGCAACCCGGGCGTCGGACTCAGATGGCGTCGTTGCGTTCCAGGTAGTTCAGCGCGGCCCAGCCGAACGGCACAGGGAGCCAGAAGGTCAGCAGCCGGAACAGCAGCACCGCGCTGGCCGCCTCCGTGCCGTGCAGCCCGGCGGCGACGAGCCCGGCGGTCAGGGCCGCCTCCACCGCGCCGAGCCCGCCGGGCGTGGGGATGATCGATCCGAGCGCACTACCGGTCAGGTAGACGACGGCGACGCCCGCGAAGGCCGCCGAGCCATGGAAGGCTTTCACACAGGCGGCCAGGCACAGGATGTAGGCCAGGCTCAGCAGCACCGCGCCGCCGATGCCCTCGACCAGCTTGCGCGGCTGCTGGGCGACCTCAAGCAGCCGCGGCAGCACCTGGTTCAGCGTCGGCGCCACGCGGGCCCGCAGCAGACGCCGTCCAGCGGGCACCGCCAGCACGGCCAGGGCGGCCACGACGAGCCCGGCCAGCACGAAGTAGGACCACGTCGGCGGGCGGAACGGACTCTTGTCGGCGGCTCCGGCGATCGCGATGAACACGACAAGCATCAGCAGGTGCAAGACGAAGGCCACCACCTGGCTCACGCCGACGCTGGCCACCGCGATCGGCGCAGGGATCTTCCTGCGCTGCAGGTAGCGGAGGTTGGTGGCGGCTCCGCCGACGGCGGCCGGCGTGACCAGCGTGACGAACGACCCGGCCAGCTGCGCGAGCAGCGTGCGGGTGAAGCTCAGCCGCTCGGCCACGAATCCGGAAAGCTCCCACGTGGCGCCGACGTAGGTGGCGGCCGAAAGGCCAAGCGCGATCACGCCCCAGTACCAGTCAGTTTCCCCCAGGACGCGGCCGAGGCTTTCCCTGGCCAGCTCGCCCGCGAGCAGGTACGCCGCGGCGACGGTCGCGACCAGCGTGACCAGGCTGCGGAGCCGGATCCGCTCGAGCCTGACCGGGGTCACCTCGCCGCCGGGGACCGCGGCGAGCAGACGCTTGCGCAGCGCGGGCAGCACGTCCTTGTGACGGCGCAGCGCCGCCCGGGTGGAGCGGGCCAGGGCCACGCGCTGCAACAGCGGCACCACGGCGACCAGTTCGTCGGCACCCGCCTTCTCCAGCGCGAGGTCGGCGGCGCGCTTCGGCCCAACGTGAAGCGCGAGCTCGGCCAGCAGTTGCGCGTCGTCCAGGCGTATCTGCAGGTCGCTGGCTGCCACGTCGCCGTCGCCCGGGTCAAGCAGCATCGCCTTGCCGCGGATGGTCAGGAGGATGCGGTCGGCGGTGAGCGACCGGTGGGTGACCCGGTGGGCGTGCAGCGCCTGGACCGCGTCCCAGACGCTGCGCAGCTCGGCGTCGGTGACGCCGAGATTCTGATTGGCCAGCGTGGTTCCGTCGTGGTGGTCGTAGGCCAGCACGGTGGCTTCCGGCCCGACCCGGACCACCGCGCGCAGCCGGGGCGTGGGCGCCCCGGCGTCCTCGGCTGCATAAGAAAGCAGCGCCCGGCGCTCCACCGTCCGGTCCGTCGACATCGGCGCGCCGCGGGACACCTGGCCGCGCAGCAGCAGCGACCGGTACAGCCGGTAGACGGCGCCGGCCGCCTGCTGGTCCCTGTCGTAGACGATGACGTCCAGCCGGTCGCCGTCGCTCGTGGTGGCGCAGTAGCGCCGTGATCCCGACCGCTCCCCCGTCCCAGACCCGGGGCGCAGCCGACGGATCTCGGTCACCTTACGGTCCGTGCTGGTCAAAGCGCCCGCGATCTCCGCCGCGCTGGGGCGCAGCGACGGGCTGCCCGCCACGTACCGGACGCCGAGGCCGATCGTCCGGCCGGCCAGCAGCGTGATCAGGAACGACAGCAGGGTCGTGTCAAGGAACGCCAGGTGCACGACCGCGTAGACGCCGACGGCCAGCCACAGGGCGTTGCGCCAGCCCGGCCGCCCGGACAGGCCGATGATCGTCGCGTATGCGACCAGCCCGGCCAGGTACGGGTCGAGCGCCGGGGCGTGGCTAGCGCCAGGGCGGGACATGATGATGGCGTAGTAGAGCCGGGCGGCAACCTCACGGCGCAGCGCGGCGTTGACCACGGCCGCGGCGGCCCCGGCCAGGACGCCGGTGGCCACGGCCTCGGCCAGCCGCTGGAACTGGCGCCTGAAGAGCTGGCGGACGGCCAGCGCGACGGGAATGATCCAGATCGCGAACTGCGCCAGCGGCTGCGCCACCTGGAGCAGTGTGTGCGGCAGCCGTCCGCTCGCGCCGGTGATGTCGGTCTCGACGCCGGTCGTGGTCGCGCTGGCCGCGACGCCGGCCACGGCCAGCGCGATGATCTCCAGACCAGAAGTGAAGCAGCGCAGCAGGTCGATCGGCTTACGGATCCGGCGTTCCAGCCGGTCCGTGACCTGGATCGCTCCGGGCTGCGGTGGCATCACGGGACGATCGTTTCATCTGGCGGCCCAGGCCGCATAGTCGGCGCACCCGGGCACGCCGGGCCGGCCTGATGCCCCGCGCTGATCCCGCCCCGGCCGGGGATCAGCGCGGGGTGCTGCGTCAGGAACTGCAGCTGCTCACGTACACGTACTTGGAGACCGATGGCTGGTTCATGTTCTGCCTGGTGATCGCGACCAGCGGGGTCCCGATGCTGGCGGTCACCGGCTTGCCGGTGAGCGCGTTCGCGGCCTGGATCACGCCGTCCTCGCCCTCCAGGTAGGGGTCCTGGGCGATGGCCAGCTGGATCGTGTTGGACTGCAGGGCCGCCATCTGCTGCGGGTCGGCGTCGAAGGTGGCGACCTTGACCTTGCCGGACTTGCCCGCGTGGTCGACGCCGGTGGCCGCGCCCTGCGCGCTGAGCACGTTGGTGGCGAACACGCCGCTGAGGTCCGGGTGCGCGGTGATGTCGCCTTCCACCTGGCTGGCCGCGGTGGCCGCGCTGTCGTTGTCGTACTGCACAGGCAGCACCTTGATGTTCGGGTACTTCGCCGCCATCTCCTGGTCGAAGCCCTGGATCCGGGCGTCAGTGGTGCTGATGCCCGGCATGACGTTGATTACCGCGACCGTGCCCTTGCCACCGATCGCGGCGGCCAGGGAATCGGCGGCCAGCTTGCCGCCTCCGAGGTTGTTGGAGGTTATCCGGGACAGCCCGAGCGACGTGTCGCTGGAGTCTGTGTCCACGAAGATGAGCTTGACCCCCTCGCTCTGGATCCGCTGAAGCTCGGGGTCGAGCGCGGTCGCGCTGGTCGGGGCGACGATCAGGGCGTCGGGCTTGGCCACCGCCACCGCGTTGAGGATGGGCGCCTGCTCGCTTACCGAGAAGTCGGCCGGGCCGTTGACGGTCAGCTTCACGCCGAGCTTGGCCGCCTCGGCCTCGGCGCCGCACTCCATGGTGACGTAGAAGTCGTCGCTCTTGGTTCCGACGATGAGCTCGACGCTCTTGCCCGCGGCGGAGGCGGCCGAGCTGGTGCTGCTGCCCGTGCTTGTGCCCGACGTGGTGGTGCTGCTCGAGCTGCTTGAGCAGGCGCTCAGGCCCACCGCGACGACCACCATCGCGGCCAGCCCCGTGGCGCGTGCCGGGAATCCTCGTGACATCCGTCCTCCTGGTTACTAGTAGGGGACCTGCGGCCACGCCTGGCCCGCGTTAGAGGCGTTCGCGCAGCCTGCGGCGGAATTGATCGAGGTAGACGGCGGCGGCGAGCACCGCCCCCGTGACTATGTACTGCCAGTACTGGTTGACGCCGACGATGATCAGCCCGGTCGCGAGCATCAGGGGGATGAACACCCCGACCAGCGTGCCGAGCATGGAGCCCCGGCCGCCGAACAGGCTGGCGCCGCCGAGCACGACCGCGGTGATCACCGTGAGGTTGTCCAGCGGGTGCCCGGAGATCGTGGTGGTGCCGAAGTACCCCAGGTCCAGAATCCCGGCCAGGCCGGACAGCAACCCGGAAAGCGCGTAGACCTTAAGCAGGTGCAAATTGACGCGGATGCCAGCCCGGGCGGCCGCCTCCGGGTTGGACCCGATCGCGTAGGTGTACTGGCCGAACCGGGTGAAGTGCAGCACGAGGCCGAAGATGAGGGTGACCGCGAACGAGATGACGATCAGCCACTGAACGCCGAAGATGTAGCCGCTGCCGATGGAGCTGACCAGCTTGTTCGGCACGACCCGCACGTCTGAGCCGCCGGTGATCAGGTAGCTGAGGCCCTCCGCGCCGCCCAGGCCGGCCAGGGTCGCGATGAGCGGCGGGATCTTGGCCCAGGCCACAAGGACGCCCTGGAGCAGGCCCCAGCCCGCGCCCACCGCCAGGCCGATGACCGCCCCGACCCAGATCGTGCCGGTGCCCGCGTTCGCGCCGCCGTGGCTGAGGTAGTACTCGCCGGCCACCACTCCGGACAGCACAAGGACGAACCCGACCGACAGGTCGATGCCCGCGGTGATGATGACGAAGGTCTGGCCGATCGCCATGATCAGGAATGGCGCCGCGCCCTGGCTGATCAGCGACAGGTCGTTGGCGGTGAGGAACTTGCCAGGCGAGGCCGCGGTGAAGTAGGCCATCTCGATGACCAGGATGAGAAACGTCCAGGTCGCACTCTCGGTGAAAAGCTTGCGGCTGTATTGCCCCGCTCGCTCTGGTATCCCCGCTCGCTCTGCTTTCCCCGCTCGGCTCCTGGCGCCTTTTGAGGCGCCTCCTTCCCTCCTCGCTCCTTCGTCGCTCGTCGGTCCAGTCGGCGCCGGCGCCCTTTGGCTCGCGGGGGAAGGGGCTCCCGGGGGCTGCGGGTCGGTCATGAGAGGTCCCTCGGTCCGGCGAGGTCGAGGGAGCCGGTCATCGCGCCGACTAGCTGGTCGATGGAGGTGTCCGCAGCGGTGAACCTGGCCACGCGGCGGCCGAGGCGCAGTACCTCGATCCGGTCCGCGACGGCGAGCACTTCGGGCATGTTGTGGCTGATCAGCACGACCGAGATGCCCCGGTCGCGGACCCGCCTTATGTTGTCGAGGACGCGGCCGCGCTGAACCACGCCGAGCGCCGCGGTCGGCTCGTCCATGAAGATGACCTTGCTGGCGTAGGCGACCGCGCGGGCGACCGCGACCGACTGCCGCTGGCCGCCGGACAGCGTGCCGACCGGGGCGGACACGTCGGGCAGCTCGACGCCCAGGTCCGCGAACGCGGCGACGGCCCGGCGGCGCATCTCCGCGCGGTTCAGCACCCGCAGGAACGGGATCAGGTAAATCTCCCGGCCCAGGTGGAGGTTGGCGGCCGCGTCGAGGTCAGGAGCCAGCGCGAGATCCTGGTACACGGTCTCGATCCCGTACCGGCGGGCGTCCAGGGGGCTTGACAGCTGCACCGGCTGGCCCTCGACCAGGATCTCGCCGGAATCGGGCCTGATGGCCCCGGAAAGGATCTTGACCAGGGTGCTCTTGCCCGCGCCGTTGTCGCCGATGAGCGCGACCACCTCGGCCGGGAAGACCTCGAAGCTCGCGCCGTCCAGCGCCCGCACGTGGCCGTAGCGCTTGTACAGGTCCCTGGCCTCCAGCAAGGGCGGCCCCGGTTCTGATGGTGGACTAGGTTCCGACACAGCCGCGTGTCCTCCGCCAAGTCGATGGTAACGTTCACATCCTTCGCCAGATCTTGAGACGCGGTCCGCAGTGAAGTCAAGGGGTATTGCCCACCACAATGGCGTTTGATATGAAGTCTTGATGGTGCGACTTGCGTTGATAACGTTCACATAAAAGTCCGGATGGGGGCCCGCCATGGTGACCAGGCGACCTACCATGCGAGACGTCGCCCGGGTCGCGGGCGTCAGCCTGATGACCGTCTCACGGGTCGTCAACCGCGAAGCCGGCGTGCAGCCCGAGACGGCGGCGCGGGTGGAACGCGCGATCAGGCAGCTCGGATACCACCGCAACGATGCGGCCCGTCAGCTACGACGCCATACGCAGCCGACGCAGACGATCGGCCTGCTGGTGGACGATATCGCCAACCCGTTCTTCGCCACGCTGGCCCGGGCCGTGGAAGACGCGGCCCGGCTGCATTCCTGCGTGGTGCTCATCGGCAGCTCGAACGACAGCCTGGCCAGGGAACGGGAGGTCATCTCCGCGTTCTGCGCCCGGCGCGTGGACGGCGTGATCCTGGTCCCGGCGGCCGGCAGCCACCGGTTCCTGCGCGCGCAGCAGGAACTCGGCGTCAAGGTTGTCTGCGTGGACCGGCCAGCGGCCAATCTGGAGGTCGACACCGTGCTGGTGGACAACAGGCATGGCGCGCACACGGCGGTCAGGCACCTGATCGGATACGGCCACCGCCGCATCGGATACCTGGGCGACCGCAAGGACATCTGGGCGGTGCGGGAGCGTTACGCGGGCTTCGTCCAGGCCCTGGCCGAAGAGGGCCTTGACCCTGACCCCGCCATCGTCAGGCACGGGCTGCGCAACCGGGCCGAGGCGGCCAAGGTGGCGGCCGTGCTGCTAGGCCAGGCGGCGCCGCCGACCGCGATCTTCGCCAGCAACGACCTGGTCACGATGGGTGTCATCGACGCGCTGCAGGAGGCCGGGCGCTACGGGCCGGCCGGCGACGGCTCCAGGCGGTCCGCCCGCCGGGGCGACGGGACCGCCAGGGTAGCGCTGGTCGGATTCGATGAATTCGCGCTGGCCGACAAGCTCACCCCGCCGGTGACGGTGGTCTCCCAGGATCCGGCGGCGATCGGGGCGACCGCGGCGCAGCTGTTGTTCGCCCGGATAAGCGGTGACACATCGGAACGACGAGACGTTGTGCTTCTCACCCGTCTGGTGGCTCGCGGTTCCGGCGAGATCGCGTCGGCTGCTTTGTGATGGCTCGCGGCATCTAGGCCGCGGGCAGGCAGCGCACGCCCTGGATCGTGCCGGTGAGCGCGGCGGGGCCGGCGGCGTACGGGATCAGTACGGTGCTGCCGCGGCGGATCGGCACCGAGGTGCCGCCCTCGGTGGTGAGGTGGCCGTCGCCCGAGGTCACGACGAGCACTCCGTAACTCTGCGACAGGTGCTGGCTGACCTGCGTGTCTACGCGTTCGACCACGAAGAACGGGTCCCCTTCGGCGGGCAGCAGCGAGCCGGCCGCGCTGTTCAGCGGGCGGCCGCGCAGCGCCGCCAGCCGCTCCGGCGGGCAGGCGCTGCGGTCCACGCAGGCCAGGGCCTCCTCCAGCGGCAGGCCTAGCGTCCCCTCTTGCTCAGCCAGACCGAACGTCGCCCACTCCAGCATGATCGACAGGTCCGCGGGCTCCTGCAGTTCGACGACCAGGATCCCGGCGCTGATCGCATGCGGCGTCCCGGCCGGGCACAGCACGCTGTCGCCGGCCGTCACCGGCACCCGGTTGGTCGCGGCCAGCATCGACTTGACGTCCTGGCTGCGGGCCCAGCTGGTGAGTTCGTCCGCGCTTACGTCCCGGTTGAAGCCGACGTGCACCGCCGCGCCAGGCTCCGCCTCAAGGACTATCCAGGCCTCGGTCTTGCCGTGCGGGCTGGCCAGGTGCTCGGCGGCGAAGCGTCGGTCGGGATGCACGTGGACGGGCAGCCGCTGGCCGGCGTCGAGGAGCTTGACCAGCAAGCCGGTGTCGGTTCCGTACCGGGCCACGTGGTCTGCGCCGAGCCACGCCTCCGGGTCCTCGGCGACCGCCTCGGCCAGCAGCGAGCCGTCCGGCAGCCGGGTCATCCCGTCGGTGCGGGAACCAAATCTCGACGTGACTGACGCGATCCAGTCTTCTGGCCGTTCCTCGTGGCCGGAGGTCCCGCGCAGCCGGTCGATCCGGCCGTCGCCTCGGTAGAACATCGCGGGCATGTTCGGCCCGAGCACGATCGGTTGCACAGACTGACCTCCCGGGAACTGCTGCACGCGGCATGTGCCCCAGATCCTACGGCGGGCCGATCAGGTCCCATTTGTTGCCCGCGATGTCTGCGAACACCGCGACGCGGCCGTAGGGCTCGGTGCGCGGCGGGGAAAGGAACCGAACGCCCGCTGCCGTCATCCGCTCGAACGCGGCGTCGAAGTCCTCGACGTGGAGAAAGAAACCCACCCGGCCGCCTGCCTGTTTCCCGACGACGGCGGCCTGGCCGGGTCCGTCGGCCCGCGCGAGCAGCAGGCCGGTCGCGGCGCCCGGCGGCCGGACCACCACCCACCGCTTGGGGCGGCCGTCGCTTGTCACCGCCGGGGAGTCCTCCACGAGCTCGAAGCCAAGCACGTCCACGAAGAAGCTGATGGCCGGGTCGTACTCGCTGACCACGACGGCGATGAGTCCGAGATGCATGGCACCCGTAGCTTAGGCTATGTCGCGGCGGCTGGTGATCAGGGCGGCGATGACCAGCGCCAGCGCGGCGTACACGCCCAGGATCGCGAAGGCAAGGGCGGGGCCGACCTGGGCCCCGATAGGCGCACCCAGACTGGTGCCCGGGACGGGCGCGGCGGTGGTGTTGTACAGGTGGGTCAGCGTGTTGATGCTGGCGTCGGGCAGGAGCTCGTACAGCCTCAGCCACACCCCGTGCAGCTGGGTACTGACGTCGACCAGCTCGGGCTCGATGATGACCGCCCACAGCAGCACGACCCCGGCCGCCTTGGTCGCGCTGCGCAAGATGGTGCCCAGGGCCAGGCCGATCGCGGTGCAGGCCAGGGCGACGGTCAGTGTCCCTGCTGCCGTCGTGGCCACGTGCGCGGCGGGCGGGAACTGGTTGTACAGCGGGGGCGCTGATCGGCCCGGGCCCGCGGCCAGGGCCACGGTGGCCGCGGCGGCCAGCAGGAACGTCAAGATCACCCCGGTCGCGGCGGCGAGCAGGACGGCCAGGTCCTGGCCAATTCGCAGTTGTACCCGGCGCGGGCCGGCCAGCAGCGCGGTGGCTATTGTGCGCCGGCCCCAGTCGGTGCCGGCCACCAGCGCGCCCAGCAGGAAGAACACCGCCGGCCCTGACACCTGGGAGCCAATCGAGAATCCGGTCAGGACGTTGGCCAGGTACTGGCCTGGCAGCAGATACGGCAGCAGCTGCGTGGCGTTCACGCCGGTGACCGAGCCGCCGGACCCGGCGGTCGCGTAGGACACGTACTCGGAGACGTAGCTGATGATCAGCATGTCGGCCGGCATGGCCGCCACCAGCGCCCAGACCGCCGGGCGGTGCCGCATGACCAGCAGCTCAGCCCGCAGCGAGGCGAGCACCCCGGTCCTCGCCGGTGACGGCCCGGCCGGGGGTACCGGGTCCGCGACCTCGGACGGCGCGGCCCGGGCGGCGGCGGGGGGCGGCGCCGGAGCCGGCCGTGGGCGGCGGCGGAGCGCCCGCCCGGTCAGCACGTCGCGGCGGTACCACAAGACCAGGGTCAAGCACAGGAACACCGCGGTGTACCCGGCCAGGGCCCAGGCTGCCGTGGTCGGGTGGACCGGCAGGTAGGCCTGCGAGGTCGCCCCGCCGCCCGGCGTTCCGAAAATGCCGGTCAGCGTGATCGCGCTGGCTTCGGGGAACAGGTCGACGATCGCGTGCAGCGCCCGGGAGCCGGTGTCCAGACCGAGTCCGTACAGGTTCGGCTCGAGCAGCACCGTCCACAACAGCGCGGCGGCGATCCCCCCGGCCGCGCTGCGGCACACCGTGCCGAGCAGCAGGCCCATCGACCCGTAGGTCAGCGCGATCAGCAGGCCCACGCCGAGCCCCCGTGCCAACACCCAGGCCGGCGGCATCGCCCCGTCAACCGGGTTCACCGCCCTGGCCTCCAGCGCCCGGATCGCCACGCTGGCCGCCGCCGACGCCGCGAACGTCACCACCACGCTGCCCGCCACCGCGACCGCCATCGCCGCCGCCTGCCCCGCCGCCGCGCGCACCCGGCCCGTGCCGGCCAGCAGCGAGGTCCCGATCGTGCCCCGCTCCCAGTCACCGCCGGCCATCACCGCGCCAAGCACCACGAACGGCACCGTGGTGACCGGGAGCAGCGTGAGCGACACGATGACGAACTGGCTGGGCAGCATCGACGGCAGGAGCTGGGCCGGGCTGCCCTGCTGCGCGTACTCGGCGGGCGTGTCGGTCAGGTAAAACACGAAACTGACCACGTAGTACGCAAGCAGCGTGACGGCCGGCACGGTCAGCAGCAGACCCCACGCCGCCGGCCATTTCCGCAGCACCAGCAGCTCGGCGCGGATAGCGGCGAGCACACCGCAAGTCTGCGCTGTCGGGGCGCTGGAAGCCAATGACCGGCTCGCGGCAGTTGCCGACGCGGGGCGGTTAGCCGCAGGAGCGGATGACTTCGGCCAGCGCGGCGATGGCCCCGTCGATCGCAGCGTCCTTGATGTTGCCGTATCCGACCAGGAGCCCCGGGTCCAGTGGCTCGGGCTGGAGCTGCATCTCATACAGGTTGCACAGCTCAATGCCGCGGCGCGCGGCGGCCCGCAGGATCGCGGTTACATCGGTTCCCGGCGGCAACTCGAGCAGCAACTGCACACCCGCCTCGGCGCCGCGAACACGGTACCCGGGCAGGTCCCGTCGCAGCGCGTCGATCACCGCGTTACGGCGGGCCCGGTAACGCTGCCGCGAGGCGCGCAGGTGCCGGTCGTAGGCACCTGACTGCATCAGCTGTACCAGCGCCAGCTGGTTGAGCGCGGGCGGGAGGAGCTGAATCTCGTGCTCGGCCCGGACCGCCTGCACCCACCGGCGCGGCGGTACAACCCAGCCGATGCCGACCGTGGGCCCGAGCACCTGGCTCATCGAGCCGATCAGCGCCACCCGGTCCCTGGCCGTTCCCTGCAGCACCGGCGGCGCCGGCCGGTCGTAGCTGAACTCGGAGTGGTAGTCATCCTCAATGACCAGCCCGTCCACCCGCCGCGCCCAGTCCACCAGGGCGGTGCGGCGATGCGGCGCGAGCGGGCAGCCGAGCGCTATCTGCCTGGCCGCGCCCACGCATACGGCACGCAGGCCGGGATGTCGTTCCAGCGCGTCGACGATCAGGCCGTCATCGTCGACCGGGATCGGTACGAGTTCCAGGCCCGCCTCCTGCGCGGCTTGCCACAGCCGGGGAGACCCGGGGTTCTCCATGCCGATCGCGGCATGCCCGTCGGCCAGCAGCGCACGGCTCAGCCGGGAAATGCCCTGCCCGGCCCCCATGACGACGCAGATCGTGCCCGGTTCAGCCGACGCACCCCGGCTCCGGTTCAGGTGCTCGGCCAAGACGGTGCGCAACTCGGGCAAGCCGCCAGGTTCGGAGTAGGACAGCCGATCGAACGGTGCGGTCTCGGCCGCGGCCCTGATCGCCTCCACCCACTGGCGGCGGGGGAAGGCTCGCAGGTCAGGGTGATACGAGGACAGGTCAAAGCCGGACGCTGCGGACGCCGCGGCGGCCCGCGGCGCCGGCCTGCGGGCGGGGTCGGCCGTGGGCTCGTCACCGGGCGGTGGCGACCAAGTCACCCGGGTGGCCGAACCGGTCTTCCCTGTCAGGTAACCCTCGGTGGCGAGTTGGCCGTAGGCCTCGGTCACCGTCCAGCGTGAGACGCCGAGGTCGGCGGCAAGCATGCGGCTGGGCGGCAGCGCCGCGCCTACCGGCAGCCGCCCGTTCCTTATCGCCGCCCGGATGGCCGCGGCCAGGCGCATGTGCAGCGGCCCGGGCCGGGTGGCGGACAGGTCAAGGAGCGTCTCCCAGGCCAAATTGGCCTGTCTTCCTGCCATGCCATTGGATCGTAGCCCCGGGCCGGGCCCGCCTAGCGTCGATAACACGGTGAATCGACTATCGGAGGAGGTCGAGGGGCGATGACCGTTCAGTTGTTCCAATGGCTGCTGACCCGGGTGGCGCCGGAGCGCCGCACGTATCCCGACTTGTTCTTCGCCGACCCGGCCGCGGTGGAGGACGACTGCCGCCGGATGCGGCCGTGCGGCCGCTGCTAGGGCGCCGGAAGCCAGCGGTCGAACCAGGCGCGGATGCGGCGGAGCAGGTCGGCCTGGTGCTGGCGTTCGGTGATCGGGTGACCCTCGCGCGGATAGATGATCAGTTCGTGCTCGACGCCGAAGCGGGACAGCGCGCGGTGGAAGTAGACGGCCTGGCCGACGGGGACGTTGGTGTCGTCCTGGCCGTGCACGATCAGCACCGGGGTTCGGATGTTCGCGGCGTAGGAGATCGGGCTGAGCTGGTCGTGACGGTGCGGGCCTGGACCTTCCCAGCCACAGCTGCCGCCGAGCCCTGCCTCCTGGTTGCCGAGTTCGCCCACGCCGACTTGCATGCCCCAGTCGCAGATCCCTGCCCCCATCAGCGCGGCCTTGAAGCGATCGGTCTGGCCCACCGCCCACGCGGCCATGAAGCCGCCGTGGCTCCACCCGCCGATCCCGAGCCGGTCCGGGTCCGCGACGCCTTCGGCGACCAGGACGTCGACCCCGGCCAGGATGTCGGTCCACTCGTCGGTGCCGACCGCGCATGACACCGTGGCCGCGAACCGGTGACCGCGGCCCTGACTGCCCCGCGGGTTGGGCAGGAAGACCGCGTATCCGGCGGCCGCGAGCCACTGCCCCGGCGCCCACCAGTTGCCCAGGAACGAGTCGGCGTACCGGCCGTAGGGTCCGCCGTGCACGAGGGTGATCAGCGGAAACGGGCCGTCGGCCCGGCGCAGGCCGGGCGGCAGGACGAGCAGCCCGTCGAGCGCGAGCCCATCCGTCGCCCGGTAGGACAGGCGCTCCTGAGTACCCCACCCGATCCGGCGGGCCTCCGGACGCGTGTCGCTGACCCGCGCCAGCGGTCCTTCCGGCGGTCCGGCATAGACGTCCCTCGGCTGGTAGGCGGTGCTCGCCCGGACCGCGATCAGCTGCCCCGAGTTGCTCGCGGTGAGCAGGTCGGCGCCGCCGGGCCAGTCCAGGACACGGCCAAACCGGTGTGTCCCCGGGTCGAGCCGGTACAGCGCGGTGTCGAGGCCGTCGGCGAACAGCGCCACCGGCCGGCCGTCGGCCACCTGGGCCAGGTCGGTGGGGCACACGTCAAGGCCGGCGGTGAGGTTGCGGCGTTCTCCCTGGATGCCAACGGTCACGTCGAAGACGGCCGTGCCGCCGACCGGACCGGGCGGGGTCACCGCCAGGTAGGCCAGGTGCCATCGGCCGCCGTCGTGCCACCACGCGGGTGAGCGCGAGTCCAGCCCGGCTGGGCCCAGCGCGCTGGCCTTTCCCGTGTCCGGGTCGACGACGTGCAGTTCGGCGGTGAAGGCGCCAGGCTCGTCGGCCGGGCAGGCCCAGCTGAGGACCGCCAGCGGGCCCCCGTCCGGCCGCTGCACCACCTCGAGGACGTGCCGGTCACCCAGCGCGCTGATCGGCGTGAGGTCACGGCTGACGGGATCGAGCAGATGCAATCGATTGCGGGGCAGGTCCGGGCCCCAGCGGGTCCAGACGATCACATCGTCGCCTTCGGCCTCGCGGCGCTCATGGGCCTCGTCGGGCTCGTCGGTGGCGATCACGGCCACCCGGCCGTCGGCGAGCGGGAGATGGCCGACGATCGTGCCGCGCCACTTGGTCAGCGCCTCGGGCTCGGCCGCGTCGAGGCCGACCCTGTGGGATTAAGGGCCGGCCGCGTCGAGGCCGACCCTGTGAGATTGAGGGCCGGCCGCGTCGACGCCGATCCTGTGCAGTTGCCGGCCGGAGATGAACACGAGCGAGGCCGAGTCCGTAGCCCACCGGGGAACGCCGGCCAGGTCCCGGCCGGCCGGCAGCCGCCGCGGCGCCGAACTCCGGTCGGCGGGTGCGACCCACAGCGTGCGCAGCCTGTCCCGCGTCCCGTCGGGAGTGCTGACCACGTAGGCGACCAGGCGGCCGTCCGGGGAAATCACCGTGTCAAGCAACGAGGCGGCGTCGGCCAGCAGTTCGGCGGTCAGGTCCACGGGGCACGAGCATAGGGGGCCGAAGCGGACCGGGTGGGTGAAACTGGGGCGGGGAAGTGCTACCACGGACCGTTCGGCCGAAAAAAGACGATGCGGCGGGGCGTGGAGCGGAGGTCAGCCGGGGGCGTGGGCGGGTGCCGGCGGGCCCGAGGTCGGGGCGAAGGGGACCGAGTTCGGGGTGCCGTCAAATGTCTCCTGGTCGGGATGCTGCCACAGGCCGCGGGCGCGCAGGATCGGCAGGACGCCCTCGCCGAACCAGTAGGCCTCCTCCAGGTGCGGGTAGCCGGACAGGATGAACTCGGTGATGCCGGATCGGGCGTACTCCTCGATCCGGTCGGCCACCTCGGTGTGGCTGCCGACCAGCGCGGTCCCGGCGCCGCCGCGGACCAGCCCGACGCCGGCCCACAGGTTCGGCGAGACCTCGAGGTTGTCGCGGGAGCCGCCGTGCAGTTCGCGCATGCGGCGCAGCCCCTCGGACTCGCTGTGTGCCAGTTCGGCCTGCACCTTGCGGATCATGGCCTCGTCGATGCCCTCGATGAGCCGGTTGGCCTGGAGCCACGCCTCGTGGGCCGAGTCCCTGGTGATGACGTGCAGGCGGATGCCGTAGCGCAGAGTCCGGCCCGCCTCGCGGGCCAGGCCGTCCATCCAGCGCAGCTTGGCGTCGACCGCGGCGGGCGGCTCGCCCCAGGTCAGGTAGACGTTGGCGTGCCGGGCGGCGACCGGTCCTGCCTCGGCCGAGGACCCGCCGAAGTACAGCTCGGGCCACGGGTCGGGCAGCCGGGCCAGGCGAGCGCCCTCCACCCGCAGGTGAGCGCCGTCGAATGTGACGGTCTCGCCGCGCCACAGCCGGGTGTTGATTTCGAGGAACTCGGCGCACCGCGCGTAGCGCTCGGCCTTGTCGAGGAAGTCGCCGTAAGCCTTCTGCTCGGCGGACTCGCCGCCGGTCACGACGTTGAGCAGCAGGCGGCCCCGCGAGTGGCGCTGGAAAGTGGCGGCCATCTGGGCCGCCATCGTGGGTGAGATCAGGCCGGGCCGGAACGCGACTAGGAACTTGAGCCGCTCGGTGGCCTCGGTGAGCATCGCGGTGACCAGCCAGGCGTCCTCGCACCAGATGCCGGTCGGGGTGAGCACGGCTTCGAAGCCGAGTTGCTCGGCGCTGCGCGCGACCTGGCCCAGGTACGGGAGCGTGGCCGGGCGGATCGCGCCCGCCGCGCCAGTCGCCACTCCGTGCCCGCCGCCGACGATGTCGCGGCCGTCGCCGTTGGTTGGGAGGAACCAGTGAAAGCGCAGAGACATAAGTTCGACCTTACCGTCGTTTATCGGTTATTCCGATAGGTTTAGTATGCATGCTGCGGGCGCGTATCGTCCTGCCATGAGGCCTTCGGAGATACGGGATCTGATCCGGATCAAGCCGGTGGAGCGCGACGCGACCCGGCGGCGGCTTTCGGCCTGCCATGACATCGCTGACCTGCGCGCCGCGGGGCGCCGGCTGATCCCGCGCCCGGTGTTCGACTACGTGGATGGCGGGGCCGACGAGGAGCTTTCGCTGCGGGCCAATGTGGCCGCGTTCCGGCGGTACCGGTTCCAGCCGCGGACGCTGGTGAACGTGTCGGAGCCCGATACCTCCGCGGCGTTCCTCGGCTCGGTGGCGCCGGTGCCGCTGGCCCTGTGCCCGACCGGGTACACGCGGATGATGCACCCGGCGGGCGAGATCGCCGCCGCCCGGGCGGCGGGGCGGCGCGGGCTGCCCTACACGCTGTCCACGATGGCCACCACGACCATCGAGGACGTGGCCGACGCCGCCGGGGGCACCGACCTGTGGTTCCAGCTGTACATACTGCGCGACGCCGGGCTGAACAAGGAACTGGTCGACCGGGCCGCCGCGGCCAAGTACCGGGTGCTCGTGGTGACGGTGGACTGCTTCGTGACCGGCCACCGGACCAGGGACCGGCGCAACGGTCTTGTCATCCCGCCCGCCCTGACGCTGTCCACGCTGGCCAGCCTCGCGGGCAAGCCCGGCTACTGGACCCGGATGCTGCGCAGCCCGGCCATCGACTTCGCCAACTTCGCCGGGCACGACGCGGTGACCATCGAGGACACGGGGATGCTCTTCAACCCGGCCATCACCTGGGACGACATCGAGGAACTTCGTTCTCGGTGGCCGGGGCGGCTGGTGATCAAGGGCCCCCTGGGGCCCGCCGATGCCCGGCACGCCGTCGCGGCCGGCGCGGACGGGGTGCAGCTGTCCAACCACGGCGGGCGCCAGCTGGACCGGGCGGTGCCGCCGGCGGACACGATCGCCGCGGTCCGCGAGGCGGTCGGGCCCGACGTGTCCGTGCTTGTCGACTCGGGAGTGCGGCACGGGTCGGACATCGCGGTGGCGCTTGCGCTCGGCGCGGACGCCTGCGCGATCGGGCGGGCCTACCTGTACGGGCTGATGGCAGGCGGGCAGGCGGGGGTGGACAAGGCACTCGGGATCCTGGCCGGGCAGTTCAGGCGGACCATGCAGCTGCTTGGCGTGAGTTCGGTGGCCGAGCTGCGGGCTTCCGGGTCCTCGTTGGTGGTGCGGCGGTGATCGGCGTTTCCGGCGGCCAGCTGGTTGGGTTCGCGCTGGCGTCGCTCGTGTTGATCGTGGTGCCCGGGCCCGGGGTGCTTTTCGTGATCGGCCGGGCGCTGTCGAACGGGCGGCGTAGTGCGCTGGCCACCGCCCTCGGGCACGCGTGTGGCAACTACGTGGTGGCGGCCTGCGTGGCGGTGGGGCTTGGTTCGCTGCTCGAGCGTTCGGCTTCGGTATTCGTGGTCGTGAAGATCGCAGGCGCCTTGTACCTGGTTTGGCTTGGGATCCACGCGATACGTCATCGGAAGTCACTGGCCTCCGTCATGAGCGTGGCCGCGCCGCCGCGGGAGGGCTGGCGGGCGGTGCGGGACGGGGCCGTGGTCGGCATCACCAACCCCAAGGCGTACATCCTGTTCGGGGCGATCCTGCCGCAGTTCGTGAACCGTTCTGCCGGGCATGTGCCGGCCCAGATGCTCGTGCTCGCGGTGGTCTCGGTTGTCATCGGCGCGGCCTCCGACTGCTGCTACGGGTTCGCGGCCAGCGCGGTGCGGGCCTGGTTCGCGCGGTCGCCGCGCCGGGTGGAGATGGTCGGCGGAGTCGGCGGACTGGCCATGATCGGCGTCGGCGTGACCGTGGCGCTCACCGGCCGCCGCGGCTGAGCGGCTTGGCGAGATGACCGCTACTTCTACTCGTGCTCCAAGTCCGGAGGAGGAGCTCGACCTTCGGTTCCTGGCGGCAGTTCGCGGCCTGGTTGCCTCGGGTTCGGTTGCCGCGGCCCCGGGGGACTGCTCGGGCCTGGGCGGGCTGAGCGGTGAGCAGGCCATCGCGTTGTTCGACGCGCAGGCCGGCAGCCGGCACCTCGACCTGGCGGCGCGGTACCTGCGCGCCGAGGGCCGCGGCTTCTACACCATCGGGTCGGCGGGGCACGAGGCCAATGCGGCGGTCGCCTTCGCTTTGCGCCCGTCAGATCCGGCCTTGCTGCACTACCGCTCGGGCGCCTTCTACCTGGCTCGCGCGGCGCAGGTTCCCGGCTCGCAGCCGCTGCGAGATGTGCTACTCGGGCTGGTCGCGGCCATCGACGAACCTATCGCGGGGGGCCGCCACAAGGTCTTCGGGCATTACGACCTGGCCGTTATCCCGCAGACTTCCACGATCGCGTCGCACCTGCCGCGGGCCGCCGGGGTCGCGTTTTCCATCGGGCGGGCGGGCCGGCTTGGCGTTGGGTGTGGGTGGCCTTCCGACGCCATCGTCGTGGCGAGCTTCGGGGACGCGTCGGTCAGTCACTCCACGGCGGCAGGCGCCATCAACGCCGCCTGCCGCACCGCATTCCAGGGCCTGCCGATGCCGCTGCTGCTCGTCTGCGAGGACAACGGGCTGGGAATCAGCGTGCGCACTCCGGACGGCTGGGTGGCCGCGGCGTACTCCGGGCGGCCCGCGCTTCGCTACTTCAGCGCGGACGGATCCGACGTTCTGGCGTGCTTCGAAGCGGCCGCGGAAGCCGCGGCCTACGTGCGCGCCCGCCGCTCGCCCGCGTTCTTGCACCTGAACGTGGTGCGTTTCCTCGGCCACGCCGGCAGCGACGCCGAGGTCAGCTACCGCAGCCAGGCCGAGATCGCGGCCGACTACGCGCGCGACCCGCTGCTCGGGACCGCGCGGCTGCTCGTGACGGCCGACCTGCTCAGCCCGGACCAGGTCATCGACCGGTACGAGGAGCTGCGTTCGCAGGTGCGGAAGCTGGCCGACGAGACTGAGACGCATCGCGGCCTGGCCAGCCGGGCCGAGGTGATGGGCCCGCTCGCGCCGCGCCAAACCGACCTGGTGGCGCGGCGGGCCGCCTCGGCTGCCACGGCGGCTGCGCGACTTGATGCGTTCAGCTCCCGGCTGCCAGAGGATTCCGGGCCGCTGACCCTGGCCGACACCATCAACCGGGGCCTGGCCGACGCGCTCGCGGCCTACCCGGAGATGATGGTGTTCGGCGAGGATGTCGGCCGCAAGGGCGGCGTGTACGGGGTGACGCGGGGACTGGCCAGGAGGTTCGGTGTCGGCCGGGTCTTCGACACGTTGCTCGACGAGCAGTCGATCCTGGGCCTGGCGCTCGGCGCGGGCTTGTCCGGCCTGCTCCCGGTGCCGGAGATCCAGTACCTGGCATACCTGCATAACGCGGAAGACCAGCTCCGCGGCGAGGCGGCCAGCCTGCAGTTCTTCTCGACCGGCCAGTACCGCAACCCGATGGTGGTGCGGGTGGCGGGCCTGGCCTACCAGAAGGGCTTCGGCGGTCATTTCCACAACGACAACGCCGTCGGGGTGCTGCGCGACATCCCCGGTCTGGTCATCGCGGTACCGGCCCGGGCGCAAGACGCCGCGCCGATGCTGCGCACGTGCCTGGCGGCCGCCCACGTGGACGGCACCGTCTGCGTGTTCCTCGAGCCGATCGCGCTGTACCACACCCGCGACCTGCACCAGCCTGGCGACGGGGCCTGGCTGTCGGCCTACGCCGGCCCATCGCAGTGGGCATCGGGGCACGTGCCGATCGGGCAAGGCCGCAGTTACGGTCGCGGGACCGACTTGACGCTTGTCACGTTCGGCAACGGGGTTCCGATGTCGTTGCGGGTAGCGCGGGGGCTGGCCGCGACCGGGGTGGGGGTCCGCGTCTTCGATCTGCGCTGGCTCGCTCCCCTGCCAGCCGAGCAGCTTCGGGCTGAGGCAGAACTGACCGAACGTGTGCTTGTCGTCGACGAGACGCGGCAGTCCGGCGGCGTCTCGGAGGGAGTGATCGCCGAACTGGCCGACGCCGGGTACCGGGGACGGCTGGCCCGCGTCACCTCGGCCGACAGCTTCGTGCCGCTCGGCGACGCCGCCGCGCATGTGCTGGTGTCGGAGTCGGATATCGAACGCGCGGCCCGGCGGATGCTGGAGTGAGCTGCTGGAGTGAGTGCCTGGCGGCTGCCGGGGCTGCTGCCTGGGCTGCCGGGACTGTTGGGGCTGCTGCCGGCTGGGGCTATATCGCTGGGGGACAGCCGAACACGATAAGCGGAAGTGCCTCCAGAATGTCGCGCACGGCGTCCTCGTTGTAGAGGGTCACGGTACCCGCCTCCACCAAGGACATCAATTCTTCCCTGCCGTAATGCCCATCGGAATTCTTTTGAAGGTGCGCGATGTGCGAAGCCGTGGTGGCAAAGACCACGGTGGGGTTATGGCCGACCAGCACGACGCGGTCCAGGAACTCCACTCTGCAGATCACAGTATTCTCCGGTCTTCGATTTGAAGTCTGTGCTTCATAAGAGGCGGAGTACAGAGTGGGCGCCGCTGATACGCCCTCGGCGGTTAATAGTGTTTTTACACAATTGGCCGATTTGAGCGCAGCCATCTCACAGGTATCTTCTGCATCACCGCGTGCCCCGGCTGCAACCGGCCCGATGTTCCACCGCGCCGCACGTAACCGGCCGGATGTTCCATAGGGCCGCTCGCCGCGCGGGGCCGGCCGGCGCATGCTGGTTCCGCAACTCAAGCTAGGCGGCGCCCCGAACGGAGCACGGGTAAAACCCGGGCGGCCGCTACGCTAGTCGCGTGGTTCGCGGAGCGCGAGGCGGATCGCGCGGGCGTGCTGCGACATCGCCTCGAGCCCGGCGATGCCGTGCTCGTCGGCGGCGGTGCGGGCCACCATGTCCAGGTGCCGGTTGCTGAGCCCGGCCAGCGCCTCGGCCTGCTGCCAGTCCAGGTAGGCGGCGTCGGCGTCGCGGACCTCGGCGGCGTAACGTTCCAGCGCCGTGACCCGGTTGGCGACGCTTTCTTCCGCGAGCCGAGCCGCCTGGGACTGGCGGTCGAGCAGCATGGCGGCCAGCGCGCCGGGGTGGAGACCGGCCAGTTCTGCTCGCTTGGCGCGAAGCCGGGCCTGCTCGCGCAGCGAGAGGGCAATGTCCCATTCCTGCTCGGCCAGGGCCGCGCTCACGGCCGGCTCATCCAGCAGGCCCGACCGGCAGACCTCCGACGAGGTGACGGCGTCGACCGCATCTTGCGCCCGGCACAGCAACGCCCTGGCCGGGGCATCGAAGTCGGGGGTCGTCAGGTACCTGCCATGATGGGTGCGCGCGGCCACCTCGGCCGGCGCTTTGCCATTGGGTTGTCCGAAAAGCGCGATCCTGATGCAGAAGACCACCGCGGTGACCAGCACGATGAGTTCCGCCACCAGCAGCGCGTAATGGCTCGAAGCTGACTGCCAGCCGGCCGGGCCCTGGAAGATCAGGACCCCGATGGCCAGCGGCACCGTGCCGCCAACCGCGACGAACCCGGCGGCCACCAGGCCCATGACCGCCCCGTCGATCGTCGCGCCGCGTTTGTCGGGATTGGCGGGCAGGAAGTCGCGGTGCCGGGCGGGCCGGTCGCGGTGCGCTGGGGTGAGGACCGTCCCCGGGGCGGTCAGCAGGGCACGGTCAGAGCGGGCGATACCGGGGTCGATCACGGGCCGCCGCAGCATGAAACCGAACGCGTCCTGCTGCACATCCATCGGCCGACTCCTGTCCCGCACCCGCGTGACGACGGACCCCTCCAGGCTATCGGCGGAGCGCGCCGCAGCCCAGCCGACTTAATGATCTCAGTGTCGGAATGGGCAGTATGCGATCCAGCCGTGCCGCAGGGAAGATTTCGTGGCAGGCTCGGGACGGTGGGACTCGGGCTGTGGCGCGACCGGGATTTCCGGTCGTTCTGGTTCGGGGAAACGATTAGCACGGCCGGGTCGGCGATGGCCGTGGTGGCGATGCCGTTGACGGCGGTGCTTGTGCTGCATTCAAGCACCCTCGTCGTCGGACTCCTGCAGGCCACCGCGTGGCTGCCGGCGGTGCTCATCGGACTGCCGGCCGGGGCCTGGGTGGATCGCCGGCGCAAGCGGCCGGTCATGCTGGCCTGCGACGTGGCCGCGTTCGCCCTGTTCGCCAGCGTGCCGGTCGCGGCCTGGGCGGGCGTGCTGACGATCGGCCAGCTGGTGGCGGTCGCCTTCCTGGCCGGCTCTGCGGCGGTGTTCTTTTCCGCTTCCTACGGTCCCTTCCTGCGGTCGGTGGTGCGTCCAGAGCACCGCCTGGAGGCCAACGCGAAGCTGGAGGGCAGCGTATGGGCGGCGCAGATGGCGGGCCCGGGCCTGGGCGGCCTGGCCGCGCAGCTGCTCGGCGCCGTGTCCGGGCTGTTCGCGAACGCGCTCAGCTTCCTGGTATCGGCGGCCTGCCTGACCCGGATCCGCGTGGCCGAACCGGCGCCGAAGCCGCGCGCGGAACACGCCTCGCTCCGCGCCGAGATCAGCGAAGGTATCCGGTTCGTGGTCCGCGATCCCCGGCTGCGGGTGGTGACCGCCTACATGGGAGCAGGCAACTTCGGCGACTCCATGGTGGAAGCGGTCGTGATCGTCTTCCTGGTCCGCACGGTCAAAGTAGGTCCGGGCCTGGCCGGGATCCTAGTGGCCACGCAGCCCGCGACCAGCTCCCCGCCTAGTGTCGCTTCCATGATCATGGGTAGAAATGGGCGATATTTGCCCAAAAGTACCCACGATCATGGAGCCGGGCGGGTGGGGTGGGGCGGGGGGGCGGGGGTGGGGATGCTGAGGAGGGTTAGGACGCCGATCAGCACGGCGGCGCAGGTGATCGCGGCGTCGGCCAGGTTGAAGGTCCACGGGAAGTGCGGCAGGTTCAGCCAGTCCACGACGCTGCCGCGGAACGGGCCAGGGGCCCGGAACAGGCGGTCGGCCAGGTTCCCCGCGGCCCCGCCGAGCAGCAGCCCGAGGGCGATGGTCCAGGCCAGGCTGCGCAGCCGCGCGGCCACCCGGATGACGTAGACCACGACGCCGCAGGCGATCAGCGCGATGACCACCGTATAGGAAGCGCCGACGCCAAACGCGGCCCCGGGGTTGAGCTTGAGCTTGAGCGTGAGCAGCCCGTCCAGCAGCCGGACCGGCTGATGTCCTGGCAAGTAGCGGAGGGCCACCGCCTTGGATACGGCGTCGGCCGTGACCACGGCCACGGCGATCCCGATCATCACCGCGAGCGTGCGCGCCCGGTGAGCAGGCACCTTGTCGGGCTGGACCGCCATCGCTCAGGACCCCATCGCTCAGGATCGGGGCGGGAGCGGGGGGCGGGCCTTGACCGGGGCGGTAGACGTGTCAGGGGCGGCGGCTGCCGGCTGCTTGTCCAGGGCCTCAAGGGCCAGCTGGATGGCGGTCTCCAATTGCGCGTCGCGGCCTGCCGCCCAGTCGTTTGGGGTGTTGAGCACCTCCACGTCCGGGTCGACGCCGTAGTTCTCCACGCCCCAGCCGACCTCATCGAACCAGAACGCGTACCGGGGCACGGTGACGCTGGTGCCGTCGACCAGCGGGTGGTAGCCGTCGATGCCGATCACGCCGCCCCATGTGCGGGTGCCGACCACAGGGCCCAGGCCGAGCAGCCGGACAGCCGCGGTGACGATGTCGCCGTCGGACCCGGCGAACTCGTCGGACACGGTGACCATCGGGCCGCGGCGCGCCTCCCTGGGGTAGGTGCCGGGGAGCATCCAGCGCCTCGCGCTCCAGCCGATGACCCGGCCGGCCACCTTCTCCACCACCAGCTGCGAGGTATGCCCGCCGCTGTTGCCGCGCACGTCGAAGATCAGCCCGTCGCGCCTCATCTCGGTCCGCAGGTCGCGGTGGAAGTGGGCCCAGCCCTCCCCCATCATGTCCGGGACGTGCAGGTAGCCGAGCCTGCCGTCGCTGAGCTCGCGAACCAGGGCACGCCGCCCGGCCACCCAGTCCTGGTAGCGCAGCCGCCGCTCGTCCCGCAGCGGGATCACCACCACCGCGCGCGGCTGACCGGACGGCGGGCGTACGGTGATCTCCACCGGCTTGCCCGCGGTCCCGGCCAGCAGCGGCCACGGGCCGCGGACCGGGTCGACCGGCTGCCCGTCCACCGCGACAAGCTGGTCGCCGGGGCGGACCGCCACGCCGGGAGCGGCCAGCGGCGAGCGGGCCCGCGGGTCGGACGACTCGCCTGGCAGCACCCGGTTCACCACCCAGGCCCCGCTCGGGTCCCGGGACAGGTCCGCGCCCAGCTGGCCAACCGGCGGGTACTTGGGCGCGGTGTTGTCGGCCTGGCGCACGTACGCGTGCGATGTGCCCAGCTCGCCGAGCACCTCCCAGAGCAGGTCGGCGAAGTCGGCAGAACCGCGGATCCCGTCAAGCAGGGGACGGTAGGAGTCCAGCACGCCGTCCCAGTCCACGCCGGACATGTCGGGGATCCAGAAGTCCCGGCGCAGGATTCGCCCGGCCTCCGCGTAGGCGTGCCGCCACAGCGCGGCCGGGTCGGCCCGGAACCGGGCCCGGGACAGGTCCACGATGACGACATCGGCGGAGGAGTGACTGCCCCTGGTTTCCTGGGACGGCAGTACCCGCAGGTCGTCGCCGTCCCTGAGGACAAGCCGGGTGCCGTCACCGCTGACGGCGAACCAGTCGGCCTCAGCAGCGATCTGGGTGAGCTCGAGCTTGCGCAGGTCGAACCGTTCCAGCGCGGAACGTGGCGCGTCGTCGTCCAACCTGGCAAAGCCCTCGCCGAGCACGCCGGTTACCTGGTCGCGCAGCCAGGCCAGCCCGCCCTTGACCGCCTGCAGGTCCGAATACCTGGCCTCGCCCACCGGGACCGGCACGACGCGGCCGGGCAGGCCGTCGGAGTCCACCCTGGCCGCTACGGCCTGGTCGGCGTTGTCGTCGCCGGATCCGTTCCCAGGCTGCCGCCCCTCCGGCAGCGGACCGAACGGTGAGGGGGTCTGCGCGGCTAGCGGGACCAGGTACGGCCGGCTGCCGAACGGGAACGACAGGTCGAACGAGTGCACGTCGTACACCGGGTCGAAACTCCGCCGCGACAAGAACGCCAGATACAGCCCATCGCGTGTGAACACAGGATCGGTATCGGCGAACCGCCCGTCGGTCACGTCCACGGTCTCAAGGGAGGCGACGCGCGCCATGCGAATGCGGCGCAGCGGAGCCGGGCCGGGCTGCGACCAGGCCAGCCAGGCCGAGTCCGGCGACCACGACAGCCCGTCGACAGGCCCGTCATCGGACGCGGCCAGCTCGGTGACCCGCCCGGAGGCCACGTCGACGAGCAGCAGCCTGCCGTCGTTGGCGGCGGCCGCGACCGTAGCCCCGTCCGGGGAAGCGGCCAGGCCGGTCACCGTGCCAAGCAGACCTTCGGCGAGCCGAACGGTCCGTGGTTCACCCGCCAGGTCAGCGATTTCGAGCGCGTCGGGTCCGGCGGCGTCGGTGACCCAGGCGACCTTGCCGGTCTGGCCGAGCACCCGCGGCAACCGGGCCCGGGCGTCCGGGTCCACATACAGCGCCCGGGCCGGGCCGTCCCTGTGCGTCAGCCAGTGCACCGTCCCCCGCACCACCACCACGCTGGCCTGCCCGGTCTGATCACAATCCAGGCCGCCCAGGTGAT